>Ga0209309_10000160_pt1 | contig 89244 bp, 79 predicted proteins | sample COGITO_mtgs_1204_2_FD_184807 | JGI IMG/M metagenome (GOLD analysis project Ga0209309, IMG submission 184807) | Pelagic marine microbial communities from North Sea - COGITO_mtgs_120412 (SPAdes) (version 2) | ecosystem: Environmental > Aquatic > Marine > Epipelagic ... | reverse complement strand
ACTTACATCAAAAATTCGTCTGCGCTCAATAAGCGAATGATGAACATCACCAAAGAACGACTGATCAATAATGTACAGTTGTTTTCTCACCCCCTTTCTGAAGCCATATGAGTATAAAACTAGAACTATTAGACGCCTGTAAAGCACATGTTAAAAAGCGAATATCCAGTTATAAGGAAGAAATTGAAATTATTAAGGACGCCATAGAAAACAATGATAAAGGCAATGAAGATGGCGACGATTCCGGAAGTGGAAAACTTCACGATGATCTTGAAAACAACTCAAAATATTTAAACGATGCCCACAAAATGATGGACACCTTAGAGTTGATCAACCCCAAGATAAAACATGATTACGCAGCGCTTGGCAGTTTGGTAAAAACCGATAGCAGTACCTTTTTTTTGGCTATAAGTCTTGGTAAGGTTGAAGTGGCGGAGCAATCGATTTTCGTGATTTCGAAAGGATCACCCATTGGGGAATTACTGTTGCACAAGGAAGTAGGAGATTCCATACGCTTTAATACCAGCACTTATAAAATTACCGAGATTATATAAGGGACTCCCCGTTGAGATTGGAGGTAAGTACATCGCTCATATAGTCGAAAAAAGGCCTTATGGTTTTAAATGCTGCATTGACATCTTCAATAAAGTGGTCACTCAAGACGTCTTCATCGGTGTAGGTTTTGGTGAAGGTAAATTGCTTTTTTCTAATAAGATCAATAGCGGGGTGGTCTTGATCAAAATTGCGAGGCGCAGTTTTAAGCTCTTCGCCTTCTAAAGCGCCCCAAACCGTTTTGAGTGCTGAGGTATTGATAATTGTTCTCATCTCTTGGGCATCCTGTTCAAATTCTTTTCTTATGCGCAACAAATCGTCTTTACTGGGATTCCAAAACCCCGTGGCAATAAACGAAGCATCGTTTGGTTGGATGTGAACGTAATACCCTCCTCTAAGCTCTGGTTTTTTTCTATGGAAAGACGCAGCAAAATGGGTTTTATAAGGTAGTTTGTTCTTAGAAAATCTTACATCGCGATAAATTCTAAACACTTTGTAATCATCAACAAAGTCGTGTCTTTTTAGGGCATCGAAGAGCTGTTTAAAACTTTGTTTTGCCTGCGTTTCATGAGATTTAAACTCTGTTTTATGCTCATTAAACCAATCGCGATCATTGTTTTTTTGAAGGTTTTTCAAAAAATGGAATTGCTCTTGAGTAAAGTTGGGGGTTAACATGGCCAATTACGTTTATGAGATTAAAAAAAAAGCCTCAACTTACGTTAAGGCTCCAGAAGTTTATTAATGAGGACTAGTTGTCATCGGTAGCGTCTTCAGCAGCTTCGTCGATCTCTTCTTGAAGATCTTCGGCAGCATCTTGTACATCGTCGGTGGCATTATCGACTTCATCGCCAATGTCATCCATGGTTTCTTCGATTTTTTCGTTTGGTGTTTTTTCATCTCTACATCCTGTAAAAACAGTAGTTAAGGCGAATAACAACACAAATGTAAGTGCTAATTTTTTCATGATAAATGTTTTAAGAGTTTGGTTAATTACTTAGGTTTGATTTTAACATGGGTTAATAATCCATGTAATAATAACAAAATTTATGTAGATACAAAAATCTAATTGAAGCGTTGTACTTCATAAGTGACAGATGATTGCTCTTAAAGCCACTTTTTTCTTCGGAAATAGAGCAACATCAATAAAAACAAAAATGCCATGAGCCCCAATAGTACAAAATATCCATTTTGAGTATGCAGTTCTGGCATGTTATCAAAATTCATCCCGTAAATGCCAGCAATAAAGGTCAATGGAATAAAAATGGTCGCAATGATGGTTAAGACTTTCATCACTTCGTTCATTTTATTGCTTATGATGGTCATGTACATATCCATTAAGCTCCACACCATTTCGCGGTATAAATCTATAGTCTCACTCACTTGGGTAATATGGTCATGTAAATCTTTAAGGTAATCGTGCGTTTTTGACTCCAACAAATTAACATCCACTTTATCCAATCTGTTAATCACGTCTCGTAGCGGTAAGATAGCCCTACGGTATTTAAGAACATCCTGTTTAAGGGATTGAATTTTATTGGGGGTATCATCACCTGAAGTATTGGCTTCAAAAATATGACTTTCCAATTCCTCAATTTTATCACCAAAGGCCTCAATTACTGAAAAATAATTATCAACAATGGCATCCAAGATAGCATACATTAAATAATCGGCACCTCGGGTTCTTATTCGCCCCTTAGTATTGGTGATGCGTTCTCTTAAATCTTCAAACACGTCCCCATCGGCTTCTTGAAAGGTGATGATATAATCCTTACCTACGATCATGCTAACATGTTCATTATTTATCTCGTCATCATTTTTAAAATACAGCATCTTAAAAACGATATACAAATAATTTTCAAACTCATCAAGTTTAGGCCTTTGGTGGGTGTTTACAATATCTTCTAAGGTTAACGCGTGCAGTCCATAATGTAAACCCACCGTTTCAATATCCTTAATGTTATTTAAGCCATTGATATTGATCCACGACACTTTATTATTATCCTTGAAATTAAAGGCATCTTCTACGGAATTGGTGTGTTCTCTATGAATGCTTTCGGCATTATAATTTATAATATCGAAGGAGATGGCAGAGGATGCTTTTTTACCTCTGTAAGACATCGTTCCTGGAGGAAGATTTTTTACTTTATAAGACTTTTTTTTCTTTTTTAGCTTCATGGCGGTTAAGGTTTATGGCGCTTGATAAAAGTATCAATTTTATTTTAAATTTTAAGCCACCTTAAGCAAATGAGAAACACAATTATGTATAATCGTTAAATTAGTCTTATTTAAATAGGAATGGGCTTGCATATTGATATTTTTTTTAGTAATATGCAAATTAAATTACTTACAAATTATATAAGAAGCATTCATGGGTAGACCTCCAACAAAACCAATAAAATTTAGAGATGGATTTTATATCGAAATAAGAAATAAAGGTAAAAATACAGGAATCAAATTACATCGCGATACAAAGGAACAGATGTTGCGAACCATTAAAGAGTATGAGCTTACAAAGGATGTACTTATTTTGGGCGAATCCAAAAATGGCAAATGGGTAGATAAAAACCCAGTCATGCATGTTTTAGAAGGCTAGAACTTTTATTTAAAGTTTTAAACTTATGCACCGATTCATAACTACTTCTATGTAGATTTGGATCGGTTTTTTTGTTTCCCCGAACATTGAGAAACGATTGCATCCCAATAAATTCTGGAAATAGATATTAACTTTGACCGACAACTTTAGTCGCGACTTGCTATATAATGAGATATCGTTGATTTTCAATCAAGACGCTAAGTAGCGCTTTCAAAAATGCGGAAGCTGATAAGTTTTTGGCTTTTAGAGCCAATTTAGGGCTAAATCCAGATCAAGCTTAAACAGTGTAGCATTTTCATATTATAGAATGTTCTAAAACTTGTGTAGTTACAATTTTTTGGTGTGGTAGGTCAATAGGCCTTCAATTGGGCGTCTGGCAAAATTACCAACCTTAAAACCCATTTCTTCAGCAACTTCCCTAATTTGTTTCTCTGAAAAGAAGGCAATTGAACCCGCAAAATGAACGGGAACCGTTTTAATTTCTTCCTCGTATTGAAAAATCATGTTTTTGGCGAATTTCCGAAAACCAGATTTGATCAATTCATGCATATATTCTGAATCTTTATTCAGAAACATAAATTCTGCAAAATTGGCGAGGTAAGCATTTGGATTAGGACGTTTATACAGATTGTACTTTATAAAATCGGCTTCCATATTATATTTGTGCTCAAAAGATACTCGAATGTCTTCTGGCATATTGTTGTAATAGTAATCCTTTATGAGCTCTTTTCCGTAGTAATTGCCCGAAGCATCGTCCATTAAGGAATAGCCCAGAGATTTTACACGTTGGTGCAGTTGTTCGCCATCAAAGTAGCTACAATTGGAACCTGTACCCATAATGCAAACCACTGCAGCTTCATCATCATGGTTTAACGTCGCCCGAACTGCTGCCATTGTATCTTCTTGAACGTCAACAATTGCATTGAGGAAAATAAACTGCAGTACATGTGCCAACATGGTTTTGGGCTTTTCCGTCCCACAACCAGCCCCATAAAAAAACAAATGGGTGACCTCATCTTTAATGGCCATGAGCTCCTTGCTCTCCTTGATGATTTTTTTAAGCTTCTTTTCCTTTAAAATAGCAGGATTAAGACCGTTGGTACGAATCTTTTCTTGAAGTTGCTTTCCGTTATTATCGACTGCAATCCAGTCACATTTTGTCGAACCACTATCTACTATTAAAACCATATTTGAAGTTTAAAATAAAAATCCGTAGTTCTAAAGTACAAATTATGCACTTTAGATACTACGGATATATGATATTAAAATATTATAAAGAATTTACTTTCTGAGCCAAATCTACCAATTTGTTAGAGTATCCAAATTCATTATCATACCAAGATACAACTTTGAAGAATTTAGAATTTAACTCGATCGCTGCATCGGCATCAAAAATACTCGTGCGGGGATCACTTACGAAATCTTGGGAGACCACTTTGTCTTCAGTATAACCCAAAACACCTTTCATTGCGCCTTCAGATGCTTTTTTAAACGCAGCCTTGATTTCATTTAAGGAAGTTTCTTTTTCCGTTCTAAAGGTCAAATCCACTACGGAAACATCTACGGTTGGGACTCTAAAAGCCATACCGGTTAATTTACCATCTACTTTAGGAAACACTTTTCCAACTGCTACAGCTGCTCCTGTTGAAGCGGGCACAATATTTACCAAGGCACTTCTTCCTGCTCTAAAATCTTTTTTTGTTGGTCCGTCAACTGTTAATTGCGACGCGGTTGTTGCATGAATGGTTGTCATTAACCCTTCCGCTAAACCAAAATTATCTTCAATAACTTTAGCCAATGGCGCCAAGCAATTGGTAGTACATGAGGCGTTAGATACAATGGTGTGCTCTGCAGTCAATTCATTGTCATTAACGCCCATTACGAACATTTTGGCATCTTTACTTGGTGCTGAAATCACTACTTTCTTAGCGCCAGCTTGGATGTGATAATCGGCAGTTTCAAGTGTGGTAAAAATACCGGTACACTCTGCCACAACCTCTGCTCCTGCTTCGTTCCACTTAAGGTTTTTAGGATCTCTTTCCGCAGTTACCCTTACTTTTTTACCATTTACTACTAAATGACCGTCTTCTACTTCAACGGTACCATCAAAACGACCGTGAACAGAATCGTATTTTAAAAGGTAGGCCAAATGATCTACATCCAACAAATCGTTGATTGCAACGACATCTACATCATCTCTATTAACGGTAGCTCTAAACACGATTCTACCAATTCTACCAAAACCATTTATTCCTAATTTTAAATTTGCCATTTTGTTTTTTAATTTACTAGTTATTAATAATTCAATTTTTGTTATTTAGGTCGTCATAATATCCGAGACTCTCAACAACTCTAAGTTAATTCTTGTTTTTCCTTTTACTGCATTATCCAAGGGCGTAAGTGCCATGACATCATTTAAAAGCCCCACCATGTAATTGGTTTGGCCCTCCAAAAGACTTTCTACAGCTTTCACACCCATTCTACTGGCGAGCACACGATCAAAACAGGATGGAGCGCCCCCACGTTGCATGTGACCCAATACCGAAACGCGCACTTCATATTCAGTCATGTTGGCTTCTACATAATCTTTAAGTTCAAAAACACTTTTACCTATTTTATCCCCTTCAGCCACTACTACAATACTTGACGATTTACCCGATTGCTTACTTCGTCGTAATGATTCTAACAATCGATCAAGACCTAAGTCTTCCTCTGGAATCAATATTTCCTCAGCACCTGCGCCAACGCCAACGTTAAGAGCGATGTGACCAGCGTCACGCCCCATAACCTCTACAAAAAAGAGTCGGTTATGCGAACTTGCGGTATCACGTATTTTATCAATGGCTTCCACCACCGTATTGAGTGCAGTGTCGTAGCCCAAAGTATGCGTAGTTCCAAAAATATCGTTATCAATGGTTCCTGGTATTCCCATTACTGGAAAGTCAAATTCTTTATTAAAATGAAGAGCTCCGGTAAAGCTCCCATCGCCACCAATGACTACAAGGGCATCTACTCCAGCTTCCACCAATTTTTGATGCGCCAATTGTCGTCCTTCAAAAGTTCTAAACTCTTTCGATCTTGCAGATTTTAAAACGGTACCACCCTTATTGATGATGTCTTTAACACTACGGGCATCCATGGCCTTGAAATCACCTTCCATCATGCCTTCATAGCCTCGGTAGATCCCAACACATTCCACCTTGTGATATGCGCAAGTTCTCACCACAGATCTTATGGCAGCATTCATTCCTGGAGAATCGCCTCCAGAGGTCATTACCCCTATCTTTTTAATCGTTTTCGACATATAGTTTTACCTTTCAAAAAGTAAACTTAGTAAAGAAAATCAACAATGAGAATGGAATTGGGGAATATTTAGAGAGGCCTTAAAATTTCAAACGTTTTCGTTAATAAAAAGACGTATTTTTCTTAAAATCAGACAGTATTATTGGTTTAATTATCTTTTTTAGACTTCATATTTATGAAATCTGGAGTCATTTGCTCATCTTCGTCGGGCTGTTTCTTCTCTTCCGTTATGACCTCATTGGTTTGAGTACCTTTGAGAATGATTTGGATGAGCTCTTTAAAGGTATCAAACTCTACATTATAAGCAATACCTGCACCTTGGGTATAACCGATTTTTTCACCAAAATTTTGAATGCTGTTTTCCCTATTGAAAAACTTGGCGGTAAGCGTTCCCTCTTCATTGAGCAACACGTCAATTTGCACATCACCTGCAATTACAGTTTGATTGACACCGCCTATGGGCACACCCACCTTACCGTTGATCAACACACGATCACTAATTTTTGTGGTTAGCGTAAGTCCTAAACGGTCTTCGGTCTCATAATCGGTGGTTTGTTCTCCCAATTCATAATTAACGCCTACTTGCAATTTACCATCCTCATTGGTAAGAATACTATTGAAAAAGGCATTGACGCGATCTGAAATTGTACCATAGGCCTGTTGCCCTAAACTAATCTCACTCGCAAATGAGCCTGTAGATAATAGAAAAAGCGCCTGGTTGGTTCTACTTTCCTTAGTTTCCAGGCGGTAATCCAATTCCGATTTTATGGTGGAACTCACATTGGGGAAATTGAAGGTAAAATCTGGTTCGGGTTGCTCGAGTTGGCCAACGAGATTCACTTCCACTTCCACATCTATACTTCTGTTAATGGGGTTGTCCAGTAACACCGAAGGATTTGCTTGGGTTTGATAAATCGCCTTTAAGCCTATTTGTGCTTTTAAAGGGTCTCCTTCCCATCGAATTGAACCTCCTGGTTCTACGGTCAATTTTTTCTGAACCAAGCCTGCATAAGCAAAATTATAAGTCCCTTTCACAATTTGGAAGTCACCAAACATTTGGAATTTTCCGTTCGTGTTAATATTAAACAACAAGTTCCCGTTGCCCGTACCTTGAATAGTACTCCCAGAATTTCTATCTATTACTATCTCAATATCAGCATAGGGGTTTACAATTAAGTCGAATTGAAGCTCCAACCCCTTCACCTCGGTATCTCTAATCACCTCCCCACGAAGTCTGGCCTCTTTTTCTTCCGGACTTAAAAAATGAATGTAGGAGTTATCGCCATAGGTTTCCAAATCATTCAACGGAATTTTAAAAACGGTGCCTTGAGCTGTACTTCCATCAACAGCGATTACCAATTGTTTGGTGGGCCCCTTTATGGTCGCAGTACCGTTTACAAAGGCGGTACCGTAATACAACTGCTCTTCGTTGTACTCGGTATCTAGAACCAGTAATCGTTTGGTGTCAATCTCTAAACCCAATCGCCAATCTGAAAAATTTTTGTGGGAGATGAAACCATTGAGCTGTGCCTTTGAGAAAAATTCTGAATCGGTTATCTCTACGTCATCAAAAATAAAACGCTGGGATTCTAAAATCACCTTGGAATCAAAATCAAAACTATAGTCCACATTAAGATAGGGTATGGTAAGCCCTGCGTTGTTCAGTAACAGTTCACCAGTATATTCAGGGTTTTTAAGGTTCCCGCTCACTTTGGCATTACCGGTTACCAAGCCCCGAATATTCGTTATAACCCCTTGGCCAAAGGGATCTAGGGGATCCAACATAAATTCGTCCAAATCAATATCTATGTCTATGGCGTTGGTATCAAGATCAATCGTTCCTTTGGCGTCCAACGATTTAAGATTATCATTTTTTAGGGTGACATCCACAGTGTAATTTGTAAACGATTGATTCCCAACTATATTTGCCCTCAGCGTTCCCAAATCATAACCATTGGCTACAAAATCGCTAATGACCACGTTCGATTTTGGAAGATAAATACCGTCTTCTTGCAACACATCCAAGGTGCCATTAACCCTGCCTCCCAAAGACAAACTATCGAGTCTTGGGGTGATTTTGGATAAATCAACCTCAGTAAAATTGAGGTTGAGATCCTTGTACGTGGAATCTCTAAGCACACCAGACAGTTCAATTTGTTCATTCAAATGGCTCATCACCAATTGACTAATATCAAAATTCTTAAAATCCCTGTCAAAGGCGACTTTGTTGCGTTTGTTTCTATCTTCATTGATGGCCCAAGTATTGCCCTTAAAAGTGACATTAGACTTTCTAAAGCCAATCACCGACTTATTGTTGTCATCAATAGTATAATAAAGACTCAAATCAAAGTTATCTGCATTGCGCTTTCCGCCAGTAAATTCCGATTTAATGAACAAGGTATCGCGTTGGGTAACATTAATGAGACTGAATTTAGACACATCATAATACTTGGTGCTCAAACTGTCCATTTCAATATAGGTATTGAACAGGGGATTACTATTATCTATCAAAACCGAAATATCGTTGGCGAAATAATCGAACAGTTTGATTTGTGGTGAATTAAAGCTCAAATTGAACTGTTTCTCATCCGTTTCCATGCGCCCTTTAATTCGGGTGTTGGGACCCAGTTCCAGCTCATGGTAAAACACTTCCACAATTTTATTGTAGATTCTAAAATCGAATTCCAAATATTGGTCTGTTTCAATTTTATTGGGCACGTAATTGGTATAAATACTACCCACCGAATTTTCCACAAGTTTTCCAATATCCCGAAACCTAAAATTACCACTCAATTGACCTTCAACAATATCTGGCGAGTTGATGGTAATGGTGCGTTTATCACCATTAAATTGCGATTCTATAGCAAAATCCTTAAAGTAATACTCACCTTGCTCGTTAATGTAAGTTGTGTTTTGAAAATTCAAGGTTCCATAAGCATCATCTATATTGGAACCTTTCATAGCGGTTGTGACCATCCCGCGAAATTCGGAAATGCTATCCTTAGTAATAAAGTTGAGGGCTCTTAAATTTGCATATTCTACATTAGCTGTAAAATTTAAAGTATTCACCTCTTTAGAAAGATCTGCCAAACCATCAAACTTAAATTTAAAATTGTCATCCTTCGATTCTAGAAATCCGTTGAAAACGCGATTTCCTAATTTTCCAGACACGTCAATATTTTTGTAGCTGTAATTATTATAGGTTACCTCAAACACTTTACCCTGTACTTGGCTGCTCAAGTTATCTAAAGTAAACCCTTTACCATCCACATCTAAATCCAACGAGGTTTTGCCTATCTCTGGATTGTTCAATAACGCGCCAATATCAAATTCATCAAAAACAACATTGCCCTTATAATCGGCATTATCAATAATATCAATATGGGTCATAGTCATGTTGGAGATGATCTTACCAATATCGGTATTTATATTTAAATCGGCATCAACGGTGGTCGCTGTGATAAATGAGCGCCCGCGAATGGTGAAATTTCCCACTTTCGCAAAGACGGAAGGAATGGATTCTCCAAGTAAATTTGGTAACAAGGCCTTGAGTTCATAATAATTTGAAGACAAATTATCGTAGCGTCCTTCAAGAGAAAAGTTGCCAGCTGTGCTGTTAAAAAGGTTTTTAATATTCAAATCCCCATAAATACGGGTTCTAAAACCAGATTTAAGCCGAAGGTTTTCAGCATGTAAATCGTTTAGAGTGCCAGAAAAATCAACATCGAACACTGCTTCTTGATCGGCGCCAAACTCATTATAAAACGTATTGAGATCGTTAAGGTTTAATTCGGAATTTTTAAAACTTGCGCTAACATTGACCTTATCGGCAAAATTTTCAAAATCTTCACGAACATAATCAAAGCGTAAATTACCCTGAAGATTGGATTTTTCTGTTCTAATGCTCAAATCACCAAAACTCATATGATCCAGAGTGTATTCAAAATTAGTTACCAAATTTTTAACATAGGCACCACGACTGTCCTTAAAAGCCAAGGTGTTTATTCTCGCATTCACATTACTTCCCGAGATTACAAAATTAGTGGCATTGATATTTAAATCATAAAACTCAAGGACTTTCGAATTTGCGCGATTGTCATTGATAAAGTTGAATTTTCCATTTAAGATGGAAACATCACTGGATGACAATAAGAACTCACTTTTCTTCTGGTTAGGATTATCTCTTTGAAATTTTTGCACAAACACATCCAGATTGGTTTTGTTCTCGTCCAGGTAGGTTCGAACATTAAACGTTAAATCACTAATGTCGATATCGCCAAACACCAATTTTCCATAATACAGATTTCGAAAACTTAAAATAGAGGTATTGAGTTCGTTAATATTGATGAGCGTATCTTGTTTGTAATCTTCAATAAACACATTTTTTAGCTCCACATCGCCATTAAATTGCAGCCCCACCTTGCCAATATTGATGTGCGTGCCATATTCTTTATTAATGCGCTTTGTGGCGTGTTTACCCAAAAATGTTTGTACTGCCGGAATAGAAAAGAAGAGCACCAAAATGATGAAGACCAGCAAAATAATTGCCAGCAACTGTGATGCTATTTTAAGAAATTTCTTGATGCGAGTTGAAAGTTATAACTTTGAGCTCAAAATTAACAATTATTGTGCCTAATTATAGCTAATGTCATCACAAAATATATACATACTTGCCATTGAGTCTTCATGCGATGACACTGCAGCTGCGGTAATGTGCAACGGAAGGATTTTAAGTAATATTGTTGCCAATCAAAAAATCCATGAGGCCTATGGTGGTGTGGTGCCCGAATTGGCATCCAGAGCGCACCAACAGCACATTGTACCTGTGGTTGACCAAGCCTTGAAGACTGCAAATGTGCAACTGTCACAATTAAATGCCATCGCGTTTACGCGTGGCCCAGGCCTTATGGGCTCTTTATTGGTAGGCACCTCATTTTCAAAATCCCTGGCGTATGGCCTAGAGATTCCGCTTATTGATGTTAATCACATGCAAGCACACATCCTGTCCCATTTTATTGAAGAAGATGGGTTTGAGCAACCACCATTTCCCTTTTTAGCCATGACCATTTCAGGAGGGCATACCCAAATTGTCAAGGTAAAGCATTATTTTGATATGGAAGTAATAGGTGAAACCATAGATGACGCTGTGGGCGAAGCCTTCGATAAGAGCGGAAAACTTCTAGGTTTAGGCTATCCTGCGGGACCAGAAATAGACCGTCGTGCCAAATTGGGAAACCCTAAGGCATTTGCGTTTACCAAACCTAAGGTCAAAGGACTCAATTTTAGTTTTTCAGGGCTGAAGACTGCCATTCTCTATTTTGTTCAAAAGCAGGTCAAGGCCAATCCGAATTTTATTGAAGAAAATCTCAACGATATTTGCGCTTCAATTCAATATACCATCATTGGGATTTTGATTGACAAGCTAAAACGCGCCAGTACCGAAACCGGAATCAAGCATATTGCCATTGGTGGCGGTGTTTCGGCAAATACGGGAATTCGAGAAGCTCTAAAACAAGGCGAAGGGAAGTTTGGATGGGTTACCTATGTGCCAAAATTTGAATATACTACAGATAATGCTGCCATGATTGCAATAGTAGGGCATCTTAAGTATTTGGAAGGTTATCAAGCCGAACAGAACGTCATGGCTTCGGCACGGTTAAAGATTTAGCCTGTAATATCTTTTGGCAATCTTTGATCAATTTAGAATTATGCGCAAAGCAAGTAATTTTCTAAAATAACATTTAATGTAGGCTTTAAGTTGATAACGATTTAAAATCCGCAGTTTTACAACACCTTATTCAAAATCAACTTTATTCAAAATTAAGCCAGAGGCAGGTGCGATAAATTCCATCCTTGCATCACTTTCCGGTTTGAGGGAGTTTTCGACCGCTTCCAAAGTAAGGTCTCCCCTTCCCAAATTTACCAAGGTCCCCATCATGAGTCTAATTTGGTTTCTTCCAAAGCCTTTGCCCTTAACCACAAGCATGTAACTGTTCTCTGGAAAAAAACTCGCACTAAATAAGGTGTTTTGGGATAGATCACAGGAAATGACCTCGCGATTATAAATGCCTTCATCGGTTGCCCTAAAACAATAGGGTTTAAAATTATGGGTGCCTTCAAAAAGTTTGGCGCCCCTTGTCATAAGTTCAATATCCAAATCGTCTAAAAAGGTGGTCATTAAGGACGCGCAAAAGGGATGGCATTTTTCGGCGTAAGTAAACAGGTACACATACTCCTTAACTTTTGAATCTTGAATGATGTTAAAATTCGCATCAACCTCTTCTATACTCAAAGCTCGTATGTCTTGCGGAAGGTTTTTATTGAAGAGCTCCAAAAAGGCAACTTCATCTTCAATTTTTTGATACACAAAAAGTTCAAAGGCGCTTTCATTTGCCGACACCATGGCATCGGTTCTGCCAGAACCCAAGGATTTGAATTTGATGTCTTCCAATATAAAATTCAAGGTTCTATCGATCATAAAATGAATGGTCTTTAGCTTTGGCTGTTTCTGCCAACCGTGAAACCGATACCCCAAATACTGAATCTTTATAACGTAGTAATACCTTTTATTGAACATAAAAGCAATAACGCGCTTTTAAAATTTTTGACAAAATTTTTAAACCAATTGTTCTTGCAAGTTTGGCATGAAGTTTTATTTTTAGCTTAAAATGCAGTTTTGAATCGAAAATATCCTTTTGATCCTTCCTATAAAAACCACTTTTTAATAGCCTTGGGCTTGGCCTTATGGATTTTCCTATTTCTGTTTTTTACAGAACCCCTCGATGTTAGTGAATTGTCCTTTTCAGAAAAATTGAGATACTTACCCATTTATGGACTTATCGTTGGCTTTTGCTATAGCGCTTACCCATGCAAACCTATCTTTTTCAAAAAAGCAACAGCAATTGGCGCATTAAACATGAGGTCTTTTTTTTAGTGGCTTTTATGGGTTTCACTTTTATAGTCGCCAGGCTGTTTTACCTGTATATTATTGTTGCTTATGAGCCAAACCCTTATACACTTTGGTACTATTTCTATGCTATCTTTTTGCCTGCCCTAAGTATCATTTTACCCATTGTTTTAGTTGGTCGTTTTGGCTTCGGAAAATATAAAGACAAAAAACTTGAGGAACGGAAAATCAAAATTCAAGGTGAAGGCCATTATGAGAGTTTACGGTTGCAGTTGAAGGATTTGATCTGCATTCAATCTTCAGGTAATTATATTGAAGTGTATTATCGCGATGCCACGAGGCTTAAAAAAAGCCTTATTCGCAATAAGCTCTCGGTCATTGAAGAATCGTTTCCAGAATTATTGAGAACCCATCGCAGTTTTATAATCAATCCCTTTCATTTTAAATCATGGCATCCCGAAAAAGGCAAACATTTTCTAAAACTATCCCACGAGGTTACTGTACCCATTTCCAAGACTTATCTCAAGACAGTGAAATCGGAATTACTTTTCGCCACAGCCTAGCTACATTTCACCCCAAACACCCTTTATTACTGATAGTTTGGCAATTCGCCCAATACCTTTGTTTGCAGAAAGTTTAATCACTAATTCAAAAGCATTATGAAAACCGTAACCATCTTTAGTATCGCGATGTGCTTCGGAATGTTACTGTCCATTGCGCAACAACACCCCACACAAGAAATCTACATCATTGGTGCTATGCACACCGTGCCAAAAATTGTAAAGCACAGTTATAAGCCTATGCTTAAAAATGCCATCGCATATGAGCCGGATGCAATTTATGTTGAAAGCCCAAGAGCTACTGATAGCCTTAGTTGGGCCTATTTGAAAGACGGATGGTCTAAAAGTTATCAACGGTTTTATGCGCTTTCAGAATCGATTCAAAAGGTATTTACACCGAATAATACTCGATACCATTCCCTATTAAAAAAAGATTTTAACCAAATGACTGAAAGTGATTTAGACTTTCTAATTAAAAGTTTTACTTACAATAGAGATCACGCTAATTACGAATTTTATACATACATCAAATCCTACGGAATTGAAGGTGCCAAAAAACCAACACGTCATGAAGATGGCGATTTGACCTTCAAATTGGCCTTGGATCAACATATCAAACTACTAACTTCAATGGACGATCAACGTACCAATGGCGAATACCATGACGCCTGGAGAAAATGTTCAAAAGAAGGGCAAACCAATGGGAACAATGCTATTAATCGAAAATTGAATAAAAAAGACTATAATTTGGCCATTTTACCAGCCCTATTTAGAGGGTTGGGAAAACATACCAACTCGCGTAAAGCTTTAGAACGTTTAGACAAAATGAATTCATTTGCTTATGTTGAAATTCAAACACCGGGCTGTACCGCGGGCAAAATCTACTGGGACCAACGCAACCACCGCATGGCCCAAAACATTGCCACACAAGTATTAGACGCTGGGTTAGAAAAAAATATAGTTATTGTAGGCGCGTCTCACGTTATTGGATTGGAGCAGGACTTAAAACAAAACTATCCCAACCTTAAAGTGATTCTTATGAATGATTGAACTTTCCAAGCGTGTTCTATAAGAACAAATCCATCAACTTGGGTGATGGCTTTTAAAGTTTATTTCTCGCGATGCTTTAAAACATCTACCACATCATTCAACTTAAAACCTTTGGCTTGGAGTAAAATCATATAATGAAAAAGCAGATCGGCGCTTTCGTTTAAGAAGAGTTCATCATTGTCGTCTTTGGCTTCGATCACCACTTCAACTGCCTCCTCGCCTACTTTTTGGGCAATTTTGTTGATGCCCTCCGCAAAAAGAGAAGCCACATAAGAGACTTTTTCCGAAGAATTATTTTTTCTATCGTCAATGACCTGTTCCAAATTGGAGAGGAATCCGTACTCTTGCGTATTATCGGCATTCCAGCACGTGTCAGAACCTTTATGACAAGTTGGTCCTTCCGGGACGACCCGAACCAAAAAAGTGTCGCTGTCACAATCTAGCTTGATATCTACGAGGTTTAAAACGTTGCCACTATCTTCCCCTTTGGTCCACAACCGTTGCTTACTTCTACTAAAAAAAGTCACTAACTTGGTTTCTATGGTTTTTTTAAGCGCCTCTTCATTCATATAGCCCAACATCAACACATTTTTTGTTGAAACATCTTGGATTATAGCTGGTATGAGTCCGTTGTTTTTAGCGTAATCTACTTTCATCTCCTTTTATTTTTTTCAAGCTCTATTTGACTTTTTCTGCACTAATTTTCTTTTTAATTTTAAAACAGCTAATTAAAAAATTATCAGCCTACACAGGAATTATTCTATAAGCGCACCGCAATATTTTGTGATCTTAATTCCCTTTTTAAATCCATTATTTCAATTTCACCAAAATGAAAAACGCTAGCAGCCAAGGCAGCATCGGATTTTCCCACTTTAAACGCCTCCACAAAATGCTTTACGGTGCCTGCACCACCCGAAGCAATAATTGGAATGTTCAAGCTTTCCGATAATTTAGACAAAGCCTCGTTTGCAAAGCCTGCCTTGGTGCCATCATTGTTCATGGAAGTAAATAACACTTCTCCTGCACCTCGTTTTTCGACCTCTTTGGCCCAATCAAATAAATTCAAGGTGGTGGGAATAGTGCCTCCCGCCAAATGAACCATCCATTCGCCCTCAACTTGTTTTGCATCAATGGCCACGACAACGCATTGACTTCCAAATTTATCCGCCAGTTCTGTCACCAATTCTGGGCGCTTTATTGCGGAAGAATTTACGCAAACCTTGTCGGCACCGGACTTCAACAGCACATCCACATCTGCAACAGAGGAAATACCACCACCTACCGTAAACGGAATATTAACTTGCGCTGCTACTTTGAGCACCATGTCTATCATCGTTTTTCGACCTTCCAAAGTTGCCGAAATATCCAAAAAAACCAGTTCATCTGCTCCTAGAGAGGCATAGTGTTTGGCCAGCTCCACAGGGTCACCAGCATCACGTAGGTCTAAAAAATTGATGCCCTTTACGGTTCTTCCGTTTTTAATGTCTAAACAAGGTATGATTCGTTTTGTAAGCATATGGGATTGTAAAATTACTTCTGCCAAAAAATCGCAGCAATTCAATGATCAGTTTTTTTAACTATAACACTCTAAATCTGAAAGTTGAATATAACCTTCATACAGCGCTTTGCCAATGATGGCGCCTTCACAACCTAAATCTTCCAGAGCATTCAAATCGTCTAGCGAGGTAATGCCCCCAGAAGCCACTAGTTTTATGCCCTTGGACTCACTCAAGATGCTTTTATATAAATCAAAAGAAGGGCCTTCGAGCATTCCATCTTTGGCTATATCGGTACAAATCACGTACTGCACGCCTTTCTTTACGTAAGATTTAATGAAGGGTAATACCTCCAACTCACTTTCTTCCTGCCAGCCACTTACTGCAATTTTATTGTTGTGGGCATCGGCCCCCAGAATAATTTTAGTACCGCCATATTTTGATAACCACGACTCAAATTGCTTAGCCTCTTTTACCGCAATACTGCCCCCAGTGATCTGTTTCGCCCCCGAATTAAAAGCAATATGCAAATCCTCATCGGATTTGAGTCCGCCACCAAAATCGATCTTAAGGGTGGTTTTTGAGGCAATAAGTTCCAGAATTTTGTAATTCACAATGTGTTTGGCCTTGGCACCATCCAAATCCACTAAGTGTAAATATTCAATCCCTGCAGCCTCAAATCGTTTGGCGACTTCCAAGGGATTCTCATCGTAAATTTTTTTTGTCTTATAATCGCCCTTGGTTAGACGCACGCATTTTCCTTCTATAATGTCTATTGCTGGTATAATTCTCATTGCATAAAGTTAGATCGCAAAACTTAAAGGTGGGAAATATCAATTTTTAAACCTCTAAATTTCTTACATATTTATAAAATTTCTTAAAACTTGCTCACCTGCAGTGCTACTTTTTTCGGGGTGAAATTGAACTCCGTAAAAATTAGCCTGTTGCAAAGCCGAACTGTATTTAATTCCGTAATTGGTAATGGCGATGGTTTGTGGGCATTCTTTTGCATAATAGCTATGCACAAGGTACATGAATTCTTCTTCTTTGACTCCTTTAAATAAGTCGGATTTCAAGCGCGTGATAGTATTCCATCCCATTTGAGGGACTTTGAGCTGGCCATTAAAGTGCTCTACGTCTACCTTAAAAATACCCAATCCTTCGGTTTGGCCTTCTTCAGTAAATTCGCACATCAACTGCATCCCCAAGCAAATGCCCAAAACGGGCTGTTTCAAGTTAGGAATGAGTTGATCCAAACCTTTTGCCTTCAGCATTTTCATGGCAGATCTTGCTTCTCCCACCCCTGGAAAAATGACTTTATTTGCTTGTGTTATTGTATCCACCTCGTCAGATAATATTGCATCGATGCCCAAACGTTCCATAGCAAACTGTACACTTTTGGTGTTGCCTGCGCCATAATCTATGATGACAACCTTATTCCTGGTGTTACTAATTTTCTGATTCATTTGATATAAATATACTTTTTTGAGGATCTATTAAAACGGAATTACAGCATCCCTTTGGTACTTGGTAAAATCATTTTTTCCACATCACGCTTCACTGCCATTTTTATTGCTTTGGCAAATGCTTTAAAAATAGCTTCAATTTTATGATGCTCGTTACTGCCTTCCGCTTTGATATTGAGGTTGCATTTGGCCCCATCGGTAAACGACTTAAAGAAATGATAGAACATTTCCGTAGGCATTTTTCCAATCATTTCGCGTTTAAAATCGGTTTCCCACACCAGCCAGTTGCGACCGCCAAAATCTATAGCAACCTGAGCAAAACAATCGTCCATAGGCAATGAGAATCCGTAGCGTTCTATGCCCAATTTATTGCCCAAAGTACTTGCAAAAACTTCCCCCAAGGCAATTGCAGTATCTTCAATAGTATGGTGTTCATCAACTTCCAAATCGCCATCGACTCGAATATTCAAATCCAATTGCCCGTGTCTCGCAATCTGGTCGAGCATATGGTCAAAAAAAGCAATCCCTGTTTTTATATCGCTCTTACCAGTACCATCAAGGTTAAGGTCAATTTTTATTTTAGTCTCATTGGTATTGCGCTCAATACTTCCTGTGCGGGCATCGGTTTTGAGAAATGTGTAAATGGCCTCCCAATCGTTCGATTCTAGGGCAATATATGCATCCAAAGTCTCTCGTTTTACCGTGATTTCTTCAGTGCCTAAATTGGTGTCGTCATTTATAAAAATACCTTTTGCGCCAAGATTTTTAGCCAATTCAATATCTGTTAAGCGATCTCCGATTACAAACGAATTTTCCAAATCATAGGCTGCTGTTAAATATTGAGTCAACAGCCCCGTGTTTGGCTTTCTTGTCGCTGCATTGTCCTTCGCAAAGGTTCTATCAATAAACTGTTCTTTAAAGGTGATGCCTTCGGCTTCAAAAGTTTGAACAATAAAATTATGCACTGGCCAAAAGGTGTTTTCAGGATACACTTCGGTACCCAATCCATCTTGATTGGTGATCATGACAATTTCGAAATCCAATTCCTTGGCAATTCTGCCCAAATATTGAAATACCTTAGGGTAAAATTCCAATTTTTCAAAGCAATCAATTTGTTCATCTGCAGGTTCTTTGATTATTGTCCCATCTCTATCTATGAATAATACGCGTTTCATTTTTCTAGTTTACCCAGTCCTGAGGAAAGGGAAATTTTTTAGTTAAACTTTTTGTGATGAGAATTTACCAGCGTTATAGATCTGCTAAATTCTTCAATGCGGTTATTAGTTTTATGCACTCCATTTGCGAACCAACCGTAAATCGCAAACAATTATCGCAAAGCACTTGATTGCTTCTATTTCTTACGACGATTCCTTTTTTAATCAATTGGGAATAGCGTTTATTGGCATCATCCACTTTTACCAATATAAAATTCGCATCTGTTGGGTATACTTTCTGGATGATTGCAATATTCTCCAATTCAGAAATCATCCAATCGCGCTGCTTCAAAATTTTCTGGATCTCCAGAGTTACTTCTTCCGGATTAGAAAGACGCTCTAAAGCGCGCTGTTGGGTTAACTCATTAACATTATAAGGCGGTTTGATGCGATGCAATACCGCAATAATTTCTGCGGAAGCATAACACATACCAAGTCTAATACCAGCCATGCCATAGGCTTTAGACAAAGTTTGCGTTACAATGAGGTTTGGAAACTCACTTAAGCGATGGACCCAGCTTTGCTCTGGTGAAAAATCAATGTAAGCCTCATCAATCACCACGATGCCCTTAAATTCTTTAATGAGCCGTTCTATTTTAGTCGCTTCAAAACTATTGGCGGTGGGGTTGTTGGGCGAACAGATAAATAGCAATTTGGAATTCCCCGTCGCTTTGGCTAAAATGGCATCCACTTTAGGCTGAAAGGTCGCATCCAACACCACTTTAATATGCTCTATGGCGTTTAGATTTGCCAAGACGTCGTACATGCCATAGGTAGGAGGCAGTGAAATAATACTGTCTTGGTTGGGCTCACAAAAGACTCGAAAAATCAAATCCAAAACCTCGTCGCTTCCATTACCCAGTAATATCTGGTTTGGGGAAATGCCCTTCAATGCCGCCAAGCGCAGTTTTAATTGTGTTTGGTTTGGATCTGGGTAACGGTTAACACCATTCTCAAACGGATTCTCGTTGGCATCTAGAAAAACCATGTCACTGGGGGCCTCCTGAAACTCATCTCGCGCCGATGAATAGGGTTTTAAATTTTGAATAGTAGCTCTTACCAAAGTCAATATGTCGAAAGTTTTTGTCATTGTTTAATTAATAAATATTCTTAAGTTAATATACTGACGTCGATTAGTTTTAAATTCGTAGTTCTAGACCATTAACTCAAGACTGCGCTTATCTCAAACTAAAATTAAATGGCGCTATGCGTTTTCCTCTAGAGCTTTCAATCTTAAGGTAACAGCATTTTTATGGGCTTGCAAACCTTCCGCTTCTGCCATAAGCTCAATACTCTTACCAATGGTTTTAATGCCTTCTTGTGATATTTTTTGAAAGGTGATGCTCTTGGTAAAGCTATCGAGGTTTACGCCAGAATACGATCTACTAAATCCGTTGGTAGGCAAGGTATGATTGGTACCGGAAGCGTAATCTCCAGCACTTTCTGGGGTATAATTACCAATAAATACCGAGCCTGCATTGGCAATGCCCTTAACATAAAAGTCTTCGTTTGAGGTACAAATGATAAAATGCTCGGGAGCATAAGCGTTGATCATATTCAAAGCGAGTTCGTGCGACTCGACGTAAATGAGTTTTGAATTTGCAATGGCCTTCGTTGCCAACTCTTGTCTTGGTAACTGCTGTAATTGCCTTTCCACTTCAACCGAAACCGCCTCTATAAGGGTTTTTGATGTGGCTACTAAAATCACCTGACTATCGGCACCGTGCTCCGCTTGACTCAACAAGTCTGACGCCACAAAATTGGCTTTTGCCGAATCATCTGCCACTACGAGCAACTCACTTGGCCCAGCAGGCATATCTATGGCCACCCCAAATTTGGTCGCCAATTGTTTTGCAACCGTGACATATTGGTTACCAGGACCAAAAATTTTGTATACCTGCGGAATACTTGCTGTCCCGAATGTTAAGCCTGCAATGGCTTGGATACCTCCTACTTTAATTATTTTGGTAACGCCACAAATTTGGGCAGCATAGAGAATTTCGTTGGCGATTTTTCCGTTTTTATTTGGAGGGGAACATAGTACGATCTCTTTGCAACCTGCGATATTTGCAGGAATTGCCAACATTAACACGGTAGAAAACAAAGGGGCGGTACCACCGGGAATGTAAAGTCCAATGCGCTCTACTGGTCTTTTCTCTTGCCAACAGTGAACGCCCACGGTGGTTTCAACTCTAACGGTTTCAGTTTTTTGGGCGCTGTGGAAGCGTTCGATATTGTGTTTGGCCACTTGAATGGCTTCTTTTAAAGGCACGGAAACAGCATCACTAGCCATTTTGATCTCTTCATCTGTAACCACGATGGAATCCAGGGTAACAGCATCAAACATCTCGGTATATTTTGAGATGGATTTATCGCCATTTCGTTCAACATCTGCAAAAATTTGGTTGACGGTATTCTCAATCGTCTTTAAGCTTTGAGTTGGACGCTTAAGAAGTTCCGGCCACGTTGATTTTTTGGGATTGAATATTTTGTTCATTGTAGTTATGAATTTTTTTTATCGATAATGAGATTGCGTTCCCCTTAAAATTTTAGTTCTGCTTTTACCTTTGCTAGTTGTAAAGTCATTGAATTAACTTCAAAACAAGATCTTAAAGTACCATATTTTCTATTGGGCACACCAAAATACCTTCTGCTCCATTTTGTTTTAGCTCGTCTATGACTTCCCAAAATTCATTTTTATTAATTACCGAGTGCAGAGAACTCCAACCTTGCTTTGCCAATGGTAAAATCGTTGGACTGTTCATGCCTGGCAGGATGGAAATGATTTTCTCTATATTGGCATTGGGCGCATTTAACAAGACATATTTGCTTTGTCTTCCTCGTAAAACCGATTGTAGGCGAAATTGAAGCCGATCTAATATTTGCTGATTTTCCGAAGATATTTTAGGAGAGACCGCCAAAACTGCTTCCGACTTTAAAAGCACTTCCACCTCTTTGAGTCCGTTTTTGAAAAGCGTACTTCCACTCGACACAATATCAACGATGGCATCTGCCAAACCTATGTTGGGCGCAATTTCTACCGAGCCATTGATAATATGAAGTTGCGCATTGACCTCATGTTTTTGAAGAAATTGAGTCACGGTGTTTGGATACGAGGTGGCAATGCGTTTGCCCTCCAAATCCTTAATGCCATTATATTTAACCGATTTTGGTACCGCAACAGAAACCTTGCATGAAGAGAACCCCAACTTTTCTACCGTAGAAATGCCCTCACCTTTTTCGATCAATACATTTTCGCCAATTATGGCTGCATCTACGACGCCATCTTTTAAATATTGGGGAATATCTCCATTGCGAAGGTAAAAGACTTCCATGGGAAAATTTTTGGCAGAAGCTTTGAGTTGCTCTTTCCCGTTGTCTATGGAAATACCGATCTCACTTAGAATCTTCATTGAATCATCGTGTAATCGTCCTGATTTTTGAACTGCTATTTTAAGTTTTGTCATTTTATTTTGATTTAATACACTCATGGTAATTGCGATTTATTAGCTCAACAGCATAAAAAAACCCGCTTGATTGTCTCAAACGGGTCTAAAATATAGGTTGAAATTATTCAATACATTTTCAGCTCGCTTGAAGGCCAGGATGAAAATGATGATGAAATTGAATAGTGTTCATGTCTTTTGTTGTGGTAACAAAGATTGTGAATTTATTTTTATAAAACCTAATCTCTAGTCATTAAATTTATGTTAAGGCTTATTGATTACCCAAAATAATAGGTAAACCGCTATCGCCCGAACCAATCACAATAATTTTAGAATTAGGCGATTCTGATAATTTCATTGTGGCATCGATCCCCTTATCCTGTAAAATCTTATCGGTCAAAGAGGCGCTTAAAATTTTATTGGCATCGGCTTTACCTTGAGCTTCAATTCTTACCTTTTGCGCTTCCTTATCGGCGGTTACCAGTCTAAATTCATATTCCAAAGATTCTTGCTCTTGCTTCAATTTCCGCTCTATAGCTTGCTTGATCGTTGGTGGCAAGGTAACATCTCGAATTAAAATATCATTCAATTGGATGAACTGGCTTTGGATGATTTTCTTAGTTTCTTCAAAAATTTCGTCTTGAATGGCGTCCCGCTTACTCGAATACAATTGTTCTGGTGTATAACGTCCTACAACACTTCTGGCAGCACTTCTAATGGCGGGTTGCAATACTCTGCTTATATATTCCTTACCCTTTTCCTTGTGCATTTTACTAAGATTTGCATAATCGGGTTGAAATAACACGGTGGCATCCAATTTGATATCCAAACCGTTTGAAGATAAGACCGACATTTTTTCTGACAAAGCTTGTTGTCTTACCTCATAATCTATCACACTATTCCAAGGTGCTACAAAATTAATGCCTTCTTGTAAAGGCTCACTTTCAGGGTCAACACCACCGTTAAGTTGATAGAGAACGCCTGCATGACCAGAGTCTATGGTGACAACAGATTTAAAGAGTACAATAATTAGTGCAATAATAATGATGAGCGCTAATGCCCCACCTTTAGGTAATTTATCCATATAATGTTTTAAATGAGACCGTTATACTTTCTTATGAACCATTCTGCAGTCAAAAAAAGCAAGATTAAGGCCAGAAGGTATTTAAGGTCGATCAAAGGTACGGTTTTTTTAACACTCTTCTGTACAATAGCGAAGCGCGAATCGGCCAATAAATCAGGGATTAAGAGGCTTACTTGATCAATAAAATAGGCCTTGCCATTTGAACTAGTGGCTAAGGCTTTCAGCTTATCAACATCGGCATTTAAAAATTGTTGCTCAACGTTGTAATCTAAAATTTTGAGTTCGCCAGATTTTGAAATGTTCTCAGAAGACACGTTTACGGTAAACGTATAATCGCCCGCTTGCAGCGTACTCAAATCGACCTCATAATTAGCATTGTTCAACACAAACGGAACGGTGGTTATAGCTTCCGTCTCTTTATTTTTTAGCGTTATTTCCAGATTCGATTTGGCATCAAACTCGTAATTTTTATTAAAATATTGAGCGCTAATCATCACATTATCGCTACCATTATAAAAGGATTCGTAATTCACGTTAAGCCGCGAACGCTTTTTACTGGTGCTCAAATACTGTATCAGTTTGCCAATGAAATTATCAAAAGAATTGAAGGCCCCTTCCTCCACATATACTTGGGCACGCCAGCGCCAAAGGCCATCGCCAAGCAAGAGTGCTTCGCGTCGCTCATCAAATTCAAAAGTTGCCAGTAAAGGCTCATTGAGCTGTGTGCCATTTATGGTTTTATAAAGAATGGTCTCGAAGGGTACTGAAAATTTGAGTTCTCCAAATTCTGAATTGAGCGGAGGGAAATCACTAAAATTCAAGTTATCAACAATAAAAGTCCCATAATTTTTATTGAGTGCCGGTTGAAATTCTTCAGTTTGATTGGTCACCTGTTGCTTGTAATTGGACTGAATGGTGTTTAGCACAGACCAATTGGTACTGTTGCCCGCTATCACGATTTTGTTGAGCTTTAAACGATCAATTTCTTCAAAAATAGACCTAAAGTTATTAGTTGGTTGATACGCAATAACCAATTGATAATCATTAGATTGTTTTAAAAATTCCTGAACACTCACTATGTCGGCTTGGCGCTGTTCATTACTCTCAATGGCTTTCTTTAAAGTACCTAAATCGGGATGGATGATTTCCGAAACGATGGCCACTTTTGTCTTTTGGTCGATTACTTCCACCGCAAAATTCTTGATGTTATTGACCTTGTTTTTTTCGTTTTCCAACGGAATCAATTCTGCGGTATAGCTACCAATCCCCACACGATTGGCGGATAAGGTGACATTTATAATTTTTGAGCTGTTGGCTTTGCTGAAGCGCATTGGGCTTGAAAATACTGTTGCATTCCCAGAAGTAATCCTTAAAGTGGTATTTACCGATACATTGCCATTGTAGGTCGCAATAATTTCAACAGGGAATTTGTTTTTTAGAAAGGCGTATCTGTTAACATTGAGTTGTTGCAGCTTTAAATCGGCAAACGTTGTGGTATCTCCTAAAATTACTGGAAACACAGCCTGTTTGTGCTTTTTGATCGCATAAGTATAATCGCTACCATAGGTCTGGTTTCCATCGGAAATAAATAATGTTGGGGCAACGGAATTAGTATAGACCTCCGATAAGCGGTCAAAAACCATAGCCAAATTGGATTGCTTCTCGTCATAGGCCAAAGAATCTGAAGCCACGAGCTCTTTTCCGAAGCGGTAAAATTCGAGGTCAAAATGCGCATTCAATTCCTTATTTGACTTGAGCTGATTGATTAAGGTGTTAGCCTTAGCGTCTTGCTTCAGGTAGGTCACAGATTCTGAATTGTCAACCGCTACCACTAACTTTGGTTTTTCATTGTAATAGCTTAGGCTTTCGAACTTTGGATTTATAAGCAAGAGCAAAATAGAAAACACCGTAAAAAAGCGCAAGATTGCCAATCCCCAATAGGTCTTTCCTCGTTTTTTAGACTTATAAATATATTGAAAAAGCGCCACAGCCAGCGCTAACACAATAGCAAGAATAATGTATATGATTGTTTGGGTTTGCAATGCTGTATGTTAAAAATTTAGTCTAAAATTACCGAGCACAAACCTAACCATTAAATTTTTGCTTTCCTATTTTTAGCGGTCAAGGCTAGACCAATCCCCAAACCAATTAAAATTCCGGAGATAAAATCTTTTATATCATTTTCAGGAAGGAAGAAAAGACCCGCTCCTATTAAAATAGCCACGAGACCAATGATGCGTTTTGTGTTCAACATTTAAGATGGTTGGTTATTTGTCAATTTAAAAGAATACTGCCAATAATAAAAACCACCAGCGTCATCAAGATGAGACCTATCACAATAAATTTAAATCGCATATAGTTGCCAAGGGCATCTCGAAAAGACATATTTTTCATTTTAGACGGTGTGGATCATTTGGAATTTAGAAATTTAGAAAGAACAAATTAAGTCAACATTCCCCCATCGACATTTAAGGTCTGACCCGTTATATAAGCGGACAGGTCACTTGCTAAAAACACACAAGCGTTAGCAATATCCTCGGGAGTTCCGCCACGTTTTAATGGAATAGCATTGCGCCAGCCCTTAACCGTCTCTTCGTCTAATTTTGCAGTCATTTCAGTCTCAATAAAGCCCGGGGCAATCACGTTACTCCTTATGTTTCTTGAGCCCAATTCCAAGGCAACCGATTTGGAAAACCCAATAATTCCAGCTTTGGAAGCTGCATAATTGGTTTGGCCCGCGTTCCCCTTCACGCCTACCACAGAACTCATGTTAATGATAGAGCCTTTGCGTTGCTTCAACATGGTGCGTTGTACCGCCTTGGTCATGTTAAAAACCGACTTCAAGTTCACTTCTATCACTTTATCAAAGTCCGCCTCTGCCATGCGCATCAATAAATTATCTTTGGTAATCCCTGCATTGTTCACCAAAATATCAATGCTTCCGAAATCGGCCAGCACCGCTTCTGCCAATTTCTGGGATTCATCAAAATTGGCTGCATTACTTTGGTAACCTTTGGCCTTAATGCCTTCAGCGTTCAACTCTTTTTCCAGCGCATTGGCAGCTTCTACCGAAGCACTGTATGTAAAAGCAACATTGGCACCATGCTTTGCAAATACTTCAGCAATACCTTTACCTATGCCCCTACTGGCACCTGTGATGATTGCAGTTTTTCCTTCTAATAATTTCATGTGATCTATGTGTGTGATTAAATAAATTGTATTTTTTTAAAAAGTCTTATGATTGTTTCACTTTTAAGAGCCAAGCAAAAAAGCCCAATGGCATCTAATTGAGGCGTTATTTTGAAATTTTTTTTAACTCAACACAATTCAACAATACAAGAAAGTGAGAGGACGATCCAATTTCAGACTTCAACTCAAATATAATAATAACAAGCTGTTTAAACGCTAAAAACCTCATAAATTCACAGGGAACTTAAGAGGTTTTTATCTATAGAGTTGATCTGTTTTTAAAAGAGATCTTTATCTTGCATTCAATACTTCTGCTACTTTTTTACCAATTTCAGCAGGAGATTCCACCACGTGGATTCCACATTCCTTCAGAATTGCTTTTTTAGCTTGCGCTGTATCGTCGCTTCCGCCTACAATAGCGCCAGCGTGACCCATGGTACGACCTGCAGGTGCTGTTTCACCAGCAATAAAACCAACTACTGGTTTTTTGCTACCGCTTTGTTGATACCACTTGGCAGCATCAGATTCCAATTGACCTCCAATTTCTCCAATCATCACCACACATTCTGTATCTTCATCATTGATCAACATTTCTACTGCTTCCTTGGTTGTGGTTCCAATAATAGGATCTCCACCAATGCCAATGGCAGTGGTAATACCCAAACCTTGCTTGACCACTTGATCGGCAGCTTCATATGTTAAGGTTCCTGATTTTGAAACGATACCCACTTTTCCTTTTTTAAAGACAAAACCTGGCATAATGCCCACTTTAGCCTCGCCTGGCGTAATAACCCCTGGACAGTTAGGACCAATTAATCTACAATCCTTGTGCTTAATGTATTCGGCAGCCTTGATCATATCGCCAACAGGAATACCTTCAGTAATCGTGATGATCACTTTTATACCGGCATCGGCAGCTTCCATAATAGCATCGGCAGCAAAAGCTGGCGGTACAAAAATAATTGTAGTATCGGCACCTACTTCTTTAACCGCTTCTGCAACGGTATTAAAAACAGGTTTTTCCAAATGCATTTGGCCACCTTTACCTGGAGTAACACCTCCAACCACATTGGTTCCATAGTCTATCATTTGACCAGCGTGAAAAGTACCTTCACTACCAGTAAATCCTTGTACGATTATTTTTGAATCCTTATTTACTAATACGCTCATGATTGCTTATTTGATTTATGTTGATTTTATTCTATTTAATCGTCTTTTGCCAAGCTTTAGACGCTATTGACAAAAGTAAAGTTTTAAGGAGTATTTATAAAGTGTTTGCTAAACTTTTATTTCAGCATAGGAATTTAAACTTTCTGGACTATTATCTGCCATCTGGCTTATTTCATAACCTCTGTACATTTTACCGTCCTTGACTTCCCAAATAGAGATAAAATGGGCCAAGGCATCCTCTTTATCCTTTCTTTCTATGGAGGTGACATAAATAGTAGTTCTTGCAGTCACCGTTTGCCCATCTACTAATACATGACTAGTGCGGTATTTAAATGAGATGAACGCTTTTTGAATTTCCCCCAGCATATTGGAAATGCCTTGAAAATCAAGTTTTGTATATCCTTTACTGCTATGCCATTTCAATTCACAATCCTTGTGAAATAAATCGATGACATCGCGATCCGTTGCCAAATCTGAATCTAAAAATTTTTGGACTACTGATTTTGCTGACATTTACTTGTGATTTAATTTTTTTACTAATTCTGGAATTTGTTTAATATAGGCCATGTCCTTAAATCTTTGTCGCGCTAATTGGGCAGGTGAGCCAAAATAACTTTTACCTTCTTGGGTAGAAAAACCTAAACCAGATTGCGCCAAGAGCACAGTGCCCTTAGCAAGCGTTAAACCGCTGGCAATACCTACTTGGCCCCAAATGGTCACGTCATCTTCAATCACTACACAACCGGCAATGCCCACTTGAGAGGCGATCAAGCATTTTTTACCGATGATGGTATCATGTCCCACTTGAATTTGATTGTCTAATTTTGAACCTTCTCCTATAAGTGTATCGGCGGTAACGCCTCTATCAATAGTACACAATGCGCCTATATCGACATTATCTTTGATAACAACACGACCACCAGATTTTAACTGATCAAAACCTTCTGGTCGTTTTTTATAATAAAAGGCATTAGCGCCCAAAACTGAACCAGAATGAATGGTTACATTATTTCCTATAACAGTATCATCATAAATACTCACGTTGGAGTGAATGATGCAATTTTCGCCAATTTGCACATTATTGCCAATAAAACAATTTGGCTGCACAATAGTGTTTTTACCAATTTTGGCAGATGCCGATTTTGGATATTTTGAAGAGTGGAATGGTTTGAAATGCTCAGTCAACTTGTTGAAATCCCTAAAAGGATCGTCGCTGATCAATAGTGCTTTCCCAACTGGGCAATCCACTTTTTTATTGATCAAAACAATGGTCGCTGCAGATTCCAGGGCTTTGTTGTAGTATTTAGGGTGGTCTACAAAAACAATATCTCCTGGCTCTACCACGTGAATTTCGTTCATTCCAAGTACAGGGAAATCATCGGCACCAACAAATTCCGAAGAAATTAATTCTGCGATTTGTTTAAGGGTATGGGGTTTAGGAAATTTCATTGTGTTGAATTTTCAATGCGTGTAAATTGCGCTTTGCAGCACAAAATTAGCGCGTTAACTACTCTTTAAAGCGTTCTTTGTAGGTTCCCTTTTCGGTTTCGATTTTAATTTTGTCGCCTTCGTTGATAAATAAAGGCACATTGACTTCTGCCCCGGTTTCTACTGTTGCCGGTTTGGTGGCGTTGGTTGCAGTGTTTCCTTTAACCCCTGGCTCGGTATGTGTCACTTCCAAGATCACACTTACAGGCATATCTACCGATAATGGCATGTTATCTTCCGTATTGATTAAAACCGTCACTACTTCACCTTCCTTCATCAAATCTGGTCGGTCCAGTGCTGCATCCGTTAAACGAATTTGCGTATAATCTTCTTGATTCATGAAATGATAGAATTCCCCATCATGATACAAAAACTGAAATTTATGGGTTTCTACACGAACATCTTCAATTTTATGCCCTGCGGAAAACGTATTGTCTAAAACTTTACCTGTGGTAACGCTCTTCATTTTGGTTCTTACAAAAGCGGGCCCCTTTCCTGGTTTTACATGTAAAAATTCCGTGATTTTATAGATATCATGATTGTATTTAATGCACAATCCGTTTCTTATGTCTGATGTTGATGCCATTTTTTTACTTTTAAGTCGTTAATTTGTATGTTATTGAGCTTATTAAAAAGCCACATTAAATTGATAGCTTCGAGAAGTCTTGCTGCTCATGTTTTATTTTTCCGAATAAAAGCTATTATGAATTTGATTTGAAATACCCCTTCATAATGCCTCGGTGAGAATTTTTTATAAACTGAAGAATTTCGTCACGTTCAGGCGTCGCTTCCATTTCCGCTTCAATTAAATCTGAAGCTTGGGTGGTATTGTAGTTTTTTTGATACAGAATACGGTAAATGTCCTGCACTTCACGAATCTTATCCGTAGAAAAACCACGTCTTCGTAACCCTACGGAATTGATTCCCACATAAGATAAAGGTTCTCTTGCAGCCTTAACAAAAGGTGGTACATCTTTTCTTACCAACGAACCTCCCGTTACGAACGCATGATTACCAATAGAACAAAATTGATGCACCGCAGTCATACCCGCCAATACCACATGGTCACCAATGGAGATGTGCCCAGCAAGAGTGCTGTTATTTGAAAAGATACAATTATTGCCCACAATACAATCGTGTGCAATATGGCAATAGGCCATAATTAAGCAGTTGTTACCAATAACAGTTTTCATTTTATCGGTCGTGCCCCTGTTAATGGTCACGCATTCTCTAATAGTCACATTATCGCCAATTACGGTCAAGGTGTCCTCATCATTATATTTAAGATCTTGAGGAATTGCTGAAATCACCGAGCCAGGAAAAATATTACAGTTTTTGCCAATGCGAGCACCTTCCATAATAGTAACATTGCTACCAATCCAGGTACCTTCTCCAATGGTCACATTACTATAAATGGTTGTAAATGGCTCAATTACCACATTCTTTGCAATTTTTGCGCCAGGATGTACGTATGCTAAGGGTTGGTTCATTTGTTGTTTTTTATCTGTGTTTGCGTTGGTTTTGCGTTTCTTATCTTGAACATATCCACTTTTTTGAAACTTAAACACAATACAATTAGGTCTTTATTTTTTTACTTTAGAAATTTGTGCCATAAGTTCTGCTTCGGCACACAATACACCATTGGCATAGGCATAACCTTGCATGTGGCAAATGCCACGACGAATGGGCGTGATCAAATCACACTTAAATATTAAGGTGTCACCGGGCACGACTTTCTTCTTAAACTTAACCTTATCGATTTTCATGAAAAACGTTAAGTAATTTTCAGGATCTGGCACAGTGCTCAACACTAGGATGCCTCCTGTTTGTGCCATCGCTTCTACAATGAGTACGCCAGGCATAACTGGGGCTCCCGGAAAGTGGCCTTTAAAAAACTCCTCGTTCATGGTGACATTCTTCATGCCGATGACACCTGTATCGGTTAACTCAAAAACCTTGTCCAATAACAAAAATGGTTGCCTATGTGGCAACATCTCCATAATTTGGTTCACATCCATCAAAGGTTCTTGATTAAGATCTACGTAAGGCACGTTATTTCGCCTTTCGTTTTTAATGATCTTAGACAGTTTTTTTGCAAATTGAGTGTTGATGTGGTGGCCTGGTTTATTGGCGATGACTTTACCTTTTATGCGTGTACCCACTAATGCCAAGTCGCCAACAACATCCAATAATTTATGTCGTGCTGCTTCGTTGGGATAATGTAATGTAAGATTATCTAAAATGCCATTGGGTTTAATAGCGATCGAATCCTTTTTAAAAGCGACTTTAAGCTTTTCCATAGTTTCTGGAGATAATTCCTTATCCACATAAACGATAGCATTGTTAAGGTCACCGCCTTTAATGAGACCGTGCTCCAAGAGCATTTCCAGTTCATGTAAAAAGCTAAAGGTTCTAGAATCTGAAATTTCAGTTTTAAATTCTGAAATATGGCCCATGGTCGCATTTTGGGTTCCCAAGACCTTAGTACCAAAATCAACCATTGTAGTTACCTGATAATTTTTTGCAGGCATTACAATGATTTCGCTACCAGACTCTTCGTCAAAATACGAAATAACTTCAGAAACAACATATTCTTCTCGAAATTCATCTTGTTCAACAATACCCGCTTTTTCAAGGGCTTCTATGAAGAATTTTGCCGAACCATCCATAATTGGCGGTTCAGAAGAGTCGAGCTCTACAATGACGTTATCAAGATCAAGCCCCACCATTGCAGCCAATACATGCTCCGAGGTTTGTATGGTCACCCCGTTTTTTTCCAAACAGGTGCCACGTTCAGTATTGGTAACATAATTGGCATCTGCTTGAATACATGGTGAACCTTCAAGGTCAATGCGTCTAAAGCTAAAACCGTTTTTTGTTGGCGCAGGACAAAAAGTTAAGGTTACATTTTTACCTGTGTGCAATCCAACTCCTGTTAAGGAAACTTTTTCCTTAATGGTTCTTTGTTTAACGTCTGTTTTAATTATTGCCATTAATTTTTTTTTCTAAATCACTGATTCGTTTTTCAATCTTAGGTAGATTTTTAAAATGTACATAAGATTTATTGTATTCTCCATAATTTAATGCGGGAGATCCTTGTATAACTTCATTATCCTTAATAATTCGTCCAATTCCGGATTGCGCTTGGATTTTGACATTATTCCCGATAGAAATATGACCCGCAATCCCCACTTGCCCACCAATTTGACAATTTTCGCCTATTTTGGTTGAGCCCGCAATACCTGTTTGAGCAGCAATAACGGTATTTCTTCCCACATCTACATTGTGCGCAATTTGAATTTGATTATCCAATTTAACACCTCGTCTTATCACTGTTGAACCCAAAGTGGCTCTATCAATGGTTGTAGCTGCACCAATATCTACAAAATCCTCAATAATGACATTTCCAGTCTGCGGAACTTTTATATATTCTCCATCTTCATTGGGTGCAAATCCAAATCCGTCGGCACCAATGATGACTCCAGAGTTAATGACACAGTTGCTACCGATCACACATTCCGAATAAATTTTTACGCCTGCAAAAATAATCGTATTATCACCAACACTCACATTATCACCAATGTAACTGTTTGGGAAAATTTTTACATTTTCTCCAATTGTAACGTTGTCACCAATATAAGTAAAAGCTCCAACATAATGCTGCGCTCCCAAAGCTGCAGAACTAGAAATAAACGATGGCTGCTCAATCCCCTCTTTGTTCAATTTGATCTGGTTGTAATATTCCAATAACTTGGAAAACGATTTGTAAGCGTCTTCTACCTTTATTAAAGTGGTTGAAATCTCACTCTCAGGTTCAAAAGTTTTATTAACAATTGTAATGGAGGCCTTAGTAGAGTAAATGTAAGACTTATACTTAGGATTGGCTAAAAAGGTCAAAGAGCCTTCTGTGCCTTCTTCTATTTTGGAAAGTTTAGAAACTTCGACCTCGGGATTGCCCACGATGTCTCCTTCCAAAATTCCAGCGATTTGTTGTGCTGTAAAGTTCATTCTCGCAAAAATAGCAAAAATGTATCAAAAATGATCTATTTGTAAAAAGTGTATGAGAGTTAATTATAAAATATCTAAATTTTTACAATCCAAAAAAGCCATTGATTCTCCTGATTTCCATAAAAAAGTAGCCTGTTTTATATATTTCCCCCACGTCTTTTTTTGTTGAACGAAGGCCATTAAAAAATAATAGTCTAAATTTTAAGCAGTAAAATGTTCACCTTAATTTAAAGCACCATACTATCTTCAAAAATTATGGTTTGGGATAACACACATAATATTTAATAATGGGTTTGGACAAGGCCTTTATATTGAATTGGCCTGAAGCCTTTGAAATATCTACAACCTTTCCATTCTTCTGAAGGATTTGAATTTTTTGGCCATTGGCTTGGTAAGCTTGATTGGACACTTCGCCTTTAAATACAAAGTAATCTGCTTCCGCCTTAGAAATGGGATAGCGCTGCATTAAGGCCTCCTGTTTCGCCTCCAACAGTTCTGTTTTGATGGGTTTGTTTTTTAATTTGATTTTCAACAAATCCCTGTTGATAATCATGCTGCACAGATGACTCAACACAAAATCCTCATGGTACTGCCAAGCTTTCATGGCTGCAAGAATATCCGTATCATCCAACTTGGAAAACGTTTCCAATACCGAATCGTCAAAATTCTCCGCAGTGATTTTTGAGCTTAGAAAAAATTGCAGGGGCGCACTTGCCGAGAGCACGGTTCCATTCTCGGTAAGTACCTTGGCGCGCTTCAAAACGCGCGTTAATAACTGTTCTGCCACCACGCTTGTTTTATGTAAATACACTTGCCAATACATAAATCTCCTAGCCACCAAGAATTTTTCAACACTATAAATCCCCTTTTCCTCAACCACTATGCGATCATCCTTAACATTGAGCATGGTTATTAAGCGTTCGCTATTGATATTTCCTTCTGCAACCCCGGTATAAAAGCTATCACGTTTTAGATAGTCGGCACGATCCATATCAAATTGACTGGAAATTAGCTGACATAAAAATGGACGGTCATACTTACCCTTAAAAATCTGTAGGGCCAGCGTTAAACTTCCGTTAAAGTCAAGGTTGAGTTTCTCCATAAACAAAGTTGAAATCTGTTCGTGCGAAATCCCGTTAACGATGCTATGTTCCATGGCGTGGGAAAAAGGACCATGGCCAATATCATGTAACAATATCGCAATGTAAAGCGCATTTTCTTCTTCCGAAGAAATAGCAACCCCTTTAAAACGAAGTACATTCACCGCTTTTTGCATTAAATGCATACAACCGATTGCGTGATGAAATCTGGTATGGTGCGCCCCAGGATAGACCAAATACGACAAGCCCATTTGAGAGATGCGACGTAGCCTCTGGAAGTATTTATGTTCGATCAAATCAAAAATCAACGAATTTGGTATGGTAATAAATCCGTAAATTGGATCGTTAAAGATCTTAAGTTTGTTGTTAGACTTCAAACGTTGCTTTTTTATACCATATACAATGGTCTCATTAATTTTAAACAAATATACATGAACACTATAAATATTCTTTGGGTTGACGATGAAATTGACCTTCTAAAACCACATATCCTTTTTCTAGAAAAAAAACAATACAAAGTCACCACTTGCCAAAGTGGTATGGAGGCGATAGAAATTATTGACGACACCAATTTTGACATTGTTTTTTTAGATGAAAACATGCCTGGCCTTACTGGGCTGGAAACGCTTAACGAGATAAAGGCCAAGCGATCAAACCTACCTGTGGTGATGATTACCAAAAGTGAGGAAGAATATATTATGGAAGAAGCCATTGGTAATAAGATTGCAGATTACTTGATTAAGCCCGTAAACCCAAATCAAATCTTACTGAGCTTAAAGAAGAATCTAGATCATTCGCGACTTATTTCAGAAAAAACCACTTCCAATTACCAGCAAGAATTCAGAAAAATCGCTATGGATCTGTCCATGGTAAATACCTATAAGGAATGGAGCGATTTATATCAGAAACTAATTTATTGGGAATTGCAATTGGAAGACATCGAAGATGTTGGAATGACCGAAATTTTAGAATCCCAAAAAACAGAAGCCAATACACAATTTGGAAAATTTATTGATAAGAATTACGCCGATTGGTTCGAAAAAAATAGCGACGCCCCAATCCTATCGCATACCCTTTTTAAGGAGAAAGTGGTGCCCGAGCTAAGTGAAGACCAACCAACGCTACTTGTAGTGATAGATAACTTGCGTTACGACCAATGGCGCGCTTTTGAACCCATTGTGAGTAATTATTACAAGAAAACGGAGGAAGTCCCTTTTTACAGTATCTTACCCACTGCAACACAATATGCAAGAAATGCGATTTTTTCTGGGTTGATGCCCAGTGATATGGAAAAAAGACACCCTAATTTTTGGAAAAACGATACAGAAGAAGGTGGTAAAAACATGCACGAAGCCGACTTTTTAGAAGCCCAACTGAAACGACTGGGGCTCCAAAATCTCAAGACCGAATACCATAAGATCACCAACTTAAAGGCGGGGCGAAAACTTGTTGAAAATTTCAAAACACTAAAGGATAATGACCTCTCGGTGATTGTATATAATTTTGTGGACATGCTGTCACATTCCAAAACCGAAATGGATGTGGTTAAGGAATTGGCTTCAAACGATAAAGCCTACCGATCGCTGACCGTAAGTTGGTTTAAAAATTCACCCTTGTTGGAAATGATACAGCAAGCACAACAAATGGGCTTTAAATTAATCCTAACTACAGATCATGGTACCATAAACGTTAAAAACCCCTCCAAAGTTATTGGCGATCGTGATACCAGTTTAAATTTACGTTATAAAACAGGACGTAGTTTAACTTATGAGGAAAAAGATGTGCTTGTTGCCAAAGACCCGCACAGCTTCAAATTACCAACTATAAACATGAGTAGCTCGTTTATTTTTGCAAAGAGCGATTACTTTTTGGCTTATCCCAATAATTACAATCATTATGTGAGTTATTTTAGAAATACTTACCAACATGGTGGGGTTTCTTTGGAAGAAATGATCATCCCATTTATTGTAATGACGCCTAAGAATTAGGGCTTGGTTTAAGTAGTAATCGCTGATAAAAAGTGCTTATTTTTACTGTGAATAACCGAGAAAAGTGAACGTTCATTCAGTTTATGTGATAAAAGTATCAAAATTTACAAAATATAATTTATTACCTAAACATCTAAAATACAGGCTACTAAAACTAAAATAAAATTAATATTTTCCGTGTAATACCAAAATAACCGACGAAATACACTTTTTTTTAGTTTTTTTCATATTAATTTCTTATCATTGTACGTTGTAAATGTAAACTAAGGCACAATTTTGTCTTTTTAACCTATTACCAATTGGAAATCACTTACGACATATCACAAATAGACGCTACTGCCCAAAAAGTCCTGGAGCAGTGTAAATCTAAAGTGATTTTGTTTCATGGGGATTTAGGTGCTGGTAAAACCACTCTAATTAAAGCCTTGGTGCATCAGTTGGGAAGTAATGATGAAGTAAGTAGCCCTACGTTTTCAATAGTGAACCAATATCTTTTGACTGATGATGCCATATTTCATTTTGATCTTTATCGCCTTCAGTCCGAAGAAGAATTGATGGATTTAGGTTTTGAAGACTATTTCAACGCCAATAATTGGGTATTTATTGAATGGCCAGAACATGCCCAAACACTTTTACCTGAGCATTTTGAAAACCTATCGCTAAGCAACAACACGGAATTTAAAAGAACGCTCAAATTGAGCCATAATTGATATAGTAGCCCTAAATCATTGTAAACACATAAATTAATCGAAAATAATTTCGCTCTCGAGAGCTATGCATACTTAAAGAGTACGGTAAAACCGTAATTGAAAGCCGATTTTGGAACGTTTTTTAACACTCGTTTTAACATTTTAATTGATAGGTGTCTCTTATATTTGATACGAATTAATTAATTAATCTAAATCCCTTTAAATTATGAAAACTAAAAAGTATGTGATCGCATTAGCGATTTTCGGAGGAATGTTGTTTACAGCACAAGCGACAAACTTAATTGACCTAAATGGACAAAGTACTACACAGATCGACAAGAGAACTCTTAAAATCCCAACAAACGGATAAACGAAGAAATTTTAAATCCATAACCTTAGGGAGTTTGATTGGGGTATTTATCGCATCAACTCCCTTCTTGTTTTATGCTTATAATTTCATACCAGAATCGAAAACTTGGGAAACCTATTTTTTCACATACCACAGTGGTTTTTATGAAAATGCTAGAATAGCATTTTGGATGATATTAGGTAAATTAGTTCCCTTACTAATATTATTTATTTGGTTTTTTACCTGCCGTCATTGGTGGTATCATGCGTTATTGGTTCCTATTGCAATGTTTATTTACCAAACATTTGGTGTGATAAGCGACGATATTATTTTTTTTGATAGATTCGAGTTGATTTATTTAGTGCCTGTTATGGCAATTATCATTCCATCCATTTATTTGATTAGAGCTAAAATGTTTGACAAGATCAACAATGCCAATAAGAGTATGAAAGATATTGAAGACGAGTTCATGATCAAACCCAAAGGTTTTAAAGATAGGCTGAAGCAGTATTTTTGATCTCGGCACGCTACACTTTTTTAATCCTTTTTTTTTTGTAATTTGAGTCTTTAATTTATAACTCAATGAGCGAATCAATTTCACCATTTACTAGGGCGCAATTAATGCCTCAAGAAGAAATGCTTGAGGTCTTTAAAAAGAAAGGCGACTTATTTATTGGTATCCCCAAAGAAACTTATTTTCAAGAAAAACGCGTGTGTTTAACTCCAGATGCTGTTTCAGCATTGGTATCCAATGGTCATCGCGTGATGATTGAATCTGGCGCTGGCAAGGGTGCCAACTTTAAAGACAGAACCTATAGTGACGCGGGTGCCGAAGTCACAAATGATACTTCAAAAGTGTACGCCTGTCCTATCATTCTAAAAGTGGAGCCTCCGTCTTTAGATGAAATCAAAATGATCAATCCGCAAGCTTTATTGATCTCTGCCCTACAATTAAAAACCCAGGAAAAATCTTATTTTGAGGCCCTAGCTTCCAAACGCATCACCGCTATTGCCTTTGAGTTTATCAAAGATGTGGATGGCGCTTATCCCGCGGTCCGTTCCTTGAGCGAGATTGCTGGAACCGCTTCCATTTTGATCGCTTCGGAATTATTATCAAACGTTAATGGTGGCAACGGACTCTTATTTGGCAATATCCCTGGTGTGCCCCCCATTGAGGTGGTTATTATTGGGGCTGGCACGGTGGGCACTTTTGCTGCGCGATCGGCCATAGGATTGGGTGCCAATGTAAAGGTCTTTGATAATAGCATTAGCCGATTGCGACGCATACAAAGCGAATTGGGTCGTACTATTTACACCTCTACCCTTCAACCTAAAAATTTAATCAAATCCCTAAAACGATGTGATGTGGCCATTGGTGCGGTAAAAGGCAAAAATAGAGCACCTATCATTGTTACAGAGGCGATGATCAACTCTATGAAAGCCGGTGCGGTGGTTATTGACGTAAGTATCGATACGGGTGGTTGTTTTGAAACTAGTGAAATCACAACACACGACAAGCCCACTTTTGAATATAATAATGTGGTTCATTATTGTGTTCCTAATATTCCTGCGCGGTATTCTAGATCAGCTTCGGTATCGATAAGTAATATTTTTACACCTTACCTTCTTAAAATTGCAGAAGATGGTGGGATTGAAAATGCCATCCGATTTGATCGGGGTTTAAAAAATGGGTTGTACTTTTACCACGGAGTTTTAACCAACAAATCGGTTGCCAATTGGTTTGATTTAGAATGTAGCGACGTTAATTTATTGATTTTTTAAAACTAATTTTGAGAATACTGTTCTGTAAGTAGAAACCCTTATGGATTTTTTTTAAACTCCCATACATACAAAAAATAGTTAAGCAAATAATTGAATGAAGTTAATTACAAGAATAGGTTTCTATATGGGCGGTTTCGCCATTGGATTGGTATTGTTAGCCTTCTTTTTAAGTGGAAAAAAAACATCTTGTGCCTATGGCCCCAACGCGCGAACCCTAAAAAATATTGGGTTAAAACAGAAGGAATATTCTGAGGAACTCAGCACATCCATGCGCAGATACCAATTGGATTCTACCGACATTTCTGAACTTATCAGTTCTGGGGATGTCAACTTTTCTGAAAGCCATACCAAAGGTGATTCTTGTCATAGCTATCTTATTGAAAATGAATGGAAAGATCAAGATATTGAACTTTGGGTTAAAAATTGCGATTCTGTGGCAACAGTATTGTCCTTCAGATTATTAAAAGAAGATTAAGTGAATGCCAAAAAATTTTAATTTACTCAATTTTAAACAGTCCTAAAACCGACTGCGCAACGAAAACACTCTTTACGTTGAATTATTGAATTTCACAGCGAATGGACTCAAAAATATGGTTGTCTCCCCCTCACTTGGGCTCTACAGAACAAAATTTTGTCGAGGAGGCCTTTCGATCCAATTGGATTGCTCCCGGAGGAACCTTGGTTGAAGGTTTTGAGTCTGACATCTCCAACTATCTTGGTAGATACTCTCACGTTGCAGCACTCAATTCAGGGACGTCTGCCATCCATTTAGCACTTATTTTGTTAAACGTCACTGCTGGAGATGAAGTGCTCTGCCAAAGTCACACCTTTGCAGCTTCTGCCAACCCCATCCTATATCAAGGCGCCAAACCCGTGTTTGTGGATAGTGAGACCCAAACTTGGAATATGTGCCCAGATCAATTGGAACGTGCTATAGTAGACCGTATTAAAAAGGGCAGCTTACCAAAAGCCATTATAGCGGTTGATCTTTACGGAATGCCCTATCAAGTGGATAAAATTCAACGTATTGCCGATCATTATAAGATTCCGGTAATTGAAGATGCTGCCGAAGCTTTTGGGAGTCAATTTCAGCATAAAAAATGCGGTAGTTTCGGAAATTTCGGAGTGATCTCCTTTAACGGAAACAAAATCATCACCACCTCTTCTGGTGGCGCATTGGTGACAAAAGATAGCCACTTACAAGAAAAAGCCATTTTTTTGGCGACGCAGGCCAAAGATAAAAACGTAGCCTATTCCCATTCGTCCATTGGCTACAATTATAGAATGTCTAACGTGCTTGCTGGGATTGGCAGAGGGCAAATGCTGGTATTGGATGAACGTGTAAAGGCGCGTCGTCGTAATTTTAACATTTATGTTGAACGACTTGCAACCATTGAAGGTTTAGAATTTCAGCAAGAGCCTAAATACTGTTTTTCGAACCGCTGGCTTACTTGTGTGCTGACGCCTACCGTGGTAATTAGGGAAGGTTTAAGAGAACATCTTGAAGCCTTGAATATTGATTCCAGACCCTTTTGGAAGCCCATGCACCTGCAGCCCCTCTTTAAGGACGCGCCTTCTTATGTGAATGGTGTTTCGGAAGATTTATTTAATAGAGGCTTGTGTCTGCCAAGTGGCTCGAACCTAAGTGACATCGATTTAGATCGCGTTATTAGCGCGATCACGGGTTATTTTAAATATTGAATAGAAAGAGCTTAATTTTTATCGGCCTTTCGACGCATTTTTTCTTTTTTCAATAAACTCAGTTCTCTGGTGGTTTGCCCTGCTACGGATGTATTTTCTTCTGCACGCCTAATTAAATAGGGCATCACATCTTTTACTGGTCCAAAGGGGACATATTTGGCGACATTATAACCTGCTTCCGCAAGATTAAAACTAATATGGTCACTCATGCCATACAATTGCCCAAACCATACATTGTTATCTTTTTTATCAATATTGAGCGTTTCCATCATATCCATAGCGATGTAACAGCTAAATTCATTATGTGTGCCTATAAAAATGGACATATCGTTAAGATGCTCCAAAATGTACTGCATACAGGCATTAAAATTGTCGTCGGTCGCTTTTTTATTTTCGCAAATGGGAGAAGTATAACCTTTCTCTTCTGCGCGTTCGCGCTCCTTTTCCATATAGGCACCACGAACGACCTTAAAGCCAGGTTTGAAGTTGTGCGTCTTCGCGCGTTGGTGAACGTCTTTTAAATAATCCAATCGATCCCATCGGTAAGCTTGAAGTGTGTTGTATACCACAGGGACTTCGGTATTATATTTTTGCATCATCGCCTCACAAATTTCATCTGCAGCATCTTGCATCCAACTTTCCTCGCCATCAATCAAAACTTCTACGTCCTTTTCCTTAGCCAATTTACAGACCCGGTCAAAACGCTCGACAATACGCTCCCATTCTGCTTGTTCTTTTTCTGTAAAAGCCTTGCCTTCCCCCTTTTTCTGGTAGAGATCAAAGCGACCAAATCCGGTAGGTTTAAATACCACGATGGGCATGGCCTCTTTTTCATCACAAAATTTGATGATTTTCAATATTTTTTCCGCAGCAGCATCAAAATGGGATTCGATGGATTTGCCCTCTACGGAATAATCCAATACAGAACTCACACCCTCTCCATACATATTATCAATTACAGGAATACAATCTGCTTCGCTAACACCTCCACAAAAATGATCAAATACCGTAGCACGAATCAAACCTTGCACGGGCAGATGGGCTTTTAAGGCAAAATGTGTCGCCAGAGTACCAATTCTTACCAATGGCCTATAGGAAATCATTTTGAAGAGCAAGTAAGCTCGCTTGAGTTCAGTATCGCTCTTAAGGGTAAAAGCGGTGTTGGTGTTTTCGAAAAGATGGTGATTGCTCATAAAAAAAATATAATTGCAAAAATAATTATTCAGGGACGATTTTTTTGTTAAAAACCGCTAATTTTCAGACTTCTTGAACAGATATCCATTTCTTATGACCTCATTAGAAACTAAAGATTATTCAGTACACTTCAATTCAGTAGCTTACGCAGCTCTAAATCGTTATTTGAATGAAAATAAATTTTCAAAACTATTTGTGCTCGTAGATCAAAACACGCACGAGCATTGTTTCTCCAAATTCATGTCGCATTTAGAAACCGAACTTGATGTAGAAATCATTGAAATTGAGGCTGGAGAACATCACAAAACGATTGAAACCTGCGTGGGGGTTTGGGAAGCGCTGTCCAATTTAGGCGCCGATCGTAAAAGTATCCTGGTCAATTTGGGCGGAGGCGTGGTGACCGATCTTGGAGGCTTTGTGGCTTGCACCTTTAAACGAGGCATCAATTATATTAATATCCCCACCTCATTATTAGCAATGGTAGATGCTTCAGTAGGTGGAAAAACCGGTGTGGATCTCGGGCCTTTAAAAAATCAAGTGGGCGTCATCAGCTCTGGTGATATGGTGCTCATTGATACGAGTTTTTTAGATACCCTACCTCAAAATCAATTAAAATCGGGGTTGGCAGAAATGTTGAAACATGGATTGATTTCAGATCGGGCTTATTTTGATCAATTAACGGATTTGTCTAAATTGACTTTAAACGATTTGGACCAGCTTATCTATGATTCCGTCATTATCAAAAATAATATTGTTACGGAAGACCCTTTGGAGCATGGCATTAGAAAGCATCTTAATTTCGGGCATACCTTGGGTCATGCCATTGAATCTTATTTTTTATGTGATCCTGAAAAACAAGATCTTTTGCATGGCGAAGCCATTGTGATTGGAATGATCTTGGAATGTTACATATCCCATAAGTTGCTTGGTTTTCCCAATAACGATTTGGAGGCCATTACCCAGAGTTTTAACACTATTTATGCACCTGTTACCATTGTAACTGCAGATTACGATGCTATTTTAGATTTGCTGAAATTTGACAAAAAGAACGAACATGGAAATGTCAACTTTGTGCTTTTGGAAGCCATTGGAAAACCTAAAGTGAATTGCTTGGTTCAAAACGACCTTATTTTGGAAAGTTTTGAATACTACACCAACAGCTCGAACGCAAAGAACTAGATGTTGCGAAAACTTAACGAATACGCACGTTATAACACCAGAAACCCCAAAGACTTGGGGACAGCTCTAGGGTTTGCTCAGGCCACTTTTATATAAAAAGTGATAAAACCAATTAAAATAAAATGCGTTATAACGTAACACTGAGCTTAATTTAAAAACTTTAGTGTTTTGCAGTATCTTTTAATCAAGATGCATGCCAAAGACAGATTATCCTCGTTTTTGCTGGGTTTTATGAGGTGTCGCCATTTGAAACATCATGCCTCATACGCTTTAAGTGGTTTAACCTACTTTTTTTATGCAGAAATAGTAAGCCTTTAACCTATTAAGAATTTTAGTATTTTTATACTGAAATTGTTTAGTAGAAAGCGCTCTCATGAAATTGGAAACCCCTTATTGTAAAAACTGCGATTACCAGCTAAAATATGATTTCGAATTCTGTCCCGATTGCGGTCAAAAAACGCATGAAAAGCTTACCATACGGGTTTTGTTTTACAATACCATTAGCAATTACTTCTCGGTAGATGCCCGTTTTTTCAGAACGTTTGTTCCGCTCATGACAAAGCCAGGCTTCTTGGCGAGTCAATTTGTTGTAGGCAAGCGCTCGCACTTCTTACATCCCGCACAATTGTATTTGTTTGTATCTCTTGTATTCTTTTTTATTTTCTCAATGGCAACGAAATCCCATTCGGAACGACTTAATGAAGAATTAAGACGTGAAAAGGCGACTGAAAACGCGCTTATATTGAACGATTCGATAAGAACAACCCAACTGGACTCCACAGAACGCGCACAAGCAAAAGCCTATTTAAAAAACAACACGTGGATCAAAGGACTCTCAAACGAGGAAATAGACTCCATAATAGATAAACCGGCGCAAAAGAACCTCATTGATTTTAATTTAAAAAAATCCGCAATAGATTCATTGATTACCGCAGGCGCCAGTGACAAAGACCTATTTACTGCCATGAAGATGGATGATGATGCGGGTTGGCTCACGCGAAAATTCTACGCTCAAATCTTAAAATTTTACAAAGCTCGAGAAGGTGGGAATATTTTGAAAATCATCTATGACACGATTCCCATAGCGCTATTTTTTCTATTGCCTTTATTTGCGCTCTTATTACAACTGTTTTACTATAAACCGGGTCGCTACAGTGCTCACTTGGTGTTTAGTTTCTATCTGTTCTCCTTCATTTTTATGGTCCTCAGCGTGGTACTTGGGCTCAATTTAATTTGGGACATTTCAGATTGGATTGATATTTTGGTGATTTTGTCTACCTTTTTTTATTTTATAATAGCCCTCAAGCGGTTTTACCAAAACCATTGGTTTTTGAGTTTTTTTAAGGCCAGTTTGATCACATTTCTGTTTTCAACTTTCATCATTCCAGCCACAGGGATGATTTTGTTGGGCTATGCCTTTTTATTTTATTAGGCTGAACTTGATTTGCTACAGTATAGAATTTCCCCCTTAAACTATCTAGAGTTTAGCTCTTAAATACTTTCCTGTAATGGAGTTTTTGTTTTTCGCAATAGCTTCTGGAGTACCTTGGGCAATTAATTTTCCGCCATGACTTCCACCGCCAGGACCCAAATCGATCATATAATCTGCACATTTGATCAGCTCCAAGTTATGTTCGATTACAATAATGGAATGGCCTTTTTCTATTAACGCTTGAAAGGATTTCAGCAATTTTTTAATATCGTGAAAGTGCAAACCTGTTGTAGGTTCATCAAAAATAAACAAAGCCTTGTCGCTTTTTAATCCTTTGCCTAAAAAAGAAGCCAATTTGATGCGCTGCGCCTCACCACCCGATAAGGTTGACGAGCTTTGCCCTAGCGTGACATAACCTAAACCTACATCTTGAAGTGGTTGTAGTTTACCTTGTATTTTGTTTTGTGCATGAGCTGTAAAAAATGAAATGGCAACGTCAATGGTCATATTTAAAACATCATCAATGCTTTTGCCTTCAAAGTGAACCTCCAAGACTTCCTTTTTAAAGCGCTTACCGTTACAAGTTTCACAAGTTAAGTGCACATCGGCCATAAACTGCATTTCAATAGTGACTTCGCCTTCACCCTTGCAGGTTTCACAGCGCCCGCCATCTACATTAAAACTAAAGTGTTTGGCTTTAAAATTACGAATATGACTCAATTTTTGGTCTGCAAACAATGCCCTAATGTCATCATAAGCCTTGATATAAGTCACGGGATTAGATCGTGAAGAACGCCCAATGGGGTTTTGGTCTACAAACTCAATATGCTTTATACTCTTATAATTTCCTTTCAATTCTGAAAATTGTCCAGGCTTATCCCCAAAGCCAGTCAGTTGTTTTTGAATCGCTGGAAATACTATTTTTTTGACCAGAGTACTTTTTCCACTACCGGAAACTCCTGTGATAACCGTGAGCATGTTTAGTGGAAACGTAACATCTATATTCTGAAGGTTGTTTTCTCTGGCGCCTATGATTTCAATTTGATATTTTGAAGTTCTCCTTTGCTTCGGCACCTCGATTTTCATCTTTCCGTTTAGGTATTGTGCAGTTAAGGAATCGGACTTGAGAATATCCTTAAACGTCCCAGCAGCCACTACCTCGCCACCAAAAGTACCTGCTTCTGGGCCTATATCAATCACTTCATCGGCAGCCTGCATAATATCTTCATCATGTTCCACCACGATCACGGTATTACCTAAATCCCGTAAGGCCTTTAAAACAGCTATAAGTTTTTCGGTATCTTTTGGGTGCAACCCAATACTGGGCTCATCTAAAATATACATGGAGCCCACCAAACTACTGCCCAAAGAGGTTGCCAAATTTATGCGCTGGCTTTCACCTCCAGAAAGTGTATTCGACTTTCGGTTTAAGGTGAGATAATCCAGCCCTACGTTGCTTAAGAATTCCAGTCTATTGCGTATTTCCTTCAGCAAACGTTCCGCAATTTGCAGGTCGTGATCGTTCAATTCCAGTTTCTTGAAGAATTGGCTCAAAACGTCCAAAGGCATTTCAACCAGATCCGTAATGGTCACATTGGCAATTTTTATGTAATTGGCTTCTTGGCGTAAGCGTTTCCCCTTACAAAGGCTACATTTCGTTTTTCCTCGGTAACGTGATAACATCACGCGATTTTGAATTTTGTAGGCTTTCGATTCCAATTGCTGAAAAAAGGCATCCAAACCTTCAAAGTACTGATTGCCATTCCAAATTAATTGTCTCTGCGCGTTCGTCAATTCAAAAATTGGTTTATGCACCGGAAAATCAAACTTATGCGAATTGTTGACCAATTGGTCACGATAATAGCTCATGCTCTCCCCGCGCCACGGAAAGATCGCATTGTCGTAAACGGACAATGCAGAATTAGGGATCACTAAATCTTCGTCTATGCCTATTACATCTCCATAACCCTCACATTTGGGGCAAGCTCCGTAGGGATTGTTGAAACTGAACAAATGCGGATTTGGCTCTAAGAACTGCATCCCGTCCAATTCAAATTTATTATTGAATTCGCGTCTTTGAGAATTACTTAAGGCTTCAATAATACAGGTGCCCTTTCCTTCAAAAAAAGCAGTTTCTATGGCATCTGCCAACCGATTATAGAAATCTTCCTCATGCTTCACGATGATTCGATCAACTACCAAAAACACTTCTGTCTTGATTTGCTGCTCAATGGCTTCATCAATTCTTAACACCGATTCCTTATATTGAATTCTCGCATAACCTTGTTGCTTGAGCACGTTCAACTTGTCTTCCATACTGCGCCCTTCCTCTAAAATAATTGGAGACAACAACAAGAGCTTTTCACGTTCTTCAAAAGACTTCACATGGTCGAGAACATCTTTGGTACGGTGTTTCTTTACCAAATTTCCAGAAATAGGCGAATAGGTTTTACCAATTCTCGCAAAAAGCAATTTGAGATAATCATAAATTTCGGTAGTAGTGCCAACAGTAGATCTTGGATTTGTGGAGTTCACTTTTTGCTCAATCGCTATGGCGGGTGCAATCCCCTTAATGTAATCTACTTTGGGCTTATTTAAACGCCCCAAGAACTGCCGGGCATAACTAGAAAGACTTTCCACATAGCGTCTTTGGCCTTCCGCATAAAGGGTATCAAATGCCAAACTAGACTTACCGGAACCCGAAAGACCGGTAATGACCACCAGTTTATTTCTAGGGATCACCACATCTATATTTTTGAGGTTATGCAATTTAGCACCCTTAATAATAATATTTTGCTTTGGGTTGACGTCTAATAAAGTATTGTTCATAGTAGATTGAGCGAATAAGAATGTGCAAAGATAACACATCTTCATCAGCCTTTAAAGTGGTTTATTGTGTGTTAAATTGTTAAAGTTTGTTATTTTTTTTTGCTTTTTAGGAATGATTGTTGTTATATTTGGACTTATAACCACTTAAACCATAGTCGCCTATATTATAACATTACTTTAAAACACTTAACCCCAAGCTAAGATATACCTCTTTGCCCTTAAAGTAATGATTATGAAACAGGAACAAACTACCGATGCGGTATTAGTGAAGCAGTACATAAATGGTGATGAACAATCACTTTCCATTTTAATCCACCGCCACAAACAAAAAATTTACAGTTTTATTTATTCTAAAGTTTTTGATAAGGATGTCACCGAAGATATTTTTCAAGATGCGTTTATTAAAGTCATCAAAAATTTAAAACTAGGAAAGTATAATGAAGAAGGCAAATTTTTGCCTTGGGTGATGCGAATATCGCATAACTTGGTCATAGACCATTTTAGAAAAAGCAACCGCATGCCAAAATTCGACAATTCTGGAGATTTCAACATCTTTTCGGTACTGGGCGATTCTGCCATGAATGCTGAAAATCGCTTAATCAAGGACCAAGTAGACTGTGATCTTAAACGCTTAATTGAAGAATTACCCGAAGATCAAAAAACGGTTTTGATCATGCGCATGTATAAGGAAATGAGTTTTAAAGAGATTTCTCAACAAACCGATGTGAGCATCAATACCGCTTTAGGCCGAATGCGTTATGCGCTCATTAATTTGAGAAAAATTATTGATGAGAAAAATATCGTTTTAACAAATTGATACAATAAGTTTAATTTTGTCACGTTTTACATAATATCACTAACCAATATTTGTAAAATGGCAAAAATCTACTCTGAATGTCCTAAAACGAAGGACAAATTAAACCCAAAAGAAGAGACTATTGATTTTCTTTTGAATTACTCAAAGGCTTTAAGTGTTATAAAGTGTAATAATTTGAAGTTTGAAGCACTTCAAAACTAAATTGGAAAGTCCTGAAATATTAAGTTTCAGGACTTTTTTTATTTCCATTAAATACTGCTTAAAGACTTGCTCTTAAAACCAAACATAAGCAATTACTTAATTGCTCCGCTTCTACACTTCCACCCTATTTCTTTTCATTTAAAATTTATTTGGAATCAAAGAGCACTTCAGTATAATTAGAAGTGCGCAAATATTCTGCTTTCATCGCGTTGAGATAAGCCAATACTTTCAAATGGTCTGGGTGATTTTGTAAAAGGCAATTTTTAATGTCATCATCGTACACGGTGAGCACTAAATACCAATTCCCTGTCCTGCTTATATAATTATTCTCAAATAAGGTAGGATGACCTTCTTTTTCAAGCGCAGCATCTGCCACAATTAAAGGAAGATTCAAGGTTTTATTGGGAATATCGGTTTCATGATAGGTAAAATAGTAGGTTTTCCCTTCAATTTGTATGGGCGAATTAAGTCCCACATCAACATCGTTAAGTTTATATTTGGTATTGATATAATCATAAAAGTCATAAGCCTCCTTGGGATCACTAAAAATATAAGACGTTTCACGGGGCAAGTCTCTTTTGAATTTTTTGGCGACCATTAACTTATGGTCCTTGATTGTTGGTGCTATTCTAACTGGAATGCAAGCAGTAACGAAGAGTAAAAGATAACAGAAGGAAAGCGTTTTCATGGTTTTAGAGTTTAAATTTTTGTCACAACAATCATTCCATTGATTGTATATCTCATTAAGGCTTAGATTTATAATAAGTATCCAATACCGATTTTCTCCCAATCGTTTTGGTGATGATGTCCTTATTCAAATCCCAGCCACGCGCGGGAGAATACTGTCGGCCATACCAAATAATTTGTAAATGAAGGTCATTCCAGATGGCCTCGGGGAATAGACGTTTGGCATCTTTTTCAGTTTGAACTACATTTTTACCGTTGGTTAAATTCCAACGATAAAGGAGGCGATGAATATGCGTATCAACCGGGAAAGCTGGAATTCCAAATGCTTGAGAGAGCACTACCGCTGCGGTTTTATGGCCTACTGCAGGCAACGCTTCCAATGCTTCATAAGTTTTAGGGACTTGCCCGCCATGCACATCAATTAAGATATGGGACAACCCATAAATGCCTTTACTTTTCATGGGAGAAAGCCCAACGGGTTTGATGATTTCTCTAATTTCCTCTACGGAAAGCTTAATCATGTCATGAGGATTGTCGGCTTTTTCAAACAAAAGAGGGGTGATTTTATTTACGCGAACATCGGTACTTTGTGCCGAGAGCAGCACCGCAATCAATAGCGTATAAGGATCCTTATGGTCTAATGGCACAGGAATGCTTGGATAGAGTTCTTTTAACGTATTTATAACAAATTCTACCTTCTCTTGTTTGGTCATAAATTGTATTTTTACTTGAAACAAAGTTAAGCATTATGACAGAACTAAAAGCAGGCAATAAGGCTCCGGAATTTTCCGCTAAAGATGAACAAGGAAATCTTAGAACTCTCAAAGATTATCATGGTAAGAAATTGGTCTTGTTTTTTTATCCTAAGGCAAGTACTCCAGGCTGTACCGCCGAAGCTTGTAACTTAAACGAGAATTTTGAGCAATTTAAAGCTAAGGGCTATGAGATTTTGGGTGTAAGTGCCGACAGTGAAAAACGACAGACTAATTTTAAAACTAAATATGGTTTTCAATACCCGCTCTTAGCCGATGAAGATAAGAAAGTGATCGAAGCCTTTGGCGTTTGGGGACCTAAAAAGTTTATGGGAAAATCATACGAAGGCATTCATAGAACCACTTTCGTTATTGATGAAGACGGAGTTATTGAAGATGTTATATCTAAAGTGAAGACCAAAGATCATACCAATCAAATCTTAACGGAAGCCTAAGTTTTAATAGGAAATTTGATACCTTGCAAAAATTAATTTATTGCATTTATAAATAAAGAAAAATGATACGGAATTATTGGAAAGAGGAATGGAAAGAGGTGGTGTTTGATGATAAAATTGCCGAAAACCAAAAATTTAAGATTTCCAGCTACGGAAGATTAATGAATTGTAATGGTGATGAGAACACGTTAGTGAAACAATATTACATTAATGGTTACCAAAACTTACCGCTCAAGCAAAAAAAAAATGGTAAACAAACCAGTCGTTACGTGCACAAATTGGTGGCAGAGCATTTTTTAGATAAAAATGAAGGCGTGTGTGTGATTCATAAAAACTACGATAAGAAAGACAATAAAGTCGAAAACCTCAAATGGGCCACCAAACGCGAAAAGGAAATCCATCAATTCACCAACCCTGAATATAAAAACCTCAAACGTAGGATTCCTTATAACGCAAAGCTTACGGAAACCAAGGTCAAGTTAATCAAACGAAAACTCAACGATCCCAACCGAAGAACGCGCTTAAAGATGATTGCCAAACAATTTGGAATTTCTGAAATGCAATTACACCGAATAAAAACCGGTGAAAATTGGGGCTATGTAGATGCGTATTAACAATTTGATTTAGACTTATAACTTACTCGGCTTTATCAATTCCTCATTTTCCGTATTAGACCAGAGTGTTGATGAGTTGAACGTTCACTTCATGTACGCCCTCAAACTCTATCATGTCTAGCCGATCTCCAAATAAAGTATTGGCTTTTATGGTTTCTGTTTCAAGACGTTCGGGTGTGATATATTGATCTTTATTACCATAAATAAAAAGCACCTCTCCTTTAAAAAAATCTAAATCGCCTTTTCTTAATTCATTAGGGATGCCGCCAGAGTGAAGTACTAATTTTGAACATTGCAATTGGCGTTTCGCCACATAACGCATCGCCACGCTTACCCCTTGGGAATAACCGAACATAATGAACTGTATTTTGGAGTTTGACATATAGTCCTCAAGGGCTTCTTCTTTAAAAATGGCATCAAAATAAGCCATGACATTTTGAGTTTCCATTCCTGTGTTTTCCTTGGTGAGCCAACTCGCGCCCACATGTTCAAATTTTGAGGATTGGTAATATTTGCTTTGTGCTTGTGGTGCTATAATATAATTTTCATTAGGATCTAGCCCTTTGAAGTATTTTAAAAAATAGCGACTCAAATAACCCAGTCCATGGCATACAAACCAAATAGTCTTGGTGTTTTCGGTCAAGGAATTTAACGTAGAATAGCTATTGTTAATGGTGTAATAAATCTCTTTTTCTGTTGAATTCATTTCGTACTTTTGTTTTGAATTCTAAAAATACAGTATTCTATGCAATTAACTAAAGAAGAAATGCTCGCTAGAGCAAATGCAGCCAGTAAAAACACCTTAATGGAGACCTTGGATATCGAAATGGTCGATTTTGGCGAAGACTTCTTAACTGCCAGAATGCCTGTAAATTCAAAAGTATATCAGCCAGATGGCGTACTTCATGGAGGCGCGACCGCTGCGTTAGCCGAGAGTGTTGGCAGTTTTGCAAGTCATATTTTTTTAGATGTGGAGCATAATTTTATACGGGGCTTAGAAATTACCGCCAACCATCTCAAGAGTGTGAGTAAAGGTTTTGTGTATGCCAAGGCTACATTTTTGCATAAAGGGAGAACCACCCAATTGTTGGATATTAGAGTTACGGATGATGAGAACCGATTAATTTCGATTTGTAGACTTTCGACCATTTCATTACCTAAAAAGTAAAAAAAAGCCACCACCATGTCACAGAATGAGCTCTTAAAAGCGGTAAAATCCCAATGGAAATCCAATTTACCCTTTGTTGGATATTCAAAGCCCAATGAAACCATTCTGAACGTCATTTTGCAAAATTCAGATGAGCTGTATTGCACCAGCGATTTTATAGAAAGTGGATTTGTATTTTCCCCATTCGACCATAACGAGGACACCATTCTTTTTCCTTCGGAACACTGTAAGTTTTTTAAAGCCGATTTTGAGAGTGAAGTTATTGAAGAACGCTTAAATAACCACCCAGTTTTTAATCAACCAAATTCAGCTTCAGCAAAGAAGAAACACCTTGAACTCGTTCAAAAAGCGATAGATGAGATTGCAGACAATAGCTTTAAGAAAGTTGTAATTTCACGAGAGGAATTAATCCCCATTTCCGAAGAAAACCCCATCGCACTTTTTAAAAACTTGATGCAACTCTACCCTTCGGCAATGGTATACATTTGGTTTCACCCCAAAGTAGGGCTTTGGCTGGGAGCCACTCCCGAAACGCTCTTACATGTTGAAGGTTTGAAATTTAATACTATGGCACTGGCAGGAACCCAAATTCAGAAAGAATCAAATGATGTCATTTGGGATGCTAAGAACCTCATGGAGCAACTCTTGGTTACTAATTTTATAAAGGACCAATTAGAACCGATCTCAGCCCAAATAACCATTTCGGAACCTGAAACTTTGCAGGCTGGGCGCTTATTGCATCTAAAATCCAATATTTCTGGGGTCTTGAAATCTGAAGGAAACAATCTCAAACAGGTGTTACGAAGCCTGCACCCCACTCCAGCGGTTTGCGGATTGCCAAAAGCCGAAGCCAAGGAATTTATTCTAGAAAATGAAAATTACCATCGTGAATTCTACTCCGGTTTTCTGGGCGAACTAAATTTAAGTAAAACGCGCGCTCGAAACAACAATAAGCGTAATGTGGAAAATAATGCCTACACCTCAATTAAAAAAGTAAGTCATTTTTATGTGAATTTACGCTGCATGCAACTCAAGTCTAAAACCGCACATTTATATGTGGGTGGTGGCATTACCATAGCATCCGATCCTTTGGCAGAATGGGAAGAAACCGTAAATAAGTTACAAACCATGAACCGTATTTTAGGTTAACTCATTTCAAATCCTTCACCAAAATCCAAATCTCAAAACGGTTGGGCCATAATCCTTCTCTTGGCTATTTTATATAATGGTATTTATTAGACCCGATATGTTTATAGAATTCGCAAAAAGCAATAACTTTGTAAATCTATGGTACACCCTAAAATCCCACTTGCACAAACTGTCATTCAGTTGTGTAAACTTAAAAATATCAAACATATCGTTATTTCTCCAGGGAGTAGAAATGCACCCTTGACGATAGGTTTTACAAACGACGATTTTTTTACTTGTTATAGTATTGTTGATGAACGGTCGGCAGCATTTTTTGCCTTGGGCATTGCGCAACAACTCCATAAACCTGTTGCGGTTATTTGCACCTCGGGCAGCGCGTTACTCAATTACTATCCTGCAGTGGCAGAGGCGTTTTATAGCAATATTCCGTTGTTGGTGATCTCTGCAGATCGTCCCAAGCACTTAATTGGCATTGGTGATGGGCAAACCATCAACCAGAAAAATGTGTTTGAGAATCATATTTTATTTTCGGCGGATTTGAAATTGGATTTAAAGGATGAGAATCGCCTTTCAGAAAAAGAAGATTTACCAATTTTCAAAAGCTTGGAAAACAAGCTCGAACGCATATTGGGCCTACAACAAGGCATCCAAAATGACAATGAAAATGAAATTAATGAAGCGCTCGATCTCGCTCGCCTCAAACTTGGCCCCGTGCATATAAATGTGCCCTTCGATGAGCCACTTTACGAAACAGTTGAAGAACTTACGGTGCATCCCAAAGCTAAAACACTGGATCTCAAATTACCAAAAATAGACGATGTAGAAATTAAGGATTGTGTGGATGAATGGTATTCCGCAGGCCGAAAGATGGTTTTGGTAGGCGTTTTACCTCCTAACCAAATAGAGCAAAAATGGTTGGATGAGCTAGCCAATGATGACAGTGTGCTGGTGTTTACGGAAACCACTTCAAATCTGCACCATCCTAATTTTTTTCCAAACATCGATAAAATGATTGGGCCTTTGACCGATGCGCAGTTTAAAGAGTTGCAGCCTGATATTTTACTCACTTTTGGAGGCATGGTGGTTTCAAAAAAAATTAAGAAATTTTTGCGTGACTATCAGCCCAAACACCATTGGCATGTAGATTTAAAATCGGCAAATGATACGTTCTTTTGTTTGGAAAAACATATAGAAGCCACACCAAATGCTTTTTTTACTGAATTTTTACCAAAGATCACCCACACTGCCAAAAGCAATTACCTGCCTTTTTGGTTGGACGTAAAAAAATGGCGCCATAAAAAACATTTGGACTATGTAAAACAGATTCCGCATAGTGATTTTAAAGTTTTTGCTGGCGTTTTAAAGTCGATACCAAATAAGACTATTTTACAATTGGGCAATAGCTCTGCGATTAGATACGCTCAATTATTCAATTTAAACAAATCTTTAGAGGTGTTCTGTAATCGCGGTACCAGTGGCATAGATGGCAGTACCTCTACTGCTGTGGGTTGTGCGGGTGCAAATCCTGCCAAGCAAACCACTTTTATAACAGGTGACCTGAGCTTTTTTTACGATAGTAATGCGCTATGGAACAATTACATCCCTAAAAATTTTAGAATAATCGTTATAAACAATGCTGGTGGTGGTATTTTTAGAATTTTGCCCGGACATAAAAACACCCCAAATTTTGATTACTTTTTTGAAACCAAACACAATCTCACTGCTAAACACTTATGTGAAATGTTCCATCTTGAATATCACCAGGCAAAAGATCAAGAAGAATTATCTGAAGCATTGAAATCGTTTTACAACAAATCGAAGCTGCCTAAACTCTTGGAAGTTTTTACGCCAAGAACCCAAAATGACGAAATTCTATTGAATTATTTTGAATTTGTAACTTAATTGGTAGACTTTCAAATTTTAAATCTGAGCATAATTGCCTATATTTAAGGCTAGATAATGATAACAAACCAAAAATCCATGTAGATTATGAGTAAAAGAGATGACTTAATAGCCAAGTACGCCGAAGATTTAAAAGATAAATGTGGCGTAAATCCAGATATGGATTTTTTGAAAAAAGTAACCATTGGTTGCGGACCTTCTATCTATAATGCAGATGCTGCAACAGTTTCAGGTTCAGATGCTTCTGAATTGGCTACCGTAAAAAACAACTTTTTAATTAAAAAATTGGGCCTTAAGGATAGTGCAGACCTTGATAAAGGTATCGATTCTATTATGGAAACCTACGGAAAAAGTAATCGCAATAAATATAGAGCAGTGGTATATTATTTATTAGCAAAGCACTTCAAAAAAGAATCCGTTTACAAATAATATAATGTATTAGGCCTTCATACATGAAGCGCTTCATATAATAAGCAGATAAATTCAATATTCTAATTGATCTTATCTGCTTTTTGTTTGAAGTATCGGGCTTTGAAATTATTACTTTTACCAATCTCATATCTAAGAATCCTTTTTAAAAAAAGCTATGACAAAACTATTGATCATCACGTATTATTGGCCACCAGCAGGAGGTCCTGGAGTACAGCGGTGGTTAAAGTTTGTGAAATATTTACCAGAATTTGGTATAGAGCCCATTGTATATTGTCCCGAGAATCCAAGCTATCCCATTATTGATGCGAGTTTATTGGAGGAAGTGTCAAATACATTAACTGTTATTAAGCAGCCCATAAAGGAGCCTTATCGATACGCGACTATTTTCTCCAAGAAAAGCTCCAAATCCATAAGCTCAGGGCTAATTCTGAAGAAAAAAAAACAAAGTCTCGTTGAAAAGCTTTTACTGTTTGTACGCGGTAATTTCTTTATACCAGACGCGAGAAAAAGTTGGGTAAAACCCTCTGTGGCCTTTCTTAAAGACTATATTCAAAAAAATGACATCGACACTATTGTCACCACTGGCCCTCCACACAGTTTACACCTAATCGGACTTCAGCTCAAACAAGATCTCGAGTTGACGTGGTTGGCAGATTTTAGAGATCCCTGGACCACAATAGGCTATCATAAAAAATTAAAACTAAGCTCATCTGCCAAGGCAAAACATTTAAAGATGGAAGCCTCGGTGCTTGATGGTGCTGACGAGTTAATTGTAACCAGCGAAAACACCAAGTCAGAATTTGAACAAAAAACCAATACGCCAATTAACGTGATCACAAATGGGTACGACACTCAAAAACATGGCACTTTTAAAAAGGACGACAACTTTAGTGTAGCTCATATAGGTTCGTTGCTTTCAGGTCGAAATCCGCATGCGCTTTGGAAGGCTTTGAAGGAATTAATTGAAGAACTCCCCGATTTCAAAACTTATTTTGAACTCAAACTGATAGGGCTAGTAAGTGAAGAAGTCTTGCAAACCTTAAACGATTTTGGCTTAAACAGTTATATTAATAATTTAGGCTATGTCTCTCATGACGATGCCCAAAAGGCTCAACGTGAATCACGGGTCTTGTTGCTTATTGAAATTGATTCCGAAGACACCAAAGTGATTGTTCCTGGGAAGTTGTTTGAATATATGGCTTCCAACACGCCCATTCTAGCCTTTGGTCCCACCGACACCGATGTGGAAACGCTTATTAAAAGTACCCATACGGGGCATTATTTTTATTACCACGAAAAAGAGAATATCAAGCAACAAATCCAAACCTATTTTGAAGCTTATAGGGCAGGTAACTTAACGGTAAGTGCTTTGGGATTACAGGACTATAGCCGAAAAGCACTCACAAAACAACTGGCCAAACTTATAAACAAAAGGACCCATCATGAAGCGGTGACACCAAATCACAGAATTTAAATAACGGGCATCGTTATTAATTAGTCCTTGAAAAACACCGTCACTACCTATGTTGGTTTTGGTGTTTGGTCTAATGCTCGCCCTCTTGGCCATACTCCTTCCTCAACTTTGTTTTTACCATATGCAATCCATGGCTGTGCGATGGCAACCTTTATGGCTGTTTGTATCCACAATACGGTTAAGGTTATTTTTGTAAAACAAAAGTTCAGCAGGTTGCCTTTTACTTCGGAAACCGTTAAACTGAGTTTGGTATTAGTAGTTTTGCTCATAAGCATATACATCTGGGATTTTTCATTTCATCCCCTTGATCAATATTATTTTGAAGTCGGTATTGACTTGGGTTATCTATCTCATATTGATTTTAACACTGAATCTTTCCGATGACATCACTTGAATGGTTAAAAAATTATTCCGCAGAAAATCTAATCCTTAAATTGAAAATTTTGAGAAGTTACTAAAATGAGAAAGTCCCGTAAGCTGCATAAATGCGATACTTACGGGACAATCTACCAACCAACCAAAAAATCAAATATTATTATGAGCGTGTACGGGATCGTGTTGCTGTTCTGCTTGCTGAGGCTGTTGTACCTGCAGCACGTGTTGAAACCGAACTTGAAGTCCTTGCACTTGATGCTCTATTAGATATACGAGAATTTGTAGAACTCGGTTTTCTAACGGTTTGTCTTGAACTAGAATTGGCTGTAGAAGCAGTATGATTGCCACTGTTTTGTCGCTTTACCGCAGGGTTGCTAGCTGTTCTCGTAGTATTAGTTCTACTATCAAGATTACTGCTAGTACGCTGTGCAGGTGAAGTTGTTCTTGAAGCACTTGCGGTGTTTCTATTTACACTATTTCTAGTGGTCGCTAATCGTGTTTCATCAGTTGTACGTCTTGAAGTTGTAGCGTTAGTTGTATTTCTTCTCGGCGTTGCATCTTGTCTGTACCGATCGCTAACCGTACTCGTACGGCGCGTTGTGGTTGCCACAGCTCCCCTTCTACTGTTTACAGCTACTGGTTGTCTATAATTATTATTATACGGTCTGTAATACGTATGTCGCACTGGCGTATAATATCTTCTATAAGGTCTCGAATTTATAATACAATATGATGATGTTGGCACTACATAGTATTGATGCCATGGTCTATAAACATAACCTCTATTGTAGGCATTGATATAACCTGAATAGTGTGAAAAGCCACGGTTGGCGTTATAGTATACATAAAGTCCGCCGATTTGGTTAACGCGACCATAAGTATTATAATTAATCACCACATCACCCGCTCTTACTATACGACCATAATAATCATAATAGATAGGAACGTTTTCTATTTGTACAATCGCGCCATAGTCATCATACTGAATGTATGGGTTGTAATCATAGCCTGAATTGAAACTAATGGATACATTAGAATTGCTAAAACTAACATTTGTATTCGGTCCATAATTGGGCATGTAAAAATCAAATTGCCCATCGGCAAAAACCGAAAATTCCACACCGTTCTCAACGAAAATGAAAGACTTGCCATAACCTCTCAACGAATTAGTGGAGGTGTTAAGGTCTGATGTATTTGCTGTGGTACTTGCATTTACCGATGTCCCAATAAGGAATAAGGCGGTAAAAAGGAATGCTAAATTTCTCATAATCGTAGGGTTTTAATGTTACGGTTATGATTATTCAATTAGCGTGCCAAAAAATAATTATTAATTCAAATAATTGTATTTCAGTAGTTTATAAATATATAAATTAAAAAATTGCTTCAATTTAAATATCCACCTTCGACGCCAAACTTAAAACGACAGCTTTTATTTTGAATATAAAACGGAATCCAAAACCTTGAATTTTAATTCCTTTCGGTCTGTTATTTCATAGTGCAAGAGCATTTCACCCCAATACGTACCATCAGTAAAACTGGCAATTATCCATTCATGATTGAGCAATTTTATTTCATCGATGAGCATTTTATTTTCGGTCATGGATGCGTAAGGTACTAAGGGGTGCTCATCGCCCTCATAAATATTAAGGTTCATTAGCTCGTCTTTGATAAACGGTATAAACTCTGAAATTACATAACCCTCTTTTTCAATATAGGTCATGGCATCGTCGTTGGTATCAAAGTTAAAACTGTAAATTTGTTGAGCTTGTTGGTCACGCATATGCCTTAAGGAATCCTTGTACACGTGGTTGGTTTCCATAAAATTGGTAAGACGTTGATCGTAATCTTCTATCACCTTTTTTGAATTGACATACTGAAACACCACCAAAAGTAAGGTGAATATAAAAAGGTACATAAACAGTCGCTGTTTCATAATTTATAGGTCTAGTTGTAAGTTATCGTAAGCCAAAAATACATTTTCAGGTAAGTTTTTTTCAACCTCGTCATGAAAACCCAAATAATGACTAATATGAGTAAGATAAGCCTGTTCTGGATTCACCTCTTTAATAAACGCTAAAGCTTCCGCTAAATTAAAATGAGAAATGTGTTCATTTTCCCGTAAGGCATTTACCACCAAAACCTTAATCCCCTTTAGTTTGGCGCGTTCTTCAGGAGTGATCGTTTTCATATCGGTGAGGTACGCAAAATCGCCAAACCGAAAGCCAAACACCTGCAATTTGTGATGATGGCCATTAATGGGCATCACTTCTAAGTTGCCAAGCGCAAACGGTTCATTTTTTATCTCAGTCTGAATAACGCCGGGAACACCAGGATATTTTTCTTTGGTAGTAAAAATGTAATCAAAGCGTTTTGACAATTCGCCCAAAACGCGTTTGTGCGCGTAAAACGGAATATCCCCTTGTCTAAAATAAAATGGGCGTATGTCATCCAATCCTGCTGTGTGATCGGCATGTTCGTGCGTAAAAATAATACCATCTATTTTACTGCAATTGGCGCGTAACATTTGTTGCCTAAAATCTGGACCACAATCGATAACATAGGTAAATTGATCCCATTGTATTAATACAGAAACTCGTAAGCGCTTGTCCTTGGGATTCTTACTCAAGCACACCGGATGATCGCTTCCAATTACAGGGATACCCTGAGATGTGCCTGTTCCTAAAAATGTAATTTTCAAAACTTTTGTGTTTTTATGTCAGAGAAGTTAATGACAGCGCTCTAGATGGAACAAAATTAAACTTATTTTTTTGTTTCACCTGCCAATTTGGTATCTTTGTTAGGTTCACAAATCTAAGCTACACATGGAAATAACCTTAAAGGGGGACAAAGAATTTGATGAAATTCCTTCATTGAAAACCAAATGTCTTCGCATCAATTTAAACGAAAACATCTACGGAACTTTTTCTGAAATTGGCGCGGGTCAAGAAACGGTTCGTCAGTTTTTTAGAGCAGGTGGTGGTTCAGGAACCATAGCCAAGGCCATGTCTGCTTATGATAAAGCGTTTAGTGATGCTATTTATGGTATTGAAGATGATAAGCGCTATGTTACCGAGGCCCGTTTAAGAAAAATGCTAGACCATGAAATCGGATTGATTGAGCAACGCTTGTCCCGTGATGAGCATCCCAACAAAATGTTCTTTTCCTACGCCAATACCGTGGCGACCATAGATTTTGCCAAAAAATTTAAAGGTCATGGTTGGGTTGGACTTAAATACCAGGTCGATGCGAAGGAAGAATATAATGAAATTGTGCTGCATCTACGATTTAAGGAAAATGACGCGCGATTACAACAAGAAACCTTGGGCGTTCTTGGTACTAATTTAATTTATGGCGCTTACTATAAATATAACGAACCTAAAAAATTACTGCGTTATCTCTACGATCATTTAGATAAAGATCAAGTGGAAATAGACACCATCAACTTTGCGGGTCCAATTTTTGAAAATGTCGATAACCGTTTGATGAGCTTACAACTAGTTAAAAACGGAATGACCGATGCGGTGATGTTTGCACCAGATGGCAACAATGTTTTACCAGCACGAGTACTTTATAAGAAAAACATTTTGACCTTGCGTGGTAGTTTTAGACCCGTTACTAAGGTGAACATGGACATGTACAAGAAATCATACGACATGTTCATCAAAGAAAATAAAGTTGATCTTGATAAAACCCAGGTTATTTTTGAAATCACCTTATCCAACCTTCGTGCGGAAGGTGAAATTGATGAGCAGGATTTTATGGATCGTGCTAAATTGTTATGCTCTTTAGGTCAAACCGTTCTAATTTCGAATTTTCAGGAATACTATAAATTGGTAGAATACTTCTCTCAATACACCAAGAGTCGAATGGGTCTTGCCATGGGCGTTAATAACTTGGTCGATATTTTTGATGAGAAATACTACCGCCATTTAAGTGGTGGGATTTTGGAAGCCTTCGGAAAACTTTTCTTTAAGGATTTAAGAGTTTACCTGTATCCAATGAAAAATGAAGATGGTACCATAACCGATAGCGAAAATCTTAAGGTGCACCCACGTATGAAAGAACTTTACAAATTCTTTAAATACAATGGCAAAGTGGTTGATATTACAGATTATGATGATTCTATCCTCACCATCTTCTCAAGAACCGTATTGAAGGCAATTGCAGAGGGCAAAGACGATTGGGAACACATGTTGCCTCCAGGTGTCTCTAAATTGATTAAGGAAAAGAGTTTGTTTGGTTGTGAGACTGAACAGGTTTATCTAGAGGAGTAAAAGCACTGGATAATTCAGTAAATTCTTCTTTTATCTTAGATGGTGCTGGCGCTATAGATTATCGTTCAAAATTTATTACTTTGAATTGTATAACAAATATAAGTTGCTGTACTTTATAAGATAGTCAATTGGATTTTTTCAATTTAATATTAAACAACAATGAAAAAACATCTACTACTTTTATTATTAACGACGTTGATAGTCGTTAGCAGTTGTAAGGACGACAGCAATAAAAATGCCCTAATCGAACAGCGCAACAATTTGATGCAACAGAACGACAGTATTTCATTGCGAAATGAAAAAATCATGTCCTTGCATCAAGATATCATGGCAGATCATGCTAAACTTTCAACAGACCTTAAAGGAATCATTATTGAAGATTCCTCATTGTTGAAACTAAGTGCAAAGCACGATGTCATGCTAAAAAGACACGAAGCTGAAATTAAAGGCAATAAAAAAATACTCTACGGGCATCAAGAGCTTTTCTCAAAGTTTGAGAGCATGAGCGCTAGTGAAATGGAAGCCCAGATAGATCAAATTAGAAATGACCAAAGCCAAATAAAAAGTAGCCAATCTCAAATTACCGATGAATATAATAACATGGTAGATGACCATGATAAAATAAAGGACGTCATTGCTGAAGCTAGAAAAAACAGCACGGTCAACGTCAAGCAATAGTGGATCATATTAAAAAAAGCCCAAATTCCAATAGAAGGAATTTGGGTTTTTTTTGTCTATTTGATTCTTATCACTACAACTATTTAAAAACTAATCGGCTTCGCACTCAAAGCATTTTAACAGTCGCTCGTTAAAAACATTATCTTCCGAGCCTCTTAATACCGAAGTGAGCACACCTTGTTTATCAATTTCAGCTTTAAACTGCTGAGCGTACTTTACAAGATCTTCTCGTCGGTGCTTGATTTTACGAGTAATTTCAGTTCCATTTAATTGGACAATAGATTTGGGCCAAACCTTCAACGCATTATCGATGACGTCGTTAGTTAATAGTTTCTGAAGTGCTTTTGCTTCCGAAGTAAACTCAGATTCGGGCGTATTGATGAGAAAATAACGATCAAAAGGATATACCAAACCTTCCATAAAATCAATATCATCATCAAACGAGCGCAAGGTTGGGATGATGGAAGGATGCCCTAAAATTGAGGGAATCACACCGTTTGAGTTAAAAAAAGCATTATCCCGATCTCCTGGGATGGGCAGTGCCACATAAGTGCTATCCGTTTTTTGAACTGCCCACCCCCATTGCTTAGCATGGCGATCCCAGTCGCCTATCAAAAAATCGAATAAGCGGGCTCGTATGAGTCGGCTTTTATCAATATGAACTGTGCTGTCATGTTCATATTTAAGTTGCTGTAAATCCTCTGTATCTCTAATTTCAGAAATGTTTTTATAGGAAGTCCAGTTGACCCAACTATCAGATTCATATTCCAATAAAAATAAGCGATTGCCATATTTTTGGTTGTAATCTCCTAATGCCTCTTGCTTCGGAAGAAAGACCATTTTGGGATGGGTGTGCGGTATCTTTGCAGCTTGTGCTAATTGCGCTGCTAAAATGGCAGCGAAGGGATGTTGAGCAGAAATCCCATCGACCACAATATTTTCCAAACCTAAAGTATAAGCAATATCCGGAATAAGCGGTGTACCATCTTTGTTCACACTTCGTAAACTATATTCAACACCGTTTGGCGCCTTCAGTTTTAGCGAATGGGTTTGGTTGCCACCACCTTCTCTCATTATTTTAACGCCACCTCCTAAAAGTGTATCCAAAAACAGAATACGAACCGCCACAGGGTTTGACCAAGCGTCTCTATATTGCTTGCCCTGCATGAAATTTTTGACCACATTACTTTTGTAGTTAGTACTGGGTGCAATGAGTACGGAATCGTAAAGTTTAAAATCAACGGTTGCCATATTCTTCGGACTCAAGAGCCGACATCTGCCGAAGGTTTCAATGGTACTAGAAACTGACCAATACAAAAGCCCTATGAACAACAAGATAATAATGATAAGAATTTTAAAAGCGGTTTTCAATTTACCAACGGATTGCGATTTAGACATGACCTAGAACTCAAGACAACTTTTACAAATAGCTTAAATGGAATTTCCATCAAAAAAAGAAATGATACCGCCATAGTCTGAAATCTCGTCTAGATTTTTATAGTATCTTAAAGTTATTAAAAAACATCTGCATGAAACAGAAATACGCGTTTTTTCTATATTAAGATTTAACCCGTCAAATTTCTTACAATAGATTTCACAGGTAGAATTTCCTTTGTATGTGAAATGCTGGGTCCTGCGACCCAAACCGTTTTATAGGTGGCTTCTTTCGCTGCTTTTTCAGTGGCTCTCATGCCAATGGCAAAGCGCACCATCTTGACCCATTTTTTCAAGGTCTTGCTTTTATTGAGCAGAGCTTCCAACCACGTTGCTTTAGTACCTATTTTTTGAACGTAAGGCGTGTTGATTACCGTACAAGGGGTGCCTGAAATGCGTTGGGTCATCACAATATCATCAGCGCCATAATCCACACAGGCTTGCTTGTACTCATTGGTTACTTCGGCCTCTACGGAAGCAATAAACGGACTTCCTACGGAAACGCCTTCTGCCCCGTAACTCAACATTTTATCAACATCTGCTTTTGAGCCTACACCTCCTGCCGAAATTACTGGAATGGCAATATGATTGGTCAATTCCCTGATTAAGTCCTTAGGTGATAAATTGCCTCTATGCCCGCCCGCTTGATTATTCACCGCAATGGCTGCATCGGCTCCCAAAGCTGCCACTTTTTTGGCAAAATGTAAATCGGTAACATCACAAAATACTTTAATGCCAGCTGCATGCGCCTTTTTAATAGTTTCTTCTGGGCTTCCCAAAGAGGTAATGATAAAATCACAACCTTCCTCACACAAAACCGCCAATTGGTCTTTGTATTTAATGTTTGATTTGTTAACGATTAAATTAAAACCATACGCACCGCCAGCAACCTTATTGGTTTTTAGCTGTTGGGCAGCAACTCTCAATTCTTCCAAGGTGCGATAATTGAGCGCGGGAATACAACCTGCAATACCACTCTTCATAGCCTCAGTTACCATAGCCACATTGGAAACCAAAAACATGGGCGCTTGAATGATTGGAAAATTGATTTGGAGAAGATCTGTTAATTTAGTGCTCATGAATTTTATTTTTTTCAGAAAGTAAAGGTATGTTTTTTTATTATGCATGCATAATAAATTTAAATTTCAGCAATGTATAGAAATTTACATATTTGCATCAATAACACTACATGTCGATTTGAAACCATTCAATTTTGAAACCGATAATAACCACATTTTAAATAAGCGCCTTCCGGAAAGCCCACGGGATGATCGACATCGTGTTCGGTTTTTTGCTCTACCTTAAACTGTCGGTCGCTCTTTATTAAAGTCTGCTCGTTGATGTCATAAAAAGCCTTTGCGGACACTCTTGAAGAGCAGGACGCCAACACCAATAAACCGTTTGGAGCTGTTAGCTTCGCTCCCAAGTTGGCGAGTTGAGCGTATTTCTTTTTAGCGAGTTGTACTTCCGTTTGCTGCTTGGCAAAACTAGGCGGATCGATAATGACCACATCAAACGTTTGCTTTTTAGTAATGAGCCCTTCCAAAAGTTTAAAGGCATCGCCCGCAAGCGTATGATGTTCTCCGGGATAAGCATTCAAAGCACCATTTTGAAGCGCCAGTTCTAATGCTTGAGCACTAATATCAACACTGGTCACTTCCTTAGCGCCATTGGCCAAGGCGTGCACCGAAAAGCCCCCAGCGTAAGAAAACACATCCAAAACGGTTTTACCCTTACTCATTAATCCCACTTGCCTCCTATTCTCTCGATGGTCTAAGAAATAGCCCGTTTTATGACCCTTAATCACGTTTGCTGAAAAATGAACCCCATGCTCAACAAATGCAATCACCTCGTTTTCTAAAGTTCCAAAAACAATCTCGCCATCTTTTAAATTGTGGGATGCTGATTGTTGTAAACCTCTACTTAATCTAACAACGACCGTTTTAGTATTGGAAACCTGTACTAGACTTTCTAGAATGGTTTCTAGAAAAGGCAGCCAAATTTCAGAATAAAGCTTTACTACTAAAACCTGATCATAGACGTCTGCAATGAGCGAAGGGAATCCATCATTTTCACCAAAAATGAGTCGGTAACTTGTGGTTTCGGTATTTAATAAGGATTTTCTTTTTTGATGGGCGCTCTTAATTTTCCGAAGAAAAAATTCAGCATCAATTGTAGTGGGTTTTGATTCGTTATAAATCATTTTAATGCGAATGGGGGAATCGGCATCGTAAAGGCCAATCCCGATCATGGCATTTTTTCGCTTCCCAAAAATAATGGCCAAATCGCCAGTTTGTGCATTATCATTTATTTTAACAATACTATCACTAAATACCCAAGGATGTCCTTGTTGCACATAATTTTCGCCTTTGGCGGTGAGTTTTGTGGCAAGACGGTTAGGGGTTTTATGATTGGCTATGTTAAATTTCATACGGATGCTTTATACTATACAGATTCTTAATTTAAGGGAGCAATGTGTTTTGTCACAAATATATTAAGACTAGCCCTTGTTTTGCTCAATAGTAGAGATCTTTATAATTATTATTATTAAAACACTCTTTAAATATAATAACTTTAAAAACCGAATCGGACTTATTAATTTGAATTATAATCACAAAAAAAACGCAACCATTTTTACAATGGTTGCGTTTTTATTTCCAACTTTGAGATGTTTTCTTTGCTGGTATAAGCGATTCGCACCTGTTTCGCCCGAGAGCGAAACTTGGCGCTGTGCTTACTTCACTTCTTCGAAATCTACATCTTCAACGTCACTAGCTTCATCTGCTGCTTGACCTTTTGATCCTGCTCCAGCATCGGTTGGGCCTCCAGCAGCGCCTTCTGGGCCACCGTTTTGGGCGTCACTCGCTTGTGCTTTGTACATTTCTTCGGAAGCTACTTTCCAAGCTTCGTTGATTTTCTCCAATGCGGGATCAATCACTGCGATATCTTTAGTAGCATAAGCTTCCTTAAGTTCTGCTAAAGCTTCCTCGATTGGTTTTTTCTTATCATCGGATAATTTTTCACCAAATTCCTTCAACTGACTTTCCGTTTGGAAAATCATTGCGTCAGCTTGATTCAATTTATCTGCAGTTTCTTTCGCTTTTGCATCGGCATCAGCATTTTCTTCTGCATCTTGCTTCATTTTTGCGATTTCATCTTCAGTTAAACCAGAAGAGGCTTCAATTCTAATATCTTGTGTTTTATTCGTCGCCTTATCGGTTGCTGATACTTTAATGATCCCGTTAGCATCAATATCAAAGCTCACTTCAATTTGAGGTGTACCTCTTTGCGCTGGTGGAATGCCATCTAAGTGAAAACGACCAATTGTTTTATTATCTGCTGCCATAGAACGTTCACCTTGTAATACGTGAATTTCTACGGAAGGCTGATTGTCTGCAGCTGTAGAGAATACTTGAGATTTCTTGGTAGGAATCGTAGTATTTGCCTCAATCAATTTGGTCATCACATTACCCATGGTTTCAATACCTAAGGACAATGGTGTGACATCCAATAAAAGAACATCTTTTACATCACCTGACAATACACCACCTTGGATCCCTGCACCTAAAGACACAACCTCATCTGGATTTACACCTTTACTTGGCGCTTTTCCGAAGAATTTCTCAACTGCTTCCTGTACCACTGGGATACGTGTAGAGCCACCAACCAAAATAACTTGGTCAATATCACTTTTTGAAAGACCAGCTGCTTTTAATGCTTTTTGACAAGGCTCAATAGTTCTTTTTACCAAATCATCAATCAACTGCTCAAATTTTGAACGGGTTAACGTACGTACCAAGTGTTTTGGTCCGCTTGCAGTTGCAGTTACGTAAGGTAAGTTGATCTCGGTTTGTGCAGAAGATGATAATTCAATCTTCGCTTTTTCCGCAGCTTCCTTTAAACGTTGCAATGCCATTGGGTCTTTGCGCAAATCGATATCTTCGTCTGCCTTAAACTCATCTGCCAACCAATCAATGATTTTCTCATCAACATCATCACCACCTAAATGGGTATCCCCATCGGTAGATAATACTTCAAAAACACCGTCACCCAACTCTAGGATAGAGACATCATGCGTACCCCCACCAAAGTCAAATACCACTATTTTTTGATCGACACCTTTTTTGTCCAATCCGTAAGCCAAAGCTGCTGCTGTAGGCTCGTTGATAATTCTACGTACATTTAATCCTGCAATCTCACCAGCTTCTTTTGTGGCTTGACGTTGTGAATCATTAAAGTAAGCTGGGACAGTAATTACTGCATCAGTTACATCTTGACCCAAATAATCTTCAGCAGTTTTCTTCATTTTTTGAAGAATCATAGCCGATAACTCTTGAGGTGTATATAAACGACCATCAATATCTACTCTCGGCGTATCGTTATCACCTTTTACTACTTTATAAGGTACACGTTCTGCTTCTTTTTTAGATTCAGAATATTTGTTACCCATAAAACGTTTAATAGAATAAACTGTTTTTGTTGGATTTGTAACCGCCTGGCGTTTTGCAGGATCGCCCACTTTAATTTCTCCGCCTTCAACAAAAGCGATTACAGATGGTGTGGTGCGCTTACCTTCTGCATTAGGAATTACAACCGGTTCATTACCCTCCATTACGGAAACACATGAGTTGGTTGTTCCTAAGTCGATTCCAATTATTTTACTCATAATACTATATTTAGTTGTTATCTGTTTTCAATACCTTCGAAAACGTGATGTTTATAATTAAGTTCGTTTACCTTATGTCAATCTTTGTGCCAGTCAAAATAATATGACATGATGTCACTTTATTAAATTCTCGCACAATAATACTGCCTCCTAACATTAAATAAACCTCATCTTAATATTTGCAAACCCTTATTTGTTTTTGTTAATCCTTTAATAATCTTGAGTGCACAATGAGGAAACTTTTGGTTGCTAGCTTTACGCTAACTAAAAACAACCTTAAATTATGAAACACATTTTACAATTCATTTTTATCTTTTTCACTTGCAGCGTTAGTGCGCAACTCAACTCTGGAGACCTCTCCTTTATTGCTTTTAATGCCGATGGTGACGATGATTTTGCTCTGGTGACCTTTGTTGATATTCCTGCGAATACCACCTTATATTTTTCAGACAAGGAATGGACCGGATCCGAATTCAACTCTGGTGAAGCCAATTACGAATGGCAATCGGGCTCTGCTATAATTCCTTCAGGAACTGTCATAACTTTTTATTCGGTAAGTGCGACCGCTAATGTCTCGCATGGCAGCATTGTAGGTTCGCCTGGAGGAATTTCAGGAACTGCCGAAGCTATTTTTGTTTACTTAGGAACCGATATTGACACTCCAACAACATTTATTACTGCAGTAGCAAATGCTTCTTCTGCCTATGATGATGGCGCTGGCACAGGATTAATTGGCACAGGATTAACCGAAGGAGCTACCGCTATTACCTACCCAAGTGGCACAGATATCGCTGCTTATAATGGTCCTAGAGCGGGGTTTACCGCCAATGGTTATGTTGTAGCCTTAAATGATATGTCCAACTACGACCTTCAAGATGGCAGTGGCGATCAAAGTACCGATGCGACTGCTCCCGATGTGCCTTTTGACACGACCGCTTTTGTCATTTCCACAACTGACACCAATGCACCAGGCGTAGCTAACGTGATTTCTACGGGGCAGACTACCGTAGAAGTGACTTTTACAGAAGCAGTGACTCAATCCTCTGCGGAAACCTTGACCAATTATGTCTTCAACCCTGCTTTAACTGTAAATACAGTTGTTTATGATGCTACCACATTAACTGCTACGGTTACCCATTCAGGTTTTACTGAAGGTCTATTGTATAATTTGACTGTAAATAATCTTGAAGACCTTTCTGCCAACACACAAACGGAAGCTTTTTTGAGTGGCGACCTATTTTACAATGGCCTAACCTCTGGTTTATTGATCACCGAAATAATGTACAACGCACCGTCTGATGATTCCAATGCACTGGAGTTTTTAGAAATTTATAATATTAGTGCTGCCTCAATTGCGCTGGGTGGTATTACCGTAAATGATGAAGGTAATTTTATGTTTACATTTCCAGAAATGGCGCTGTCTGCTGGTGATATCGTACTACTGGCCACAGATAAAGCCACTGCTGATGCTTTTTACGGAGTGAGCTTTTTGGATATGCCACAAGCTATTTCGAATGCCCTTGGCAATGGCGGGGAAGTACTTCAAATTAAAAATTCCAACGGAGAGATCATTTCACAAGTGGAATATAGTGACGATGCCCCTTGGCCAACTTCTGCCGATGGCGATGGCCCTTCCCTGGAATTATTAAACCCTAATGGAAATCTAGATGAAGGCACAAATTGGGCACCTGCTACGAATTTAGTTGGTCAATCTTTAGGTGAAAATGTTTTTGCATCACCCGGAACTTACGCTCCTATAACCAACGTGATGCCACAAATTAGTTTTGCTGAAAGCACTTTTAGTACAAACGAAGATGGAACTAACTTAGATATTAGTGTTGAATTGTCTACCGCGTCTGCTACTGCGGTCTCTGTTGATGTCAACCTCGTCACAAGCTTGTTGACCGCCACTGAAACAGCGGACTTCTCCTTTGCAAATCAAACTGTTAATTTTCCTGCAAATTCTGCCGATGCTATTACCATTTCAATTCCAATTATAAATGATGCGTTGCCAGAAATGGATGAACTTTTCATTTTGGAACTATCTAATCCTGTTAACGGGACGCTTGGCGCGCATGAAACTGCTGGGGTTTACATTTTGGATGATGATACTGCAATTCCTGTAGCTGCTAACGTTCTAGATATTGAATATGTCACCAGTTATTTGGTGGATGGCGCTGGTTCTGCTGAAATTTTAGCCCATGATCCTGTGTCACAACGTTTATTTGTTTTGAATTCCGTAGGACAAAAATTGGAGATTCTGGATTTTTCTGATATCAATGCCATCTCTAGTTTAATTACAATTGATCTATCAAGCTTTGGAGATCCCACAAGTGTGGCTTACAAAAATGGCATTGTGGCTGTTGCAATTTCAAAAGGCCCCTTAGAAGATGGCGTTGTCGTATTTTGTGATATTGATGGGGCCAATCAAGCAACTGTGGTGGCAGGCAATCTTCCCGATATGGTTGGGTTTACTCCTGATGGTAGTAAAATTTTGGTTGCAAATGAAGGACAGCCAAATGAAGATTACAGCATAGATCCAGAAGGCAGTATTTCGGTTATTGATATTACTGGTGGCTTGGGCAATATTCTTCAAACCAATGTGACCTCACTCAATTTCAATGCTTTTGATGCTCAAGTTGAAACCCTAAGAACTGCTGGAGTAAGAATTACAGGTCCTGGAGCTTCTGTTTCCCAAGATATGGAACCGGAGTATATTACCTTCTCCAATGATTCTCAAACCGCTTATGTCACCTTACAAGAAAATAATGCCATAGGTGTTATAGATCTAAATACAAATGCACTTACCGAAATACGCCCTTTAGGCTTAAAGGATCACAACCTTACAGGAAATACACTCGATGCCTCAGATGATACTGATTTTATTTTCTTGGCAAATTGGCCAGTAAAAGGAATGTTTATGCCAGATGCCATTGCGTCTTACGAAGTGGATGGCATCACTTATTTGGTTACTGCTAATGAAGGCGACGCCAGAGAGTACGATACTTTTGAAGAAGAAGTTAGAGTGAGTGACTTAAACTTGGATCCCACAATTTTTCCGAATACCGATGTTTTAAAGCTGGATAGCAACCTCGGGCGTTTAACCGTCACTAATGCCACCGGCGATTTAGACAATGATGGTGATTTTGATGAAATTCATGTTTTTGGTTCACGATCCTTTAGTATTTGGAATGCAGCTAATGGCGCTTTAGTTTATGATAGTGCGGACGATTTTGAACGCATTACCGCAAACGATCCCATTTATGGAGCGCTTTTTAATGCCAGCAATAGCAACAACAACTTTAAAAACAGAAGTGATAATAAAGGCCCAGAGCCAGAAGGTGTTACTGTAACCGAAATTGACGGTGAATTTTATGCTTTTGTCACACTGGAGCGCGTTGGAGGCTTTATGACCTACAATATTACCGATCCCACAAATGCGGTCTTCGAAAAATACATAAACCATAGAGACCTCGGCGAAGAAGAAGGTGGTGATTTGGCGCCAGAAGGCATTATTTATGTAAAACCTGAAGATAGTCCCAATGCCACTGGTTTGGTGATTATGGCAAACGAAGTGAGTGCAACCCTTAGCTTCTATGCGCTAAACGCCAACACCTTAAGCAACAACAGGTTTGCTTTTGAAACTGAAACTCTAAAAATGTACCCTAACCCTTCAAAATCCAACCAAACGGTTTATTTTAACAAAGCGGTTTCGGTAATGTTGATGGATATCCAGGGTCGTGAGATTATGTCCAAAGTTCATACCATGGATTTTCAATTACCAACATTAACCTCAGGTACTTACATTTTAAAAACCAAGTCTGGTGAGAGTCTTAAGCTTCTCATCAACTAAAGTTTCTGTAAACTTATTTAATATTAAAAGCATCTCATTTCGAGGTGCTTTTAGTGTTTTTAACACTTCCTTTCTCAGCACCTTGAATAAAAAAAATAAGATTCAAAATTCATTTGAGCAAAAAGGGTACATTGTTTGATGTTAAGTAATATATTTAGAAATTAATTTAAAAAACACACTATGAAAAAAATAGCTATTTTAGTATTTGCCTTTACATTAATATTCACATCCTGCGAAGGGGATCCAGGTCCAAGAGGCCCTCAAGGTGATGATGGCGGGTTAATTGTTTCCTCTGCTTTTGAAATTACAAAGAACTTTACCGCTGCCAATAATTATCAATTTGTAGAACCGTATGGCTTTGAAGTGTTTCCTTCAGATGTAACCTTGGTCTATATCCTTTGGGAAACCAATAATGGACAAGACATTTGGCGTTTGCTCACCCAAACCGTCCCTTTTAACGATGGCGACCTTGTTTATAATTTCGATTTTACCCAGTCCGATGTGCGCTTCTTTTTGGATGGCACTACCAATTTTGATTTTCTGGCCCCAGAATGGACCCAAAATCAAACGTTTAGAATAGTTGTTGTACCTGCAGATAATATTGATGGCATCGACGTTTCAAATCTTGATGCGGTTATGCAAGCAAATCGTATCGAAAGTTTTCAAATGAAATAAGCAGCGTTCAAAATAAAATTAAACTAAAGTTCGAAATTAAGTTTTCGGACTTTTTTTGTGCAAACAATTAGCTGGTTTTCCTAAGCAACTTCTGTTACAAACTGTATATTTGTCCCTCACTTAAACGATTGCGTAAATGGAATGTATTTCGGTATTTGACATGCTTAAGATTGGAGTTGGCCCATCAAGTTCTCATACTTTAGGCCCTTGGCGTGCTGCAGAACGATGGATTAAAAAACTTAAGGATAGCAAGCGCTTCGAAAAAGTTGAACAGATCACCGTTGATCTTTATGGGTCGCTATCCCTCACTGGGAAAGGGCACGCCACAGATTTTGCGATTATGTTGGGCTTAAGTGGTGCCGACCCAGAACATATTCCCATTGATACCATCGACGTGATCATCTCTAACATTAAGAATACGCATTCCTTAATGTTCAATAACGAACGTAAGGTTAAATTCGAGGCCAACACCGATATTGTTTTTAACCGCAAATTCTTGCCCTATCATGCTAATGCTCTGGTGTTCACCGCAACCATTAATGGGCGACGTTATAAAGAAACCTACTACTCTATTGGTGGTGGTTTTGTGGTGCAAGAAGAGCGTAAAATCTCCAAGAAAAATAAAATCATTTTTTATTGTACGTTTCCCTACCCTGTTGAAAATGGCGTAAAATTATTAGAATTTTGTCAGCAACTTAAGTTGCCAATTTCTGGGGTGGTATTGGAAAATGAACGCTCCATTCGTGACGAAGCGACCATCAATCTAGAATTGGAGCGCATTTGGAACACCATGTTGGAGTGCATGTATGTAGGTTGCCATACCGAGGGTCACCTTCCGGGAGGCCTCAATGTGAGACGTCGCGCCTTTGACATGCACAAAACCCTTATCAATAAGGAGGTTCCTTACGAAACACCTTTGGAATGGCTGGAAACCATAAGATCTACCGAAGTAAAGTTTAGACAGATTCTTAAGTGGGTGAGCTGTTTTGCGCTCGCGGTAAATGAAGTCAATGCCTCTTTGGGTCGTGTGGTTACTGCGCCTACCAATGGGAGTGCTGGCGTGATCCCTGCGGTTTTGATGTATTATATGGTCATTGAAAATCATAATGCCGATTTTGAGCATGTAAAAAAATTCCTTTTAGTAGCGGGTGAAATTGGGAGCATCTTTAAAAAAGGCGCCACCATTTCGGCTGCAATGGGTGGATGTCAAGCTGAAATTGGCGTATCTTCTGCCATGGCAGCAGGCGCACTTACCGAGCTTTTAGGGGGCACCCCAGAACAGGTTCTGGTTGCAGCCGAAATAGCCATGGAGCACCATCTTGGTATGACCTGTGATCCTATTGGGGGTTTGGTACAAGTGCCCTGTATCGAACGTAACTCGATGGGTGCCATTAAAGCTATAAATGCAGCCGAATTAGCGCTGGATACCGATCCTAAAAATGTAAAAGTACCCTTGGATAAAGTGGTACAAACCATGTGGGAAACCGCAAAAGACATGAATACCAAGTATAAGGAAACCAGTGAAGGCGGTTTGGCAGTTGGCGTCCATTTGTCCGATTGTTGATTCCTCCTCGCCCTCGTAAGGGAAGGAAATCTTCCTCTGGCAAAGTTTGTGCTGACCTTAAAAGTCAAAATGACCACCAGATTTTATCCTTTCCATTTTGAACATTGAACATTCAATCCCACAAGTTTTCCTTAAATCTCTGTATTTTTACATTTCAAATAAAAGCAAGACATGTCAACCGCAAAAAAAGCCTATAAACGCATTACTGTAAAATCCTTGGTGGAGATGAAACAAAACCAAGTAAAGATTTCTATGCTTACTGCTTACGACTATACCATGGCAAAAATTGTCGATGGTGCTGGCGTAGATGTGATTTTAGTAGGGGATTCTGCAAGTAATGTTATGGCGGGCCACGAAACCACCTTACCCATTACCTTAGATCAAATGATTTATCATGCATCCTCTGTAGTTCGTGCTACAGAACGCGCCTTGGTCGTGGTCGATTTACCGTTCGGAAGTTACCAAAGTGATCCCAAGGAAGCGCTCCGCTCTGCAATTAGGATCATGAAAGAATCTGGCGGGCATGCAGTAAAAATGGAAGGTGGCAAAGAAGTCAAGGAATCTATCAAACGTATCTTAAATGCTGGCATTCCCGTGATGGGCCATTTGGGGCTAACGCCTCAATCTATTTACAAGTTTGGCACCTATACGGTTCGAGCCAAGGAAGAAGAGGAAGCACAACGCCTTAAGGATGATGCGCTCTTACTTGAAAAAGCAGGCTGCTTCGGAATTGTTTTGGAGAAGATTCCTGCAAAATTGGCAGAAGAAGTCGCTAAAAGTGTCTCTATTCCCGTGATTGGCATTGGTGCTGGCAATGGTGTTGACGGACAAGTATTAGTGCTACACGACATGATTGGCATGACCTACGAATTTCAACCGCGCTTTTTACGTCGCTACATGAACCTTTATGACGACATGACGACAGCCATTTCCCAATATGTGGATGATGTAAAAATGATGGATTTTCCAAATGATTCGGAGCAGTACTAAGATAATTCGTTTTGCTACGGAGAAGTTGCCTACCTAAACTAAACCATTGAGAAATCCCTATGCATTCATATAAAGAGCTAGAGTTTTCAGCAAAAAGAGAGTTATCGGTTCAATCCTTCGGGTTAAAACTTGTTTTAATTCGTATAATTAGCGTTTAAAAGTCGTGTCCAAATTACATTCCAACAAAACAAACTTACAGGTTCTTTACGAAGACAACCACATTATCATCGTTAACAAACGCGCGGGCGACATTGTACAAGGTGATAAAACGGGCGATAAACCCTTGAGCGAGGTGGTTAAAAGCTATCTTAAAGATAAATACAATAAGCCCGGTAACGTGTATATGGGCGTAGTGCATCGCCTGGATCGTCCCACTTCGGGCATTGTAATGTTCGCCAAAACCAGTAAGGCACTACCACGTCTCAATAAATTATTTGCTGAAAAAAAAACGGACAAAACCTATTGGGCACTGGTTAAACATGCGCCCGCAAAAACCGAAGCCACTTTGGTGCATTGGCTCAAAAAGAATCCGAAGAACAATAAGTCGGCAGCGTATATTAAAGAAATTCCCGACGGAAAAAAAGCCATACTACACTACAAAACCTTAAAAACCCTAGATAATTATACCTTGTTGGAAGTCACATTAGAAACGGGGCGTCACCATCAAATACGCGTGCAATTATCGAGTATTGGCTCTCCCATAAAAGGGGATTTAAAATATGGTTTTGACCGGAGCAATCGAGATGGCAGCATCAGCTTGCACGCTAGGCGCTTGCAGTTTGTGCATCCGGTTTCTAAGGATCCCATTGATGTTTTGGCGCCCCTGCCTAATGATCCTGTTTGGAATGCATGTTTGTAGTTCTATTCACGGGATTGCTTCGTTCCTCGCAATGACTATCACCTCATGTCTCGTCATTGCGAGGAGCTTTTGGGCGACGAAGCAATCTGTGCATTTGGGGTTCTATTCATGGGATTGCGTCGTGCCTCGTCATTGCGAGGAGCTTTTGGGCGACGAAGCAATCTGTTCATTTGGAGTCCTATTCATGGGATGGCTTCTTGCCTCGCAATGACGTTAACGGGAAGCCCTTGAGCGACGAAGCAATCTGTATATTATATCCACACATTCTATATTCAACCTAAAATCCAACCGTCACTCAAATCCTTCCATTGAGGGTTGATCGTGTTTATTAATTCCTCTTTCTTTTTACGATTACCAGCTTTGATTTGTCGTTCTCTTATAATGGCTTCAGAAATGGTGTCATATTGCTCAAAATAAACCAATTTACCACAATTGTATTTAGCGGTAAATCCTTTAAAAGCTTTGGCTTTATGCTGAAAAACACGTTTAGTTATTTGCGTGGTAGACCCTACGTAAATTACGGTGTTGTTCTTATTTGCCATGAAATACATAAAGGACTTGTTCATATTATAAATTTAGACACTATTGATTTAAGGTCAAAATAATAATTGAAATATACATTTGAACAATAGATTGCTTCGTGCCTCGCAATGACACTAACAAGTAGCGCGTTACGTTATGATTCGCAACGACTATCACCTCATGTCTCGTCATTGCGAGGAGCTCTTGGGCGACGAATTAATCTGTTCATTTGGAGTCCTATTCATGGGATTGCTTCGTGCCTCGCAATGACGTTAACGAGTAGCGCGTTACTTTATGATTCGCAATGACGGTCACCTCATGTCTCGTCATTGCGAGGAGCTTTTGGGCGACGAAGCAATCTGTGCATTTGGAGTCCTATTCATGGGATTGCTTCGTGCCTCGCAATGACGCTAACGGGAAGCGCATTACTTTATGATTCGCAACGCCTATCACCTCATGCCTCGTCATTGCGAGGAGCTTTTGGGCGACGAAGCAATCTGTGCATTTGGGGTTCTATTCTTGGGATTGCGTCGTGCCTCGCAATGACGGTAAAGAGTAGCGCGTTATTTTATGATTCGCAATGACGGTCACCTCATGTCTCGTCATTGCAAGGAGCTTTTGGGCGACGAAGCAATCTGTGCATTTGGGGTTCTATTCATGGGATTGCTTCGTGCCTCGCAATGACGGTAACGAGTAGCGCGTTACGTTATGATTCGCAATGACGGTTACCTCATGTCTCGTCATTGCGAGGAGCTTTTGGGCGACGAAGCAATCTGTGCATTTGGGGTTCTATTCATGGGATTGCTTCGTGCCTCGCAATGACGTTAACGAGTAGCGCGTTACGTTATAATTCGCAACCACTATCACCTCATGTCTCGTCATTGCGAGGAGCTTTTGTGGGACGAAGTAATCTGTTCATTTGGAGTCCTATTCATGGGATTGCTTCGTGCCTTGCAATGACGTGAACGAGAAGTGGAATTATATTATGATTCGCAATGACGATCACCTCATGTCTCGTCATTGCGAGGAGCTTTTGGGCGACGAAGCAATCTGTGCATTTGGAGTCCTATTCATGGGATGGCTTCATGCCTCACAATGACGTTAACGGGAAGCCCTTGAGCGACGAAGCAATCTGTATATTATATCCACACATTCTATATTCAACCTAAAATCCAACCGTCACTCAAATCCTTCCATTGAGGGTTGATCGTGTTTATTAATTCCTCTTTCTTTTTACGATTACCAGCTTTGATTTGTCGTTCTCTTATAATGGCTTCAGAAATGGTGTCATATTGCTCAAAATAAACCAATTTACCACAATTGTATTTAGCGGTAAATCCTTTAAAAGCTTTGGCTTTATGCTGAAAAACACGTTTAGTTATTTGCGTGGTAGACCCTACGTAAATTACGGTGTTGTTCTTATTTGCCATGAAATACATAAAGGACTTGTTCATATTATAAATTTAGACACTATTGATTTAAGGTCAAAATAATAATTGAAATATACATTTGAACAATAGATTGCTTCGTGCCTCGCAATGACACTAACAAGTAGCGCGTTACGTTATGATTCGCAACGACTATCACCTCATGTCTCGTCATTGCGAGGAGCTTTTGGGCGACGAATTAATCTGTTCATTTGGAGTCCTATTCATGGGATTGCTTCGTGCCTCGCAATGACGGTTACCTCATGTCTCGTCATTGCGAAGAGCTTTTGGGCGACGAAGTAATCTGTTCATTTGGAGTCCTATTCATGAGATTGCTTCGTGCCTCGCAATGACGGTAACGAGAAGTGGAATTATTTTATGATTCGCAACGAATATCACCTCATGTTTCGTCATTGCGAGGAGCTTTTGAGCGACGAAGCAATCTGCATCTTTGGAGCTCTATTCATGGGATTGCGTCGTGCCTCGCAATGACGGTTACTTCTTGTCTCGTCATTGCGAGGAGCTTTTGGGCGACGAAGCAATCTGTGCATTTGGTGTTCTATTCATGAGATGGCTTCGTGCCTCGCAATGACGTTAACGAGTAGCGCGTTACGTTATGATTCGTAATGACCGTAAAAATGAGTAAAAGACTTTATCTTTCTTAGTGACTCTAAAATCAAGTAGGATAATGCAACATCAAAACGGTTCTTTCACCAATTGTTGATTTCAACTCAAAATCTGCACCAATCAATTTCGCTCGGTTCTCCATATTGATAAGCCCTGAGCCTTTTTCCGCGGAAGCGATATCAAAACCAACGCCATTATCGGAAGCGGTGATGATGAGCTTCGTTTCTTGAAAATCCAAAGTAACCTCAACGCGATCAGCTTGGGCGTATTTCATGCTATTGGAAAAGAATTCCTGCAAAATTCGGAACAACACCAATTCATGTGGTCTGTTGGGTAATTCCTGTGGATTTCCCATAACAATCAATTCCGCAGAAGAAAAAACCAAACGTTGCAAACGATCGATTTCATTTTGTAGACTTTCTAACAACCCCATATTAAGCAACACGTCGCTATTGAGGGACTTGGACAAGGCGCGCACTTCCTCCAAACTATCGGACACCATTTGAGTGGTTTCATTAAGATTGGCCGATAACTCCGTAGCGATTTTAGCATTGAGCGTCGCCAATTGCATTTTGGCATAGATCAGCATTTGCCCTACATTGTCGTGCAATTCCCTGCCCACGTATTTTAAGGTTTGTTCTTGGATTTCGGTTTGGGTACGGGCAATTTCTTCATCATAAGCCTTTTGCTGGGCGATTTGGTCTAAAAGCAGTTTATTTTTTCGCTTTTGGAAAGTTATAAAGAAAATGATAATAATTGCTGTTAAGATTATGAGCACAATTATCATGTAGATAAGTAAATATCTTTCCGAATCTGTACTAATTAATTTTTCTCCTGTTTGCACCATAATAAAGCAAAAGTAAATGAAGAATACATAAAAAGATTAGCAAATAGAAAAATTTGCCATTTTAAAAATATAAAGTTCCAATCCGCAGTTGAAAAGTAAAGCTCGTAGAAAACTAATGGTGTTATTATCAACCACCACAGTAGAATAGTTGAACTAATGTAAAAGTTTAAAGATCTATAAAAATAGAGTATTTTATCTCCTTTTAAAAAATCATAAAAGTAACAACTAACACATAAAATCACCATCAAAGTTGATAATAATTGAATTGAAGGAATGTAAGAATGATAAAGAACATCTATATTCAGCAATAATATAATCATAGAAATCATTACAAAACCAACACCGCCAATTTTAAGGATTGATTTGGCTTTTAAGCTTTGAATGACATTAAAAAAGTGGTAACAGTAAAATACTGGAGCTGCAATGACCCAAAAAACAGTGACATAAAAATAATTCTTTTCAAAAATGCTATCCTTTAAAATGTTTTCTAGCCCTAAAAATTGAAAAATTTGATAGTACCAACTGGCAACATCAACTAATAATGAATAAATCAAGAAATAAATAAAAAAAGCAGCAGTACTGGTTTTGTATTTTTTATATACAATACATCCAGTAACTGCTGCTACAATTTCCACGGAAGTTGTAAGGAAGAAATAATTTTCTTTTAAAAACTCTTCCATATCCTAAATTACTGAGGATAATTTGCCGATGGTGGATTTCCTCCACCTCCCATATTCAATCCCCCACCTCCAGGAATATCGCCACTATTACCTTTTTTAAAGCTAAACCCAAGCATATTGCCTTCCGATTTATTAGAGGTATTCATAGTGCCTGTTGGCACCATAAACAATGTGGTATAGCCTTCACCTTCCTTAGATTCTGGGTACGCACCCAAGTAAATACGAATGCCATCCATGGTGTAGTTCAACTCCGTAGCTTGTCGTTCGGCATAATCCAAATAAGTTATTACTTCTTCCAAAGCATACCAAGAGGAGCGGTTATCACCACCTGGTCGGGTCACTAAAGAATCACTTATTAAATTATATCGTGGGTTATAAGCTTGGGAGAGCGTTTTAGCTTCGGCTGGCGTAATGAGGCCTTTTGGTGCGTTCGGCGCCATGCCATCGGGAGCGGACTTGAGTTGTTGAAAGTAAAAATACATGGCAATGGCACCTATGATAATGCCTAGAACGAGTAATCCGAAATTTTTCATGATTGGTTTATTTTGGTTTTGTGATGCAACGAAAATATTAAAAATTTAAGAGTATTCTTATGAAATAGATAAATAATCAAATTTATAAATAGTTAAGCCAAAAGCCTACTGCGCTGAAAAAAATCAAGAATAAAGTCTTAATTGTAACTCAATCACAAACACTTTAACTATTAATTTAATTGTTTAAAATCCAATTTTCAAACATAAGCAATAAGCGTTACATCTGTACTAAACACTAGACCATAGCATCTTATACCCCCCTTAATCAACAGGCACAAACCGAAACTGCGCACCAAAATTCTTTTGTGCCAAGCGGTCTATGGCCTGGTTGGTAAGCTGTAACACTCTGGGATAACCGCCCGTGGTTTGACAATCACGCATTAAAATAATCAATTGTCCAGAAGGCGTGAGTTGCACGCTCCCTGGCAAAACCAAGGAGGTAATGATGGACTTCAACTTGTTTTTGAAGCGCTCATTGAGTTGGTAAGCCATGCGGTTACTGTCCTTGGAGACCGTAAAGGCTGTTGCGGTTATAGCCTGTTGCTGCGTTGCGGTTAATACATCAAATTCCACACCTTTAAATACTTCAATAATTTCAGTATCAAAATGAATCGCTGGGGTGTTTACAGAGGCCTTTTGCAACTTTGGGGGCAATTGCAATGATTTGATAGGTAAATGATGTCCTTTTTTTATTCTGAAATTAGCGGTAATGTGCTCATATTGACTTCTACTATTCATGACCAATTCGGTTTGAAAGCCTCCCAAAACCGCGAGATAGCCTCTACAACCCGTTTGTGCTGCACCAAAAGTCAAGGTGTCTCCAGCCTGTATGCGTAAGGCCATATTTAATTTTGCCGAGCGTTTATTGATTTGCAAATTGCAAACCGCGCCAGTTACGCAAATCAATGTGTTACAGTGAAATTTTAAGCTTGGCCCTAATAATGTCCACTCTAAAACCGCATCGTTTGCGTCGTTTCCCAAAATCGCGTTGGCGAGTTTTGCCGAATACTGATCCATCACACCCGAAATTGGCACGCCAAACTCCTGCACGCCAAAACGCCCTAAATCCTGTATGCTGTCGTATAGACCCGTTTTTAGAACTTCAATCATCTATGGTCTCGAATTCTAGGTTATACGTTCCTTTTTTTATGGCTTCGGAAATCTTGTGATGTTGCTCTAAACCAATCTGACAAAACTGAACTTGATCGCCCGCTTTTGCAAAACAGGGCGGATTTTGAGTTGCATCGAACAATTCTAACGGACAATTACCAATAACATTCCACCCGGCAGGACTCGCATTGGGATAGATTCCCGTTTGTGAACCGCCAATGGCGACCGCTCCTTTTTCAATACGTTGTCTTGGCTGTGCTTTTCTCGGAACGTATAATTGCTCATCCAATCCTCCCAAGTATAGAAATCCGGGTAGAAACCCAATAAAATAAACGGTATAAATTGCTTCGGAATGACGCTTGATAATTTCAGATTTTGAGCGATTTTTGGTTTTGGAAATTTCTGCTAAATCCAAGCCAAATTGCGCATCATAACATACAGGGATTCTCCATCGCTTTTGCAAATTTTGCTCAGAATATTTCCGCTGTACATATACTGCTTTCAACCTTGAAACCTCACTATTGAAGTTGTCAATAGTGGCACGATAAGTTATTAATATCGAATGATATGCACTTATTACTTGAACTATTTGTTTATTATGGTTTTGAAGTATGGCCTTTTTAAAACTGAGCACATCTTCCAGTATCTTTTCGTCAATCTGCCCAGGCCATTCTACCAAGATAGCGCGCTCGGAAAAACGCTTAAAATAAAGATGGAAGTGGGTCGTTTTTTTCACGCTATTTGAATGTACTTGGCATTTAATTGTCTATGCAATTTCTTCAAATTGTACAGCACCTGTTCCCCATCGCCATGAATGCAAAACGTATCGGCTTTCAACACTACCTCTACTCCATCGCAAGTTTTTACTTTTCCGTGAGACATGATATTATAAATATGTTCAAACATGGCTTCTGGATTATGAATCATGGCATTCTTTTCAGTTCTTGGCACTAAGGACAAATCGGCATTGTAATTTCTATCGGCAAAGGCTTCATACATCACTTTAAGTCCGTTTTTATATGCAATTTCAGTAATTTTGGAGCAGTAGGGCGCAAAAAGGATCAAATTTTCATCAAAGCTCTTAACAACATCAACTACAATTTTAGCGGTCTTCGCATCTTTAGCTGCCAAATTGTACAAGGCGCCATGTGGCTTGACGTGATGCATTTGGAGGTTTTTCAGTTTCAATACTTGCATTAAGCCTTCAATTTGTTCGGTTAAGCAGTTCCGCAGGTCTTCCGCAGCCATTGGGATTACTTTGCGCCCAAAATTAGCTTTATCTGGAAACGAAGGATGTGCACCAATCTTTACTTGATATTTTTCAGCTAAATCTACCACAAACGCCATGGTGGCTTCATCGCCAGCATGAGCGCCACAGGCAATGTTGCAGGAAGAAATTAGGGGCATGAGCTCTGCTTCATTATTGAGGCCTTCCCCTAAATCGCAGTTGATATCAATTAATCTATTGGGCATGAGTGTCTATTTATTTGAAGGGAATTAACTGATTTTACCCTAAAGGGAGTCGATTTGACGTGAATTCTAACCCAGCCAGCCCTCGCGATCCATACTTCTGTACTGAATCGCTTCACTTATGTGAGACCCATTGATGTCTTCCGAAGCCTCTAAGTCGGCGATCGTTCTCGAAACTTTTAAAATGCGATCAAAGGCTCTAGCGGAAAGGTTTAAGCGCTCCATGGCTATTTTTAACAGTTGCATGGACGCCTCATCCAATTTACAGTATTTTCGAATTTGTTTGGTATTCATTTGAGCATTGTAATGCACCGAAACGGAATCCTCAAAACGCTGGGTTTGCAATTCTCTGGCAGCGGTAACCCGTTTTCTGATCTCTACTGAAGATTCGCCCTTACGGTCATCGGCCAATTTTTCAAAAGGTACTGGGGTGACTTCAATATGAATATCGATTCGGTCTAACAATGGCCCGGAAATCTTGCTTAAATACCGTTGCATTTCCGCAGGAGAAGAGGTTACAGGCGCACTCGGGTCGTTAAAGTAGCCACTGGGACTGGGATTCATGCTCGCCACCAACATAAAGGACGACGGGTAAGTTACGGTAAACTTGGCTCGTGAAATGGTTACTTCTCGATCTTCTAAGGGCTGGCGCATCACTTCCAATACTTCACGCTTAAATTCTGGCAATTCATCTAGAAACAAGACGCCATTATGGGATAACGAAATCTCTCCCGGTTGCGGATAACTGCCGCCACCCACCAGGGCAACATTAGAAATGGTATGATGCGGACTACGAAATGGGCGCTGCGCCATCAATCCCGTATGCTCCTTGACCCGCCCCACCACAGAATGAATTTTGGTCGTTTCCAAAGCTTCGTGCAGGGTCATGGGTGGCAAAATAGAGGGCAACCGTTTAGCAAGCATGGTCTTGCCTGCGCCCGGTGGCCCAATGAGAATAATGTTATGTCCGCCAGCTGCTGCAATTTCCATGCAACGCTTGATACTTTCCTGACCTTTCACGTCACTAAAATCATGCTCCGGAAAATCAAGGTTTTTATAGAATTCTTCACGTGTATTGATGATGGTCTGCTCCAAAGGCGCGCCCTTATCGAAATAAAGAATAACCTGGGCTATATTTTCAATCCCAAACACTTCGAGACCATCTACAATGGCAGCTTCCTTGGCATTTTGCTTTGGAAGAATAAATCCCTTAAAACCTTCCTCCTTTGCCTTTACCGCAATAGGCAAAGCGCCTCTAATGGGCTGTAGGTTGCCATCGAGCGACAATTCGCCCATGATGAGGTATTTCTCTAACTCTTCCGCCTTTATTTGATTGGTGGCTACGAGAATGCCAATCGCCAAGGTTAAATCGTAGGCGGAACCTTCCTTGCGCAAATCGGCAGGCGACATATTAATAATGATTTTCTTACCGGGAATTTTATAACCATTGTTCTGCAATGCTGCTGCAATGCGGAAATTACTTTCCTTGATCGCATTATCCGGAAGCCCAACCAAATGATAGCCAATGCCCGCATCAACATTGACCTCCACCGTAATTGTAGTGGCCTCAACGCCAAACACCGCACTCCCAAATACTTTTCTTAGCATAGCCTGTTGGTTTATTTAAATGTAGGAAAAATGAGGGTAATAAAAAACCTTTCAGAATATGAATTCTGAAAGGATTTAAAAAGCATGGCCTTTCTATTAGTTTTTAAGAACCTTTATTGTTTTGGTCATATCCCCAACGTGAACTTCTACAAAGTACACTGCCGAAGGCAAATCTGACAAATCGATACTCGCCTCTTGGTTATTAATGCTCTTTGTTTTTAAAGTTCTGCCCATAAGATCCAAAACCTTTACATGGCTAATTGCCATTGAATTTTTGAGAAATAAGTGTTGCGTTACGGGATTTGGATGAAAAGAGAATCCCGTAAACATAAAATTATGGAGTTTCAATGTACTTTCAGCACCAAAAGCTAAATTATCTAGAAATGCTCTATCTCCCATTGAACCGTTATTTCTATCGCGCCCTAGATGCTGCAAGGATATTCTAACGGTATTTCCTGCATACGCCGATAAATCAATTTCAAAAGACTCATACGATGCATTGCCATTTCCCATAAAGGTTTGTATCACATCACCATTGGCAACCACTCTAAATAAGGATTCACTGGATTGATTTGCGAAGGTTTGCTTCAAGTCAAAATTCATGAACAACTGTGATAGACTGGTGGCATCCACTTCAAGATTAACCTTTGAAATAAAATTTTGATTTTCGATCCAGTTCATAGCATCGTCACCAGCATTAAACCAAGCAGAAGCATCGCTTCCTCCTGAAAACAGGATAACGTTTTCACCATTGTCATTAAATTGTGCACAGCTTGTATTTTCAGTTTGCTCTAAAATAAGACCCAAGGGCAAGGTATCGTTAAAATCAAATTGGATTGGTGCGTCCTCTGTAAGCTCAACCGTAATCTCATAATCCCCATCCAAACTAAATGAATCAACAGCAATTGTATGCACAATAGATGAATACCCAAAATCCAATAAAAAAGCATAGTCGCCTGACACTACAGGAGTGAATGTGGTTACAATTGGATGATAATCGTAAAAGCCAAAATCAAAATCAGCAAAATAATTTACAAAATTATCTAAAGCTTCAGGCGTATTGCCTTGCCCCGTCCACACCTTAACACTTTGAGAACTGTAATCACCTTGTTCTTTTCTAATTTTGAACACTAAATTATACGTAGTACCAGCTTCCAAAGCAAACATAGGTGTAATCATGTAAGCTTCAATACCGTATTGATCAAAAATGGCATATAAATATTCAGTATCACCATCGCCTTGTTGATAAGCACTTAAATTTGTATTACTCGAAACCCACACGTCATCATTTTGAAAACACTCTGGTAAAATACCTTGGCCATATGTCGTCATCTCATCAAAATTCTCGACCCAAGGTAAAGTGGCGACATTACAGGAGGTGGTGGCTTCTTTAGGACCTATCCATTCACTGCTGTTATTAGCGCCACAAATTGTTCTCACGTAGAACTCATAAGTGGATTCAACATTTAAACCCTCAATAGTGATTGTATTTTCATTTGTGGTCGCTATACTTCCACTTCCTATCGAGAATCCCACTGGACCGTATTCCACTTCAAAAGAACTTCCGGTTCCATAGTTTTCCCAAGTTAATATCACATTGGTATCTGAAACTGTAAAGAAATCAATATTTATGGGCTCTAAGCAGGTCGGCTTTTCTTTGTAATATAAATCATCAAACATTACCAATGAGTGATCATTGGTTTGATCATGTTTTATGGCGATATGATGTGCATTCCCCGTATAAGTAGAAAAATCTATAAAAAATTCTTTTCCAAAATGCGGTATCTGCTCTGCCTCGATGTTGCTAAAAGGTTCAAAGGTATCACTGTCTTGCGGATTTGACATTGTACCGATGATAAGCCCAGACGTATTATAAGCAGAACCATCCGTTTCATTACGCACCCATATTTTAAGAATTTTGTTTGAGTCGAAATCTGATAAATAAGGAGAAACCATCATCCCCGGTAGTGGAGATAATTCGGATCCATAAAAGTTCACAAAACCTACATTTGGTGCCGAGCTTGGGCTCACCACATCATTTTCGGTATCTGCAATACCAGATACATTTCTGTCGTTTCTCGTCCAACAAAATCCAGGAATCCCCGAGTTATAGTTTTGATAGAACGCATTGTATTGATCAAAACTTTCAGAAAATGGAGCTGTTTCCTCACACGTTATAGCAAAAGTATAGGGCGTACTCCAATTGCTGTATCCCTCTTGCTCATTACAATGGGCTCTTACAACATACTCATAAACTGCTAAGGAACTTAATCCTGAAATCTCAACAGGATTTGTATTTGCTGTAATTACCGTACCTGTACCTTGTTCAAAACCAACAGGCCCATATTCAATTTCCCAATTATTTGGTGCACTTTGGGTATTATTGTCCTGCCAAAATAACAGGGCCGAATTGGTTCCGTTTTGACTGGCTTGCAGCGCGGTTGGAGTTACACAACCATTTTCGGTATATTCAAAATCGTCGATTAGCACCACTTGCCTTTCGTTAATAGCTGCCTGCTTAAAACCTACATACGCATCGGTTAAATTATAATCTGAAAAATCAACTTCGTATTGTGTCCAAGAGTCTTCATTATTAAAAGCGTCGGTAATGGTGTAAAATGGAGTAAAGGTGCTATAATCATCTGGATCGGATAAGGTGCCTATAATAATTTCGGTTGGCGTGGCGTAGGGGCTTGAAAGCGGATTGATCCAAAATTTTATTTTTTTATAGTTGTCAAAACCAATCAATCTTGGTGACACCAAAACAATTTGATCTGAAACTGCATCGCCATAAGGATGATTGACTTCATTAAATAACCTCACCGCATTTGGAGAAGTGTGTGAAGAAAGAATACTAGTAACCGAAAGTGAATTAATGGACTCATCCCAATATGGATCTCCATTTACTGGTCTTAAACCCGTCCAACAGCTCTCTACGTGCCCTGCGGATTGATTGTCAAAATTTTCAAAATATCCAACTTCAAACCCTTCACATTTGGTATGAAATGATTTTTTGACGGACCATTCACTAAAATCCCCAGCACACAGACTTCTTACATAAAAATCATATTCCGTATCCGGCATTAAATTAACCAAAGTTAAATTTTGGGCATCACTTTCAACTGTGATCCCGCTGCCTAAAGCAAAGTTAGAAACACCGTATTGGACTTCCCATTCCGAAGCATTGGAATTTTCATAACTACTCCAAGACACATCAACTTCGTAGAAACGCTCGTCAATAATTTCTGGATATAAAGGTTCTGTACACGCTGGTATGATCTCGAATTTAAAATCATCTAAGAAAAATTCACTACCAAAACTCTCATCCCCATGGCGTATGGCTATATATTGATCTGAACCTTCATAATTATTAAAGTAAACCGTATGCTCTTTCCAATCTGTAATTGGCAGGCCATCAATTTTTAGCTCGTTCATTTCATCCGGTGTAATGGTTTGAACTAGCGTAAACGTACTTGCATCATTGGGGTTTGACATGGTACCTATTTGAATTGTAGACATATTATAGGTTTGGGCGTACGGACTTGTGTTGTAAGAAATAAGATGAAATCTAACACGTTTGTTTGCATCAATATCATTTATTTGCCTGGATAAAAGATAGAAATCATCAGCTT
>Ga0209309_10000159_pt1 | contig 89252 bp, 81 predicted proteins | sample COGITO_mtgs_1204_2_FD_184807 | JGI IMG/M metagenome (GOLD analysis project Ga0209309, IMG submission 184807) | Pelagic marine microbial communities from North Sea - COGITO_mtgs_120412 (SPAdes) (version 2) | ecosystem: Environmental > Aquatic > Marine > Epipelagic ... | reverse complement strand
ACTGCAAAGATACAATCATTTATAATTACCAACCTAATAAAAAATTAATTATATTTTTTGAACTTTGAACAAAAACCAAAACAAATAACCAACTCAAATCAATAAGCTTTAACCCACTGTATTTAACCTACTACTAGAGAGTTCATTTTCGAAGTAAAAAATGATAACAATAAATAAAAAGGAATTAATAACTAAAACACAGTAGATTATTACGACTCAAGTCCAAAAGTTATGGTTTTATATTGAGCTATATATTTATAACTCCAAAAAGAAATATTCTCATATTTCCCACATCTCTAATTAGAAAATGGTTTACAAAAACTTCTGATAATAATTCACTAACATCAATTGAACTATCAAAATCTTAAATATTAATTCAAATTTTTTACTTTTACTTCACAACTTGTGGTAATAAACAAAAAAACCAAGCATTTCTGCTTGGTTTTATAACTTGTAAAAATATCTAAACAAGATTAAATCTAGTTTATTTCTTATTTGCTTCTTTAATATATTTATCTAAAGCCATTGTCATAGAAGGCGTTTCTTTAGATGGGGCAATAATATCGCACTTTAAACCAGCTTCTGTAACAGCATTCACAGTTGAGTTTCCAAAAGCTGCAATTCTTGTTTCATTTTGCTTGAAGTTTGGAAAGTTTTGGAATAAAGACTCTATTCCAGATGGACTAAAGAAAACCAAAACATCGTAAAAGACATTTTCTAAATCAGACAAATCACTAATTACAGTTCTATATAAATCTACTCTTTTCCATGAAATCCCTAATTTATCTAGTTCTTCAGGAATTAAAGGTTTTAATTTATCAGAAGAAGGCAATAAGAACTTTTCAGTTTTATGCTTCTTGATTAATTTTGTTAATTCAGCAAAAGTTCTGTTACCTACGTAAATTTTACGTTTTCTATATACTACGTATTTTTGTAAATAGTAAGCAACAGCTTCTGATTGACAAAAATATTTCATAGCATCTGGCACTTTAAAACGCATTTCTTCAGCAACTCTAAAGAAATGATCAACTGCATTTCTACTTGTAAGAATAATGGCAGTAAAGTTTTTTAAATCGATTTTTTCTGCTCTAACTTCTTTAACAGAAATACCTTCTACATGTATAAAAGATCTAAAATCAATTTTTACTTTTTGCTTATCAGACAAATCAAAATAAGGAGATGTTTCTGTCTTTGGTGCTGGTTGAGAAACCAATATCGTTTTCACTTTCATAGACTGTTAATTTTGTATTTAAAACATCAATTTAGAGAGCACAAATAGCGGTGCTATTTCGAAGGCGCAAATGTACAAAATAAAATAAAACAACTTGTTAAAAATCAGCTTTTTATTTCTTATAGTAAAAAAGATAAATCTTATTATAAACAGAAAGCCAGTAAAATAGAATAAATAGAGTTCATTAATAACAGCATATTCGTTTAAAATTAAAGCGATATATGTTAAAAATGACAAACTATATAAGTAATTATATTTGGAGACTAAAAAAAAATGAATCCCTTTTTTTATCAAAAATAATAATGATAAAAAATATTCCAACACTCTTTTTGCCAAGAAAAAAGTAAGCAAAGCTATAAATACTTGTAAAAATGCAGAAAAAGTATTTTGAAAATTAACAATTTTAAAAACGATAGCTTTATGTGTTAATAACGACAAAACTACTACCGAAAAAAAGAAAATGACAATCTGAAATGGATCAAAAAAATTGGTAGGTTCAGTATCTTCATCTTCTAAAAAACTTAAATTAAAAAAAGTAAAAAAACTTTCCTTTAATCTTTTTGAGTCTAATAATTTTAACAAAACAATACTCAAAAACAAGAATAAAAAAATTCCTGTTACCCAATTATTAGCCAATGTTATTTTTTCTACTGCTTGCAATTAATTTTCTTTTATAAATGATACCCGCAAAATTAGTCATTAAATAATGTATATTTGTTTTCTTACTACTGAAAATTAATTTATGTCAGACGCTTTAGTTATTATTCCCACTTATAACGAAAAAGAAAATATTGAAGCTATTATAAGAGCTACTTTTAATCAAAAAAAAGTATTCCATATTTTAGTAATTGATGATAATTCTCCTGATGGAACTGCTGCAATTGTAGAAAAATTAATTGTAGAATTTCCAACAAAACTATTTATAGAAAAAAGAAAAGGTAAAAATGGCTTAGGAACTGCATACATTCATGGTTTTAAATGGGCTTTGGCTAAAAAATATGAATACATCATTGAGATGGATGCCGATTTTTCTCATAATCCAAAAGATTTAATTCGCTTGTATAATGCTTGTCATAAAAATGGCGGAGATGTTTCTGTGGGTTCTAGATATGTAAATAATCAAGTAAATGTTGTGAATTGGGATATTAAGCGCCTATTACTTTCTTATTTTGCCTCAAAATACGTGCGTTTTATAACAAGAATCCCTGTGTTTGACACCACAGCTGGCTTTGTTTGTTGGAAACGAAACGTTCTAGAAACCATAAATTTAGACAAAATAAAATTTATTGGATACGCATTTCAAATTGAAATGAAATTTAAAGCTTGGAAACATAAATTTACGATTAAAGAGGTATCCGTAATTTTTACTGATAGAAATTTAGGAGCTTCTAAAATGAGCGGAAATATTGTTTCTGAAGCGCTGTTTGGAGTGATAAAAATGAGATTAAAAGGATTGCCAAAATAACGTGTAATTTCTTAGCTGTGTAAACCTTTATTAGTTTTATCAGTGAAATAAAATTTATAAAATGACAAAATCATACTTAATAAAAAACGCAACAATAGTAAATGAAAATACCACTTTTACAGGTGATGTTTTGATTGAAAACGAAATCATAAAACAAATTTCTTCGGAAATTATACCGACTGAAAACGTAGAAATTATTAATGCTGAAGGTAAATTTTTAATTCCTGGTTTTATTGATGATCAAGTGCATTTTAGGGAACCTGGTTTAACTCACAAAGCAAATATAGCTTCTGAAAGTAGAGCTGCAATTGCTGGCGGAATTACTACGTTTATTGAAATGCCAAACACAGTTCCTCAAGCAACTACACAAGAATTGTTAGAGGATAAATTTAAAATTGCTGCTAAAGACTCGTATGCAAATTACTCTTTTATGTTTGGTGGAACTAATGATAATTTAGATGAATTATTAAAGACCGATCCAAAAAAAGTGGCAGGTATAAAGCTTTTCCTAGGTTCATCTACAGGAAATATGTTGGTAGATGATGAAGCTGTTTTAGAGAAGATTTTTTCATCAACAAAAATGATTATTTCTGTGCATTGTGAAGACGAAGCAACCATCAGAAAAAATACAGCAGCATACGTAGAAAAATACGGAGAAGATATTCCATTGAAATACCATCCAATTATTAGAAGCGAAGAAGCTTGTTATTTATCATCTTCAAAAGCCATAGAATTAGCGAAAAAAACTGGAGCACGTTTGCATATTTTTCATGTATCAACCGAAAAAGAAACGCACCTTTTTAGAAACGATATTCCTTTAGAAGAAAAACAAATTACAGCCGAAGTTTGTGTGCATCATTTATGGTTTAATGATAAAGATTATGATAAAAAAGGAACGCATATAAAATGGAATCCTGCTGTAAAAACAGAAAAAGACAGAGTAGGTTTATGGAAAGCCTTGTTAGATGACAGAATTGACGTTTTAGCAACAGACCATGCACCACACACGTTAGCAGAAAAAAGCAACAATTATATGAATGCTCCAAGTGGAGGACCTTTGGTACAACATGCAGTTATCGCACTTTTAGAAAAAGTAAAAGAAGGTGTAATTCCGATTGAAAAATTGGTGGAGAAAATGAGCCATAATCCTGCAAAATTGTTTCAAATTAAAAAGCGTGGTTTTATAAAAGAAGGTTTTTATGCAGATTTGGTTTTAATTGATACCAACAAAGCACAAACCGTTTCTAAAGATAATATTTTATACAAATGTGGCTGGTCTCCTTTTGAAGGAACTACATTTTCATCAACCATAACACATACATTTGTGAATGGAAATTTAATGTATAATCATGGTGTTTTTAATGATGATATTAAAGGGAAACGCATCACTTTTAATCGCTAATATGAAAAATACACTTTATATATTTTTACTTATTTTTTTAGTTTCTTGTACAAGTAATACCATTTTTAAAAAACCAGACGATTTAATTCCAAAAGATAGCATGAGTCTTTTGGTGCAGGAAATGTCGATTGCTACCTCTGCTAAATATATTAATAATAAAAATTTAGAGAAACGAGTAAACTACATGCCTTTGATCTATGAACGTTTTGGAATTGATTCTGCTCGTTTTCAAACTAGTAATTTATATTACATGTCTAAAATAGATTTATATCAAGAAATTTTTGCGAATGCAAAAACCAACTTAGAAAAACAAAAATCTGTATTTGATGAAATTAAGAAAAGAACAGATTCTTTAAGAGCAGATTCTATTGAGAAAGTGAAAAGTTTTGAGAGCAAAAAAATTCTAAGAGACACTATTAAAAAAAATAAGAATTAATTTATTTACTCCTTAGGGTAGTTTTTACAAATTCTTTCTATCGATTTTTCAACAGATTCAAATTCATAATTAATTGTGTTTTTAATTTTTTCTGATGAATATTTAGAAACGGAATGAGCTGATTTCGCTGAATATTTAGTGATTAAAGGAGCAACTCCTGTTATTTTTGAAACCAACCAACTAAATCTCCAAAAAATAGCTGTTTGCCAAGGTTTTATTTTTATGGATGGTCGCTTTTTACCCAAACCATCTGCAATTGAAAAGAAAATTTCTTTAAACGATTTGTTTTCTGAAATCAAAATAAAACGTTCATTTTTAACAGTTGCATTCATTAATTGAATCATGGGTTTTACAACATCTTGCACAGACACAAAACCTGTAATTCCTTCAGTATAATATTTAAAACCATTATAAACTTGACTGAATAACTTGCCTGAACCAGCGTTCCAAAATCCGCTTCCTAAAATTACGCCAGGATTTACAATAACAACTTTTATTCCTTCTTGGCTAGCTCTCCAAACTTCCATTTCTGCACCAAATTTGGTAATAGAATAGCCACTATTATCTAGCTCTTTATTCCATTCACACTCTTCATCAATTAAATTATCATTTAAAGATTCACCAACAGCAGCAATGGAACTTACAAAGCAAAGTTTCTCAACATTGGCATCCACAGAAAGATTTACAATAATTTCAGTTCCATGAATATTTACCTTCCTCATTTCTCGATAATCTTTTCGATTAAAAGAAATAAATGCAGCACAATGATATACATGTTTTACACCCAAAAAAGCAGGAATCATTGCAGGAACTTGCGTAATATCTGCTTTAAACCATTCTATTTTTGAGAAAAATGCGTCATCATCTGTATAAAAAGAAAATACTTTTTTTACTTTTTCTAAAGAAGAATCTGTTCTATAAATAGCTCTTATCGCATCATTTTTTAAACTTAAATGATACAATAAATGCGAACCTACTAAACCTGTGCCTCCAGTAACTAAAATCATACTGCTAATTTATAGTTTTTTGATTGATAAGTTTATCTTTGTCGCCATAAAAATACGTTACTAGTTTTATGCTGATGCTCATTGAACATCAAAAGAAATGTAACCGTTTAAAAAATCTATTTATAATGACAAATTTTGTTGAAGAATTACGTTGGCGAGGATTATTAAGTGATATAATGCCAGATACTGAAGAATATTTATTAGAAAATAAAACAGCTGGTTATATTGGTTTTGACCCAACTGCAGACTCTTTACATATTGGAAGTTTGGTGCAGATTTTTATCCTAAAACACTTTCAACTTGCTGGTCATAACCCAATTGCTTTAATTGGTGGAGCAACAGGAATGGTTGGAGATCCTTCAGGAAAATCTGCTGAACGTAATTTATTAGATGAAGCAACTTTGGCAAAAAATGTAGCTGGAGTTAGAGAAAATTTAGAGCGTTTTTTAAATTTTGATGATGCTGCAGAAAACAAAGCAGAATTGGTAAACAATTACGATTGGATGAAGGATATTTCTTTAATCGATTTTGTGAGAGATACAGGAAAACACATTACTGTAAATTACATGATGGCCAAAGATTCTGTGAAGAAACGTTTGAGCTCTGAATCTTCTGTGGGAATGAGTTTTACAGAATTTACGTACCAATTATTTCAAGGGTATGATTTTTATCACTTATACACAGAAAAGAATTGCAAGTTGCAAATGGGTGGTTCAGATCAATGGGGAAATATTACAACTGGAACCGAATTAATTCGTAGAAAAGCGCAAGGAAAAGCATATGCAATTACAGTTCCTTTAGTTACAAAAGCAGATGGAACAAAATTCGGAAAAACAGAAGGTGGAAATATTTGGTTGAATGCAGATAGAACATCGCCTTATAAATTTTACCAATATTGGCTAAATTCGTCTGATGAAGATGCAGAAAATTTTATAAAGAAATTCACTTTTTTAGATAAAGAAACTATCGAAAACTTGATTACTGAACATCAAGAAAATCCTCATTTACGTTCTTTGCAAAAAAGATTAGGAGAAGAAGTTACCATTTTAACACATGGAAAAGAAGCGTATGAAAACGCGTTGAAAGCTTCGAATATTTTGTTCGGAAAATCTACAGCTTCTGATTTAAAATCTTTAGACGAACAAACATTTTTAGATGTTTTTGATGGTGTACCAATGGCTTCTATTCCAAAAGAAGATTTTACTGAAGGTTTAGATATGATTGCTGCTTTGGCTGCCAAAACCGATTTTTTAAAATCGAATGGAGAAGCTAGAAGAGCCTTAAAAGAAAATGCAATTTCTGTAAATAAAGAAAAAGTAAAAGAAGATTTTATAATTACTACTGATGATTTAATCGCTAATAAATATGTGCTTTTACAACGTGGTAAAAAGACAAATTATTTGTTGATTGTTGAGTAATCTTTAAAAATATTGTTAAATAAAAAAGCGTTGAATTTAAAAATTCAGCGCTTTTTTTTTGAATCAATATATAGAATCAACTTTAATTGTTGATGAATTTTAGGTTCTAAACTTCTATTTATACTTAAAATATAGAAACAGCATATAACCATTCAATAAAAAAGAAATAGAGTTTGTAATTATTATTGGATAATCTTCCTTTAAAAGACCATATAATGTCCAAAGAAAAACACCAATTAATAAAATAGAGAAAAAAATAGGTGATAAATGAGCAACCTTTTTAGTTTGATATGCTTTTATTATTTGAGGAACAATGGCAATTGTAGTAAAAAGACCTGCCAAAAACCCAATTATCTCTATGTTCATAATTTTTAAACCAAAAATAATACTGATATAAATTTATAAAGACCTTAATACCTTACTTTTTTAACTCTTTTAAAATAAATGGCTTTTTTTTTGATTTTACTTTTTCTCTGCTAAAACTTTCATTAAAAACGCATTCTGCTTTTCTAAAAGCTCATTTGTTTTGTTCATTAACTCAATATTTTTTGGAGTTGCCACAGTTTTATTTTTTGGATCTTCTGCTTTTTTCTTCATCGAATTCATTACTCTAACCACCATAAAAACAGTAAAAGAAATCACCAAAAAATCGACACCAGCTTCAATTAATTTTCCATAACCAATAGCAACTTCTTCAAATTTTATTTTGCCTTCAGCACTTATAGCTTCTCTAATTACAAATTTTCTGTTTTCCCAATTTGCGCCAGCTGTCATGTATGTTAAAGGTGGCATTAAAACCTCTTTAACCAAGACATTTACTACTTTATTAAAAGCTGTTCCTATAATAACACCAATAGCGATGTCAATCATATTTCCTTTTACAGCAAAGTCTTTAAAATCTTCAAGTAATTTAAATTTCATCATTTTTTGTTATTTTTTCTATTCTCTTTACTCTTGTTTCTTGTTTCTTATAACTTAAAAAATAACATAGGGATATAGAAAACATAGGGCTTTCGAAATCTATATTCTCTTGGTTCTTGGTTCTCTTTTATCCTGTTTTCTTTTTTTTCTCTACTCTTAAATCTATTTTCTCCCTTTCTTAAAGCACCATCAAATTACAGCCTCTAATATCAGAATTATCAAAACGACCTATAATTTCGAAAGTTCCGTTTTTGTGGACTTTACCTAAATCTTGAGTTGCAATAAATGAGCAAGAATTATAATTTGCTAAATCTATTACGTTAATTCCGCCAGTTTTTTCTTTATCTAAAATAGTTAAAGCATCTTCTGTATCTCTGGTTAAAATTTGCATCCAATTTGGGGTTTCGAAAACGCCATTTCCTTTGGAATATGCCTGACTTAATAATTCTGTCATTCCATATTCAGAATGGATTTCATCAACCTTAAAACCACTTTCTAACAGTTGATGCAATTCGTTTCTTATCAACTCTTTTCGCCTTCCTTTCATACCACCAGTTTCCATAACTATGGTGTTTTTAAGATTAAATTGATGTTTTTCAATCAAATCTAACAACGCAAAAGAAACACCAATAAGCAAAACTTTTTGTCCATTGTTATCTAAATTGATCATTTTTTTTGCAAGCTCATCAAGGTTATTTAGATAAAATCCGCTTTCTGGATTTTTAGATTTTGTAATTAAATCATCAACCATAAAAACCAAAGAAGAACCTTTTCTCTCCAAATAATTTGGCAATAAAGCCAACACAACATAGTCTTCTATATTTCCATAAAAATGTGCAAATCCTTTTAAATAACTTTCTTTATAAAAGCTAATATCGGTTACTAAATGTTTGCTTGTAATGCTACCTGTAGTTCCAGAACTTGTAAAAATTTCTGCTATTTTTTCTTTGGATGAAAGAACTTCTCGCGTTTTAAAAAACTGAATTGGTAAAAACGGAATTTCTTCAATTTTAGTAACGTCTGATGGATGAATGTATAATAAATCGCAAAAAGAACGATACACCTTATTGTTTTTAAACTGATGTTTAAAAACTTCTAAAGCAACTACTGTAAACTCCTCTTGAGTTTGTGTGTTAAATATTTTTTCTTGCATAAAGTCGAAAAATTTCCACAACTTTTTTGTTGTGGTTTCATTCACTTGTCTTCCTTTAAAAAAGGAATCTAAATATAGCGTTTTTGTTAAAAAATCTTTATGCTACAAAAATAAGATTAATACACGCAACCTTTTTAAAATTTTTGTATCTAATATATATAGTGTCAAATAAAACATCAATTTGAACTAATATTGAAAATAATGAAGCTTGTTTAGCTATTTTTGAGAACGATTTTAGTTTGATTCTAAAAAATTGAAAGAAAACGAAAATTCAATAATTTTAAATTTAGAAGGCTGGAATACACAAATAAACTATTAATAAATTAAATAAAACAAAAACTTTAAAACTTATATTATGAAAAAAATCACATTATTATTTGCAGGTTTATTCCTTTTTTACGCGTGTTTAAATAACGACGATCAAATAAATTATGGCTACGAAATTTTACCAGTGGATGAATATACAACTCCCCTAGCTTTTACTTTTGGCGAAAAAGATACTATTAAAGTAAAATACACATTAGTAAATGGTTGTTATAGTTTCGATAATGTTTATTACGAATACCAAGATACTGCAAGAATTGTGGCAGTTAGAGCTCTTGTAGTACTGGATGAAAATTGTCCTGAGATTATTACTCAAAAAGAGCATGAAATTATTGTAACTGCAACACAAAAGGAAGATTATGTCTTTAAATTTTACAAAGGTGTAGATGCAAATGGTGAAAATATTTTCGAAGAAGTTGTAGTTCCTGTAAATTAAAATCATCGAACTTAAAGAACTTATACAGCAATGTTGTGAGCAAGATTTAGCTGCTCAATCTAAAGTTTATCAACTATTTGCTGATAAACTTTTTGCTGTTTCTTTAAAGTATTCTAGAAATTACCAAGATGCAGAAGACAATTTACAAGATAGTTTTTTAACAATTTTCGATAAAATTAAGCAATACAATCACAAAGGTTCTTTTGAAGGTTGGTTAAAACGAATTACTATAAATACAGCTTTGCAAACCTATAGAGCAAAAGCACCTTTGCAAATTGTAAAAGAAGTTGCAGAAAATATCGAAAATGAAGATTTAGACTTAGAAAACACCGTTTTTAATGTTGATATTTTACTGGAATGTGTACAACAATTACCTGATCAATATCGATTGGTTTTTAATCTTTTTGTACTTGATGAATATTCGCATAAAGAAATAGCGAGCTTATTAAAAATTTCTGTAGGCACTTCAAAATCGAATGTTTCTAGAGCTCGAAAAATTTTAAAAGAAAAATTAGAAATCCATCAAAAAAAAATACTTTAATGGAGGATAAAAAAATAGATGATTTATTTAAAAATCAGCTGAAAAAACTTGAAGTTTCTCCAAATAGAAAAGTTTGGAACTCCATAGAAACCAAGCTAAAAAAGAAGAAACGTCGTGTTTTTCCTTTTTGGCTATTTTCTGGTGCAGCTGCAGCAATTTTGGTATTAGGTTTATTTTTCTATCCATTTTCTAAGAATGAAAACCAACATATTATCCCTAATATTGATGAAGTAATTACAACAAATCCAACAAAAAGACCTCTAATAAATACTACAATCGATACTTTAATTATACAAAATAATAAAGTGGAAGATGTTTTGAAAACGAATCAAAATGCGTTTGTAAAAACAGAAATAAAAGAAGAAAAATCGAGTATCAATAAAAAAGAATTTGTTGCGCTTAAAAACCCTGCAAAAATAACATTTTTAAAACCTTATAATATTGATGCAAATCTGGTATCAAATCAACAAATAGTAACCATCCACACTGAAAAAATTACTGATAAAAAAGCTTCTGAAAAAATGGATTTAAATGCTTTTTTAGCAACGAAAGAAACACCTAAAAAAGAGAGTGAAATAATCAAAAACTGGTCTGTAGCTCCTACTTTTGGAGTTTTACAATCTAATTCATTTTCTAATACTTCTCCTATTGCAGAGGATTTAGCCAATACAACAACTGGAGAAAATTCTTTTTCATATGGTTTGCAAGTTGGTTATAAACTAAATAAAAGATGGACGATTCAATCTGGAATTCATCTGCAAGAAATGAAGTATTCTAACAATCAGATTGCTGTGTATCCTTCAGAAATTGCAACAATGCAATCTGTGGCTTTTAACGATAATAATTCTATTTCCTTTAACAATACTGTTACAGAAAGTTTGAGTATTAGATCTAATTTATTTACTATCTTAGCAAAAAGTAAAGGAAATTTATCACAAAATTTCGGCTACATAGAAATCCCCCTAGAAATGAAATACAACTTCTCTAACAATACTAAAATCGAGGCACAATTAGTCACAGGTTTTAGTTCGCTTTTTTTAGAAAAAAATAAAGTGATTTTAAACACCTTTAATACTACAAGTACAGGTGAATTAACAAACCTAAATAACATTAATTTTAGCGGAAATTTAGGCTTCGATTTTAATTATTTCTTAAATGATAATTGGTCTTTAAACATAAACCCGATGTTTAAAATACCACTAAATACTTTTAAAACAGAAGCTAACAACTTTGCACCTTTTAACTTGGGTATTTATTCAGGAATTAAATATCAATTTTAAAAAACCAAAACACCAAAAACATCGTATATACACTAACAATTTGGCGATAAATTATAACGATTTAACGAAAAATAAAAAACGATACTCGTTAAATAATTATATTTGTCCTCCTTATTAAGTTTAATACAAATAAATTCTTTTAAAAATGATTGCTACGAATTTGATGGACATAAAAGAAGACGAAATGAAGCTTATAGAGACAACATACAGAACTTTTAGCGGAACTAAAACAGTATTAGAAATCCCTAAAAGAAAACCTACACAATGGATTATAAACCTAGATAATGAACCTAAATTTTATGTTGATTTATACGATTTATCTATAGAATCTAATGCAATGATGAATAGTTTAGTACTATGTGCTAAAAAATCTATCAGAGATGTTTTAGAAGTAATTAACGAAAGAAATAATATTAATTTATCGATTACTAAAGTTTCTAAAATAGGGATAAAGAAAAAATTAAATTCTGTTCCTAAAAATATTAATTTAGAGCCTTTGCCAGAAAAATGGTTGGCTTATTCTTTGTAAATTTTCACAATTAATGTCCCTTTATCGTCCATTGATGCTCTGTACATTCCAGCTGTATTAAATTCAAAAGACATGTTGCCATTTTTATCTAAAGCAACAACACCACCTGTTCCACCAAGTGTGGTTAATTTATTTTGAATTACATCTTGAGTTGCTTGTTTTAAAGAGACATTTTTATATTCCATTTGTGCAGAAATATCATACGCAACTTGGTTTCTTATAAAATATTCACCCCAACCTGTAGAAGAAACTCCACAGGTTTTGTTGTTTGCATAGGTTCCTGAACCAATAATTGGGGCATCTCCAATTCTTCCCCATCTTTTATTGGTCATTCCTCCTGTTGATGTTCCTGCAGCAATATTTCCATTTTTATCTAAAGCTACACAACCAACTGTTCCGAATTTACTGTCTTTAATATCTGCATCATAAAAAACAGCTGTTTTATCATCATGATCTAATTCCGTTTTTTCTTTGTCTTTTATTCTTTGAAGTGATTTAAAACGATTTTCTGTATAAAAATAACTTGGATCTACAATTTCTAGTCCTTTTTCTTTCGCAAATATTGATGCTCCTTCTCCTGAAAGCATTACATGATCTGAATCTGTCATTACTTTTATGGCTAATTCTATTGGACTTTTTACATTTTTAACACCAGCAACTGCTCCTGCATTTAGTGTTTTCCCATCCATAAAAGAAGCATCCAATTCATTGGTTTCTTCGTGCGTAAAAACAGCTCCTTTTCCAGCATTAAATAATGGAGATTCTTCCATAACTTGTATGGTTTTCATTACTGCTTCTTGACTTGTTCCTCCGTTTTTTAGAATTGTATGACCAACTTTTATAGCTTCTTCTAGCTTTTGTTGATATTCAGCTTCCTTTTCATCAGACATATTTTTCTTTAAAATAGTACCTGCTCCACCATGAATTATAATCGCAAAATCATTTACTTTTAAAGTTGATTCTTGTTCTGTGGTTGTTACTTCTGAAGGATTTTTACATCCAAAGAAAATAATACAGGATGCTAAAATAAAGAGTGCTTTTTTCATAAAATATTGTTTAATATTAAACAAGAATAGTTGTTTCTGTTTAATTTAATTAAGTCTTAAATTATTCGTAAATTCGTCTTCGAAAATAAACAACAAAAACGACACTACAAAATGACAGATTTTGGAATAAAAGAAGCTTTAACTGCTTTAGGCTTAAAAGATATCAATAACGGAACTTCTACAGGACAAGATAATTTTTCTAATGGAGAAATGATTGAGAGTTTTTCTCCTGTTGATGGAAAATTAATAGGAAAAGTAAAAGCTACAACCAAAGAAGATTACGAAAAAGTAATGGAAAAAGCTACCAAAGCTTTTACTGTTTGGAGAGATAAACCTGCTCCACAAAGAGGCGAAATTGTGCGTCAATTTGGTAATAAATTAAGAGATTTAAAAGAACCTTTAGGAAAATTGGTTTCTTACGAAATGGGTAAATCTTTACAAGAAGGTTATGGAGAAGTACAAGAAATGATTGACATCTGTGATTTTGCTGTGGGTTTATCTCGCCAGTTAAATGGACAAACAATTCCTTCTGAAAGACCAGGTCATGTAATGAGAGAACAATGGCACCCAATTGGTGTTGTTGGTATAATTTCTGCTTTTAACTTTCCTGTTGCTGTTTGGGCTTGGAACACAGCTTTAGCTTGGATTTGTGGTGATGTTTGTGTATGGAAAGGTTCTGAAAAAGCACCTTTATGTACAGTTGCTTGCCAAAATATTATAGCAGCAATTTTAAAAGAAAATAATTTACCAGAAGGAATTTCATCAATTATTAATGGTGATTATAAAGTTGGTGAAATGATGACAAATGATACTAGAGTTCCTTTAGTTTCTGCAACAGGTTCTACAAGAATGGGAAGAATTGTAGGCGCAAAAGTTGCTGAACGTTTTGGAAAGTCTTTATTAGAATTAGGTGGAAATAATGCCATCATTATTACACCAACTGCAGATTTAAAAGTTGTAGTTCCTGGAGCTGTTTTTGGAGCTGTTGGTACATGTGGACAAAGATGTACATCCACCAGAAGATTAATTATTCACGAATCTGTTTATGATAAAGTAAGAGACGCAATTGTGGGTGCTTACCAACAAATAAAAATCGGGAATCCTTTAGATGAAAATAATCATGTGGGTCCATTAATTGACCACGATTCTGTAAATACCTATTTAGCTGCCATAGAAAAAGCGAAAGCTGAAGGTGGAAACGTTTTGGTTGAAGGTGGAGTTTTAGAAGGAAAAGGATATGAATCTGGTTGTTATGTAAAACCAGCAATTATTGAAGCTGAAAATCATTTTGAAATTGTACAACATGAAACTTTTGCACCAATTTTATATTTGATGAAATATTCTGGAGAAGTAGAAAATGCCATCTCAAAACAAAATGGTGTTGCACAAGGTTTATCATCTGCAATTATGACAAATGAATTGAAAGAAGCAGAAAAATTCTTGTCTTATGCTGGTTCAGATTGTGGAATTGCCAACGTAAATATCGGAACTTCTGGTGCAGAAATTGGTGGTGCTTTTGGTGGTGAAAAAGAAACTGGTGGTGGACGTGAATCTGGTTCTGATGCTTGGAAAGTATATATGAGAAGACAAACAAACACCATTAATTATTCTGATGAATTGCCTTTAGCACAAGGAATTAAATTTGATTTGTAAAAAATTTTAAATATTTTTAAATAGTAAAAAACCCAACTTTAAAGTTGGGTTTTTTATTTGTAAATAATAAATTAATTTTGACTTAATCTATTTAATATTTAAAATCCCGTTTCTAAGAACAACTTCTATATTCCCTAAAAAAGGCTCATTTTCTTTTCTTTCTTTCTGAAGGATTTTTGTAAGTTCTTTTTCTTTATTTACGCCAAAAGAAGCTTTTGTATTATTCATATTTAAAACAGTATTATGACCAAAAACATCCATAGAGAAATTATTTTCCACTACTTTATAGAAATTTAGTTCAGAATAATCTCCTGTTAAATTAAATTTTGTGAAGTTTCTGTTGAAATTATAGAGGTAGAGTTTACTATTAAAATCGTTGAAATCTACACTTTCTCCAATTTCTCCAATTTGAATTCTAGAGGTTTCTGTGGCAATACTTACATTAGATATTTCTCCAATTACCACTTTATACATGTCTAAAAACTCTATTCTTCCATTATGAATTTCTTCAGCTTGAAAAATACCATTAGAAGCAATAATTCTATTTTCTTTAGCAAGAATATTTTTAAACTTAAAATGTGTTTTAAAAGAATTTAGTGCGAAAGGTTTTTCTATATCATAATTAAAATCAACTTTGGAGTGAAGAGATTTTAACTTGATTTTTACATGTTTTGGAACTTTAATAGTAAAATATTGTTTAAATTTTCTTGCAGGTTTACCCCAATTTTTATTTGGGCTTTCTATTTTAAGTTTTTTAAAATAATCATCAGTATAAGAACCTTTACTAAAAGCAATTTCTTTTAAAAGAGAATCTTTAGACTTGTATTCAAACTGATTTTTCTTTATTGAAGAAAAAATATCTTTGATATGTTTTTTGTATGCTTCTATACCAAAATCTAAACTATAGAGTTCACCTAAATACATCGAGTTTTTTACAATTAGTTTTACATTGTTATTCATTATAGAAGAACTTGCTTCTACACCATTAAAAACTTTAAATTGTGCTTTTTCTGAATCTTCACTAAAAAGGATAAAATAATCAATGTGAATTTTATTATCATTAGACTCTTCAAATACAATTGAAGCATTATCAATATCTATTTCTAATGCTGTATTTTCATCAACATTATAACTTTCTTTTAAAATTAACTCTTTAGTTTGTGAAAAAGAAATAGTAACTGAAAATAGAAATAAAATACTAAATATATATGGTTTCATTACTGGTGTTTTTTTGGTTTAACTCATTAATATGCTCCTTGATATCTTTGATTAACTGCAAACGTCTCTGCAAATTATCGATTAAAGATTGTAACACATTTATATTGTTTGGAAGCGCTGTTAATTGTTTTGTGATTTTTTGATAATCTGCTTTTGATTCCTTTAATTTTTCTTCATATTTTTTTATCAAGATCGTATCCTTTGCCATTTTCTTAAAACTACTCCACTCTTTGTCTATAGAGCTTAAATAGTCTTTTTCAATAGCTTGCATTTGTATTTCAACTGCTGATTTTTGAGGTGTAGCAATTGTGTTTTTATAAACATAAACACACGTCATTATCAGCAAAAATGATGCAACTATTTTTAAAAGTTTATAACTCCTTCTACGTTCTTTCTTAGGATGATGTTCACCTAACTTTTTGATAAAATCTTCACGATGATTTTTTGGAATTTCCTTATTACCAACATCATCTTTAGAAAATAAATCTCTTATATCACGTTCCATATTTTTCTACTTTTAAAAGGTTTCTCAAGGCTAATTTTCCTCTTCTTAAATGTGTTCTCGATGTTTTTACTGGTATTTTTAAAATAGTAGCTATTTCTTGATGATCATAACCTTCCATCAAATACAATTTTATAACCAATTGATATTTTAAATCTAACTTTTCAATCGCTTCAATAATTTGTTGTTTGGTAATTTTTGAATCGAAATTCCAATCATCATTATTAGAAATTTCTAAAGGATATTTCTCTAAAGAAATCGTTTCTAATTTTTTCTTTTTTAAAGCGTCAATACAGGTATTTATAATGATCATTTTTAACCAAGCACTAAAATTGGTACCATCAGCATAATTCTCTAAATTTAAAAATGCTTTTAAAAAACCATCTTGCATTACATCTTTAGCTTCTTCATCATTTTTTAAATATCTACAAGAAATAGCAAACATGGCATTGCAATGCAAATCGTACAATTTTATTTGCGCCTTTTGGTTGCCATTTTTACTTTCGATAACTAAAAAATTAATTTCTTTAGACATTCTTTTGGGTTGGTTCTATTCTTAAAAACGAAACTGATTTTAAAAGGTTTCAAAAAAGAGTATTTTTTTAAATTAAAAGTGTAAAAAACCTTAATTATATTTTACTTTTCGAATTACTCTCATGACCTCTTTGTAATTTACGTAGGTAGTTTTATCCTGCAAATTTTTAATATAGTTTTTTGCTTTTTTAAGTAAATCTGGGGCATCTAAAAAACCATTCAAATAACACAGTAAATAGTTGCTAGGCAATCTAAAAACATCTTTATGTTCAGTAACTGAAAGTGGAGTATCACTTGTAATTTTAGAAACTATTGTGTTACAATTTGCGTATATCTGATTAATGATATTAGCATTATATTTAGGTGGCTGAAACAAGAACTCCCTAACAATATGATGTTTCCCATTATTCTTAAAGTTGATAATGGTTTTTTCTAATGGATAATGTGTTTCTTCCTTATCAATACCCAATAAAATATATTCTGTAATTATAAAAGAATGTTGATTATAACTTATTTGAACTTCATCTAAAGCAGAGAAAAACAATCGAACTTGTTCGTTAATTAACTCAATATCTACTCTAGAAAAAAACTCTTGATCCTGTATTATTTTCTTTTCACCTGCCCAACACAATACAAATTGTTCATTAAAAACTTTGTATTGAGGGTTGTATTCTGGTTTGTGATTATTAATAAAATCAAACACACCATTTAGAGTGAGTTCAATGTTATTTCTAGCATTTTTTTCAATAGATTCAACAATTTCTTTATTAGTATTTATTAATTCGAAACCCTCTCCTAAAAAAGGCATAGAATTGCTTCCTCTTCTGTAAAAAATGGTTTCTTTTCTATATTTCCAAGCGTGTTTTAACAGCGATGTAATTTGATTGTTAGGATGAATAGTTACCAAACCAATCACTTTATGACGTGGCAAACTTGGAAAAGGCACGTTTTCATATTCAATTTTTGGAGGATTATTCAAATACGCATTTACCAAGTTTTGAATTTTGCTATCATCAAAAAAATCGACACCAATTATTTTATTTTCTTCATCTTCAATACCAATAACTATATAAGAATTATTGGCGGGATTTGAATTTGAAAGCGCACAAACATGTTTTAAAAACTTGGCTTTTCCTTCCTTAGAATCTAAGGATAATTTTTGCTTTTTATCATAAAAACTATTCTCATCATTATGAGAGAGTAGATTTTTGATTAAAAGTCTTTTGTTGATCATTTTAAAACTCTATTGGAATAAAAAATTGATCTGTAAAAATTTTTGCTATATATTCTACTTCTTTAGTTTTAAAACCTCCTATAATTTTTTCTGTAACTTTTTTGTCAGGAATTAAACCTTTTATTTTTTCAATTATATCAGAAGAAAAACTTGGATCTTGAACATATACTTTTTTCAAATTAGTCATTGAATCTAAAATAAATTTATCAATTTTTCTATTGAAAAAAGGAAATGAATAACCAATAACTATTAATATTTCAGTTCTAGAAACTGAAGTTTTAAGGTTTTTAAAAAAATCTAAATTTTCATCAAAATTTTCCCAAGCAAAAGTCATATTTGGTTTTTTCACACCAGATAAAAGGTTTTCATATTCATTTAAAATATTAAACCCTAAGGCAATTTCATTTTTCCCATTAACATTATATATCTCTTCCATATATTGAGAATCTTTAAGTTTTGTTGTACCATTTAATTTATGAACACAAAAACCATCAACTGGATATGAAGATCTTTTTATATCCCCTCTATATTGAATATTTAATGGGTCAGGTGAATAAGAACCATCTTTTTCTGCAAAATTATAATGTGCTTTCTCAATTTGAGAATCATAATTCCAAGATAAAATATTTATATTTTTAGGATAATTATTTATATCCTCTAAAATTGAAGCAAAAAAACTATCATATCTCTTATCTAAATTTTTTACTTCTAAAAAAACAAAGAAACTAGAAAGTATAAACTTTAACCTATTAAGTTTATCCAACTCTTCTCTTAAAAAAAGTTTTTTAGCAAAAGTATCAATACTTGAATGTATTTCTACATTCTTCTGTAGCCATTCAATATCATTATAAAATGATTTAGCTAAATTTATTAATTCAGTTCTTTTTTGAGATTCTGCAACATTAATAATTTTATCAATTAATCTATCTTTTGTATCTAAAAAATCAGTCTTTTCTTTTTCAGTGTAAAAAATAAAATTGTCTTTAAAATACTGTAACTTTTCTCCTATATCTTTAACAATTGGTAGTGCCTCATAACTAGCTCCAGCACCTATTAAATAAGTAATATTCATTAAGATTTATTTAAAATTGTTGCAGTTGCTTGTGCTGTTGGATACACTACTAAATCTTCGATATTTACATGATAAGGCCTTGTAACCACAAAATGAATAATATCTGCAATATCTTCTGCTTGCAAAGCTTTATAGCCTGCGTAAACCGTTTTTGCTTTTTCTGTATCACCTTTAAAACGAACATCAGAAAACTCAGTTTCCACAGCTCCAGGATGAATTGCTGAAACACGAATGTTATGTTTGTTCAAATCAATTCTCATAGCTTTATTTAAAGCGTTTACAGCATGTTTTGAAGCACAATACACATTTCCATTAGGATAAACTTCTTTTGCAGCAATAGAGCCAATATTCACAATAAAACCACTATTTCTTGCAGTCATTTGAGGAATAATTGCTTTGGATACATAAAGCAATCCTTTTACGTTAATATCTAACATTGCATCCCAATCATCCATATCTCCATCTTGTATGGTTGATAATCCATGTGCATTCCCAGCATTATTGATTAAAATATCAATCTGTTTAAAATTTTCTGGAAGCGATTTTATTGTTGATAAAACTTCTTCTCTTTTAGAAACATCAAACTTTAGAGTAATTACCTCTGTAAGTTTACTAAGTTCTTCCTTTAATTTTTCTAATCTTTCTGTTCTTCTACCACAAAGAATTAATCTAATATTATTTTTTGCAAAAAGTTCTGCTGTTGCTTTACCTATTCCTGAAGTTGCGCCTGTTATAAATGCTGTTTTTGTCATAAAAATATATGCTACTATTAATGTTGATATTCTGTACCAATTTACTTTGAAAATACCATAAAACCAATTAAATATTACAATGACTTGTTATGTATTCAAAAAAAGTTTTAAACAAGAAAAAACCACCCTCCTCAGGGTGGTTCCTCTTTCAATTGGTTATTGAGAAATAACCAACCAAAAATCAACTAACCAAACTTTATTTTAAATTTTTTCTAACCTTTGTTTTTCTTTCTACTTTAGTACGTTTTCTGTTGTTATTCCTTACAACTTCTTTGGCACTTTTAACGTTTTTTTCACTTTTTAAGAATTGTATAAATCCTCTTCCAGAAAAATCATATGTTGTCTCTGAATTGTAATGATATAAACTAACCTTTCCATCATTAATAACGCTCAATTCAAATTCTTCTATATCTCCATTATCATAATTTAATGCTAAAATTTTTAGGTCTTCAAAACCTGACACATCAAATATTTCATATCCCCCTATATAATCCCAATTTATATTTGCAATTTGTGTGCCAAAGTTATCTTGAGAACTTCTAAAAGTTGTTAAATTATCTGGTGTAAACTCTAAATAATTTTCATCGTCAAATGGGTTTGGAGTTCCTCCTCTTGCATCAACTTTTTCCCAAGCCACATACTCTTGTAAAAAGTATTCTATGTTTTCGTAAAACAACTGATCGTAATCGAAATTATCAACACTATACCCAATTAAATAATAGCTTACGTTTTGATTATAATTGTAGATTTCTATTTCATTGTTCGCTAAAATTGTTACTTCAAAATCGTTAAAACCATCTAAATCATGATTCGTTTCTAACAAACCATTAAAAGAGTTATACGTTCCAACATCAATTCCTAAACCATTTCCAGTTCTACCAATATCAACTATATTATTATTGGCATACAAAACACCATTGATAAAACTTAACGTAAATGCTCTTGAAACATAAGGAATATCTCCTGTTCCAGTTGTTCTATGATAATCTACATACCATAAATCGTATCCAGAAACAACTTCTTCTAATGTTGGTTGATATTCCACAAAACCATCATTGTAAACTGTTGAACAAGAACTTAAGATTGTTCCTGTAATTATAATCGTGAAAAGTAGTTTTAAGGCTTTCATAAGCGTTCGTTTTAATGGTTATGCTTATAAATAATCAAATTGTGTGCCATAAAAAAATCCACTCTAAAAAGAATGGATTAACTAATTGATTTTCTATTGTTTGGGATTGGAATCATAAAATATTGTTTTCCCTTTTTTAATAGATTTTATTTTGAAATACTTTATTTTATCTTTTATTTTATAGCTGATAATCGCCTCATTTTGTTTCAACTCAAAAGGAAGTTTTTTAATTTCTGGAAGTGGATTATGTATTTCTTTTGTGCTATTTTCATGTAAAGTTATAGCTGGTTTTTCTGTTGATGAAAAAATAGCAGAAATCATTTTCTTGTCTTTTACTTTACTCATTGAAAGTTTTTCCGCTCTTTTGGAAAAATAAATACTATCAAATTTCACCACATATTTAGAATCGTATCCAATATTTACAGTCATTCCTTTATTGGCTGTTGTTTTTACAGACCAATTATTATATACTGAAGACGTAATTGTAAATGGTGGATTTTGTTCGAACTGAGTAGTTGCACAATTATAAAAAGCTAGTATAATTAATAAAACTGCAAAAAATTTCCCTGTTTTCATATTGATGATTTCTAAATCAGTTTCAAATCTTATGCCAAGATATAAAAAAAAGAGCTTATCAAAAATTGATAAGCTCTTTCCTATAATATAAAATATTTTCTAAAAAATATTTAAAATTCTTAATTTTTCAATGCTTCTGCACCACCAACAATCTCAAGTATTTCATTAGTAATTGCAGCTTGTCTTGCTTTGTTATACGTTAACAATAAATCGTCACGTAAATCTTTTGCATTATCAGTTGCTTTATGCATCGCAGTCATTCTTGCTCCATGTTCAGAAGCAAAACTATCTCTAAGTGCTTTGTATAACTGAGTTTTTAAAGATTTTGGAATTAATGCTAAAACAATTTCTTCTTTTGTTGGCTCAAAAATATAATCAGAGTTTGCATTTACATCTCCACCTTCAATAGGTTTTATTGGCAAAAACTGCTCTACTTGTGGCAATTGTGTTGCTGCATTTTTAAATTGATTGTAAACAATTTCAATTTTGTCATAGCTTCCTTTAATGTATAAATCCATTAAATGTTCTGCTATTGTTGCAACATTATCAAAAGTTAAATCATCATAGATTTCATTTCTATCTTCTATAACTTTACATACTTTAGTTAAAGTAGCTTGTCCTTTTTTACCAATTGCGAATAAATCTACTTGTTTATCAGCATATTTTTCTGCGATTGTTTTAACAACAGTTTTGGTAATTGATGAGTTGAAACCACCACACAAACCTCTGTTAGAAGTAATAACAACTAACAATACTTTATGAACTTCTCTTTCTGAAGAATATTCTCCACTAGAATCGCCATCTAAAGTTGCACTTAAATTCTGTAATAATTCTGTTAATTTAGATGAATAAGGACGCATTGCAACAATTGCATCTTGTGCTTTTTTCAACTTTGCAGCAGATACCATCTTCATTGCAGAAGTAATCTGCATTGTAGATTTAATTGAGGTAATTCTGTTACGTATTTCTTTTAAATTTGCCATATTTAAGTAATTAGTTGTTAGTAATTAGTTATTAGTTGTGAGTTTAAAACTCACAATCTAAAACCTAACTTCTAATTAAAATGCTTAGAAATTTCTGCTGCTGCTGCTGTTAATGTAGCAGTAACTTCGTCTGTTAATTTACCAGACTTTAAAATATCTAAAGTATCTCTATGCTTTGCGTTTAAATAATCGATATAATCTCTTTCGAATTTTTTTACTTGATTTACAGGAACACTTTTTAACAAGTTTTTAGAACCTGCATAAATAATTGCTACCTGATCTTCTACTGTAAAAGGATCGTTTTGCGCTTGTTTTAAGATTTCAACATTTCGTTGACCTTTAGAAATTACATTCATAGTAGCTGCATCTAAATCAGATCCAAATTTTGCAAATGCTTCTAATTCTCTATATTGAGCTTGATCTAATTTTAAAGTACCAGATACTTTTTTCATCGATTTAATCTGAGCATTACCACCAACTCTAGATACAGAAATACCTACGTTAATTGCTGGTCTTACACCTGAGTTAAATAAATCTCCATCTAAGAAAATTTGTCCATCAGTAATCGAAATTACGTTTGTTGGAATATATGCTGATACATCTCCTGCTTGTGTTTCAATAATTGGCAATGCAGTTAAAGAACCTCCACCTTTTACGATTTCTTTTAAAGAATCTGGTAAATCGTTCATTTCACTTGCAATTTTATCATCATTAATAACTTTTGCAGCTCTTTCTAATAATCTTGAGTGTAAATAAAATACATCTCCTGGATATGCCTCACGTCCTGGAGGTCTTCTTAATAATAAAGAAATTTCACGATATGCAACTGCTTGTTTTGATAAATCATCAAAAACAATTAAAGCTGGTCTACCTGTATCTCTAAAAAATTCTCCAATTGCAGCTCCAGCAAATGGTGCATAAACTTGCATTGCTGCAGGATCTGATGCGTTTGCTGCTACAATAGTTGTGTATGCTAATGCTCCTTTATCTTCTAACATGTTTGCAATTGCTGCAACTGTAGAAGCTTTTTGACCAATAGCTACATATATACAATATACTGGCTCACCAGCATCGTAAAATTCTTTTTGATTTAAAATAGTATCTAAAGCAACTGTAGATTTACCAGTTTGTCTGTCTCCAATAATCAACTCACGCTGACCTCTACCAACAGGAATCATAGCATCAATAGCTTTAATACCAGTTTGTAATGGTTCTGTAACTGGTTCTCTATAAATAACTCCAGGTGCTCTTCTTTCTAATGGCATTTCGTAAGTAATTCCTTCAATAGGACCTTTACCATCAATAGGACTTCCTAAAGTATCTACAACTCTACCAACAATACCTTCACCTGCTCTTAAAGAAGCAATACGTTCTGTTCTTTTTACAATAGAACCTTCTCTAATTGAAGTAGAAGCACCTAATAATACAACACCTGCATTATCTTCTTCCAAGTTTAAAACAATACCTTCTAATCCGTTTTCGAATTCTACTAACTCACCATATTGTACGTTAGATAAACCGTAAACACGAGCAATACCATCACCCACTTGTAGCACAGTTCCTACTTCACTCAATGAAGCCTGAGCTTCAAAATTAGTTAGTTGTTCTTTTAAAATTGCTGATACTTCAGCTGGTTTAATACTTGCCATTTATTTTGATATTAGATATTAAATATTAAAAGTTAAAGACTCCTAAAATCCGTTACTTTTAATATAAAACTTTTAAACTTTACTTATAGTTTTGAAATATAATGACTATTGTCAAATTCCTTTTTTAATTCATTTAAATGGTTAGAAATACTTGCATCATACTGCACATCTCCAACACGTAAAATAAAACCTCCTAAAATTGCAGGATTTACTTCATTTTCTAAATTAGCTTTTTCGCCTGTTAAAGCTAAAATTTTAGCTAAAACTTGTGCTTCTATTTCTGGAGAAATAGGTACAGCAGTTGTAACTTTAGCTACTTGTATATGTTTATAAAAATCATATATTAGTGTATATTGTTTTGCAATAGACCCTAACATTGGTATTCTTTTATTTTCTTGTAATAAATTAAACAATCCTAAAGTAATGTTATTTACTTTGCTTTCAAACATGGCTTTTAAGACATTCATCTTATCACCAGATTTTATAATAGGACTATTTAAAGCTACTGCTAATTCTTTATTTTCTGATATTGTTGAAGCAATTAACTGCATATCTAAATTAACAGCAGATTCATCTTTAGAATCTTTTGCAAGATTTAAAATTGCTTTAGCGTAACGTAATGCTGCTCTTGCGTCTTTCATAAAAAATTATTTTAAAGTAACTTCTTTTAAGATTCCTTCAACTAAAGCAAGTTGATCTTCCTTATTAGATAATTCTTTTTTAATTACAGATTGTGCAATACTAATTGATAATTCTGCAACATTCTTCTTTAATTCTGCTAATGCAGATTGCTTTTCTTGTTGAATAGAAGCTTGTGCTTTTACAATCAAGGCACTTGTTACTTCTTTTGCCTCTTCTTTAGCAGTCGCAATCATTTTATCGCTGATTTCTCTAGCTTCTTTCATCATCGCTTCTCTTTCTGCTCTTGCTTCTTTTACTAATTTTGCATTGTCTGCTTGTAAATTTTGCATTTCTTTACGTGCATTTTCTGCAGCAGCTAAAGCATCTTCGATACCAGATTCTCTTTCATCTAAAGACTTTAGAATTGGTTTCCAAGCAAATTTAGCCATCAAAAATAATAAAATTATTAAGATAACAATTTGCATAAAAAACAAACCTGGTGAAAAATCGTTTAATAAAGTTTCCATTCTATGAACTAATTATTTATTTATTTTGTTTAATTAGAAAAACACATTTCAGTTTTTCTGGGTAATTTTGTTCTCTTAAAAAGAGAAATAAAACACATTCTATAACCAACCGTTATAAAATGTGTTTTTTTGCTTTTTAAGACGGCTGTCCTAAGATTAATGCACCAAATGCTAATCCTTCTAATAAGGCACCAATGATGATCATCGCTGTTTGAATTTTTCCAGATGCTTCTGGTTGACGAGCAATACCTTCCATTGCTTTACCACCAATTTGACCTAATCCAATACCACCTCCGATTACGATTAATCCTGCTCCAATTAAATTGTACATACTAACTGATTTTTATATATTAATTAAACAAATACTAATTCTCTTCTATGTTCTCCTTTTAAGAGATTCCGATTTTCATCAGAATTAATGAAACGACCTAGATTTTTACAAATCTAACGTTTTATTAATGATGCTCATGCTCTTCTACAGCCATCCCAATAAATAACGATGATAACATCGTAAAAATAAATGCTTGTAAAAATGCTACTAAAATTTCAATAACCATTATAAATAATGCCAACACTAAAGACATACCTGTAGACGCTACTGGTCCAAAAGCTTCTTTCATTGTTACCATTAATGCAATTAAACTCATTACAACAAAGTGACCTGCAGTAATGTTTGCAAATAAACGCACCAATAATGAAAATGGTTTAATTAAAATAAAACCTGCTAATTCTATTACTGCTAAAATTGGTCTTAATATATAAGGAACTCCTGGCATCCATAATGTGTGTGCCCAGAAATCTTTGCTACCATTAAACATGTAAATTACCATTGTAAACAACGCTAAACATACAGTTACTGCAATTTGCCCAGTTACGTTAAATCCTAATGGAGTTAAACCTAATAAATTTAAAATCCAAATAAAGAAAAATACAGTTAGTAAAAAGCCCATGAACTTTTTATATTTCTTCTCTCCAATATTTGGTCTTGCTATTTCGTCTCTAACATAAATTACCAAAGGCTCTAAAACTCTACTGAATCCTTTTGGTATTTGTCTAGTTTTGTATTGTTTTGCTAATTTAGAAAAAGCTAAAAGCATTAAAAAACCTGCAAACAAAATACCTACAACACTTTTAGTGATTGAGAAATCTAAAACTTTCGCTGCATTTGTAGCATGATGAGTTTCATCAAAAGAAACAGAAGTTGCTCCATTTTCTAACTCGTAAATTTTAGAATGAATTTTAGCAAACTTCAATCCTTTTTTATCAACGATTACGTGACCATCATCATTATGATGAAATTCTGATGACATAAAAGTCACCAAGCCTTCGCTTGTCCATAAAATAACTGGTAGTGGAAAACCTACATGTTTTCTTTCACCCTCATCTGAAGTATAAGAATAAAACGAAAAATCGTGAGAATCCTTAAGGTGATGCTGAATGTAAGCCTTTACCTCTTGACCAGTATTAACTCGACCATCATCGTTTTGATGACCTGTTTCTTCATCTATTTCCGAAGCAAAAATTGTAGCAGAAAAAAGTGCTATTATCGCTATTGTAAGAAATTTGATTGATTTTTGTGCAATCTCCATTGTTAAAATACGCTTTCTAAATTCGGCGCAAAGGTATGTAATTATTCAAAAACACAAGCCATTTTTATTAATCTTTTTTATTTAAAATTTTGGCGATGAAAATCGCTTCTGTTAATAAAAAAATAAAGAGCGGTAAAATCAACGAAATTTTGGCGATTTTTGGCAAAATAGCATCGTTAAAGAGTGACTCATAAAAGACTACGCAAAAAAATATAATTTTAAAAAACAAACATCCTAAATAGATAAAACCAAGCTGAGGGAATATTTTATCAACATTTGCTAACAGTCTAAAATTAACACAAATTAACAACGAAAAACCTGCATGAAAAAGATATACTTTTTGTAAAGAAAAAGGCAATACAAACTCATTTACATCAAGATAATATTGATGCAAAAAAAAACTCAACAAAAAAAGTGAAGAGAATGTTACAAAATAGAGAAGAATACTCTTAATCATTAATTTTCTTTGCTTGTCTTATTAATAAATAAATTGATATAAAAATCGCGAAAAGTGTAATTGTTTGTTCTAAATAAGTAGTTTCAAATTTAACATCTAACCATTTACCTAACAAAAAACCTAGATAAATTGTTAAGCCCATTTGCAACCCAGCACTAGAAAGTTGGATCGCTTTATTTAAAGGCTTTTTTGTCTCCTTCTTTTTTATGTTCTTTTCTTGATTTTTTTCCATCTTCTTTATTTACCTCTTTTACAATCGCTTTCATAGTGCAAGAAGCATTAAAAGCGGCTCCTGGTTCTATAGATAATTTGCCAACTACAACTTCTCCAGAAATTTTTGCAATTGCTTTTACTGTTAAAATTTTTTCTACAATTAATTTTCCTGAAAATGTGCCTTCAATATCTGTATTTAAAGCTTCTACAGTTCCGTTAACAACGCCTCCAGAACCAATAATAACTCTTCCTTTTGTTTTTAAATCTCCTTCTAAAACACCATCTATTCTGTAATCTCCATCAGAAATTATTTCTCCTTTTATGGTTGTATTTTTTGCAATTACATTTCTTTCCATTTTTCTTGGCTTCTTGTTTTTAGAAATTTCTTCTTTTTCCTTTTCTGACATTTATTTGGTCAATTGTGTAACAATTGCTTTTGCTTTTTTACCTTCTTCTGTATTCCCATAATTTACTGCTACATACTCTAAAGCAGTTTTATAAGCTTCTTTATCTTGAAATTTACCAATAGCAAACGCTTTTAAAAGCTCAAATTTTGGCATTAAATCTGCCTTTGGAATCGTTGGTAAAACTTCATCAATCTTTGTAATTACTTCTTGAAATTTATCTTCTTTATATAAATAATAAATTTCTTTGTAGGTTTTTTCTACTTCAGTTTCTTCAATTTGCTCTTCTTCGAATTGGATTTCTGGATTTAAAATTATCTGTGCAAATTTTGTTTCTGGATATTTTGTTAGAATAACATTTTTATGTTTTTCGGTATTTTGAGCATCACCCAAATTATTATAAATTTGATATAAATGCCAGTTTATGGGTAAGATTAACTCTTTATTTGGTTGTAAAGAAGCAACTCTTTCCAATCTTTGTTTTGCTAAATTTTGGTTTTTAAATTGTTCTTTATAAATCAACCCTAATTCATATAAAGCTTGATTTCTGTTTGTTACCAAACTATCTATGACAACTTGTTCTGTAGGAATTGCACTTAAATACGTATCCAAATCGTACTTTACATTTGTTTTAGCAACTTCTGTAGCATCTTTTGTTGCACCTCCAATCGTTGCTTTTTCTGCCCATCTCCAATTATCTTCCAATTTTCTTGCGCCCCAAATCTTTTGGAATTCGGTTTTACCAAAACTTAAGGATTGATTGTTATAAAAGTACCATTTTCCTTGATCTGCCGAATTTAAACCATTATTAAGGTTACCAAATGCCATTTGATTTAACCTTAATTGTGCAGCATCTTCATCTGCCTTTTTAATTTTTTCTATATAGTTTTCAAAAAAGGCTGTTTGATCTTCTTTTGATAAGGATGCAATTTTAATAATACTATCGTTTTCAGTAACAACATTTTCAAACTTAATTAAAGATGCTAAGTTTTTATGTTTTCTTTTGATGCGTCTAATTCTGATATCTAACGTATCATTTGTAACCTGTAAAACACTATCATAATACGAACTTGCTTTTTGATAAGCATCTTGTTTAAAATAGATATTTCCTAATTTTTCGTAGGTATATGTTTTCTGTTTGTCACTACCTTTTTTAGCTCTTAATGAACTATTATAATAGGTAATTGCTTGTTGTAAACTATCGTTTTTTTCATGTAAAAACCCAACTTGATAATTCAACTCATCTAAAAAAGGTCTGTTATCTCTGTCTTTAATCAGTTTATTCATATCAGCAATTAAAGAAACTATGGAAGAATCTTTTTTACTGTTTTTAGCAATTTCTATACGTGCGTGAATTTTATATTTATAAGGAGCTTTTTTAAAGTTTGCCAATTTTCTAAAAACTATATTGGCAGAATCTTTTTTATCTTCAGATGCGTAAAGTTGACCTAAAATAAATAAATTTCTTGCTGCTTGGTATTCATCATTTAAAGTTCTAGTCGCTAAATGTAAGTGTTTTTTAACTTTTTGAAGACTATCTGTTTTCGTGTAAGCCATTGCCAAAGCTGTGTGCCCTTTTTCTTTAATTTCGGCTGGCAAATTTTTCTCTACAGTATCATTTACTTGTAAAAGTAGTTTTAAAGATTCTATAGCAAACTCTTCATTATCTAATCTTACATTCGTTTTTGCTCTCCAAATTTTGGTTTCGGAAATTAAACTAGCATTTGGATAATTAAGAATTACATAATTAAAAGCTTCAATTGCAGGAATAAAACGTTGTGAATAATAGCGATCTTTTCCAAGCAATAAATAAGCTTCGTCCATTTGGCTGTTTCTCTCAATTCCATCAATATTCATTTTATGAAGTTGAATAGCTTTTACAGCTTTCTCTTCAGATATTTCAAACGGAGTTAATGCTTTATTTGCATTATCATTTTTATTATTAGGACTCCCAAAACCTGCTCCTGGACCATTATTAAATTTGGGCATTACAATTTTATCTTCCTCAAATTCTACAGGTTCTATTGGTAAAATTTCGAAATAATCGTCTTTATAACCTTCATTAATACCATCAATACCTTCTTTAAAGGCTTTTTTACCATTAAATAAAACGTTATATTTTGTAGTTAAGGCGTGATAATTTCTATTAATAACTGTATCCTTTTTGGTGCTACAAGAATATGCAGCCACAAAAAGTATAAAAATGATTACTATTTTTTGAGTGTTTTTCACACAGATAAATCTAAATTAAACAATTTTTTTATAAAACTAAAAACTCTTATTTATAACTAATTTCTAACGAAAATAGTATAAATAAGAGTGTAAAAGTAGTAATAAATTAAGAATAGCGTGCTTAAGCAGAAAAATAACTCTCTAACTCTTGTAATGTTTCTGTTGATGTTACTAAATCTTTTACCACATTTCCTTTTTCTAAAACCACAATTCGTTCGCAAACTTCTGTTACGTGCGTTAAATCGTGACTAGAAATTAAAACAGTAACTTCTCTATTTTCCGTTAATTCTTTAATGATTGTTTTTAACCTGATTTGTGTTGTTGGATCTAAATTTGCAAAAGGTTCGTCTAAAATTACAACTTGTGGATTGCCCATCATTGCTGCAACAATTCCTGCTTTTTTCTGATTTCCTTTACTTAAATCTCTTAAATATTTTTTCTTCCCTATAATTTCTCCGTTAAAAAACTCATCAAATTTGTTTAAAAAAGTTTTTACATCAGCTTTATTCATGCCTCTTAATTCGCCAATAAAGTCAAAATATTCTTCTGGAGTTAAATAGCCAATCAAAAAAGATTCATCAATAAAAGAACCTGTAAAAGATTTCCATGCTTCGCTTTCGTTTACTTGAATATCATTATTTATAATGGCACCAGTTGTTGGTCTTATCAAATCTAACAAAATATTAAATAACGTTGTTTTTCCTGCACCATTATTGCCTACCAAACCAAAACTTTGTCCTGTAGGAATCGAAATAGATGCTACATTTAAAACTTCTGCTTGTCCGTATTTTTTTGAAACTGTATCTATAATTATCATAGTTTGCTGTAATTTAAAGGTTGATTACTCAGATTGCTTAAATCCGTGAAGTGTTATGTATTTCTTTTTTTGATATTTCTTTTCAATCATATTCATTATCGATTTTCTTAATAAAAATGAGATTATACCAAATGCAGCAATTGTTATAACTGCAGCATTAAAACCTACCAAATAATTAACGATTGCATAAATTAGCATTGGTAAAACCAAAACAGGAATCATTACCAAAAATTGAGCTGCACTTGTGCCTTGAGTATTACCAAAACCACTTGCAGATAAATCGATTCTTTTTTTATTATATGCACCCATAAATAGCATTATTAAAGGAGTAACCCCTAAATTGAAGAAAAAACCTGCAACAATTAATAAATAAATATCAATTCCGAAATAAATGTAAGGTGTAGATAGAATAAACAAAACAATGGTCATTACAGTCATTAAAAAATGTTTGCTTTCTAAAAATTTACGATACGAAAAATTTTGTGTCATTAACATTCTATAATGCTCACTATCCCAAGCAGGAACAAACTGCCCATAATTCATTGCAAAACCTCCTGTTAAAAAGATACAACCATATAATTGCCATACTTGAGAGTTTTTATACGATTCTGAAGTAAAAAAGAACAACCCAAAAAGCAAAAAGAAAAAGGACATGAAAAATACTGTTTTAGTTCTTTTATTTCTCCATATTAAACGAATGTCGTTTTTAATAAATGGGGCTACATCTCCAAATTTATCAACAAAAGATAAGTTTGCAGTTTTAACATCTTGCACTTCACTTTTTACAGCACCATCTAAATAAATAATTTTAGAAAGTTGTTTAAAGTTCAAATAATATAAAGTGAAAACTAAAATTAATCCGATTACAGAAAGTAATGGGTTTTCATAAACTGCGTAAAACAGATTTCCGAAAAAACCATTAAAATCGAACAGTTCGAATTTAAAAGACAACCATAAACCTGCTAAGGAAGCAATAAGAATTCCTAAAGCAAAATTATTTTTATTGATTAAAAAATTAATGAAATTTAAAGAAATTGCCAGCAAGCATACAAAAAGCGTCCAACCAATTACACCACCAACATTATAACCTTGTGCTATTAATACAATTGCAAACGGAATATATAAAAATATAGAACCTAGATTAAAAAAGGAAAAAACCGATTTTGATAACACATAATTTACCAATTTGCTTTTTTTAATTGGTAATATTAGCATTGGTTTAATATCCATTACTGGAATTTTCTGCATTAAATATCTAAAAATTAAATCAGAAATTATGAAGAAAATTAAAAACTGATTCACAATTACAAAAGGATCTTTTTCTGGGAATTCGTCTTTAAGAAAAAAATATCCTCCAATTCCTGCTGATAGAAAAATAATTAAAATATAAAGTGCAAAAAAGCCCATTAAAATTTTTAGTCCGATACTTTTACCAAAAGAAGCCGAACGAAAAAACTTTTTCCATTCTAACTTTAAAAACTGTAAAATCATAAGTTTGTGTTATGTTGGTTTGATTATAAGTAGTTGGTTATTTGTTTTTGTTACAAACTTTTTACCATTTTATATTCTGGATAGGTTTCTTGCAATAATTCTTCTGCTTTTTCTGGAATTACATAATTAGAAACGTAAAACAAAATGCATAGCACTGTTAAAATGAGAGAGATGATAACAAGTAAATAGGTTTCCATTTCAAGAAAATTAAAATTTGTTAGGTTGATGATATTAAACAAATTAACCAAAGCCATAACAGTAAAACCATTTTTTGTAGTGCCAATCATTTCTTCTAACAAAAAGATTTTTTCATTTTCTTTTTCCTTCTTTTTGTGCTCTTTTCTTATTTTATAAATGGTAATCATTTCAAAAATGATCAAAATTAAAAGTGTTCCTAAAAAAATATATTCTGAATATTTTATTTGAAGCAGAAAAAAGAAACCCAGAAAAATTAAGGAAGTCGTAATAATTTTTGGCAACGTAAACCATTCTTTTGCAAAACGTAACAAAATTTTCCAATAACGTTTATTCATCTGTTTTTGTTTAGCTTCAATAACATCCATGAAACCAAAAATGCCGAATTTTTTGAAGGATTTGTCTCTTGCGTTTTCAAAGGTAATTTTTGGATTTTCTTCCCAAATTTGTTCTATGTCGTTTGCTAAATGATCTACCAATTCAGATTGCACATCATAATGATATACATAATGTTGACGAGTGAATTTGTATAGGTTATCTATTTGGAGGCTTGTTAGTTTCATTAAATAATAACTTGAGGATATTGTTGATTTACTATTTTTTTATTTTGTTGATAAACATATTCTCCTGACCAAAAGAATAAAAAAAGTAATGTGTAACTGGCTATATAAATAGTATTATGAGTTGAATTAGCAATACTTTCTGCTGATCTACTAAAACCAGTTTGTAAACAAATTACAAACACATAATAGACATTATAAAACCCCAATGTCATACTAAGGCTTAAAAACTTTTCTTTTTTAGATCTTATTGATGCTTTAAAAATAATAACAAACATTAAAATTATTGAAAAATAATATAAACACTTGAAGAAGTTTTGAGTTTCATTAAAAAAAGATTGGATTTGAAGTAAAAGAAAAAAGAGAAAAACTGTTATTATAATTTTAGGAAGTTTAAAAAATGAAATCAAATGCTTTAAAGAATCTTTATAAAAATTTTTTGTAACTGATTTCGTTTTTTCTTCTAATAGCCTACTGAACCCTTTATCAGAAAAGCTTTTATGAATATTTTCTATTTCTTTTTTAAAATCTAAATTAGGATTGTCATCCAGTTTTTGTTCTAAAATGTTAGCAAAATGATCTACAATTTCTGCTCTAACATCATAATATTTAATACCACAAACAACAACGTAAGTATCTATTTGTAAAATTTGTTCTTTTGTTAATTCCATAGTTATGAAATTTTATATGTTTTGATAGTTTCAATATGTTTTTTATAAAAAGTGTAATAAATATAGGTTGATATTAAAAATGCAAAATTAAAAGCGATCCAGATTGCATTTATGGATGCATTAGTATTGTTAGTAAATAAAAACTCGCAAGTAATTATTAAACCAAAAACTAAACTTGCGGTTTGTGTTCTTAATATAAAACTATAGGTGGTTTTTTCTTTAGTTTTCCATTTTTTTATCATTAAAAAAATAAAGAAAAAAGTAGCACAAACTCCTATTATTTGTAAGAATGGAAATAGTGTATTTATAGCATCTACTATAATTGGAACTTTTAAATATTGAACAAAAATTAAAGGAAAAAAATAAGCTGACATATATAAAAAGTAAAATTTCTTAAAAGATTTTTTAGCTTTTTCAATCACCAATTTTGGTGCAGCATAATACATTCCAAAATAAAAACTTGAAGTTTCTTTGATGTGTCTTTTCCAAGAATTTGTAACCATAGTAAAAGCATTATCAAAACTCATATTCTGGTTTTTAATTCTCTCTTCAATATCAGTTACAATATGGTCATAAGCTTCTAAACGAATATCAACATAATTGATGTTGTTATTGTTTAAAAAAAGTTCAACTTTTTGTGTTTGATCTTTTTTTAATTCCATCTTATTCCAAGCTAAATTTAGGATTTACCAAATGTTGCATCGTCTTTAAAAACTCTTGCATTTCTGCCAATTTGTTTACAGTTTCTTTGCTCCCACTTTCTGTAAGTTTATAATATTTACGCAATCTGTTACCAACTTTTGCAACCTCAACATCTAGCAAACCATCAGCCTCTAATTTGTGTAAAGCTGGGTACAATGCACCTTCTGTAATGTTTAGTTCGCCTTTAGTAAGCTCTTTTACTTTTTGAGTAATTTCATATCCATACATTTTATCATTACTTTCTAATAATTTTAAAATGATGGTTTGTAAAGAGCCTTTGTATAATTTTTGTGTTCCCATTTTTGTATCTTTATCATTCCTAGAGTTAGATAAATTTCGAAAGTTATGATGCTTAAAAAGGCATCTTTAAAATTTTATCAACATATATTAAAATCAAATATACATAATTTTCTTATGTATAAGAATGTTATGTATAAATTTAAGACAAAAAAAATTCCGAAAAAGTAAATTTTCGGAATTGTATAATTTCAAAAGAGCTAGAGTTCCTTCCTTTTGGAAAGGTTAGGATGGGCTATTTTTCCACTTTTAAAACATCAGCAATAATACGTTCTAATTCTGCTTTTGGTAAAGCTCCATTTGCCATTTGTGGTTCGCCTTCTGCTGGACAAAACAACATAGATGGTATGCTTCTAATTCCAAATGCTGCAGCTAATTCTTGTTCTGCTTCAGTATCAATCTTATAAATATCTATTTTGTCTTTATATTCTTCAGAAAGTACTTCTAAAACTGGTGCTAATGCTTTACAAGGGCCACACCAATCAGCATAAAAATCGATTAATGCAGGTTTGTTTCCTTCAAATTTCCAGTCTTTATTTTTTTCAAAGTTGAATACTTTTTCTAAAAATGTTTCTTTTGTTAAGTTCTCTGTCATTGTTTCTTAATTTAAGTATAATTTTAGTCGAAATTAAACTCAATATCTTACAAGAAAATAGTAAAACCAAATATATATTGTTAAAAATCATAAACACCTGATTATATAACACATAGTTTTATGTAACTTTAAAAAGTTAAATTTTGTAACATCATTAAAATAAAACAACTAATAATAAATTAATCAAATTTAAAAACAATGAAAACTATTAAAAAAGTGTTTTTTTCAGCAGCAATAGCTTCACTTGCTTTTGTATCTTGTAAAGAAGAAAAAATAAAAGAAGAAAAATCTGCAGGTATTGTATTAGAAAATATGGATACCTCTGTAAAACCTACAGACGATTTCTTTAGACATGTAAATGGAACTTGGTTAGATAAAACTGAAATTCCAGACGATCAAACTTCTTGGGGAGGTTTTAATCAGCTTCGTAAAAAAACAGATGCTGATGTTTTAGATATTTTAAACACAGCAATTGAACAAAAAGATTTTCCGAAAATTAAAGATGCAGAAGGAAATGAAATAGATTCAGATCAAGAAAAAGCAGTAAACTATTACCAAACAATTATGGATACTGTTGCTAGAAATAAACAAGGAAAAGCTCCTGTTATGCCTTATTTAGCTAAAGTTGATGAAATAAAAACTAAAAAAGATGTAGAAACTTATCTTACAAATATGGCTCCTTATGGAGGTGGAGGTTTTTATGGTTTTGGTGTTTATAACGATTTAAAAAACAGTAGCCAATATGCAGGTTATATGGGTGGTGGTTCTTTAGGTTTATCTAGAGATTACTATGTAGATGCAGCCGTAAAAGATAAATTAGACAAATACCAAGAGTTTATGGCTAAAATGCTACAAGAATTTGGTGATGATGAAGCTACTGCTAAAAAGAATGCAGCTACTATTGTTGATTTTGAAACTAGTTTGGCAAAACCAATGATGACTAAAGAAGAAAGTAGAGATATTAGAAAATTATACAATCCAATGTCAATTGCTGATTTGCAAAATTTAGCACCTGCTATAGATTGGCAAGCACATTTAAATGGAATTGGGGTTAAAGATTTAGATACTATTATTGTTACAGATCTTGGATATTTTAAAGCCATGAGCGATATTTTTAGTAAACGTTCTGTAGAAGATATCAAATTATTATTACGTTGGAATACTATTAATAGCTCTTTAGGGTCTTTATCAACAGATTTAGAAACTGCTAATTGGGAATTTTACAGCAAAGAAATGCGAGGAGCTAAAAAACAACGACCAAGAGATGAAAGTGCTTTGTCTAATTTAAATGGTGCCATTGGTGAAGCTTTAGGAAAATTATATGTAGAAAAAATGTTTCCACCAGAAGCAAAGAAAAAGGCTGAGGAAATGATTGACAATGTAATGCTTGGATTTGAAAAAAGAATTGCACAATTACCTTGGATGAGTGAAGTTACCAAAGAAAAAGCACTAGAAAAATTACATAAATTAACTGTTAAAATAGCCTATCCAGATGTTTGGAAAGATTATTCAAAATTACAAGTTACAGGTTTAGAAGATGGTGGTTCTTACTTTGAAAACGCAATAAATGTAACAAAATGGAACTATGCTGAAAACATGGAGAAGTTAGGAAAAGAAGTAGATAGAACTGAATGGGGCATGTCTCCACAAACAGTAAATGCATACTTTAATCCTGTAAATAACGAAATTGTTTTTCCTGCTGCCATTTTACAACCTCCATTTTATGATTACAAAGCAGATGAAGCTGTAAATTATGGTGGAATTGGAGCTGTTATAGGTCATGAAATTTCTCATAGTTTTGATGATTCTGGAGCACGTTTTGATGGCGATGGAAATCTTAAAAACTGGTGGACAGAAGAAGATTCAGAAAAATTTACTTCTATTGGAAAAAAGTTAATTGATCAATACAGCAATATTATTGCTATAGATAGTATGCATTTAAATGGCGAATTTACGCTTGGAGAAAATATTGGAGATTTAGGTGGTGTACAAGCTGCTTATGAAGGTTTACAAATTTTCTTAAACAAAAACGGAAGACCTGATAAAATTGATGGTTACACTCCAGAACAACGTTTTTTCCTTTCTTGGGGTACAATTTGGAGAACAAAAATGCGTGATGAAGCTCTTAAGAATTTAATTATGACAAATACGCATTCTCCAGGAATGTATAGAGCTTATATGCCTTTAAAAAATGTTGATGCTTTTTATGAAGCTTTTGACGTTAAAGAAAATGATAAAATGTATTTAAAACCAGAAGATAGAGTTAGAATTTGGTAGACAATTATTCTTTTGTAAAGACTCATTTTTAGGAGTTTTTCAAAAATAAATCGCATAAAAAAAGCTTTCAAGAAATTCTTGAAAGCTTTTTTGTTGTGGTCCCAATGAGGCAAAAATTTTTTGTATTCAGAACAAGATATTGCAATTTTTATTTTATAACATTCTTATAATTTACAGAATAGAGGTTAGTGTCAATTTCGATTAATTTGATAGTATTAATAATATATTTTTTGTGATTGAATACGTCATTTAAATTCAATTTCTCTGTAAATAATTATAAGTAAACTTTTTAAGCTTTATTATTAAAAAAGAATACTACACCTTGATAAGGTTTTCGACCTTGACTTTATTAACTATTTCAGAGTAAATATCTGTTGAGTTCTCAGGAACCTCTAAAGAAACAATTAACGAATATCTCATTTTATCATTGAATCTATTCATTTTCTTAAGGTTTTTCCACCAACCAGAAGCTTGTGGATAAACTGCTACATACTCACAATTAGATGCATCTGCTGCTGTTAGTGTACAACTATTACTATGTACAGATCCTTTGAAAATATTATTCATCCCTAGATCCCAAGGTATATTTGTCTTTTTACTAAAATACCCATCAGGTAATCCTTTATTTTTATCTATACCTAGTTCTTCTTTTATTTTATTTCTTGGCACATTATTTATACTTAGCATAAAATTATCTGGATCATCGTTAGCAGGCATTAAGGAAAATTTTAAAGCCGCAGATTGATATGAATACTTCGTTGAATATCCTTTTTCTCCTGGATTAGGTTCGATAAAATAAGATAGTGTAATCTTAATTTTAACTTCAGCTTCTCCCATTGATTGTAATGTTTCTTTTGGCCAAGGAAAATTATAAAAATGAACATCTTTTGTTTTAATTGAACCATCCAAATCTTTAAAGTAAGGTTGGATTTCTTCTTCAGAAATAAAAGTCAAAAAATTAGTTTTACTCTCTTTAGCTTTTATCAAATTTGGAATTCCATAGCCATATGTTCTTAACATTAAAATCTTAGATTTTTGAGAGGAATCATAATTCAATTGAGATTTCATTTCATTAGTCCAAGATGCAGAATGAATCATTAAACCTCTTAATGTTTCTTCCCAAGCTGCATTATAAACATTTCTTAATTCAGCCATAAAATTAGATGCCAAAGCAGTTGCTGCACTAGTAGCGTTAATAGTAGAAAACTCATTGAAACTAGTAACTTGTGGTGAAGTTGTTAATAATTCTAAATCATCATCGCCATCAATATCTCCATTTTTTCTTTTAATTAAATTACCCCCTTCGAATACAACATCTGGTTTTATTGGCCAGCTTGGTTCCCAAGCATTTGAAGTTCTACTGAAAGGGGATAATTTATTTAATTGAGCTACCATATCTAAATTTGGCAAAATCTTCTGTGTATATGCTCCAATTGTTATAGCATTCCAAGATTGACCAGGATTAAATATTTGAGAATTTAAATTACTTTCTGGATAATCTTTATACTCGTCTTCTGTTTGTATGTTTCCTGCACTAATTAAGAAAATTTTTTTATCTTGATTATTCTCTCCGAATACATTACTATCTATAACTGCAGACCAAGCTGAAGGTTTTCCAAAATTAAAATCAACTTGACTACTTATAGCAAAACAATAAATACGTTTAAAAGTTGGATTATTAATTATTGCTGTTTTTATAGCAACATCTGTATTAAAAGGCAATCTAGAATCGTCATTCCATCCATTTGGAGGAATAATTTTAACAGACTCTAACCGATGATTAATTTCTTTATCCTCTAATGATTCTAATAAAGCCTTTAAGTCGCCATAAACAGCAACTCCAGCCATTTTTGTTCCATGACCTCTAGCTCCTGAATCATTAATTCCCCAATTTATATCACAAGTTAATCTATCACTATTTGATAGAACAGGCGATATTAATGGATTTCCGTTATTTACTCCAGAGTCAATAATTGAAATATAATTATTCGTATCAGTATTAAAACTGACTCTGTCTATTAAATCATCAACCCATTCTTCACTTTCTTTACTACCAGAATCCAACCAATAAGAATTCAACTCTTCTGATTTTCTAATTTCTGCAATTAGAGAACAAGAATCAATCATTTCTTGCAAATCTTCTAAATTTGCTTTCACACTAATGATAATTCTTTCAGGAAAATAAAGAACATTTTCATCAAATTGAATATCATTAAAAAATAAGATTAATTTTATATTTTCTATTTCTTCTTCATCAATGTATTGTTCTAATGAAAACCAAATTTCCACCCAACTTTTCACATCTTTTTTAGGGATAAAATCAGAATTTCCTATCCAGAAATCAAAAACTGTTGGCTTATAAAAATTATCAATTCTATTGATGAAAGATTTAGAGATCGGTTCTCCTTTATTTGTTGATTTATTTAAATATTTATCAACCGTTTTAAGAAGGTTTTCTTTTTTGTCTTGAGAAAAGAAGACAGTAGCAGTTTGAATTTTACTCTCTGAATCATATTTGACATTTAAAAGCTCTCCTCCACTAGTCCTAGTACTGAATGAATCCAAGTTTAATGAACTTTTTTCTGCACTTGAAAAACTAATGTACTCACCATTTCTAATTGGTAGGTCATTTTGTGCTCTATTTTGGACGTCTATTTGATAATTTTGCCAAATACTATTAATACCATCTCTAAGGTAATTTCCCTGAGTTTCTCTGTCTTTTTGTGGAATAGGATCAGAACTTTTAGGAACAACTATTGGAATAATAGAATATGGTGATTTAGTATGTATGTTTTTTACAAATAAATGAGGATAATCTTTTTCTGTCATAGCAATTAATACATGTTAGTGTCTCATATATTATTTATCCGATCAATTATGGTTTGAAGTAATAATTTTTGAGTAACTTTTTCTTTATCAGTTAATATTGTTTCTTTCAATGCATCATTACAAGCACTAGTAATTTCTGCATGACTTAATCCAATAGCTTTATTCACAATTTTTTTTAATGAGAACTCAGCTAAATAGTTGCCAAGCTTTATTTTAATTAAATTTTCAATTTCTTTTTCTTCTGGAACGGAATAGGTTATAATATCATCAAACCTTCTAAAAAGGGCAGAATCTAAAATATTTATATTATTTGTAGCCCCTATTATAATACTTTCAGAAGAATCTTGTTCAATAAATTGTAGAAAAGCATTTAAAACTCTTCTCATTTCACCAACCTCATTATCTCTTGCTCTTTCAGCTCCTATTGCATCAAATTCATCAAATAAATAAACACCTCTATTAGCAACCATCGTATCAAAAATCAACCTTAATTTTGTAGCTGTTTCCCCCATATATTTGGTCATCAATTTATCCATCATTATTACATAAAGTGGTAATTTTAGTTCTCCTGCAATAACTGATGCTGTAATGGTTTTACCTGTACCTGGTTTTCCAGATAAAAGTATTTTCCTCCTATTCTGTAATCCAAATTTTTGAATTTTGTCCCTTAACTTATATTCTTTAAGTATTCTATCTAATTTTCTTTTAACTCCAACAGAAATAACCAATTCATTTAATCTATTCTCAGGATAATAAGGTAAGACTAGGTCAGATATATCTTTTTTTAATTTAATTACCTTAAAACCACCAGATCTAGATTTATCAACTAAAGATTTTATTTCTTTAGCTATAACCATATTACCTTTTCTAGCTTCGTGAGCTGCAACTTGTAAAGCCATAGAAGTAAACCTATCTTCATCATTTTTATAATGAGATTCTAGCAATAATTTTATTTGTTCTGAAGTTGCCATGGGGTAAACTTGCTTTTTTAGAATTTAATTTATTATAAATATAATAAATATGAAATGAATATTACTCTTTTATTACTGTTTTTTAATATAAATAAACGACACAAAAACCGACACAAGAAATTTAAATAAAAACAAAAAACACTCAAAATCAAATGATTAAGAGTGTTAAAAGTGGTCCCACCTGGACTCGAACCAGGGACCACCTGATTATGAGTCAGGTGCTCTAACCAACTGAGCTATAGGACCAATTAATTAGGGTGCAAATGTACTATTTATTTTAAATAATTTGCAAATATTTTTAATTAATATTACACATCTCTTTTCATCAACCATAAACCAAAATCTTTTAGATTTTCCTTGCTATCATTACTAATACTCATTTTAGAAAGTGTATCAAAAGCTTTTTGTGTATAATTTTCTATTTCTTGTGTAACTAAATAAGGTATATCGTTCATTTTAAAAATCCTTGTAACTTCAGGAACTTTAAAAGAATTGTCTTTTAATTTCTGTCTGTAATAAAATGCAAGTTTTTTTTGATGTTCCTCATTAGCAACCTCTAAGCATTTTAGGTATAAATAGGTTTTTTTATTTTCCATAATATCGCCACCAATTTGTTTCCCAAAAGTTTCTGCGTTTCCAAATGTATCCAAATAATCATCTTGTAATTGAAAAGCCAAACCAAGATTTAAACCAAAATCGTAAATTAAGTCAGCATTTTTATCATCTGTTTCTGCTACAATTGCTCCCATTTTAAGGGCAGCAGCTACTAAAACTGATGTTTTTAAACGAATCATATTTATGTACCCATCAATCGTAACATCATTTCTGGTTTCAAAATCTACGTCTAATTGTTGCCCATCACAAACCTCTAAAGCTGTCTTGCTAAATAATTTTGCTAGTTTCTGAAAAACAATAGGTTCATAATTTTCAAAATATTTATAGGCTAAAATTAGCATAGCATCACCTGAAAGAATTCCTGTGCTAATATCCCATTTTTCATGAACAGTTGGCTTGCCTCTTCTTATAGGAGCATCATCCATAATATCATCATGAACTAAGGTGAAATTATGAAAAACCTCAACAGCTAAAGCAGCTGGCAATGCTTTTTTAGAATCGGCTCCAAAAATATCTGCAGCCATTAATGTTAAAATAGGGCGAATTCTTTTACCTCCTAATTTTAAAATATAATCTATAGGTTCGTACAAATTTTTTGGTTCTTGCACCCATTCTTTAGATTCTAAATACTGTAAAAATTCCTTTTGATAATGTAAAATGTCCAAATCTTTAATTTTTATGTAAAAATAATGTAAAGAATTTTGTCTTTTAAAATGAAATGTTAAAAAATGATTAAAACTTTGGAAACTTTTTTTGTTTCTAAAGTTTCCTGTTGTACATTTGCACTCTTAAAATATTAAAAATACATTTTTTAAAGCTTGATATTTAGATAAAAAAATATAATTAAAACCTTAAAAAATAGCGTTTTACTAAAAATGAAAGAAAAAATTATAGCAAAAGCTGGAGAGTTATTTTTAAAACTAGGTTTTAAAAGTGTAACTATGGATGATATTGCAAATGATTTAGCTATATCAAAAAAAACACTATATAAATACTTTTGTACAAAAAATTCTTTGGTTGAACAAACAACAAATGTATTGCATGATTCTTTTTTATCTATTATAGATAAAATTTCTAATAAAGGATACAATGCAATAGAAGAAAATTTTGAAATAAAGAAAATGTTTAAAGAAATGTTTCAAAATGCTTCTTCCTCACCAATTTATCAGCTAAAAAAATACTACCCTAAAATTTATGAGAAAACAATGGAAAAAGAGATTATTTTATTTACAGAATGTATTAAAATAAATTTCAAAAAAGGTATTGAAGATGGCTACTACAGAAAAGATATTAATATAGAATTGGTCACAAAATTTTATTTCTCTTTAGTTTTTAGTGTTCATGAAAACACTTCTGAAAATCATAAATTACCGAAACTAGAGCAAGAAGTTTTAGTATATCATACAAGAGCAATTGCTACAGAAAAAGGATTAAAAGAATTAGATAAACAACTTAAAATTAATCAATTATAAAAATGAGGAAATATATTTACATACTTTCTTTTTTTGCATTTGTAATTAACACAACTGCTCAAGAAAAAACAATGCAACTTTCTTTAGAGGAAGCTATTGCTTTCGCTTTAGAAAATAGTTATAATGCTAAAGCAGCTAAAAACGATATTAAATCTGCGAACGAAAAAGTTTGGGAAACAACTGCTATTGGTTTACCACAAATTAATGCAGCTCTTGATTATCAAAACTTTTTAAAACAACCTGTTTCTTTATTACCAGCTGCTGCTTTCGATAATACAAGCAGCACAGTATCTACTGTAGAAGAGTATTTTGATTTGCAAGCAAACAGAGAACCAACAGCTCCAGGTGGTTTTATACCAGTAGTTTTTGGGACACCTCAAAACATGAATGCTACTGTAACATTAAGACAATTACTTTTTGATGGTTCTTATTTGGTAGGTTTACAAGCTTCGAAAACTTTCTTAAAAATTACAACACAGGCAGAAGAAAAAACAGAATTGTTAACAAGAGAGGTTGTTGTAAACGCTTATGGAAATGTATTGGTTACTCAAAGTAGTATTTCCATTTTAAATAGTAACATTAAAATTCTTCAAAAGAATTATGATGATGCTAAAAAAATCTACGAAAATGGTCTGAATGAAGAAGAAGATGTAGAACAACTAGAAATTACTTTAGGGAATCTTAAAAACCAACTAAAGAGCGTGCAAAGAATGGAGGAAATAGCCTATCAAATGTTAAATCTTTCTTTGGGTAGTTCTATCAATACAACCTTAATTTTAACGGATACTTTAGAGAGTTTAGCTACTGAGAATATTCAGTTGGCGTTAATTTCTGAACCTTTTAACGTAAATAATCATATCGATTTTAGAATTGCAGAAAATAACAGAGAAGGCAGTCTTTTAAATGTAAAGTTAGAAAAAAGTAAATATTTACCAACTTTAAGTGCTTTTGTAAATTATGGTACACAAGCATTTTCTGATTCGTTTAGCTTTTTTGATGGCGATCAACGTTGGTTTGAATCTTCTCTTTTAGGCGTAAGTTTAAACGTACCTATTTTTAGTAGTTTTAGTAGAAAATCGAAAGTTTCTCAAGCAAAATTAGAATTAGAAACTGCTGATATACGTTTGGAAGAAACTAAACAACGTTTAAGTTTACAGGCTCAAAAAGCACAAAATGATTATCAATTTAGTATCGAAAATTATCAAACTGCAAAAAAGAATGTTGGTTTGGCAGAAAGAATCGAAAAGAAACAACGTATAAAATTCTTTGAAGGTATTTCTTCTAGTTTCGATTTATTACAGGCACAAAATCAATTATACAGCCAACAACAAAGCTATATACAATCTATGTTAGACGTAATTTCTACCAAAGCAGCTTTAGAAAACGCATTAAATTTACCAATTAACTTAACTAAATAAAAAACACCGATGAAAAATATATATTTAATCTTATTAGCAACTGTTCTTTTTGCTTCTTGTGCAGATAAAAAAGAAGTTTCTGTAGATGATGTTTTAGCAAGTAATGATATTACACAATTAAAAACTAAGAAAACAGAAATTACTGCTAAACAGCAAGAATTAGCTGCAGATTTAAAACTAATCAATGATCAAATTGATGCTTTAGATGATAATAAAAACATGCCTTTAATTACAACCTACAAAGTAAAAGAGGAAGTTTTTACACATTTTATAGAGTTACAAGGAAGTGTACAAACCAAACAAAATGTTTTAATTTATCCTGAAATGCCAGGTATTTTACAAAGCGTTTATGTAAAAGAAGGTCAAAAAGTTTCTAAAGGGCAAATTTTAGCAAAGATTGATGATGGAGGAATGTCTCAACAATTAGCACAATTAGAGGCAAATGCTGCCTTTGCTAAAACTACTTTTGAACGTCAAAAAAGATTATGGGATCAAAAAATTGGATCAGAAATTCAGTTTTTACAAACTAAAACTGCTTACGAATCTCAACAAAGTGCTGTAGATCAAGTAAAAAGTCAGTTAGGAAAAGCTACAATAAGAGCGCCTTTTTCTGGAATTATAGATGTTGTTTTTAAAGAAAGAGGAACTGTAGTGGCTCCAGGACAAGGTTCAGAAATTTTTAGAATTGTAAACCTGTCTAATATGTATATTGAAACTGAAGTACCAGAAACCTATATTGGAAGCATCACTAAAGATAAAAAAGTAGAAGTTAATTTCCCTGTTTTAGGAGAAACTGTAACCTCGAAAGTAAGACAGGTTGGTAATTTTATCAACCCAAATAATAGATCTTTTAAGATTGAGATTGATGTACCAAATTTAAACGGAAACGTAAAACCAAACTTAACTGCAAGATTAAAACTGAATGATTATACAAGTGAAAACGCAGTTTTAATTCCTCAAAGTATTATTTCTGAAAATGCAAATGGTGAGCAATTTATCTATATTATAAAAGATAAAAATGCAAATGATGAAGCTGTTGCAGAACGTTTAATTATTGAAACAGGAAAAACACAAGGAGATATGATTGAGGTTGTAAAAAATCTTCCTGCAGATTCAGAAATTATTATGGAAGGTGCAAGAAGTGTTAACAATGGTCAGGCTGTAAAAGTGATTAACAAAAAGTAAACATGGAGAAAAAAAATAAACAAGTAGACAAAGAATTTAAACTTTCTTCTTGGGCAATAAATAATAAAACCACTATTTATGTCCTAATGTTTTTAATTCTCTATTTAGGAATTTCGGCATATTTTACAATGCCTAGAGAGAATTTTCCAGAGATAAACGAAACCAAGATTTACATTAGTTCTGTATATCCAGGAAACACTGCAGAAGACATTGAAAAACTAATTACGAATCCTTTAGAAGATAAATTAAAGTCGGTTAGTAATGTGGTTGAAATTACCTCTACATCTCAAGAAGATTACTCAATTATTACTGTTGAGTTTGATGAAAAGATTGATGTAGATAAAGCAAAACAGAAAGTAAAAGACGAAATAGACCAAGAAACTGCTGGCGAAGATTGGCCAACTTTTAATGGTGCAAAAGTTACGCCTAATGTTTTTGAGTTAAGCATGTCTGAAGAAGTGCCGATTTTAAACATCAACATTTCTGGGAATTATCCTGTTGCAAAATTGAAAGAATATGGAGAATATTTGCAAGATGAAATTGAAGATTTAACAGAAATCAAGAAAGTAGATATTCGTGGAGCACAAGAAAAAGAGGTTGAAGTTGCTGTAGATATTTACAAAATGATGGCTGCAAAAGTTAGTTTTGATGATATTACAAACGCTATAAATCGTGGAAACGTGACCATGTCTGCTGGTAATTTTATTACAAGTCAGCAAAGAAGAACCATTAGAATTATTGGTGAAATCGATGAACCATCAGATTTAGGAGATTTTGTAGTAAAATCTGAAAACGGAAACACTACCTACTTAAAAGATGTTGCTGAAATTTCTTTTAAGGATAAGGACAAAACTACTTACGCAAGAGAAGATGGTCATGCAGTTGTAATGCTAGATGTTAAGAAAAGATCTGGTGAAAACATGGTGGCTGCTGCAGAACAAATTGGCGTAATTGTTAAAGAGGCAAAAGCAAATAATTTTCCTCCAGATTTAAAAGTTACCATTGCAAATGATCAATCTCCAAAAACAATTGGACAAGTAGATGATTTGGTGAATAACATCATTTTTGGAGTAATTTTAGTGGTAATTGTATTGATGTTTTTCTTAGGATTTAAAAACGCAATTTTCGTTGGTTTTGCAATACCAATGTCTATGTTTATGTCTTTAATGATTCTAGGAGCAATGGGTTATACCTTAAATACCATGGTACTTTTTGGACTAATTATGGGTCTTGGAATGTTGGTAGATAATGGAATTGTGGTTGTAGAAAACGTATATCGTTTAATGGACGAAGAAGGAATGACCAGAATCGAAGCTGCCAAAAAAGGAATTGGAGAAATTGCTTTTCCAATTATCATATCTACAGCTACAACAGTTGCAGCCTTTATTCCTTTAGGTCTGTGGCCAGGAATTATGGGGCAATTTATGGTTATTTTACCAATTACATTATCTATTGTTTTAGGTTCATCTTTATTCGTTGCCATTTTCTTTAACTCGGTTTTGGTTTCTCAATTTATGAGTACAGAAGATAAAGATATGCCACTAAAAAGCATCATTAGATTAACATCTATTATGGGGGTTGTTGGTTTGTTAATTTTCTTTTTCGGAGGTGAATATAATGGTTTAGGAACCTTAATTTTATTCACAGCAATTATGTTGTGGGTGTATAGATTGTTTTTAAGAAAAGCAGCAAATTACTTTCAGAAAAACACCTTAGTAACTTTAGAAAATTGGTATGGAAGACAACTAAAAAGATCACTTTCTGGCTGGGCTCCTTATATTTTAGTAGTCGGAACTTTTATTTTACTAATTGTTGCTTTTATAGGCTTTGGTTGGTCTGTTGGAGAACAAAGAACAAAAATTGAGTTTTTCCCAGATAACAAACCGAACCAAATTATTGTGTATATAGAATATCCTGAAGGAACAGATATTGAGAAAACGAATCAAATTACCAAAGAAATTGAGCAGAAAGTATTTGGCGTTTTAAATCAAGATCAATATACAGATGGAGATTATAATTATATGGTAGAAAGTACAGTTTCGCAAGTTGGTGAAGGTGCTGGAAACCCACAAACAGATGGAGGATCCTCTGCAGAAATGCCACACAAAGGAAAAATCACAGCTTCCATGCGTGAGTACAAATTTAGACGTAAAGAAGATAGTGAATTGCTTCGTCAAAAAGTACAAGCTGCTTTGGTTGGTATTTATCCTGGAGTTTTAATTTCGGTTGAAAAAGATGCAAATGGACCACCTGCAGGAGCTCCAGTGAACATCGAATTAAATGGTGAGGATTATGAAGAATTAATTTATACAGCAGAAAGAATGCGCGATTATTTGAACACGCAAAGTATCTCTGGTGTAGATGAATTAAAAATTGATGTAAACAAATCGAAACCAGGAATGCAGGTTTTGGTGGATCGTAAAAAAGCGGGTGAATTAGGAGTTTCAACTGGGCAAGTTGGTTCTCAACTAAGAGCATCAATCTTTGGAAATAAAGCAGGTATTTATAAAAAAGATGGCGAAGATTATGATATTTACGTTCGTTTTAATAAAGAGGATAGATATGATAAAAGTGCCGTTTTTAATCAGAAAATAACCTTTAGAGATCAAGCTTCTGGTAAAATTAAGGAAATACCAGTTTCTGCTGTGGCTTCACAAAGTAACAGTTCTGGTTTTAGTGCCATAAAACACAAAGATGTAAAACGTGTGGTAACTGTGTATTCTGCACTTTCTCCTGGAGAAACAGATGCAGGTGCAGTTGTGGCTAGAATCCAAAATTCTATGAAGAGTTTTAAGGATTTACCAAAAGGAATTAAAATTGATTATACAGGTCAAATTGAAGAGCAAAACAAACAAATGGCGTTTTTAATGGGCGCATTTTTTACAGGTTTAATGCTAATTTTCTTTATTTTGATTTTCCAATTTAACTCGGTTTCTAAACCAGGTATTATTATGTTGGCTATCTTTTTAAGTTTCATTGGTGTGTTTGGTGGTTTGGTAATTTCTGGAGCTCCATTTGTTATTATGATGACCATGGTTGGTATTATTTCACTTGCAGGAATTGTAGTAAATAATGGTGTGGTTCTTCTAGATTATGCACAACTTTTAATTGATAGAAGAAAAATAGAAGATGATGTTGCAGACGAAGATTACTTGCCTTTAGATAGTTTATTTGAAACTGTTGTGAAAGCTGGTAAAGCACGTTTACGTCCTGTTTTATTAACAGCAATTACCACAATTTTAGGATTAATTCCCTTAGCAATTGGTTTAAACATTAACTTCTTTACACTTTTTAGTGAGTTTGATGCCAATATTTATATGGGTGGAGATAATGTTGTTTTCTGGGGTCCATTAGCAAAAACTGTAATTTATGGTTTGTTAATCGCTACGTTTTTAACGTTGATTGTTGTTCCTATTTTATTCTTTTTAATTACAAAGTTTAAAATGAGAATTAAAGGAATTTTACCTCATCAATTAGAAGCAGCAGAAAATGAAAATCTTGCCTTTAGTGAAGATGTAAGAATTGACAATAAGAATCAAATTTAAATTAAGATGATATAATTTATCCTACAAGGTTTCTTTTGAACCTTGTAGGTATAATTTAGTATTTGGAATAAATAGTTGATTATTTAACTACCTACAAGGTTTTAAAACCTTGTAGGTAGTTAAGGAATAGAAAAAAGGGTTAAAATCATACTGATTTTAACCCTTTTTAGTTTTTTAAATTAAGCTTATTATTCATCAATAATAATATTTTTATACATTTTAATAATTACTTTTTGCTTTTTTAGATCGATAAAAGTGTATGCTGTAAAACACATTTCCTCTTTGTATTCGTCTAAAATATTTACAGATCTAAAGCCTAATTCTTTTTCTGGATTTGTATATTTTTCATTTAAAAACAACTGTAATGCAAAGAAAATTTCATCGTGATTTTCTTCAAAATAGTGAATAGCATTTATTTGAAAAGTATTCATAGAATGCAAGTAACTTAGACTTATGTTATTTGCATAAAGATTGCAATATCCATCTGTTTCTTTGATTGGATCTATTTCTAAACCACTATCATCGACTTTCCTAAAACCTAAAGTTGATGCTATATAAATGTAATCATCATAATCTCTTGTTTGCATAATTTAGATCTTTATCTAGTTGATAATCGTGTACTTAATAGTAGGTATATTATCATGGAAATTTTCCACTTAAAATAATATTCACTAAATTTAATTATTCTTTTGTCCATTTTATGAAAAAACTTGTTTTTTTAATGTTCTTTTTAACTGTAATTCCACTTTTATCTCAAGAAAATGGAGCAAGAGGAACACTTACAGATTCTGATCAAAAAGATACCATAAAAGGTACTAAAAGAGCTTTGATTATTGGTATTTCAGACTATAGTTCATCTGATTTAACGCTAAAATATGCTGATGATGATGCAACACTTTTCAAAAATTATTTAACAAAGATTGAAAAAGTAGCCGAAGAAAATATAGCGCTTCTAATCAATGAAAAAGCTACCTCTTTTAACATTTTAAACGGACTCCAAGATTTAATAGCATCAACCAAAAAAAATGATCTTGTATACTTGTTTTTTGCAGGTCATGGAGATGTTGTGGACAAAGAAAATGTAAAAGAACAGCTAGGTTTTTTATTGGCTTATGATGTAAATCAAAATAGAGAGTTTTATGGCACACAAGGTGTAATTCCGTTTAAAGATATAAGTTTAACTGTAAATACAATTGCGAGTAAAGATGCAAAAATAACGTTGGTTTTAGATGCTTGTAGATCTGGCTATTTATCTGCAGATGGTGCTCAAAATAATTTAAAAACATTTAATGAATACTTACAAAACTCTACAAAGTTATTAAGCTGTAACCCTAATGAATTATCTTATGAAGGAGATGACTTAAAACTGAGCGATGACAATACTGGTCATGGTTATTTTACCTATTATTTGGTGTTGGGTTTAATGGGTGCAGCAGATAATTTAGTGCAAGATAACAAATTACAATACTTTGAACTTCAAGGGTTTTTAGACACCAATGTAAATTTAGCAACCAACAATAAACAAACGCCTGTTGTTAAATCTAAAACTTCTACTGGTGTTTTTAAAGAAGTACTTTCTTTGGATAAAAAAGAAGCATTAGAGCAGATACAGAACCCAACAGGCCTTAAAAATATTTTGGCCTCCAGAAGCAATTCTAATACAAATGAAAAAGGTTTAAAGCTAAATTCGGACCTTATCAAAAAATTTAATGACGCTTTAGAAAATAAAAATTATTATGGTACTTCTTTAAGTGCTTTTGAAATTATTAAGCAAGCAATAAAAGAAGCAAAAACAGATAATAATATCATTAGTTTAATGAAAAACAAATTGGTGGTTGCACTATCTACCAAAGCTCAACTTTTAATAAACGATTATATTGGGAATGTTGAAAACTTACCTAATGGAAACGTATTTCAGCAAAATGCAAAACATCTAGAAATTTGTTTAGAACTTATAGAAAAAGAGAATTTTAGTTACAACCGAATTTTAACAAGCAAGTTATTTTTAGAGGCTTACGCAATCATTAAAAATAGACAGTTTAACAAATATCCTTTGGCAAAAAAGAAGTTAAACCAAGCTTTAGAAATAGAGAAAAAAGCCGCATATATTTATAATGCTTTGGGTATTGTTTTAAATTATGAAGAAGATTATGAAAAATCTGGAGAAAACTATAACAAAGCAAGCGAACTGATACCTACTTGGACGTTTCCAATCAACAATTTTGGGAATAATTATTTAGATAAATCCGAATATGAGAAAGCCAACGAATATTTTAAAAAGGTATTAACCATCAAAAAGAACGATATAAGTAGTTATAATAATTTAGGAGCTGTTAGTGAAAACCTAGGTAGATATCAAGAAGCAGAAAACTATTATCATAAAGTAAAAGAATTTGGAGGCGAATATTTATCAATCACTTTAAGAAATTTAGCGATTTTGTATAAAAACAAAGGCAATATTAAAGGTGCAGAAAATTATTATTTACAAGCTATTCAAAAAGATTCCACAGATGTTGATGCATTATTTGGCTATGCAGAATTGTTAATTGATGAAAATATAAACTCACAAAAAGCTGTAGGTTTACTAAAAAAAGCAATTCAATTAGAGCCATTTATTGCAAAAGGTTATTCTGAATATGGCTCTTTTTTAAGACGCTATCCAAAAAACGATAACGATTTGATAAAAGCAGACAGCCTTTTTAAAATCGCCATCAAAAACAATCCTTTTTATACATGGACTTATGCAAGTAGAGGCTGGTTATTTCACAAACAAAATGAAGATGAAAAAGCATTAACTTCTTTTAATGAAAGCATAAAAATAAATCCTAAAAAGGCAAGTGCTTATTATTATCTAGCTAATTTTTATGAAAATGGTTTGCAAGAAAAAGCATTGGCAAAAGAGCTATTTGAAAAATCTTTACAAATAGATTCTTTTTATATGCCTGCTTATAAAGGTTTAGTTAGTTTGTTAAATGCAGAAAATAAACAAGATACTTCTATAGAAATGTTGCAAAAAGTAATTGCTAGAAATAGCCAAGCACCAGATTTATATGCGCTTTTAGGAGATACTTATTATCGTAAAAAAGAATACGCAGCTGCTATTAATAATTATCAAAAAGCCATTGAAGTAGATAGTACCTATGCAAAAGGCTACACAAATTTAGCTTACAGTAAATTGATTACGAAAGAATATGTAGCTGCATCAAAATACTTCAAGTTATCTGCAAAATACAATCCATATAAAAATAAAGTAGCAGATTTTTCTAAACTTTTCTTGCTACAAGCCAGAAGAGAAAAAAGAGCAAATAATGTTGAAACAGCAGCAACTATTTTAGAACAAGCATATAAACTAGACACCAATATAGAAACCATTTTTGCGCTCATAGAATTGTACTATTTCACAAATGAAATTAATAAAAAGAAAGCCTTAATTGAAGAATTGAAGAATTTTTCTGCAGGTAAAAGTTGGCAAATAAAAAAATATGAGTTGCTTTCTAAAATTTATATCGATTTAAATGATGCAAAAAATGCAGTCTTTTATTTTGATGAAATGCAAAAAATTAACCCAATAGCCAATGTTATTTTAGAAGCTTTAGTTTTATCAACAAATGATAAAAACAAAGAAGCAAAAGAAAAATTAAAAACGGTTAATCCTTTACTGTTAAGAGAGCAATATTTAAAGAGAAAATATAATAGCAAAACAATTAACCTCATTAAAAAACTACAAGAATGAAAAATAAAATAATCATCAACATACTTATTTTTAGCTTTCTAAGCTTTAGTTTAAAAGCAGGCGTAAACATTAAAAATGGCAACTTTTACATTTCTTATTCAGATGTTTTACTAAAAAAATACAAATCTGCCTTTAAAGATATTACAAGAACTTACAATTCAAAATCTACAGAAATTGGCTTGTTTGGTTATGGTTGGGGAACAAAATTCGAAACTTCAATTACGGTTTATCCTGATGGAACTTTGCAAGTAAAAGAATATGGTGCTGGAGGTAAAACCATTTATTCTTCCAATTTTATTTCTAGTGATTTGACACAATTAATGATTGATGATTTAATTGATGCCATGCAAACTGAGGGCGATTTAGAATTAAACCCTACAAGTATTACCAATCAAATTAAAAAGCTAAAAAACAATATTGAGTATCGTTTAAAAACTTGGGACAAGTATGTTGAAAAAGGATTGTTAGAAAATCCCACAGATTTCCCTATAGGTTCTGAATGGGAAAGTTTTACAAGAGGAAATCAGAAAATAACATTAACAGCAGAAGGTTTTGTAAGAACTCAAAAAAATAAAAATGAAAAAGAGGTTTTTAATTTAGATGGACAATTAATTCTTTATGACTTAGGAAATGGAGAGTTTACCACTTTAGAGTACACGAATTATATACTTTCAAAAATGATTACTGGCGATGGAACTGACCTAATTTTTGAGAGCAATAAAGATGGTTTTATCACAAAGATTTATTTTGATGGAGAAAAAAAGAAGAGATATGCAGAATTCAAATATACTGAAAACAGCTTAATTTATAGTGAAGATATCGCTGGTAATCAATATGCATTTGATTATGATGAAAAGGAAAATCTAACAAAAATAATATACAATCCTGTAAGATTTAAAGGAGAGAAATTAGATGCTATGCTAATTTCTTACCATCCAAAAACATCTTACACTAAAAGTGTTACGAGTAGAGATGGTAGCGTAGTTTCTTATGAATACCCAACTTTTTTTAAAGAAGATGGCACAAAAGACGATCATCATTATGCTACAAAAATTACCAAAGAAGGCTATAATGGAAGTTTAGTTACCAATACTTATGAATATTTTATTGGTACCAAAGAAAATGGAGGAACCTATTCTAAAAAGATTATTACAACCATAAATGGCATTAAAACTTCTACTGAATATGATGAAATTTGTAGCAATCCAATTCAAATTTCTAGAGGTAACCATACCACCAATTTTAAATATAATAACAGGTGTTTACTTATTGAAAAAACCTCAACCAAAGGCGATTCTATTTACATGAAATATCATCCAACATCAGAAAAAATTACATACGTTAAAAATGGTGTTGGCACATACGAGTTTACCTATGATGAAAACTTGAATTTAACCTACGTAGAAAAAGATAAAGAAGATTGGGTACAATTAGCGTACAATGAAAAAGGCAAAATTGTTACTATGACAGATGGAAGCACAACATCCGAGAAAGGAAGAACACTTACTTTTGAATACAACAAACTTGGAAAACCGATTAAAATAGTACTAAAAGATGTTGGAGAGATCAATGTAGTGTATAATAATTCTGGCGAAATTGAAAGAGTAGAAAGTGAATCTGGTCATAAAATGGCGCTGCAAGTAACACAGGCTTTTCAAAGTCTTTTAGCTTTAGTAAAACCTTCTGGTGTTAATTTAGGGATGTAAAATTAACTTTTTACCAAGCCTTAATAATTACATTTTTATTAACTTCCCTAATATCTGGTACTTGTTTTCCATTAGTTAAAAGCATTACTTCTTTTAAAACTTCAGCTATAAAATCTTCTGTTAAGGGTATCGTTTTTTGAACATCTTCTTTACTTAATGAAAATGCAGGAAATTTACTTTTTAAAACCTTTAAATATGCAGATGTAAATGCTCCATTACTTAATTCTTTGTTCTCGTAAGCAACATCCGCACCAGAAGAAGCAGACAAAATAGTAACGCCAGATTTCGATAAAAAATCATCAAACAATGTAGAAACAATTTCTGATACTTTAAATTTTGGCGCCTTTTTGTTAGATTCTGTTATAGTTCCTCTTTTCCCTTTTTCAATAACTGTTGTTTTCTGTTGATTTGTTTCATCAATATCTAAAGTATTTCCTGCATGGCAAGTATCCATCAATAATAATTTTTGTGATGCTTTTGTTATTGCTAAACCATTGATAATGGTGTTAAATGCGACACCTTTTTTTGTAACATTATCAAAATCCATATCATAAGGAGCAAAATAATAATCCTTATTATTATCTAAAGTACCATGTCCTGCAATAAAAACAATTACTTGATCTTCCTTTTTAGTATTCTTTAAAAAACCAGCAATTTCAGTTTCTATATTTTCTTTTGTAGCTTCTTTATTTGTTATTTTTTTTACAAATGTTTTATCGAAAGAATAAGGTGTAGATTTTGACAAAACTTCATTAGTACTAAAAGTTCCATAATTAAAGGAATTTACTAAAGAAGAAGTTGCTTCAATCCATTTTGGTGCAGCATTTATTATAGATATCCCTTTAATATTGTACCCTTCATCAAAAAAAGTTTTACTTTCTAAAACTTCGCCCTTTAAATTATAGGTAATTGTTTTGTATCTAAATTCATCTAGCTCGCTACTTAATACTGTAATTTTTAATCCGTCTTCAGAAATGGAAGCATCATCACCATATTTTATACTAATAGGAATTTTTATCGGAGTTTTATCATTTTTTAGATTCAACACAAAAGATTCATCATTTCCACCTCTAAATAATAAATACGTTCCATTTTTACATATATCTTTAAATTGCGGATTATAAATTGAACCTTCTAAAATTTTTTGATTACCAAATTCTGTATATTTATTGATATCAAAAGTTTTTGTTGTAATTTCTTTTGATGAAACAGCACCAATTGAAACTTTAATTTCATTTTTTAAACCATCAGAAAAATTATTAAAATGAAACCATTTATTGTTTAAAAGTGGTTGTAAATTATCTGTTTCTTGATCGTAATTAATATTAAAAGGTAGTTTAATTTTGAAGAATTTTTTTGATGAGAAATCATATTTATAAAAAACATTTTCATTGGTTCTTAGGTAAAATTCTTTATCTGATTTAGCAGTGTAAATTTGTTTTTTAAGTGAATAGCTTTCTTTTTTAAAATCTTCAGGAAAAATAATTTTATTAGTTGTGTTTGAGTTAAAATCCCAAATATAGTTTTTTTCATAATCAATTTCTAACCAAATATTTCCGTTAATATCTATTGGATACAATTCTCCTACAGAACTATATTCACCTGAATATCTACTTAAATTTTTTGACTCTTTATTGTTTGAAGATTGTAAATTATAGTTGATTCCTAAAAACTCATTTTGAAAATTTTTGATGGTAATACTATCTAATTTTCCATAAATATTAGCAATATCAAAAGCATCTTTATCTGCAAAAGTTAAATTATAAGCTGCTTGTTGATATTTAGAAACACCAATGCTTAATACGTATAAATCGCCTTTTTTATCATCAATAGTAGTTTCCGTATGTTTTTTGATTGTTTTTATTTCACTAAATTCTTTTTTGTTTTTTCTTAAAGAAATGGCTTTATTTAATAGTGTAAGATATTCTTGATTTGGTGTACCAAAAACGTTTAAAACTTCTTGAGGCTTAAAAATAATTTCGTCTGCGTTTTGTAGGGATTCTTTGTTATTATTTTTGGTAACATATAAAAAATCAGCTGCATTTGAATTGCTGAAATAATGGTTGTTAGCATCATAAAAAATATGTTCTTTTTCTGATGGATGAAACATACCTCCTATTTCTTGCTGAGTTTTAGTATCTACAATACTAATTTTTCCATTTGCATAACTAATCATTAATTTGCTTGCATCACTATTAAAAGAAATTGATTTAACGTTTGCTAAAAAGCTGTTTGGCATTATTTTATCAATAAGAAAAATACCTGCATTTTCCATAAACATCGCAACTTTTTCTTTTTGATATGTTAAATCATTTAAAAAAATACAAGGTTTTTTATCTGATGTAAATACTCCATTTTCATTAGGTATAAAAAAAATACTTTCTTTATTACATTTACCATATTCAAGTTGTTGAAAAGAATTACTTACCACAAAACCATTATCTGCTGTATGCAAAAGGTAACTTCCGTCAGTTAATTGTTCTTCAAAAACAATTGTTTTAAAATCAGATTTAATTTGAAAAAGATTTTTATCATTAATGGTTGCAATGTGTTTTGCATCTTTAGAAAATTTGGCAAATTTATATGTTCCATCAAACTTTTTACCTTCGTTATTTTCAACAATAATTATGGGTTGTGGTTCTGTATAGCCTCTGTTATAATATCTTTTTGGACTTAATAATAATTTATTTGAAGTGGCATCATAATCAACGACATTAAAGAATTGATCTTTTATCTTATATAGTTTTATTATTTTATCATCTATAAAATTATATATAAAAATATAGTACTCTTTATCTATAAGATCCTTACCATTAAAAACAAGAAATCCTGATTTTCTTTCAAAAAGATAATCCTTAGAATAGAAGTCAACTTTATGATTAATTTCTAAATAATCTTTAAAACTTAGTGTATTAAAACGATTATAAAAAGTGCCTTTACTAAAATATTTTACTTGTAATTCATCTGCATTATAATTGTTTTTTTCTTTCGTTTCTATACCTTCAACTAAAAAACTGTCATCAGATAAAAACATTCCTTCATAAAATTTTTGATTAAAATTAGGATGAATACTTAATGCGTTTTTCTTTTTTGTATCAGAAACTGTAAAATTTGCAATGGCAATAAAGTTGTTAAAAACATTCGATGTTACAACGCTCTCATTTTTAAGAAAAGTTCCTGAATATGCACCTTGTTTGAGCTCTAGTTGACTAGCTATAAATTTATTGTTTGCGAATTCTATAATGATGGGGTTTGTTGGAAAATTGCTTTTGGATGTAACTAAAATTCTATTATTTTCTAAAGTATCGTCTGTAATAGAAGTTGAATGATCTAATGAAAACCAATCTGTTTTTAATTCTGCTTCTTTACTTTTAACACCATTTTTATACCTATAAATTGATAATAAATTTTCTTCGGAAGAAAGCAGTACTGCATATAAAGTGTTTTCAGTTCCCTTAAAAAAAGTATGTAGTATTTTGTCTTTTTTTTCATTTTCTGTTTCCCATAAAATATTTTTACTTTTTAAATCTCTACAAATAATTTTTTGCCCTTCTTTATAATGCTCTTCAACATAGGCTACTAAAGTTGTGTCTTTACTTACACTTGCAGTTTTAACTTTGTTTTCTGTTAAAAAAATAGTTACTGGTTGAAAATTATTATCTAAAACTATTAACTCTGACCTTAAAGTATTAATTTGATTTGTAGTTATAATAAAATTACTATTCTTGTGATTTATAAACTTAAATGCAAATTTCTTTTTAAGTAATATTTTATTAGAATTTACGTCAATAATAAATAGCGTATCATTTTTTTTATAAGTAATTCCTTTTCCATTTATAACCAATTTCAGATTTTCTAAAATAAATCCATCAGATTTTCTAATTGTTTTCTCGTAACTAAAATCTTCTGTGAAATAACTTATTATTTTACCTGAGTTATCTACAGTAAATATTCTTTTTCCGTCCTTAGAGGCAATTATATCTTGAATTTGTGAAGAGTGATAATCTTTTAAATGGAGTTTGTAATCTTCTTGAGAAAAGACGTTAGATATAATTCCTAATACAGCAAAAAGGAGAATTATTTTTACTTTGATAATCTTTTTCATAATTTTTCTTTTTCTATCATCTTTTGCTAAAATAATCAATATTTATAATAGATAACCCACATGATTATCAAAACTTTAACAAAAACCTTATCATTAATCAAAATGACGTTTAAAAGATTCTCTTATATTTACAAAAAAATACTATGATGTTTAAAACTCTTTTTAAAAATTCTATAGCAAGTTTATTAATTGTTTCATTCTTGTTTTCTTCTTGTGCAAGCCACAAAAGATCTAACATACAGGCTAACGAAAATTTTGTAGTTGAATTAACCAAACAAAAAGCAAGAGGAGGACTTACAACCACTGCTTTAGAAGGGCTTTTTATGGGTGCAAAATATTTGGTTGATAAATCTACCAAAAAACTCATAAACACCTATACAAACTCAATTTCTATAAACGATTATTACAATAATTTTACTGGAAAAATTAAAAAAACATATACAGGAATTCAGCTGAAGAAGTATGCAAACCCAATTGAAAGTGCCCAGAAAACGGAAATGAAATCTATAATGACTAGAGAAATTAAAATAGAGCCAAAATCTAGAGGTGCAAAAGCAACAACAGTTTTAGCTTTAGATGATTTTTTCCCGAAAGAAAATGATGATTTATTAAATTTTCATGCAGTTATCGATTTTGAGAGTGATGAAGGTAATCCTGGCGTAACTCGTTTAAGTTTTAGTGAATTAAGAGTGTTTTTCTCTAAAACAAAGATTTTTACTGATGAAAATTTAAATGCACGCGTGTTAATTTCTATTGAAGGTCAATGGAGAAGTACAGATGGTTCTCCACAAACAGCTACTTTAATTGAGCAAGAATATGATTTCAAAAACATTAAATATGGTTATAAAAACCAAATTGATGAACCAATTTTAACAAAATGGTATTATGATATTCCGATTTTATCTGAGTTGGAAGAAAATACAACCTATGGAGTTATAAAAGTAAATGTTCAGTTAGAAGAATATGAAGGAAATAAAAGCAAATACTTAAACAAATTGCCTTCTATTTTAAGTGATAATAAAAGTGCTATCATTAAAAATGGTTCTTCTACAATTAATAAAATTATTGACTAACTTTTACTCCTTAACAATTTCATAAATAATTTCTGAGGTATACCCATCTACTTTATCAGAAACTACAATAACATCTCCTTGACCTCTTGAGTTTAAAAATGTGTTATTTACAAAACTAGCTAAAGGATTTAATGCACCTCTTTCTCCTACAAAACCTCTATTTTTTATGGTGGATGCAATATTAATTGGATAAGGAGAAGCAATACATTTCATAACTAATTTCTCATAAGGAGGTCCATAATTCATTATTTTATCACTAAAAAGAACTGTTTTTCCTTTTTCTATTAATCTTTCCTGATCGTTCATTTTAAAACGATCACTAGGAAAAATACTATTAATTTCTCCTTTAGAATTTACTTCAATAATTGTAAAATATAAATCCTTTTCTGAATGATTAGTAACTTCAAAAACCAACTTGTCTTTTCCAGGAACAATAGACAAAACGTTATTTCTCATAATGTCCTCTGGTTTGCCAATTTCATTTTCTTCTGTTAAAATATTTAATTTTACAGGTAAAGCTCTAAAAGTAAATTCGTATTTTTTGTTGTTGAAGTTCAACTTTTTCATGTACGAACCATGAGCATAGGTTGATAATGTTTTCTTTAAAAATTTAAGGTTGTCAATTTTTACATTTTCTTCAATAGCACTAAAACCATTGGTTGTATATACATTAAATTGATTATTTTTCTCTGTAATTATAACATCAGATTCTAATGAATCTACAACTTTACCCAGTTTTGTTTCTTCTAAAAATTTTGTTATTTCATTCTTCACTTTTTTATTTTCTAAGCTTTCATCAAAAGAAATGTTTAAAGATATTTCTCCAAAGCTTTTTTTATCAATAAAAACAACATAATCTTTTTCGTTTTTGCTCTTTAAATCGCTATTTAATAAAATATTACTTTCATTAAATTTTGCAAGTACAATTTTTCCTTTCGCTATAATTTTAGTGGTATCTAATTGAGTTTCGCCAACTGGCATTAAAAAAACAGTAGTTCCTTTAAAAATTCCTTGCAACTTTCCTGCTTGTATTTTTACTGCATTGCTTGCTAAAATATTTTTTATCTTAAAATATTCTTCTTGTTTTACATACTCGTTTTTAAACAGTTTAATATCTTGATTTCCTTCTATACCTGGATTTTGATTCGGAGAAAACGTATTCATTTTAGAGGCAATCACATCAAACAATTGTCTGTAAGAAAAATCTGAACCTAAATCATTCATGGCTTCAGAAAAAGCATAGCTTAAAGCTCCATAACCTTCTGGATGTTCATAATTTAATTCGTCTGCAGAAGCTCCAGAAATTAAAACATAAGGAGCAGCGTTTTCACTTACTTTAACATCATCAAACATATCACTTCCTTGCACTTTTGCATTTTTGCTTGGCTCCCAACCTTCAGGCGCAAATACATTTTTAGTTCCTCTTGCTTTACCTCCTCTTGCAGAAGAACCTGAATGACAACTGTCTAACAACAATAATAATTGTCCGTTTTTGCCTAATGTATTTCTTAAATTGGTGGTAATTTTAGCCAATTCATCATCTCTAATATGGTTTTCACCTTTATAATTATAAGCATAAGAAGCCATTGCATCTACAGGTACTAAAGCTTCATCTTTATCATCTGCTTCATCTAAAGTTCCATCTTCACTACTATCAAAAATAGGTTGTCCATGACCTGAATAATGAATCACAACAATATCGCCTTCTTTTATTTTAGTTTCTTGTAATTCTTTAAAAGCATTTAAAATTCCTTTTTTTGTAGCTTCTCTATCAACTAAAGTAGTTATATTTTCAGGGTTAAAACCCTGTCTTTCTAATGTTTCTTTAATTAAAGGAACATCGTTTGCAGAACTAATTGCGCCCCAACCTGTACTTCTTGGATAATCTCCAATTGCAATAATTAAAGCATGTTTTGTGGTGGTGGTTTCTTGAGAATATGTAAAATTAACTGCAAAAATCAGCAATAATAAAATATAAAACTTTTTCATAATATATATTTTAACTAGATTATTTAATTTCAAAAAGACTGAAAGAGATTCCAAAATAATACCCAAAATCATACACCGATTTTGTAAAAGAATCTAAATCTGTAATTGTTGTTGAGTCACCTGCTTTTAAACCATTCGTAAGTTTATTAACAGTCCCATAAGCTACACCTCCAGATAAAGATATTCTACTTTTACTACCTAAAAATATGGTTGGTCCTAATAAAAAATTAATGCCTCTAGTTTCGCCTGTTATTGGTATTGAAACTCCAAAAGAACCTCCTAAATTAAAATTCTCACCCATTACTGGATAAAAATTAATCATAGTACTAATGTTTGGTGTTGAGCTACTCCCAACATCTTCGCCAATAATTCCATTTTGATCTATATAAAAATCTTTCGCTTTTGATCCAAAATTATTTAACGTTAAAGCAATGCTAGAATTTATTTTAAAACCTCCTTTAGAGAATAATTTTAAAGTTCTGGTTTTTATCAAGTTTTCTTCAGTTGGTGTGCCATTTGCAGTTTCAGAAAAAGCACTTTGTAAAAAATTAAGTTCTATAGCAACTTTGTCAGATTCGATGGTATAATCATAGGTTTGTTCAAAATTTGAGGCTTCTAAACTTGTAAACAAATCTTTAATTTTATTTAAACTTTCTGCTGTGTTTAACTGGGTTAAATTAATACTTTTCTTTAACAGTTCAAGATTTTTGTAGGTGTTGCTTTTTTGTACCAATTCTCCTCTAGACATTGGTTTTTCACCATTTAAAGTGCTGTCTATTTCTATGGAAATATTTTCAATTTCGTTTGATAATTGAGCAGCATCTTCTTGAACAACATTGTTTAAGTTGGATAAGAATAAGTAATAATTATCATTAGGATTCGATAATCTGCTGTCTTTAAGTTGAGAAGAAGCTTCTTTTAAATTTTTAAGAATCTCTTTTTTATCAAAATTTGGGTTTAACAAGTTTGATAAAAAAGAGGTTTTTACAGCATCGATATTCGTCGTTAATTTATTTAAATCTGCAAATTGATTGGTTACTTTAGATCCTCTAGATTTTCCTCCTCTTGATAAATACGAACTTTCTTTGGCAACATTATCAATATTTAAATTTAAATTTTCGCCAGTAAATGATTTCATACCACCCAATAAAGAACTAAAGTTAAAACCACTCATTTTTGGATGAATTGCCTCTTCTTTTACATCCGTTTTTATGCTTACTGCAAAAGGATTTACATTCATAAGCTTTAGTTCTATTAAACTATTTCTTTTAAATTTTGGTCCAGAAAGTGTGTCTTGAATATTATTAAGTTTATCTAACTTATAATAATTAATTTCTTCAGTTTGGTAATTGTAAGTAACTCTGTATTTTTCTTGAGCAATTAAAGCAGTAACAGAAAATAAGAGGAAACACATTAGTAACTTTTTCATTTGTAAGGTTTCTTGGATGATTAAACTTTTAGAATCTCTAAAATAGTACATTTTATTTAAATGTAACTACCTAAAAATAGGTATATTAATTATAAAAATAGAATGCTATAATTTTTTAAATCAAATACTTTGCCATTTTGTATTTTTGTAAAATGACAAAAAAATCTTTTACAGTTGATGAAATAAAACGCAAGCTAGAAAACTACTGTGTATACCAAGATAGATGTCATAAAGAAGTGGAGCAAAAAATGCGTGAGTTTTTTTTAATTCCTGAAGCAAAAGAAATGATTCTTTTAAGTTTAATGAAAGATAATTTTTTAAATGAAGAACGTTTTTCTAAAAGTTTTGCTCGTGGAAAATTCCGAATTAAAAGTTGGGGAAAACAACGAATTGTTAGAGAGTTAAAATTTAAAGATATTTCTGCTTACAACATAAAAACAGCTTTAAAAGAGATTGATGAAACTGAATATATTGCCACAATTTATAGCATCACAGAAAAAAGAAACGCTGTAATTTCTGAAACAAATATTTACAAAAGAAAACAAAAGTTAATTGGTTTTTTAATGCGAAAAGGTTTTGAAAACGAACTGATTTACAAAGTTGTAAATGAAGTGGTTTCTTGAGGAATTGATAAAAAAGCAAATAGCTTAAAAAAAACTACTTTTTAAACTTCTTTAAAAACAAATCATCATTTTTTTTCTTTGCTTTTATAACTGCATTTACATCTTCGTTTGGAATTGTAATTGACAATACATAGTGTTTAATTTTCCAAGAATTTCCTTTCTTTTCCAAAACTCCAGAACCTCTGCAAGTACCCATTTGTGTGGTTAAAAGCTCATCAAACCAAACAAAATTTCCTGAATTATTTATGTAGATATTTCTTTCTAACGTAGTAAAACTCCATGCTTTTCCTTTGTCAAAATGAGGTTTACTGTAGGCTTTAAATTGATCTTTATTCCAATTTTCTGTGGCATCTGTACCAATAAAAACGGAAATGCTATCCATTTTATTAAAATAAGTTTCAAAATCTGCTTCTGATGCTGCTAAATGCCAGTCGTTTAAAAAAGTATTTACGTTATTTTTGATTTCTTTGCTTTCCAAAATAGAAATTTCTTTTACAGAATTACATCCTACTAAAATGAAAATTAACGCAAAAAATGAAAACCTTTTTTGTATCATTATTGGTTTGTATTAAATTTTAAACCTCCTTTATCAATTTTTCTTGAATCAAAGTTTTCCTTGATGGATTTCCTGGACACACTATCCATTTTTGTAGAATCTAAACCAATAAATTTTACATCAATATCTATTTCGTCTTCAAATCTTTTTTTAGATAAAAGGGTATTTATTTTTGCATTAATAGCAGAAAAAGCGTCTAAAATTTTTTCGGTTTGCATAGTAACTTCACTAGCTTTTATTGCTGGTATTGTTGTCATATCTGCCAATCTTAACGTTTCGTTGTTAAAGATATTTATTCTAGTATCTAAAGAAGCAACATTAAATAACGTTGGTTTTATGCTATCTTTTAAAGATTGCACTAACCCTTTTAGCTCTAAAGCATTACTTAAAACTTCTTTTGAAGATGCTTTTTTAAACCTCGCTAAAAAATCATTAACTGCGTTTAACTCTTCCCATTCTTCTACATCTTTTGCAAAAACTGGGTTTATCGTTTTTATAGAAGAAAATTCGTTTTCAACGCTTAAAAGAGGTTTCGTATCTTCTTGCTGAATGGTAGTTTCCTGTTTTTTATCACAAGAAAAAATAAATAGAAGTATTAATAGTGTTATGAAGTATTTCAAAATTATGAATTGAGTTTGTAAAAATAAACAATTTTTAAAACGGATTACCTTATAGAAAACATAATTTTTAAAAGAAATAAATTAAGGATACAATAATAAAAATTGTTTTAGAGAAACTTAATTACGAATAATAAAAATAAGTACCTTTGGCGTTATTAATAATTCAATATAGTATTATGAAAACTGTTATTTTAGTTTTAGGTGCAAGTGGGCAAATAGGCACAGAACTTACTGAAAAGTTACGCCTTTTATATGGCAATAATAATGTAATTGCTTCAGATATTAGGGAAGGAAGTTTAGAATTAATGACTTCTGGTCCTTTTGAAATTATTGATGCAACTGAAAAAGCTGCAATATTAAGTGTTATTCATAAATACAATGTTACTCAAGTTTATTTATTGGCTGCAATGTTATCTGCAACAGCAGAAAAAATGCCTCAAAAAGCTTGGAACTTAAACATGAATTCTTTGTTGGCTGTTTTAGATTTAGCCAAAGAAAAACATATCGAAAAAATATATTGGCCAAGTTCTATAGCTGTTTTTGGCCCAACAACTCCTAAACAAAATACGCCACAAAAAACGGTTATGGAACCTTCTACAGTTTACGGAATTAGTAAGGTTTCTGGTGAATTTTGGTGTAATTACTACCATGATAAATTTGGGGTTGATGTAAGAAGTTTACGTTATCCAGGAATTATTTCTTGGAAAACAAAACCTGGTGGAGGCACCACAGATTATGCTGTAGATATTTATTTTAAAGCATTAGAAGATAAAAAATACGAATGTTTTTTATCCGAAAACACAACTTTACCAATGATGTATATGGATGATGCTGTAAATGCAACCATCCAATTAATGCAAGCAGATGCGAAAGACATAAAAATTAGAAATGGCTACAATTTAGCTGCCATGAGTTTTACTCCTAAAGAAATTGCTACAGAAATTAAAAAGCATATTCCTGATTTTGAAATTACTTACAAACCAGATTTTAGGCAAGAAATTGCAGATAGTTGGCCACAAACTATTGATGATTCTCAAGCTAGAAAAGATTGGAAATGGGAACATAAATTCGATTTAGAATCGATGACAAAAGATATTCTTGAAAGCCTAAAAAATCAATAGCAATAAAACTTGTAAGTTTTGTTTTAATTCGCGTCTAAAAAATTGAAATTAGAAAAGAATTATGAAAGATATTATTTCAAAAAGTTTAGAAAACACTTATACATATCAAGAATATAGAGATTTAGTAGCAAATTTATTGGCTGAAGGAAAATCTACTGGACCAGAACAATCTGACTATATTTTAAATTATAGCAAATTGAATAACAGCAGAATGAAACGTTTGGATAAAACCACGAAGATTTCTGATGAAACAACTCAAGAAATTCAAAAATTAGCAACACCACAAACTTGGTTGGTGCTTACTGAAGGTTGGTGTGGAGATGCAGCACAGAATTTGCCTGTAATTCATAAAATGGCTGAACTCAACAAAAACATCAACTTAAAATTAGTTTTGCGTGATGAAAATTTGGAGTTAATGGATTTATTTTTGACAAATGGTGGTAGATCTATTCCAAAATTAATTGCTTTAGATACAGATAATAATGTAATTGATACTTGGGGACCAAGACCAACTGTTGCCACTAAAATGGTGGAAGATTACAAAGCAAAACATGGTAGCTTAGATCCTCGATTTAAAGAAGATTTGCAAGTTTGGTATAATAAAGACAAAGGATTAAGTACTCAGGAAGATTTTGTTTCGTTGATAAAATAGACTTTATAAACAATAAGAAACTTTTTAAAAAAAAATAATATCGCAAATTTGAAAAATTCAAGTTTGCGATTTTTCTTTGGTATCTTTGCAGTCTAAAAAATCTATACAATGTTTGTTGATTATACCGAAATTTCTGAAGATGCTAAAGTTTGGATTTATCCTTCTAACAGAAAATTTTACCCTACAGAGATTCCAGAAATTGAACAAAAAATAAAAGCATTTGTTGAAAACTGGAAGAAAGACGACGAAAACTTCAAAGTTTCTTATCAGTTTTTATACAACAGATTTATTGTTTTAATTGCGGATGATGAAAATGCCACAATTACAAATACTGACATTGATACTTCTGTTTCCTTTATTTTAGAATTGCAAGAAACCTATAAAGTTGACTTGTTAGATAAGATGAATGTTTGTTTTAAACAAGGCGAATTTGTACAATATAAGGAATTGAAAGATTTTAAAAAATTGGTGAAAAATAGAGCTGTTACTGCAAAAACGATCATTTTTGATAATTTAATTACCAATAATCACGATTTTAAAAACTTCTGGGAAATACCAATTGAAGAGAGTTGGTATAACCGTTTTTTATAATTTTTTATGCTTCAAGTAAACAACATCACTTTTGGATATTCTAAAAAGAAAACAGTTTTAGATGGCTTCAATTTCACTTTGCAAAAAGGCGAACACCTTTGTGTAATGGGTGAAAGTGGTTGTGGAAAATCTACTTTATTAAAAGCAATTTACGGTTTGTTAGATTTACAAAAAGGGACTATTTTTTGGAATGATGATCAGGTTTTAGGACCAGAATTTCATTTAGTACCAGGAATGGACTTCTTTAAATATGTGGCACAAGATTTCGATTTGATGCCTTATATTTCTGTCTCTGAAAACATAAAAAAATTCTTATCGCGTTTTTATCCTGAAGAAAGTGAAGCAAGAACGCAAGAATTGTTGGATGTAATTGAAATGAAAGCTTTTGAAAACACGAAAGTGAAAAATTTAAGTGGAGGACAAAAACAACGAGTTGCCATTGCTAGAGCTTTAGCAAATGAACCCGAATTAATTTTGTTAGATGAGCCTTTTGGGCAAATAGATAACTTTAAAAAGAACTCATTAAGAAGACGTTTATTTAAATATTTAAAGGATAAAAATATTGCTTGCATTGTTGCAACGCATGATAAAAATGATGCCCTTTCTTTTGCTGATCAACTCATCATCATCAGAAACAGTAAAATTTTAGCAAACAGTAACCCCAAAGAGATTTATAATAATCCCGAAAAAAAATACATTGCTGCTCTGTTTGATGATGTAAATAAAATTATTATTGATGAAAAAAAACACTTGTTATATCCTCATCAAATAAAAATTGTTGAAAAATCTGATATTTCTGCAAGCGTTTTAAATTCCTATTTTAAAGGTGCTTATTGGTTAATTGAAGCTGAAGTTGAAAAGCAAATTGTGTTTTTAAATCATTTTGAACAATTAGAAAAAGGAAAGAAAATCAACTTGAAAATTGAATAGGTGATATTTTAAAATACTTCTTTAATCTTAATCAAATTTCCATTAAAAGAAACTTCCTCATTTTCCTTTTTACCAAGTAGCATTTTTCCAATTGGTGATGATACAGAAATCGCAAAATAATTCTTTTTGTCTAGTGATAATTGCCCAGCAGAAATACTTAAAAAATAGGTAGCATTCTCTGTAATAATAACGCTTCCTAAATGTGCAATTTTAGAGCTTTTAGAAATGTCAATTTTGGATAAAATTTGGTTCATTATAGAAATTCCTTCCAATTGCTGACTTGCTTTTTCCATCTCTAACTGTAACATGGCTCTACCTGTTTCGTGCTTATCTCCTGCAGAACTTTTGGTTTCAGATTGCAACGCTTTTTGGTTCGATGAAATAATTTCTTCAACAGTTTGTAAACGTTTATTTACAAAATCTTTACACAAATCAAAAAGTTGCTGTTTAATTTTTAGTTGCTGCATAGATCATTTTAATATTTACCTTTTTAGAAAGTATAAAACTACTTCCTCCAACCTCAAAATCCTTTCTCTTAATCATAAAATTTGCTGAAATTAATATCGAATTTTCTGTATAATCAACATTCAAAAAAGTTTCTATATATTTTTTAATTCCTTTAATCGTTAAAACACCTTTAATAATAAATTTATTGTCTGTACTTTTTTCTATTCCTGAGGATTCAAATATAATTTCTGGAAACTTCTCAACATTAAAATAATCGGATTTTAGTAAATGTTTATCTCTAGCTTTTAAGTCTGTAAAAATCGATTTTACCTGAATATTTGCATTGAAAAAACTTTCACTTAAATCATCAGCATTAAAATTACTTTGAATTTTAAAATCACTGAAGTTACCATCAACATCAAAACCAAAATTCTTAATCGTAAAAGTAATAGAAGATTCTTTATCATTTTGAATGAACTCTTGAGAAAAGCTTGAAAAAGCACAAAAAAGAAAAATAATTAATAGGTGTTTTTGCATCGTAAATAAAAAATATTTTAGAGATTAATTATGTAAAGTAAATGCAAATGCTCCATAATTTCCATGATGAGATTTTGATATAGCAACATCTAATTTCTTGTTGTTTTGAAACAAATAAGGAATTCCTAAATCGTTTTTTAAAAGTTGAGTCTCATCCACAAAAAAAGATACTAATTTATCGTTTATAATTTTGGTTGAACTTTCAATTTTGTCAATAAAAAATAACTCTGAAACCATTTTTAAATGTATATTTTCTCTAGCAATAGAAACTACATATTCATCTGAATATGAGTAATTTATAAAATATTTTTTAGAATCAATTTCTACAACTCCTTCCCTATCTGAAATTATTTTACAAGAAAACTTTTTAGGTGCAAAAAATCGTTTTTGATGTTCTTGAACATAGCATTTGTAAGCAGCTTCTTTCATAGACCAAAACAACCAAACTTTTAAAAATGGATTTGCTGATTTTAAGATTTCATTAATTTCAAAATCGGTAAATTGTTTTACTAAAAAACCTTTACGTTGCCAATTACTTTCGGTTTTTGCAAGATTTAAATCAACAACATCATTGCCAATCATTAGGCATTCATTTTAGTTTGAATAATAATGACTGTTTCTTTTACAGAAAGCATTTTTTCCATAGAATCGTTATCAATATGAATATCAAATTCGTCTTCCACATCTAAAATAATATCAACCAAATTTGCAGAATTAATGTCTAAATCCTTTATAAAATCAGTGTCTTCATTCATGTTTTTAAAACCTTCTTCATTATGAATATAAGGTTTTACAATCGTCGTTAATTTTGCTATGATTTCTTCTTTTGTCATTTTGTAATTATAAATGTCTCCTTGAGCGCAGTCGAAAGGTTTATTGAGTTCTCGACTGCGCTCGAACTGACACGTTATTGTTATAATTTAATATTTTTTAAAGATAACACAAGCGTTTACATCACCAAAACCAAAACTTGCTTTTGCAACAATATTAATTTCTTTTTCTATCAATTTTGTTGGAATTTTATCCACAGAAATCAAATCTTTAATTTCTGGATGCACATCTTCACAATTGATATTTGGAAACACAAATTGCTCTTTTATTTGCATCACAGAAGCCACACTTTCAATTGCGCCAGCTGCTGCCAAACAATGTCCAATTTGCGATTTTATGGAGTTGATAAAAGGAAAATCTGCTCCTTTTCTTTGCAAAGCTTTCGTCCAATTTTCTATCTCTAAACTATCTTTTGTGGTTGCTGTTAAATGGCCATTTATCGCATCAATTTCATCTGCAGAAATATTGGCATCTAGAATTGCATCTGTTATACATTTCTGAACAGCCTCTGCATTTGGCGCAGTTAAAGTTCCTCCATTCCTTTGTCCTCCAGAGTTTATATTGCCTCCTAAAACCTCTGCATAAATCGTTGCATTTCTTGCCAAAGCACTTTCTAAAGATTCCAACACCAAAGCTCCTGCTCCACTTCCAGGCACAAAACCTGCAGCAGTTTCACTCATGGGTCTTGAGCCTTTTTCTGGACTTTCATTCTGCTTGTAACTCATGACTCTCATTGCATCAAAACCTCCCCAAGTGTACAAACTACTGTCACTAGAACTACCTACCAACATACGTTTTGCTTTGCCGTTTTTAATGCGTTCAAAACCTAATAATAAAGCTTCTGTTCCTGTTGTACATGCTGATGAATTTGTGGTTACTTGATTCCCAAAACCTAATATTCCACCTAAATATGCAGAAATTCCACTTGCCATGGTTTGCACAACAGATGTGCTTCCTAAACGTCTTACATTTTGGTCGTCAATTTTATAAATCGATTCTCTAAATTTTTCAATTCCTGAAGTTCCTGTTCCAAAAATTAAGCCTGAATCGTAATCTAATTCCGAGTTTTCATCAACGGAAAAACCTGCATCTTTCCATGCATCAATCCCAGCCATACAACCATATAATATAGAGGTGCTATTGAATCCTCTTAATTGTAAAGGCGATAAATATTCGAGTTTTTTTTCTTCGGATATTTCTGGAATTCCACCAATGCAACAAGAAAAACCTTTGTCTTTTAATTCTTGATGAAATGTAATTCCGGATTTGCCTGCTTTTATGGCTTTTGTAAATACTGATATACCAACACCATTTGGTGCAACAACTCCTAAACCTGTAATTACGACTCTGTTATTATTTTTTGACACGGATTTCACGGATTTACACAGATTTAACTCTCTTTAACTTATATTTTTCAGACCTGACAGGTTTTAAAAACCTGACAGGTCTTTTCTAAATTATTAACATTCCAGAAATTGTTCCTCTACAAACCAATTCATTTTTAGCATTCATCATTTTAACCTTACATTTTAGCTTGTTAAATCTAAAATATTCTTTTTCTGAAATTACAATAACTTTTTCGTTTGGTAACACAGGTAAAAAGAAATCAACTTGGTTTGACGTTAAAGCAATTTTTGGTTTTTTTTCTTCGGATAAAATTTCATCTTTCAAAAGAAAAATCCCTAAACAAACTAAACCAATTTGTGCCATTGTTTCCGTTAAAATAACGCCTGGTGTAATTGGATTATTTTTAAAATGACCTTCGTAAAAAAACTCGTTTTCTTTAAATGTGTAGTTTCCAGTAATTCCATTTTCTGAAATTTCTGTGAGTTCATCAACAAACAAAAATGGTTTTTGATAAGGAAGATTTTTTATGATTTCAGTTTGATTCATTCGCTTTATTAAAAATATTTTTTTGTCATTTCGATGATAGGAGAAATCACATAAACTTGCTCAATATAATCTTATTTTCTTTATGTGATTTCTCCCAAAAGGTCGAAATGACACTATTATATACATTTTGTTATTTCTACAAATCTACCATTCCAACAAAATTCGTTGAGCAGAAAAACCAGGACCAAAACTTAACATTAAACCTCTTTCACCTTTTGCAGGATTTCTATCCATAAATCGTTCTAAAACGTATAAAACTGTTGCACTAGACATATTTCCATACAAACGTAAAACCTCTTTTGTATCATCTATATTTTTACCTAAAACTCCAAATAAATCTTCTACAGTTTGTACAATTTTCTTTCCTCCTGGATGAAAAATTAAGTGGTTTACATCATCAATTGTTAACTTATTTCGTTCTAAAAAAGGATGTACAATTGCTGGAAAATGATCTGAAATTTTTTGTGGAACTTCTTTGTCTAAAATCATTTGCAAACCAGAATTCACCAAATTGAACCCCATCATATGTGTTGCATCGTAAAAATGATACATGGCTTCATCGATTATTTCTGGACCTTTATCTTCTTCATAAGAAGATAAAATTACGGCTGATGCTCCATCACCAAAAATGGCTGCACTTACAATATTTGCCATTGAATAATCTTCTAATTGAAACGTTGCTGTTGGTGCTTCTACAGCCACAACAACTGCTCTTTTATTTGGATTCGATTTTAAAAAATTCTTTGCATAAATAATACCTGAAACTCCTGCTGCACAACCCATTTCAGTTACTGGTAAACGCACAATGTCTTGTTTCATTTGAAGCGAATTAATCAAATACGCATCCATAGAAGGAATCATGATTCCTGTGCAACTTACTGTAATTATATAATCGATTTCTGTAGCTTTTAAATTGGCTTTTTCTAACGATTTTTTGAGTGATTGTTCTGCTAATTTTACAACTTCTCTTGCGTAAATATTATTTTTATCTTCGAAAGAAGTTGCTGTAAAAACCTCTTCTGGATCCATAATTGAATAACGCTTATCAACACCTGCTCCTTCAAAAAGCTTGGTAACTTTTCTTTGAAAACGAGTGTCTTGATCTTGCATCCACATTTCTACAAACGGAATGATATCTTTTGTTTCTCGATAATATTTTGGAAGTTGCTTTGCAACCGATGTTATTTTTACTTTCATATTTTGTTATTACACAGAGATTCGCAAAGTTTTTTCACAGAGATTCTCGGAGTTATTCTATATATATTTTTTGACACAGATTTCACAGATTTTTACTGATCCATGTGTTCTAATTTTCTTTAATTTAAATGACTAACTTACTTCAGTTTTGAACCTTAAACTTTGAACTCTTCAAAATCCACAAAAAACGAAAAGCCCATTTCCACGAAATTTCTGGTTTGACATTTATTTTGTTTGACATTTCTACTAAATCTTGTCTTTTAAAACCTCTTAAAACAGATGTTAATCCATCTTCAATAATCATTTTGTTACTGATGAAAATTGATAGTAACATAAACAAATAATAAGCTAATTTATGTCTGTGTAAATCGTTTACTACAATTCCTATTTTCGTTTGTTGTAACGTATTTTTTAAAAATGAAACCAATGCTGGTTCTTTAAAATGATGAAAAAATAAGGTTGCTAAAACAACATCAAATTCACGTTTTCTAAAATCATCAGAAAAAATATCTTGAGTTTCAAAAGTTAACTCATGATACTCTAAAGATAATTCATTTGCATATGCAATTGCTGTTGGATTTGCATCAATTCCAATTAATTTGAATTTATAATTGTTTTTTCTCCCGAATTTTGCAACATCTCTCAAAATATCTCCATGACCACAACCAACGTCTACAATAGTAATTTCTTTATCTTTTGGGTGGTTTTTTAAGATCGATTTTAAACCATTTACAGTTACTTTATTTCCTCCTAACCATCTATTTATATTTTCTAATTTATCTAAAGTATCTCTTAATAAATCGCCACCAATAGAAAAATCGTCCATCAATTCTTCTTTGTCTGTTCTTTGTTTTGTGCTGATAAAAAAGTCCATTATAGCTTTATTGGTTTTCCATGTGTTTGTTTAATAATCATTGGCAATAAAAACGGCATTTTGCTTAAAATTTGTAGTAAAACGTTTGCAATTTTGTCGTTTCTGAACAATTTTGCAATAAAATGACCTGATTTTAAACGCCAACTAAATTGATGATTCCATTCTGAAATATAGTTGTTTTCGAGTTCTTTTCTTGTTAAATTTTTATCATCTAAATAATTTAGAATGAGTTTAGACGCAATTTGCGCAGATTGAATTGCCATGCTCATTCCATTTCCACAAAGTGGATGAATCATTCCAGCAGAATCTCCACACATTAGTATGTTATTTTCTACAGGTTTTTTGGTTTCAAAAGAAATTTGACTGATAGATAAAGGTTGCTCAAAAATTGGCTTTGAATTTTGGAACATCTCTTTCAAAAAAGTGTTTTTAAAAACCACATTCTTCTGAAAATCATCAATATTCTTATATTTTTTAAAGGATGAAAAACTAGTGATATAACACAAATTAATCGCATTATTTTCTACTTTAGAAACGCCACAATAACCACCTTTAAAATTATGAAGTGCTACTAAATTTGTTGGGAATTCTCCTTTTACGTGAATCTTAACACCCAAATAAGGCGATTTTTTTTTGATAAAAGTACGTTCCATTTTTACATCTAATAACGAACGTTTGCCAAAAGCGCCAATGGTTATTTTTGATGTAAAAGTGTCGTTTTCTTTCGTTTCTACACTAAAAATAGCATCATTAAAAGTAATATTTGTAGCAACGTCTTGTAAAATTACAACGCCATTTTCTTTTGCTTTTTCTGATAAAATGAAATCTAATTTGTAGCGAGAAATTCCAAAGCCCCCTAAAGGTAATTTTGCAGTAATTAGGTTATTATTTGTAGTTGAAAGTTGAAAGTTATCAATTTTTACTGCACCAAAATCAAAAGGATTGATTTCTAAAAAAGCCAAATAAGGCAATACTTCATTAGATATATATTCGCCACAAACTTTGTGTTTTGGATAACTGTTTTTTTCTATCAACAAAATACTTTTGCCAAATTTTGAAAGATGAATTGCGTTACACAAACCAGCTAAACCTCCACCAATAATAATTACATCAAAATTTGGGGAATTTTCTTTCATTCAACTAAATTAAACAATCTGAATCAAAGAAAATTGAAAGTCTATAAAAAATTATTCAATAATAAATTTGCTCAAAACTCCATTTATTTTAATCAAATAAATGCCTTTTACTAAAGATTTAGTTTCAATGCTGCCTTTATTTTCTGTTATTTTTTGACTAATGATTTTTTGACCTCTCATTGTATAAATTTCAACAAAACCAATTTGTTTATCAGCAATAATATTTAAAACACTTTTTGTGGGATTTGGATAAAAAGAAAATCCTTTTTCTTCAAAATTAGTATCACCCAAAGAAAGAGAAGCACAGGTATCATCACCAAAAATCTGAACCTCTTCATAACTATTCCAACCACTTCCTTCTGAGTTTCCATAACCTAAAATCCTAACAAATCTTACTTCTTGAAAAGGTGAAAAAGGAAAGTTTTCAAAACCAACTGTGTTTCCTGAACTTGTTAAAACTGAAGTAACATCCGTGAAATTTGTACCATCAACTGAAGTTGCTATCTTAAAAGAAGATGTTCTTTCTGAACCTTTATGAAAGTATATTTTTACACTTGTAACCGTTTTTTTACACTGCAAATCATAGGTTAGAAAAGCAGAATCATCATTTGAATTTGCAGACCATCTTGTAGCATCATTTTCATCTAAAGTATTTTCTGGAATATTATCTCCTGCTTGTGTGCCAACTCCTGTAACTGTAATTCCTGAAAGTGCAACTGCAGTATCTGCATTAAAAGTTTCTAAAGATTGATTTACTGTAATTACGGAATTCAAATTCCCACCATTTTGTGAAACTGTAATTATTGCTGTTCTCAAAGCTCCAGAAGTGTTTTCTGTTGCTGTTATTTGAATGGTTGCATTATCAGAACCACTTGTAGTACTTAAAGTTAACCAATCTGCATTTTCGGAAATTAACCAAGTAACATTGGCATTAATATCAAAAGTTTTTGTGCCAGCAGCAATATTAAAATAGATTGTATTTGTTGATGTTGTTAATCTACTAGAATTACCAGACAAAAACCCAACTTTAGTGCCAACATCAGCAACTTTATAAGGTAGTTTTGTTCCATTTGCACCAAATTCTTCTGCTCCAGCATCAAAATTATTAGTTCTATTTCCTCCTAAAATATCATCACTTAAAAAAGAATACGAACCAATATTGGCATCGATTGCAGCACTGTTTGCAACAATTCTGTAAAAATCTGTACCACTTGCTAACAAGCCACTTGTAACTGTTTTATTGTTATTAACACCATTTGTTAAATCCCAAGAACCGTTTTGAGTAATGTTCCCCTCAAATTTTGAATTACCAGTTGCATTGGTTTCAATATCGAAAGCATTTCTGCTCGTATTTAAAATAATGTTGTTTGCTATTATTAAATTTTCTGGAGCCAATGTTAAATCTGAACTTACTGTTGTGCCCACTCTAAAACCAAAATCGCCATTTACTAAAGTATTGTTTGTAATCGTTACGTTTTTTACTTGATAATAACCATTAATACCTGAGTTTGGCCTTCCATTAGTAATGTTTATTCCACCTCCAGTATTGGTTGTACTTCCATCTGGCTTTGTAGCATTTACACCTTCTATATAATTATTATAAATAGTATGTCCTTCTCCAATAACTCGAATTCCACCAGCTAAAGTGTTGTTATTTGCGAAAAAATAATTACCAAAAACTTCACAATTATTGCCATGTCTCAAAGTTAATGTTCCCTGATAATCTGTAAACGTGTTGTTGTAATATTTGTTTTTTCCGCTTTTGTTGGAAATTATTTCTATTTCTCCAGACCAATCATAAAAGAAATTATCATAGATTTCTGTAAAAGAATCCGTTAAAGAAGTTGCGCTATTTCCAATACGAATCGCATCTTGATCATTCAATTCATTCACCTCTCCAACTGGAGTTCTTGAAGCAAAATAGTTATGATGAATTTTTGTATAATCTGGATTTTCATCATTCCTGTTATCATTAATAATGCTCCCTATTCCGTTTTTACCAATAAAAGAACTGTGGCTAATTTCATTGTATTGCCCATACACAATTACCCATTTAAAATTATCTTCTTTTTGGATTGATGAACCATTGTAACTATCAATTTTAACATTGGTAACCACGCAATTATTGCACTCATTATTGCTTGCGTCTCTAAACTCTATAATTGGATCTATTCTACCATTATTTGTAATTAAATTCGATGGATTTCGAAAAACGAAACCTTCAAAAATAATGTAATTTCCACCTAACTGAATGTTCGAATTTCCTTGCACAAAAACCTGCCCTATGTTTTGTGCTTTGATAATTATTGGGTTGGTAGCTGTTCCGTTTTTGTTGATACTCAGCTGCACATTATTCCAAATGCCATTTGCCAAAACAATTTCTGAACCAGCAGTTGCACTCGAAATTGCTGATTGTAATTGTGCATTTGTAGTTACAATAGTTTGCGCATTTAAGGTAGTTACAAACAATATAAAAAGCAAAATACTATAATTTTTAAAGAAGCTAACAATCATTTTTACACGTGTTTAAATTGGTTAACCAATTTTTTATTTGTAAATATAGGTAGAAAAATGTAATCTTTAATTTTAAAATCCTAAAAAAGAGAATTATAGTTTCTTGTTGGTTTAATTAACCAAATCTGCCAATTCTTTACCCACCAAACTACCAATTGCAATACCCATTCCTCCTAAACGAACTCCACAAAAAACATGGTTAGAAAGTTGTTTTACGATGGCTTTCTTTTGATTTCCAACGCCCATAATTCCACTCCATCTGTGTTCAATTTCAAAATTTGTGTTGGGAAAAATAGTTTCTTTTAAAATTTTTTCAAGTTGATGTTGAATAATTTCAGTTTCGCCAAATTCTAAAGTTTCTTCTGTTTTAAAATCAAGATTTCTTCCTCCACCAAACAAAATACGATTGTTAATATTTCTGAAATAATAATAGCCTTTGTCTAAATGAAAAGTTCCTTTTATTGGCAGGTTTTTAATTGGCTTTGTAATGAGTACTTGTGCTCTTGCAGGTTGCACATTTTCCTTTAATAATTTGTTAGCAAAACCATTGGTTGCAATTAATAATTTTTCAGTGTAAAAATCTAATATATTGGTTTTTACGTTGATATTCGAACTATTTTCCACAAAACTTTCAACTGAAATATTGTTTAAAATTTTTACACCTAAAGCCTGTACTTTTTTTAGTAGTTCTGATGCCATTTTTCCAGTATCAATCTGCCCTTCAAAATTGTTAACAATGTATTGTTGATGCACTTTTTGAAAACCAAAACGATTAGAACAAACTGAAAAAACATCTTCTTTAAATATAGGTTTTAATAACTGATTTATTGTTTCTTTTTCAGCAATACATTCCTCAAAAAAGGCTTCAGACTCACATAATTCAAACCCTTTATTTGGCTGAAAATCGATGTTTTTATCGCCTAAATTTTTACGCAATAATTTCAATCCTTTCCAACGTTTATCTACCAAATTATAAACTTCTTGTTCTGTGTGAGATTTTAAATCGTCTATAATTTCTGACAAACTACCAAAACAAGCAAAACCTGCGTTTTTTGTACTTGCACCTTGAGGCAACATTCCTTTTTCAAGAATTAAAATTTTTGCTTTTGGATGCTTTTTTTGGAGTTCTAAAGCACAATTTAAACCTACAATTCCACTGCCAACAATGGTAAAATCGATGTTGGTAAACCATTCTTTTAACTCCCAATAACTGTAGCTCATATTTTATAATTGTTTCTCAAAACAAATACTGTTTTCCATGTTTTTATATTGCCCATAATTTGGAATAATTTTATAACCACATTTCTTATAAAATTGTACAGCTTCAATTTGTCTTTTTCCTGTTTCTAAAACACATTTTTTATTGCCTAATTCTTTAGCCCAAATCTCTAATTCTGATATTATATTTTGCGCAAAACCTTGTCCTCTTTTTTCTGATACAACAAACATTCTTTTTATTTCCACAGAAATATCATCGAACTTTTTTATGGCTCCACAACCAACTGGAAAATTTACTTGTGCTGAATTTATTTCAGTATCATCATAAAGTACAACAACCTGTTTTAGAACATCAATATTATTAAATTGATTGTAAAAATCGTGTTCATCTTCATCAGTAATTTTAAGATACGCATCTAATTGTTTTACCAAATTGATAAAATCTTCGTTTTTTGAATTTGTTCTTTTTAAAATCATTATTTATTGGAAAATACCTACAAGGTTTTTGAAACCTTGTAGGAAAAAAATTAAAAATCAAACCTCAATTGCACCCAAACTGGTTCTTTTTTGTTGATGTTCAAATTGCTAAAAGAAAGTCCTAAAAGACGAACAGAATTTTCCAATTCTTCTTGATATAACAACTCTTTTACAATCGGAAAAAACTCGCTTTTTTTACTCATGTATTGCTCCACAGTTTTACTTCTTGTTTGTCTCGTAAAATCTGAATATTTAATTTTTAAAGTGATGGTTTTTCCTTTAGAATTACTTTTTTCCATCCGTTTTTCGATTTCATCAGCAATATCATGCAATTTATCTAGCATAAAAATTTCAGAAGAAATGTTTTCAAAAAAAGTACGTTCTGCTCCAACAGATTTTCGGATTCTATTGGGTTTTACTTCGCTGTTATGAACTCCCCTAACAATATTGTAATAATGACTACCAGATTTACCAAACAAAAGTGATAGTTCTTCTAACGATTTTTTCTTTAAATCATTCCCAACAAAAATGCCCAGATTATACATTTTTGCAGCAGTTACTTTACCAACTCCGTAAAATTTATTGACAGGCAATTCCTCTAAAAATTTGATAACTTCTTCTGGATGAATTGTTTTTTGTCCATTTGGTTTGTTAATATCTGAAGCTACTTTTGCAATAAATTTATTAATAGAAATACCTGCTGATGCTCGTAAACCTGTTTTATCATATATTTTCTGGCGGATTTCTCTAGCAATATCGTTTGCAGAAGGATTGTCTTTTTTATTGACTGTAACATCTAAATAGGCTTCATCTAAAGAGAGTGGTTCCACCAAATCTGTATATTCGTAAAAGATTTCTCTTATTTGTGCTGATAACTCTTTGTAACGTGCAAAATCAGATTTTACAAAAATAATATGTGGACATTTTTGTTTCGCCAAAACATTGCTCATAGCAGATTTTACACCAAATTTTCTGGCTTCATAACTTGCAGCAGAAACGACGCCTCTATCTCCTCCTCCACCAACAGCAATGGCTTTTCCACGCAATTCTGGGTTGTCTAATTCTGCTACAGATGCATAATAAGCATCCATATCTACATGAATTATTTTACGAAAAGGAGGTTGTAATTCCATGCTTCTAAATTACGAAGTTAGACACGAATTTCACTAATTACTCAAATTGTATTTTTATAAATTACGTTAAAAAATCAATACAAATTTCAGTAACTTCTTTTAATTCTTTTGAAACGTTTTCTTTTTTCCAAGGATGAGAAACATTAAAAACGTGATCTGCATTTTCGATAATTTTTAAAATGCTTTTAGAATTCCAAGAATGTATTTTATGGGCTTCACCAATAGTAATTGAAGTGTCTTTATCACCATGAATTACCAATTGTGCAATGTTAATTCGTTCTACAGCTTTTTGAATGTTTAAACGCTCTTCATGAGCTTTAAAATTTTCATAAAACTGAATATAATGTGGCATTTTTTGTTTTGTTCGTCCGTTTACAACATATTTTACGCCATCTTTTTTCCACGTTTCTAAATCGCCAGTTGTAGAACTTCTTGAGCCAATATCTGATACTGCTGCCAAAGAAATTACTTTTTTAATTCTTGCATCTTCGTTGGCTTTTATCAACACAATACCTCCTCCTCTACTATGTCCAATCACAGAAATATTGTTAATATCAACTTCTTTTTTAAATTTTTCTTCGGATGAAATCCAATCTAAAACACTTTCTAAATCATCTAATTCTTTAGTATAATTGTTATTTCCAAAAGCTTCTAAATCTGGAAAATCAATTGGGGTTTCTGGAGTTCCTCCATTATAAGCAAAATTAAATTTTATAAAGAAAAAGCCAGCTTTTGCAAATTGTGTTGCCATTAAATTCCAAGCTCCCCAATCTTTAAAACCTTTATATCCATGGCAAAAAATAACTACTTTTTTTGGTTGATGATCATCAACATAAAAAACGTCGGTTACAATAGGTTTTTGGTGTTTTCCATCAACTAGTATGTTTTTAATTGTCTTCATTTTTCTTTAAATAAATAGTTTTACTGTTGTAAAAACAGCGACAAACCCTGTTAAAATCGCTAAAATTAAATTGATGTCTTTTGTAAGTTTCCCTGTTCTTTTTTGGATTGTTTTTGCAAATTTTCCATATAAAAAAAGGATATAATAACTACCAATTACAGATCCTAAAATAAAAGAAATTATCGAGAAAACATCAAATCCGAAAAGATTAAAAGACTCTAACAACACTGCTATTCCACAGAAAAAAGGAATGGCAAACATATTTAAAAGCGATAATGTAATTCCTGTTAAAAAAGGAGTTTCTTTTTTTGATGTTATCCCTTCAACTTGAATTTTACTTTTTTTAGATTCTCTATAAAAATAAAAGGATAAAAGGAAGAAAATTACAATTCCTGCTTTCTCTAAAGTTTCTAAAATTGAAGGGTTTTCAGTGATATATTTTGTTAAAATAATAGCAATATAAACTTGTGGAATTACTATGAAACATACTCCTAAAGCATATTTATTGGCCGCTTTTTCATCAATTTCTAAACTAACTTTTAAAGCAGTCATATTTAACATACTTGGAGTTATAGAACCCGTAAATGAAAAGAAAAATCCGAAGAAAAAAAGTAAAAATAAATTCAAGCTATATTATTGGATATACAAATATACAGCATTTGCAATTGCAACAAAACCTGTTAAGCATCCTAAAATAAAATCCATTTTTGTGGCAATATATGTTAATTTATCTTCAATTTTATTAGCAACAATTGCATAGACAGCATATAATGTAAAAGACCCCATTGTTGAGCCTATTGAAAAATAAAATCCGTTTAAATAGGAATATTCAAAATACTCCAATCCTATTAAAAAGGAAATTGATGTAAAATAAAAAGGAATCGCAATTGTGTTTAAAGAAGACATTAAAATTCCATGAAAATAGGCTTTTGATTTAGGAATATCCTCTTTTTCTTTTTTCTCTTTTGATGTATAATGCAATCTAAAAAAATTGATGGATAACAAAAGCAAGATTCCTGTTCCTATCTTTTGAAGTAAGGTAATATATTCTGAATTTTCCATTAAAATATTAGATAAATATGCACCAATATTTGCCTGAAAAAATAAAACAGTTGCATACCCACCAATTAAGTAAAGTGCAGCTTTTACGCCATTTCTTAAACTAAACTTTACCACTGTTAAATTTAAAAAACTGGGTGTTATGCTGCCTCCAGCAGCAATTATAAAACCCAAACCTATAAAAAGTAGAATATCCATATTTTTGTATATTAGCAAAAAAACAAAAAAACGCATCAATAAATTGATGCGTTTCCAATATATACTAACTTAATTACGTTTTTTAAACAACCCCTTGAGCTAACATGGCATCTGCAACTTTAACAAAACCTGCTATATTTGCACCAGTTATATAATCTATAGAACCATCTTCTTGCTCTCCATATTGTACACAAGAATCGTGAATATCTTCCATAATATCCTTTAATCTAGAGTCTACTTCTTCTCTAGACCATGAAATTCTTAAAGAATTTTGACTCATTTCTAACCCAGAAGTTGCAACACCACCAGCATTGCTTGCTTTTCCAGGAGCAAATAAAATTTTTGCTTTTGTAAACTCGTGCACTGCATCTGGTGTAGAAGGCATATTTGCACCTTCTGAAACGCACATACAACCATTTTCAATTAACATTTTAGCTTCCTCTCCATTTAATTCATTTTGAGTTGCACAAGGCAAAGCAATATCGCATTTTACAGACCAAGGTCTTTCACCTTCGACATATTTTGCGTTTGGATATTTATCTACATATTCGCTAATTCTGCCTCTTTTTTCATTTTTGATATACATTACGTGTTCTAACTTTTCTGTATCAATTCCATCTTCATCAAAAATATAGCCTCCAGAATCTGATAGTGTTAAAATAGTAGCTCCTAATTCAATTGCTTTTTCTGCTGCATATTGAGCTACATTTCCAGCACCAGAAATAACAACTTTTTTATCTTTAAAAGAATCATTTTTACGTTTTAACATGTTATTTGCAAAATAAACATTCCCATAACCTGTTGCTTCTGGTCTAATTAAAGAACCTCCCCAAGATTGTCCTTTACCAGTTAAAACTCCTGTAAACTCGTTACATAACTTTTTGTACTGACCAAACATAAAACCAATTTCTCTTGCTCCAACACCAATATCTCCTGCAGGAACATCAGTATTTGAACCAATATGTCTATATAATTCACTCATAAAAGCATGACAAAAACGCATAATTTCATTGTCTGATTTTCCTTTTGGATCAAAATCAGCACCTCCTTTTCCTCCACCCATTGGTAAAGTAGTTAACGCATTTTTAAAGACTTGCTCAAAAGCTAAAAACTTTAAAATACTTGCGTTTACTGTTGGATGAAAACGTAAACCACCTTTATATGGACCAATTGCAGAGTTCATTTGTATTCTATATCCTCTATTTACTATAATTTCTCCATCATCATCTACCCAACAAACTCTAAAAGAGATTAATCTTTCTGGCTCTACCATTCTTAAAAGAATGTTTTTACCATTATAAATATCATTTTTTGCGATATAAGGAATTACAGTTTCTGCAACTTCCTGAACAGCTTGCAAAAATTCAGGTTCATGGTTATTTCTTGTTTTAACCATTTTCATAAACTCTTTAATTTTTGATTCCATAATTTACAGTATGCTTTTTTACGAATTATATAAAATATAAGGATGTAAATATAATAATTTTCAGTTATCTAAAAATAAGTATCATTAATTTATCAATTTAAAATTCAAAAAAAATAAATTTTAAGGTTGATATTTCAGTAAGAAGCAAAAAAAAAGCATCCTATAAATGATGCTTTTTTTTCAGTGAATATTTTAATTATATAACTCCTAAATCTAACATGGAATCTGCTACTTTAATAAAACCAGCAATATTTGCTCCTTTTGCATAATTTATATAACCATCTTCTTCTGTTCCGTATTTTAAACATGCTGTATGAATAGAATGCATAATCTGTAATAATTTTTCATCTACTTCATCTTTAGTCCAACTCATTTTCATGGAGTTTTGAGTCATTTCTAACCCAGAAGTTGCAACACCACCAGCATTTACTGCCTTACCTGGTCCATATAAAATTTTAGCATTATGAAATACATGAACAGCCTCTGCAGTACAACCCATATTAGAAACTTCTGCTATATATTGTACACCATTTGCAACTAATTTTAGGGCATCATCTCCATTTAATTCATTTTGAGTAGCACATGGCATTGCAATATCGCATTTTACACTCCAAGGTTTTTCATTCGGATAGAATTTAGCTTCTGGAAATTCTTCTGCATAAGGAGAAACAATATCATTATTAGAAGCTCTTAAATATAATAAGTAATTTATTTTATCGGCATCTAAACCTTTTTCATCATAAATATATCCATCAGGACCAGAAATTGTAACTACTTTTCCTCCTAATTCAGTAATTTTTAAAGCAACACCCCAAGTTACATTTCCAAAACCAGAAAGTGCAATTGTTTTACCTACAAAAGTGTCGTTTTTAGTTTGTAACATTTCTTTTGTAAAGTAAACGCCACCAAAACCTGTTGCTTCAGGTCTTATTAAACTTCCTCCCCAATTTAAACCTTTTCCTGTAAAAACGCCTGTATGCTCTTGTTGTAATTTTTTATACATACCATACATAAACCCAATTTCTCTACCTCCAGTTCCAATATCTCCTGCTGGTACATCTGTACTTGGGCCAATCATTCTCCATAATTCTAACATAAATGCTTGGCAAAAACGCATAATTTCAGTGTCCGATTTTCCTTTAGGATTAAAATCTGAACCTCCTTTTCCACCACCCATTGGCAATGTTGTTAACGCATTTTTAAAGATTTGCTCAAATCCTAAAAATTTTAAAATACTTAAATTTACACTTGGGTGTAAACGGATTCCTCCTTTATAAGGACCGATTGCATTATTAAATTGAATTCTGTGTCCTAAATTTACTTGTACCTGACCTGCATCATCAATCCAAGAAATTCTAAAGGTTAAAATTCGATCTGGTTCTACTAAACGTTCAATAATTTTAGCAGCTTCATATTGTGGATTTTCATTGTATATTGTTTCAATAGACTCTAAAACTTCCTTAACAGCTTGTAAATATTCTATTTCTCCAGGGTGTTTAGTCTCTAGATTTGTTAAAATTTCCTTTACATTCATAATGATACAATTAATAAATTTTTATTGAATAAATTTAAGATCAAAAATACATCTTAAAATTGATTATAGATTGAATTAAATTAAGTGTTTTTTGATATTTAACAATAGTTTATCCATTTTTTACGAATTTGACTATTACCACATATATTTAAGATGTTTTTTTAGTATATACCTATTTTACATAAATCCTTCTGGTGGTAATTCTTCAATTGATTCCTCAATATTTGAAATTGTATTTTCTAATAAAATACCTTCTTTAAAAATAGCTGCCTTGTTGTTTTCACCATCAATAACAACTGTAAGTTCCTTTTTAAAAGTAATATGTCTTAGATATTTATCTTCATAAACAGCTTCTTGTTTATTTAAATAATCAACATCAAAAAAGCCATCATCTATAAAAGGATTTATGGTTAAATACCCCACTTTAAAGGATGTTAAGTTTTGGAAAAAATGGGTTCCTTGACTTGGATCTATTCTAAAATTATTTAAACCCGATTCTACTATTATTTTAGCCGCAGAAATTTGCGACCAAAGTACAGGAATTCCCAACCAAGAATCGCTAGATCCCCATCTACCAGGACCAACCAAAATATAAGGTTTATCATTTGCCACAAATTTTTTATTCATTGTTTCAACAGCATTTGCAATATCTCTTGTGTTAGCAGCACTAAAAGTTTCTGGTTTTACGTACACAACATCAAAAATATTCTCATATTTTCCATTTCCTAAAGCAGATTCAGAGTAAATTATCGTTTCAGAAATATCTAAATCTTTAGGTAATTTACTAACAGTTTCCATGCTTTCTATGATAGGTCTTATCTGTAAAAAGCTGAATTCTTTTGGTTTTCCTGCTGGTACATCTAACTTTACAGCAAACTCTATTTCTATGGGATTTCTCATTTCTCTTTGCCCAATTCTTAACAATTCTTGCAAAATTTCTGGTAATGGAAATGTATTGTATTTCAGAATATTATCAAATGTAATTACACGAACTCCATCATGCATTACACCTGGTCTTATTGTATTGTTTTGTAAATCGTAGGTTGATGCTACAAATTTTAAAGAACCATGGTTTTCTGCTTGTCTTATAGATACTTTCTTTTTGTTGATGGCTTCACAAGTTGAAATTTGATAACTATCAGGATTTAAATCTAACCCATAAAAATGTTGTTGTGTATCTCTTTGTGTAGATCCTGGAGAAGACAGTTGTAATACTTTCTTTGGATAATAAGGTGAAAAACGCAAGGTTTGACCTCCACCAACAATAATTTCTCCTAAGCCTAATGCAATATTGGCAATTCCTTCATTTGCTTTTTCATCACCAATAGGATAAAAATTAATGGAACGTGCAACTCCAGAAATATTCGGATAATACACATCTTGATATTGTTTTCCTGTAACTTCTTGCAAAATTACAGCCATTTTATCTTCCTCTATTGTATGTGCAATTGCTTTGAGGTATAATTTACTGTTTTCAAAAAAAGCAGATGCAATAACCGATTTTATGGCATTAGAAACCATTTCAACTTTTTTATTGATTTCAGAATCTGGAATCATATAGGTTGCAAAAACTCCTGCAAATGGCTGATAATTAGAATCTTCTAACAAACTAGATGAACGAACAGCAATAGGACATTTGGTTGTTTCTAAAAATGCTCTAATATCTTCTAAAGCCCATTTTGGTAAATCTTTAGAAATAAATTCATGTAAGATTTTATCATCATCTGTGCATTCTGCAGCGAATTTAATAAGTTTATGAGTTTCTATAAATTGATCAAAAACATCGGTACTTATTACAACAGTTCTTGGTATAGTTATGCTAACGTTCTCATATTTATTATATAAATTATTTCGTTTTAAAAAGGAATCTATAAAGGCTAAACCTCTTGCTTTTCCTCCTAAAGCACCTTCACCAATTCTTGCATATCCAACAAAACCATCATACCTGTTTTTGTTAAATTTTACAATTACTCCTCTAGACCTATAAACTCTATAAGCTTTAATTGAATTGATTAAAAATTCTCTTATTTCATTATTATTTTCAAATTCGTCATACTCAACAACGCTTAATAAATTTGCTAACGGAAACAGCGCTCTAGATTTTAACCATTTAGAAAACTCACTTCTTGTTGCATGATACATTAAACAATCTTCAGTAACAATATTTATGGCTTTTTGAAATTCACTTAAATCTTTGGCTGTTGCCAAAACTTTCATTTGTTTAGGATCCCAAAACTCAAAATCTCCAAAAGCAAAATATTTTATAATGTAGTTTTTTATATCAACACCTAATGTTTCTGAATGTTTGTATAAAAATTTCCCTTTCAATTCTAAAGCACGGCTTTCATTATCTGCATTAGAAGATTGAATTAAAAAAGGGAAATAACGCTTATAATTTCTTACATAATCTAGTAATAAAAAGCCAGCTTCTTTATTTCTAGCTCCATCTTTATAATAATTAACATCTGATATTACCCCTAATAAATTATCTTTAAACGTATCAAATAAATCAATTCCTTCTTCAAAAGTTGTGGCTAGTAAAATTTTTGGTCTTCCTCGCATTAAAAGCATTTTT
>Ga0209309_10000155_pt1 | contig 89582 bp, 83 predicted proteins | sample COGITO_mtgs_1204_2_FD_184807 | JGI IMG/M metagenome (GOLD analysis project Ga0209309, IMG submission 184807) | Pelagic marine microbial communities from North Sea - COGITO_mtgs_120412 (SPAdes) (version 2) | ecosystem: Environmental > Aquatic > Marine > Epipelagic ... | reverse complement strand
AACTTCAGGTTTCCCCGCAAGACAATCCAATTAGTTATAACTCTAAGATCTTTCTTTTAGGTTCTTGTTTTGTTGAGAATATAGGCGAGAAATTAGAGTATTTTAAATTTCAGAATTATAGAAATCCGTTTGGAATTCTATATCATCCCGCAGCTTTAGAGAACTTTCTTAGAAAAGCGGTGGAAGGTTATGAATTTACTGAAAAGGATCTTTTCTTTCATAACGAACGTTATCATTGTTTTGATGCCCATTCCGAACTTAGTAACGTGGACAGCCAGGAATTACTTGATGATTTGAATAGTAATCTTAAGCATACTAAAGATTACTTACTTAATGCTTCGCACGTTATTATAACCTTAGGAACAGCTTGGAATTACTATCATTTAGAATCTAACACTTTTGTTGCAAATTGCCATAAACTTCCTCAAAAAGCTTTTAAAAAGCAATTGATGAGTACAGAAAACATAACTTCTAAATTAAAATCTATCCAAAACTTACTTTCTAATTTAAATGATGAGATACAAATCATATTTACAATTTCTCCGGTAAGACATATTAAAGATGGAATTATAGAAAATCAGCTAAGCAAAGCACATCTAATTACTGCAGTTCATAATCTTTTATATAGTAATAATTTCAATAGTAATTATTTCCCATCTTATGAGATCATGATGGATGACCTTAGAGATTATAGATTTTATAAAGAAGATTTGCTTCATCCCAATACAACCGCAATTTCTTACATCTGGAACAAATTTACGGAAGCTTGGATTAAAAAGGAGACTTTACTTACTATGGATAAAATAGAACTTATTCAAAAAGGATTATCTCATAAGCCATTTAATGAAAATTCCGAAGCTCATAAAAAGTTTATAACTCAATTAAATAAGAATATGGAATTATTAGTAAAAGAATATTCATGGATGAAATTTTGAAGATTAAAAATATAAATTTCACTTTTAATTAAGATTTTAGTTAATTAAAGCCAATATTTTTAGAAATTTCATTTGTGAATAACGTGGCGCATTTTCACTCTATCTTTCTGATTAACATGTAATTAAATTAAAATTTTATGTGTTTTACTTGTATGGTGTTATAATTTTTGTAATTTTATAAAAGCAATAAGATAAAACTAAGTCTTAATTAAATATTAAAATTGGTTCATGATTATTGCTAAGTTTCTAAAATTTGTTGGGGTAGATTTTAGAATTTAAAAGCTTATGGACGGGTGGGGCCGTCCATAAGTATTTTTAGTACTTCCCACTTCTTCACTTAATTTTATAATTATACTTTCTTCTTATTAGTATCTTTAGCTCAAATTATAAGCTATGAGAAAGGTTATTGCGGTTATACTTCTACTTCTAGTCGTGTTTTTTGGATATCAATATTTTGAATCGAGAAATAGCGAAAGAGATCAACTATTAGAGAGTACAGATCTTATTCAAAAACAAATAAAAAATGTAGGAAAACTAGTAGTAACAGAAGGTAATTTTGCTCAGGTGTTCTCTTATAAAGACTCAAAAAAATTCTATTTGGATATATTTTCAGCAAGAAAAAAGGCGCTAATCATTGTGAATGCCGATGTTACTGTATCTTATGATCTTAGTAAACTTAAAACAGAAGTGCATCCAGAAACTAAGACTGTTACCATTACCTATATTCCAGATGAGGAGATTAAAATAAACCCGAATATTCAATATTATGACGTTACTCAAGATTATCTAAATCAATTTGAAGCAGAAGATTATAATACTATTCAGAAAAAAGTAACGAAACTCATAAGTGCTAAAATTGAGAAATCTTCCCTCAAGACCAATGCTAAGAATAGGCTAATAAGCGAGCTTCAAAAAATATATATTTTAACCAATTCTATGGGGTGGACCTTAGAGTATAATGGAAATTCATTTAATAGTAATAAAGATCTGGAGTCGCTAAAACTATAATTATTTCACCATTACATTAGCTTCTACAAGTTCTATTCCTCCATCAATTAAGTGAGTGATATCTTTGCGTTGTGCTTTAACTTCAAGTAAATGTTCTTTCACTTCAGCTGCAAATTTTGGGTCTGTGTCTAGAATCAATTCATATATTTCAACAGATAGTAACCAATCTTTTGGATGATGTTTTTTAGCAATTTCGAAAGCTGCTTCTAGAGAGAATTTAGTGTTTTCTCCATTTCGGCTATTTCTAACAGCTTGGTATAAACTTTCCAATTCCGTTTTTTCTGCTGTTTTCTTACTTTTAATAGTGGTGCTAGAAACTTTATGTGTAATAAGATCGAAGGATAATGGATCTGCAGGTCCCGCAAATGCAGATATTACTTCTTTTCCAATAGCCATATCATAATTTCCCCATTCTGGTTGGAATAATATTTCATCTTTATAAGTTACCGTGCAATCTTTAAGGCTAATTAAAATAATCTTTCCTTGAAGGTTTCTGGTCCCGGTAATAATTTCACCCTGTACAAAAACGCCTCCTTCAAATTCAAAAGTGATATTTTCACCTTCATAAATGTCATAAGCTCTAAGATCTCTAGGGCTCATATCTTCTATTGCAAGGTTAATTCCTTTTAATTTTCCAATGGGAGCACCAAACCCTTCAGGATGATTATGTGTTCCATGTCCTACCAATTCCTTATCTCTATTAGATAATGCTGTTTTTCCGGTAGTTTGAAAATAGATAGGTTGATTTTTATGTGAAATAACTCTCGTAAACTCTCCTGAAATTTGAATACCAGTACTTAATTCTATAGTTCCAAGATTCTTGGAATTGATCAATTTCTCTAGGCCAGATAATCCTCCTTTTCTAAGCGACATAGTATTTGCAAACTCTTCTAAAACCTGACTTAAATAAGAGAAATCTGGAGTTACGTATAATTGAGGTTGTGGTTTTGTAATATCAAATTCTTGATTGGCAGCGTCTAAATTATACGGTCTTTTTTTGACTTTATCTGTCATACACCAAGCGCTTTCACCTATAGAAGATAAAAGTCCTGCACCGTAAATTTTTGGATCTTCCAAAGTTCCTATAAGTCCGTATTCCACAGTCCACCAGTGTAAATTTCTTATTTGAGCCATTTCACTTGGTTCTCCCATATTATGCTGAAGAAAATCTACTTTCTCTTCAGCTTCACGAATTACATCTTCAGGAGTATCTTCGGCTTCTTTGATTATAGAAAGATGACGAATGGCTTCGTACATTTCATAATCTTTAGCACTAGAAATTGCTTTGCAACCAATTTCCCCAAAACGTCTTAAATATTCTGCGTATTCAGGATTGGCAATGATTGGAGCATGCCCGGCACCTTCATGAATTATATCTGGAGCAGGGGTATATTCTATATGATCTAATTGTCTTATATCACTTGCAATAACGAGAACATTGTATGCCTGAAATTCCATAAAAGCGGCTGGTGGAATAAATCCATCTACTGCAACCGCTGCCCAACCTATATCTCTAAGAATTCGGTTCATTCCATACATGTTTGGAATGCTATCTATTGAAATTCCGGTTTGTCTAAGACCGTCTAAGTAAGATTTATGAGCAACTTTACTCAGGTAATCCACATTTTTACGCATTACATATCTCCAAACCGCCTGATTAATTGCTGTGTATTCATCATAATCTTGTGGTTTGATGAATTGTTGCAAATGCTCTGGTAGCCTATCTAAAATTTCATTTGATTGAATTTCTTCCAACATAATAGTTCAATGTTTATTGCAGCCTAAAGGTACAAAATTAGCTTTGGATTATATAAGAATTTAGAAATGCTAATCTCTAACTGTTACCAATAAAAAACGCTTCCCATTGGAAGCGTTTAAGAATACTGATTATTTTATTTCTGGTGGGAATTTCTTTAAGATCTCTGCAACAATCTCATTAATTCTATCCTGTTTTCTATCAACATCTTTAGCTAAAGCAGCAGTGCCCATTCCTTGCCAAACAAGTTCTTTATCGTTAGCATCTATAAGATCTATGTAAAGAGTTCCTTCACTGGTAGAACTTACGGTATTTCTTCCTGCTCCCCAATAATAAGGATACCATCCACCCCATCCATAACCATAAGGTCCCATCATATTATTCTGATAAATATTGATGTTCTCATTGGTTTTGGTGAAAATGCTAACTAGCATATCAGGATTATCAGACTTGGTGTATCCTTGAGCGCTCATTGCTGTTTCTATTCCACGAAGAATTCTCTTTTTATCAAGATCTGAAACTTCCGCTTTGTCTATACCTGGTTTAAAGAATGCATACGTTTTGTACTTATTAAAATCTACAGATTGGTCATAATCTGAAGCTACTCTTACAGAACTACAAGAGGTTAACACTGTAGCAAAGAGAAACATTGCTAATGTAATTTTAATGAATTTCATCTATATAAGTTTTAGAGGTTACTACTCTTCTAAAAATAAGGAATCATCTACAAGATTGGGCACGGTTACTTTTAATTTAGGTTCCATTTGCATGGCTCTGTTAATAGTGAAAACTGCTTCACTATTTCTAGCCCAAGAACGTCTCGCTAAACCGTTGTTAACATCCCAAAATAACATAGATTTTAATCTATCTTCAGACACTTTAGTTCCATCAAGAACCATACCGAAGCCTCCATTAATAACCTCTCCCCAACCAACGCCACCACCGTTGTGAATGCTCACCCAAGTAGCACCTCTAAAGCTATCTCCAATAACATTCTGAATGGCCATATCTGCTGTAAACTTTGATCCATCATATATATTAGAGGTTTCTCTGTAAGGAGAATCGGTACCGGAAACATCATGATGATCTCTTCCTAATATGATAGCTCCTTCTAATTCTCCATTAGCAAGCGCAGTATTAAATGCCCTAGCTATTTCTATTCTTCCTATGGCGTCTGCATATAAAATTCTGGCTTTAGAGCCAACTACTAGTTTATTCTCTTTTGCATTTTTAATCCATTTAATATTATCAGCCAATTGAGATTGGATTTCTTCAGGAGCTTCTAATTTCAGTTTTTCAAGAACTTGTGTTGCAATAGCATCAGTCTTGTCAAGATCTGAATCTTTACCCGAAGCACAAACCCATCTAAATGGACCAAAACCATAATCAAAGCACATTGGCCCCATGATATCTTGTACATAAGATGGATACGCAAAAGGAGCATTCTCAGCTTTCTCTTTACTTAGCTGAGCTACGCTTACAAATTGATTATTTTCATCTTTAAAGATTCTTGCTCCGGCTCTTGAGGCTTCTAAAAGAAAAGCATTTCCATAGTCAAAGAAATAAGTTCCTTTTTTGGTGTGATTATTTATAGCATCTGCGTGTCTCCGCAAACTTTCCTGAACTTTTTCTTTAAAAAGATCTGGATTGGCACTCATCATTTCGTTAGCTTCTTCAAAATTTAAGCCTGCAGGATAATATCCACCGGCCCATGGATTGTGTAATGAAGTTTGATCGCTTCCAAGATCTATATACACATTTGCTTTGTCAAAATGTTCCCAAACTTCAACAATGTTCCCATGAAACGCTATAGAAACAGTTTCTTTATTTTCTTTAGCTTTTTCGACTCTTGCGGTGAGTTCTTCAAGATCTGATATAACTTCATCTACCCAACCTTGAGAATGTCTTACATGAACTGCTTTTTCGTTTACTTCCGCACAAACAGTGATGCATCCAGCAATATTTCCAGCTTTCGGTTGTGCCCCGCTCATGCCTCCTAATCCTGAAGTAACAAATAATTTACCGGCAAGATCTTCTTTGTTCTTAGCGATTTTTCTTCCAGCATTTAGAACAGTAATAGTAGTTCCGTGAACAATTCCTTGAGGCCCAATATACATGTAACTTCCAGCCGTCATTTGCCCATATTGTGAAACTCCCAAGGCATTAAATTTTTCCCAATGATCGGGTTGTGAATAATTTGGAATTACCATTCCGTTGGTGACCACTACTCTTGGAGCATGGGTATTGGATGGAAATAATCCCATTGGATGCCCGGAATAGATCACCAAGGTTTGGTCTTCTTCCATTTCAGCTAAATATTGCATCACCAATAAATACTGCGCCCAATTTTGAAAAACAGCACCATTTCCACCATAAGTAATCAACTCTTCGGGATGCTGTGCTACCGCAGGATCTAAATTGTTCTGTATCATGAGCATGAGAGAACGGGCTTGTAAACAGTTGCCCGGATATTCTTCCACTGCTCTTGCCTTTATCTCATATTCAGGCTTAAACCTGTACATATAAATCCTACCATATTTTTCCAACTCTTCTTTAAATTCAGGAAGAAGCGTGGCATGATGTTCAGCATCAAAATATCTTAAAGCATTTCTTAGCGCTAATTCTTTTTCTTCTTTATTAAGGATGTCCTTACGTTTTGGTGCGTGATTTGCAGAAGGATTTAAGACTTTTTTTGCGGGAAGTTTTTTAGAAATTCCTTGTAAGATCTGTTCTTTAAATGTCATTTTTTTGGCTGCTGTTTATTAGTATTTTTATTATATCCGTAAGGGCAATGACGACAACCGCTTTCACAACAATAACCTCTTTTTAAATGATATTGCTCTGTAAAACATTTGTAGCCTTCAGGAGTTAAATAATAATCGCCCTCTTCAAGGGGAATTTTTTTCTTTAAAAAGCTCATATCACAAAAATACAATTTCTTATATTCAAACCTATGATCCTTATTGTAAACAAGTATTTTCTGAAAAAAGGTTTTCTTGGAGTGAGTATCTGGCCTTTTGTGATATTAAAAGAAAAAGCGCTGAGTAAAGATCCTGTTTTTATGAATCATGAAAAAATTCATTTGAGGCAGCAAATCGAAATGCTCATTCTTCCTTTTTATATCTTGTATTTAGTAGAATTTATTCTGAAATATCTCTATTATCAGAATGCTTATTTGGCGTATAGAAGTATTTCTTTTGAAAGGGAAGCTTATCAAAATGAAACAGATCTAGAATATCTGAAGAAAAGGAAGTTGTGGAATTCTTTTCGTTTTTTAAGAACTAAAACCTAATGTTAATCAGCTATAATTTTGGTAGAAATCAACCTGAAATTCTAATCTTTGCAAAATGTTAGAAACCCTTCATCTCGATTTAATAAATCCGCCTCTTCAGTTAATAGAGAATTTTGCAGGTACCAATATTAGTCTGCATATTAAGCGAGAAGATCTAATTCATCCTTTTGTTTCGGGGAATAAGTTCAGAAAATTAAAATATAATCTTCACGAGGCTAAAAGATTAAATACGAAAACCATTCTGACTTTTGGCGGTGCTTTTTCAAATCATATTGCCGCTGTTGCTGCCGCAGGAAAACTTATGGATTTTAAAACTATTGGAGTTATAAGAGGGGAAGAGTTAGGAACGGATCTGGAAAAGACCTTCTCGGGCAATTCAACATTAAGATTTGCGAAAGAGCAAGGAATGAAATTTCATTTTATAAGTAGAGAAAAATATAGAGAGAAGTATTCTTTAGAATTTATTGAAAAACTGAAATCTGATTTTGGTGATTTTTATCTAATTCCGGAAGGTGGAACCAATGAGCTTGCAGTAAAAGGATGTGAAGAAATTATTTCTCGAGAAGAAGATGAGTTTGATATTATTTGTTGTCCTGTTGGAACAGGTGGAACTATATCAGGAATAATAAATGCCTCGCAAGAAGATCAAAAGGTTTGGGGATTCCCTGCTTTAAAAGGAGATTTTCTAAATTCAGAAATTATAAAATATACAGATAGAACAAATTGGGAGCTTATAACCGATTATCATTTTGGAGGTTACGCCAAAGTAAGCGTAGAGCTTATTAATTTCATCAATAAGTTTAATAGGAAATATCAGATTTCATTAGATCCTATCTACACAGGAAAGATGATTTTTGGTATTTTTGACCTGCTGGAAAAATCGGCTATTCCTGAAAATTCTCGTATTTTAGCCGTTCATACCGGAGGCCTACAAGGCATAGAAGGAATGAATCAGCAATTATCCAGAAAAAAATTACCCTTAATCGATGTTTAGAATGATCTTCAAAAGACTTTTTTTCTTGATCTTACTTGTGTTTATGGTGTCTTCCTGTGGAAGTAAAAAAAAGGTGACTTCTCGAAAATCTACACATAAAACCGAAAATAAAAGCGAAAAGAGAACTCCGGCGCCTGCAAAACCTGTAGATGATGTTGTTAGAGCAAGACCTACCGGAAGTTATGCAGATATTGTAGAACAGTATATTTCAGAATTTTCTGAAATCGCTATGGAAGAAATGAGAATTTATAAGATTCCTGCAAGTATCACACTTGCACAAGGAATTTTGGAATCTGGAGCGGGCAGAGGAGAGTTAACTAGAAGAGCAAATAATCACTTCGGCATAAAGTGTCATGATTGGGAAGGTGATAAAGTGTATCATGATGATGATCGTTCTCAAGAATGTTTCAGAAAATATAGCGACCCAAAATATTCTTATAGAGACCACTCATTATTCTTAAGTGAAAGACGCAGGTATGCAAATCTATTTGAATTGGATATTGATGATTATGAAGCTTGGGCTAAAGGCTTAAGATCTGCAGGATATGCTACTGACAGACTTTATCCGCGAAAATTGATTGATATGATAGAAAGATATCAGCTTCAACAATTTGATGAAGAAGTTTTAGGTAAGAAATCGAGAAGAAGAGAACGCAGCTCTGAAATTGCAGATGTAAGTTCAAATTCTGGATTTAAAACATATACGGTTGAAAAAGGCGATACGCTTTATTCAATTTCAAAAAGATTTAACACTACAGTAGAAATGCTGCAGGAAGTTAATAATCTAAGATCTAATGACATTTCTATTGGTCAGAGATTAAAGGTAATTCCTGCTAATAACGAATTTTAAATATGATTTATAAAAGAAGTAGCGAGCTATTTGAAGATGCACAGAAAGTGATCCCTGGGGGAGTGAATTCTCCGGTTAGAGCTTTTAAAGCAGTTGGGGGAGATCCTATTTTTGTAGAGCGTGCAGAAGGAGCTTATTTATATGATGCAGACGGGAATAAGTTTATAGACTATATCAATTCTTGGGGGCCAATGATCTTAGGTCATGCGCACAAACCAGTGGTAGATGCAGTCATTGAAAAAGCTAAAAAAGGAACCAGTTTTGGAACTCCTACAGAAATTGAGACCAAAATTGCAGAATTAGCGGTAAAAATGGTTCCTAATATAGACAAGATTAGATTTGTAAATTCTGGGACTGAAGCTTGTATGAGTGCCGTTAGATTGGCTCGTGGTTTTAATTCAAAAGAGAAGATCATAAAATTTGCAGGTTGTTACCATGGGCATAGCGACTCATTTTTGATACAAGCGGGAAGTGGCGCGGTAACTTTTGGAACACCAAATAGTCCCGGTGTTACTCAGGGAACGGCAAAAGATACGCTACTTGCAAAATATAATGATCTTGAAAGTGTAAAGCAAGTGATCGAAGCTAATAAGAATGAGATCTCGTGTATTATTTTAGAACCGGTTGCCGGAAATATGGGGTGTATCCCACCTCAAAAAGGATTTTTAGAAGGTCTTCGTGAATTATGCGATTCTAATGACATATTATTGATATTTGATGAGGTCATGACAGGGTTTAGATTGGCGCCGGGAGGTGTACAGGAAACTTCTGGAGTTAAAGCAGATATCGTATGTTTCGGGAAAGTTATTGGAGGCGGATTGCCTGTAGGTGCTTTTGCAGCTAGAAATGAAATCATGAATTATTTAGCACCTGTAGGTCCAGTTTATCAGGCAGGAACTTTAAGTGGAAATCCTTTGGCTATGGCTGCGGGATTAGCAATGCTTACAGAGCTTGATGAGAATAGACAGATTTTTGAGAGCATCAATAAAAAGACCGAATATCTACATAAAGGAATTGCAAAGGTTTTAAAAGAGAATAACGTAACTCACACCATCAATAGATTTGGTTCTATGATCTCTGTACATTTTGCAGAGGAAGAAGTGGTAGATTTTGATACTGCTGCCAACGGAAATAATGAAACTTTTAAAAAGTTCTTCCATGGCATGTTAGATCATGGTATTTATATTGCGCCAAGTGCCTTTGAAACTTGGTTCATTACAGAAGCTTTATCTTATGAAGATCTTGATAAAACTATAGATGCAGTAAACCAAATAGCGAAAACGCTATAAATGAATATTTTGATGAGATATAGCTTTTGTTATAGCATGACGAATCTCACAATGATGTCACCCCTAGAAGAGTGGAGGTGTCTATAACACTTATATAACGAACTTATTTATTGACTAATATTAAGAGATGCTGCAACGAGTTCAGCATGACAATTTTAATAATGATGTCACCCCGAGCGGAGTCGAGGGGTTTATATCAAATTAATTGATTTTTATTTATAGAAAACCCGTAAAAGTTCTTCAGAGATTTTTACGGGTTTTTTGGTTTTATAATCCATCAAACACCAAGTAGATTTAGCTTTCACTAAGATCTCTCCAGATTCTTTTTTTAAAATATGCACATGTCTTTGAGAAGTTACATGTGTGTGCTCTCCCACGAAGGTTTGAATTAGAAGCTCCTCATCTAAAAAAGCTTGCTTTTTATAATCTATTTCGTGCCTAATTACTACCCAAAAATATTCTGCTTTAACTTCCTTACCTGCTCTAGATTCCCAATGGGTCTTAGCGATATCTTGTATCCATTGCACATATTGTACATTGTTTACATGATTTAGCTCATCAAGATCAGATTTAGAAACCGTGAGATGTTGTTCAAATACTTCGGGAGTGTAACTCATCTTATTTTTTTATTATTTCAACCTCAAATAATTTATCCCAGTTCTTTCCGGTTACGTAAAGTTTTTTGGTGTTTGCATTGTAAGCAATTCCGTTAAGTACATCCAATTTAGGATGCTGAGTAACATTATCGCGCAAGTCATGAAAATCTATTATTCCTTCTATAGCTCCATTTTCAGGATTTATGATAGCAACCCCATCTTTTTGATAGGTGTTGGCGTAGATTTTTCCTTCTACCCATTCCAATTCGTTTAATTGAGTTGAGATTGTGTGATTAGTTGTAGGTTGTATATAATCCATTTCAGCTAGGGTTTGGGCATCCAACGTCCAGATCTTTTCAGTCCCATCGCTCTTAAAAAATTTCTTACCATCATTACATAACCCCCAACCTTCTTTACTTTGATTGAAATTGAAACTTCCTATTTTTTCTAAAGTGTTGATGTTATAAATAAACCCAACTCCTTTTTGCCAAGTAAGCTGATAAATTTTATCATTTAAAATAGATAAGCCTTCTCCAAAATAGCGTTTATCTAAATCTATTTTCTTTAAAACTTTTCCGGTTTCAAAATTGGTGATCCTTAAAGAAGAACTTCCATATTGCCCAGTGCTTTCGTATAAAGTGTCATTTAAAAATTCTAATCCTTGGGTATAGGCACCACGATCATGAGGATACGTATTTATGATTTTATAAGTATAAATTGCAGGAGGTGCATCGTTATAGATCTTAACCGATGTTTGTAGTGTGTCTGTAGTACCTTCAGAATAAATTAAAGCACTTACTTTCTGGTTACCCAATTTTTGATCTTTCAATTTTAGATGAAATGAAGTCTCTCCACTTTTGTTTGAGATCAATTTATCGTGAAGATAAAAGTTTATAGAATCTATTTTTTTGCTTTTTGGATTCAAAATAGAGATCTCCATGGTGTCTCCAAGATGATAATCGGCTTTATTTTTATCTAATTTTAAAGAAAAATCACTTATTTTTTTGTCAGAATTACTTCCGCAGGAAATTAAAATCAAGTTTAAAATAAACAGTAACAGGAGGTTAGCTTTTTTCATAAAAATGGGCGTGTTTGCTGAGGGCTAAATTAATTAATTCAGGTTAAAAAATACTTGTAAAATGTATCAAAGATTGTATATTTGCCCCGGCAAGTCCCACACAACCAGCTCCTGCTGAATCCCCCCAGGGCGGGAACGCAGCAAGGGTAGGTGGTCGAAGCGGTGTGATGTGGGTAGCTTGCCATTTTTTGTATCTGATATTTAAATTTTATCGCATCTTTGTGATCTATGAAAACAGATACTTCACAATCTCCAAAAGTTGTACTTATTACCGGTGGTTCCTCAGGAATTGGCAAATCTATAGGCGAATATCTTTCTGATAGGAATTATAAGGTTTATGGTACCAGTAGAAATCCTCAAAATCAATCTAATTCAAAATTTCCATTAGTTGCTTTAGATGTTACTAAGGTGGAAACTATCGAGTCTGCTGTTACTACTATTATTAAGAAAGAAGGCAAAATAGATGTTGTGCTTAACAACGCTGGTGTTGGAATAACCGGACCTTTAGAGGAAACCCCTGAAATTGAAATAAAACGAGCTTTTGACACCAATTATTTTGGTCCGTTAAATGTGATAAAAGCTGTCTTGCCACAAATGCGAAAGCAGGGTAGCGGACTCATAATAAATATTACATCTATAGCCGGGTATATGGGCTTACCGTATCGCGGAATTTATTCTGCCTCTAAAGGTGCTTTAGAATTAACTACCGAGGCTTTTAGAATGGAACTAAAAGATTTTAATATACACATGACTAACGTAGCTCCTGGAGATTTTGCTACCAATATTGCTGCAGGTAGATTTCATGCGCCTGTTATTAAAGGTTCGCCTTATGAAACTTCTTATGAGCGAACACTTAATATCATGAATGAGCATGTAGATCATGGAAAAGATCCGGAGGTGATGGCAAAGGCTATTTACAAGATTATAAATACTAATAAGCCTAAAGGACATTATAAAGTAGGAGAGCCTTTGCAAAAATTCTCTATTGCTTTAAAGCGAATTTTGCCTGATAAAGTTTATGAGAAAATGTTGCTTAAACATTATAAATTGTAATTTTACATCATTAATTTTTCTATAAAAATCTTAAACAAACCACTATGAAATTTTTTATTGATACTGCAAACCTTGATCAAATAAAGGAGGCTCAAGACCTTGGAGTTCTTGATGGAGTAACTACCAACCCTTCTCTTATGGCCAAAGAGGGAATTACCGGAAAAGAGAATATCATTAATCATTATAAAAAAATATGTGATATTGTAGATGGTGATGTAAGTGCAGAGGTTATTGCTACAGATTTTGATGGAATGGTAAAAGAAGGGGAAGAGCTTGCAAAACTTCATAAACAAATTGTGGTAAAAATTCCTATGATAAAAGAAGGGATTAAAGCGATTAAATATTTTAGCGATAAAGGAATTAGAACCAACTGTACGTTAGTTTTTTCTGCAGGACAAGCACTATTGGCAGCTAAAGCCGGTGCAACTTATGTTTCTCCGTTTATTGGAAGATTGGATGATATTTCAACAGATGGATTAAACCTGATTGCAGATATTAGATTGATCTATGATAATTACGGATTTGAAACAGAAATTCTTGCAGCTTCTGTACGTCACAGTATGCATATCTTAGAATGTGCTAAAATTGGTGCCGATGTAATGACAGGACCACTTTCTTCTATTGAAGGTTTATTAAAACATCCTTTAACTGACAGTGGATTAAAACAATTTTTAGCAGATTATAATAAAGGAAACTAAGATCTTTATTTATATAGTAGATAAAAAAATCCCTGACTTTAATCAGGGATTTTTTATTTTAAATCTTTATTTTTTTATTTCTGACTGATGAATTCTAAGATCCTATTCTCCAATTCTGGTGAGTTTATTTGAACATCACCTCTAATAATGGTTCCATCAGGTTTTATAAAAAGTAATTTGTTCAAGTAATTTTTAAGAAGTTTTTCCTTCACACGAATCATCTCTAACTTATATTCAAAATCAGGATTAAAAAGTTTGCCATTGATGCGCTCTTGCCAGATATCAAATTGATCTTTATCAATATTAATTCCAATAAAGTTGATTTCAGGATATTTAAATCTGAGGTCCTCAATAATTTTATCTTCCCATTTATGATGACCTTGTGAGCTTAAAGACCAATGATAAGTAATAATGGGTTTTCTAGAAATTGTTCCAAGTGTTGTAGTGTCTCCTTTTGCATTTAGGAGTTTTAGATGACCAATATTTTTACCTGGTAATAAATTGGTCTGGATCATAGCCATTTGATTGATATCATCCATCTGCTTTCCAGAATAATTCATTTTAGACATCATTTCTACAATAGACTTAATATCATTCTCATCTTGAGAATAGATAATTCCTTGTGCAGATAAAAGCTCTAAAAATGCATTTCTAATAGATTCAATTTTGATAAGAGAATCTACCATTTCCATTCTATCCTTGATATTTGAAAAACTGTTTAGATCATAACAATCTGAAGATTTGCTTTTTAATTCATGGCAATTTTCTATAGATTTAGACCTTAAATAATCATCCAATAAATTCAGGTAAACATAATTATCTTGGGAAGCTTTATCATCAAAAGAAATGTCTTTACGGTAATCATGGAAATCTTTAGGAATATTATCGGCGTAGTCTTGATAGTACTTCTCTATTAAAAAGGTGTAGCGCTCTCGAAGATCGTAATATTCATAATTGATACTGGAAGTTGCTAAAGAATAAAAATTATCAGAAAGCTCATAGTTGTCTCTTAATCTATCTAAATCTGAAATTCTTTGAGATCTAATAGAATCGGTTTTACGCGCAAATTCTTCTGGTTTTACTTTGTAATAATGAAGTATGAGCTCATTGTTTTTCTGATTGAGAAGATACATGTTGGTTAAGAAATTACTTTCTCTAGAACCTTTACCACTAAAATTGATAGATTCATCAAAATCTAAGGTATTTACAAATACCAAGGTGCTATCTCCTGGTTCCAAATACATAATCTGATTTTCTGGAGGATGTCTAAACGTATATAATCCGGGCTCCACATTATTTATTTCTCCTCCAAACCTATTATTTTCGTTCAATTTGAAAGTATCAATGTCAACTTCATTTTTAGAAATAATGACATATTCACTGCTTGGATTTTCTATTTGCCCACCGATGTATACTTTTTTAGAAGTGTTTTGATCGTTAGTGCAAGAAGTAAGAAGTAAGATTGATAGCAAAAATGCGAAGAATAGGGCTGGTCTCATAAAATGTTGGGGTATTCTTTTTGCATTTTGGTATTGGTTAAGTCTAAACAAATATAATTTTTGCTTCATTTAGTAATGTTAATCCATAGTTAAAAGGCTTAATTAAAAAGTTAATCTTTCATGTATTGGACAATATTAGCTACTTTTGCAAAAATTTAAGAGAAGAAATCTAATATATATGTTATCAGTTTCAAACCTTTCCGTACAATTTGGTAAACGAATTTTATTCGATGAAGTTAATACCACATTTACACAAGGAAATATCTATGGAATTATTGGTGCTAATGGTGCCGGTAAATCTACATTTTTAAATATAATTGCAGGTAAGAGTGAACCAACCAGCGGTAGAGTTTTCTTAGAGCCTGGTAAAAGAATGTCTGTTCTTGAGCAAAATCATAACTTGTATGACGAATATACTGTTCTAGAAACAGTGATCATGGGTAACAAGCCTTTGTTCAAGATCAAGAAAGAAATGGACGAGATCTACGCTAAAGAAGACTTTAGCGATGCAGATGGAGAAAGAGTAGGAGTTCTACAAGTTGAATTTGAAGAAATGAATGGTTGGAATGCAGATAGCGATGCTGCTGCAATGCTTTCTAATTTAGGTATTACTGCAGATTACCATTATACCTTAATGAATGATCTTGATGGTAAACAAAAGGTACGAGTATTATTGGCTCAAGCACTTTTTGGAAATCCGGATGTGTTAATCATGGATGAGCCTACCAACGATTTGGATTATGAAACAATTATTTGGTTGGAAAATTTCCTTGCAAATTATGATAATACGGTAATTGTAGTATCTCACGACCGTCACTTCTTAGATGCAGTTTGTACGCATATTTCTGATATTGATTTTGGTAAGATCAACCATTTTAGCGGTAACTACACTTTCTGGTATGAATCTTCTCAATTAGCCGCAAGACAACGTTCTCAACAGAATAAGAAAGCGGAAGAGAAGAAGAAGGAACTAGAAGAGTTTATTAGAAGATTTAGTGCGAATGTGGCAAAATCTAAACAAGCCACTTCTCGTAAAAAAATGATAGATAAGCTTAATATTGAGGGAATTAAACCTTCAAGCAGAAGATATCCAGCAATTATTTTTGAAAGAGATAGAGAAGCTGGAGATCAGATCTTTCATGCTGAAGGTTTAGAAGCTTCTATAGATGGCGAAACTATATTCAAAAATATAGATCTTAACCTTAAAAAAGGTGATAAAGTGGTGGTATACTCACGAGATTCTCGTGCAACAACTGCTTTCTATGAGATTATTAACGGAAATCAAAAAGCAGTTGCAGGTTCTTATAATTGGGGGATCACAACATCTCAATCTTACTTGCCATTAGATAACTCAGAATTCTTTGAAAATGATCTTACGCTTGTAGATTGGTTGCGCCAATGGGCCAAAACAGAAGAAGAAAGAGAAGAAGTTTTTATTCGCGGTTTCCTTGGTAAAATGATTTTTAGTGGAGAAGAGGCGTTAAAAACTTCTAATGTACTTTCTGGAGGAGAAAAGGTAAGATGCATGTTGAGTAGGATGATGATGATGCGTGCAAATGTTTTAATGCTAGATGAACCAACTAACCATTTGGATCTTGAATCTATTACTGCTTTTAATAACTCATTAAAGAACTTTAAAGGAACGGTGATGTTTACTACTCATGATCATGAGTTTGCGCAAACTGTTGCTAATAGAGTAGTAGAGCTAACTCCAAGCGGTGTTATAGATAGATATATGAGCTTTGATGAATATATGGATGATAAAAAGATCAAAGAACAGCGTAATAAGATGTACCAAGCTTAGATTTTGGTAAAATTATAAAATAGAAAACCCTCAAATTTTGAGGGTTTTCTATTTTTAATAAATTAAACGCTATTCCTCTTCGTCTATATAATCTCCGTTGAAAGTGGTTTCAACTATTTTATTAGCCTCTTCTAAATGAGACTGGATGGCAAATAATTGAACTTGTCCTGGCAGACCTCCACCAAATCCAGCTCTTAATCCGGAGTCAAAATCATTTCTAACCCTGCAAGAAATTCCAGCTTTTTCAAATAGTTCTAGTAGGTATTGTACATTCACATCAGACCCTGTATATACTCTTTCGTAATTATCTTCGGTACTCATAATTTTTGATTTTAGATGATCTAAAATACGTAAAGCTAAATTCTAATATATGCGTTTTTTAAAGAGTTTAACGTTCTAAGCATTGTAATATTTGCTATTCCAGATAGCAGTGCTAAAATTTTTACCCATTTTAAATCCGTAGAAAATGGCCATTCCGGCTATTCCTTTAAAGATAAAAAATAAGGTCATAATAAATTCTGAAGTAGTGGTATGCTTACTAAACAATCCTTCGGGAACCATAAAAGTGAATAAAAAGCTTAAAAGTGCTAGAAAAATTAGTAAGTTTTCAACTTCTCTAAGCGGCCACATTAGCAACTTTCTGAAAGGATGTAGGTCTTTACCCCAGGAATGTATTAAATAGTAGTAATCATTACCTATAGGAGCAAAAAGTAGGGGATCATCAGCGTTTTCAAGTTTAAATAATTTTGAAGGAGCCATTATTTTAAATCCTTCTAAAGCTATATGATGTTTGTTTTCTAATTCTTTGATTTTGATTAACGTATCATATGGCATTTTACCTTTAAAATAGGTGCTGTCTAAAAATCGTAATCTGTATTGAACACATATTGTTTTAATATCTGATATGTGAAAGATCTTTTCTGACTCTACAAGATCAAAATCAAAATTATTGGTTGTAATTTCAGAATCCATTTGTAATCTTTTCTTGATATTATCTTCCCTTAGGGTATCATTTTCCAAAACATCACGAACAGACTGCATTAAATCTTCTGCTGTTATTCTTTTATTTCTGAATTTTAAAATTTTTTCAGGAATATGGGTGCGGCGTAGTTTCATCTTCATCAGCTTTGCGTTTAACTAATTTAAATAATTGGTTTTAAACTAACAACGGCCTCTAAAAATTAATTTTCAACGATTGAAAAGCCTTGATTTTTGGCATATACAATAGTTAAAGAAATATTAATTCATCTTCATTTTAGAACCGACTTTCTCAATTCCTCGTTTGTTTAAGAAGTAAACTAAAACAAAATACTATGAAAAATTTAAAATTTTTAGCAATTGCCATTTGTGCGGTAGCATTATTTTCAACAGGAAATATTCAGGCACAAAACATGAAAAAAGAAACAACCACAATGGTTGGAGGTGCAGCAATGTATCCTAGTAAAAATATTATTGAAAATGCAGTAAATTCTAAAGATCATACCACTTTAGTTGCTGCGGTAAAAGCTGCAGATCTTGTTGAAGTTTTACAAGGAGAAGGTCCGTTTACAGTATTTGCTCCTACAAACGCTGCATTTGAAAAACTACCAGAAGGAACAGTTGCTTCGCTATTGCAACCAGAAAATAAAGAGCAACTTCAAGCTGTCTTAACATACCATGTAATTTCAGGAGATTTTAAAGCTGCAGATGTAATGGCAGCCATTAAGAAGGGTAATGGAAAGGCAACTTTTAAAACTGTAAATGGTGCTGAGCTAACTGCTATGATGGATGGTAAGAATGTGAAAATTAAGGATGCTGCAGGTAATGTTGCTACGGTAACCATAGCAGATGTAAATCAATCGAATGGAGTGATACACGTTATTGATACTGTATTATTACCAAATAAATAAAATACTATTTTAAGAATGGGGGTTCTTAAATGTAAAAAGGTCATTCCCTTAATTGAGAATGACCTTTTTTAATATTATGAATGTTGATCTATTATCTTAATTCAGCATTTAATTCTTTCTCAAACCTTTGCTGTAATTTACTCATGATCTTGTCTATCTGCTTATCGGTAAAAGTACTATGCTCATCTTGAAACATAAAACTTACCGCATAACTTTTCTTGCCTTCAGGTAAATTCTTACCTTGATATACATCAAAAAGGTTCACCGATTTTAATAATCGCTTTTCAGATTGCTTTGCAATACTTTCTATATCTTCATATCTCACAGTTTCATCTAAAAGCAATGCAAAATCTCTTCTAACTGCTGGAGATTTTGGAATAGCTGTGAATTTAACCTTCTGATTTTTTGCAGTTTCAATAATCAGATCCCAATTGAAATCGGCATAAATTACTTCCTGCTGAATACCAAAATGCTTAAGGATAGAATTTTTAAGCACTCCAAACTCTATTAATTTAGATTTTCCTGCACTTATTGCGAGGCCTTCAGAAAAGACATCACTCTTAGCTGAAGAGGTTTTAGTAGTATTTATTCCTAATCGCTCTAAAATGCTTTCTATAATTCCTTTTAAGAAGAAGAAATTACCAGGATTTCGAGTGGTATTCCAAGATTCTGAAAATCTATTCCCAGAAACTAAAAGGCTTAAATGCTTTTTCTCTTCTCTTCCGTTTGGATAATTATGATAAGTCTTACCAAATTCAAATAATTTAAGGTCGCTTCTTTTTCTATTCAAATTGTAGCTAATAGCTTCCAATCCTGAAAATAGTAATGATTGACGCATCACAGAAAGATCTTGACTTAATGGATTAAGCATTTTCACACTCTGCTCGTCACTAAGCTGATCGCTTAATTTGATATAATTTGCCGTGGTTAATGAGTTAGCCATGGTTTCGAAAAAACCCTGTCCAACAAGTTGATTGGCAATATGATTTTGAAGTTTGTAGTCTTCAAATTTTGTTGAATTAGAAATGGAAGCATTTAATTTAGTTCCAAATTCTATATTGTTGTAACCATACACTCTCAAGATTTCCTCAATAACATCAGCTTCTCTTTGAACATCTACTCTGTACGATGGAATGGTTAATCCCATTCCAGATTCGGTTACGTTATTAACTCTAATTTCTAAAGAGGCTAGTATAGATTTAATGGTTTCTTCAGCCAGATTCTGACCAATAAGTTTATTTACTTTTTCAAAAGTCAAGAAAACTTGAAAATCTTCAATTTTTTTGAAATAAAGATCATCAACATCGCTGGTAATTTCCCCGCCTGCGATTTCTTTAATTAAAAGAGCAGCTCTCTTAAGTGCATATTCAGTAATTGTTGGATCTATTCCTCTTTCAAATCTAAAAGAAGCATCGGTATTAAGACCGTGTCTTTTTGCTGTTTTTCTTATGCTTACTGGATTAAAGTAAGCACTCTCAATAAATATTTTTGAGGTATTTTCTTTTACGCCGCTAGAAATTCCACCAAAAACTCCCGCTATACATAGTGGTCCTTCGGTATCGCAAATCATAAGGTCTTCTTCGTGCAATTCTCTTTCCACTTCATCTAAAGTGGTAAATTTGGTGCCTGAAGGAAGTGTTTTTACATGAATTTCATTACCAACTATACTATCTGCATCAAAAGCGTGTAAAGGTTGCCCTAAATCATGCATTACATAGTTTGTGGCATCTACAATATTATTTTTAGGATTGATTCCTATTGCTTTTAATCTATTCTGAAGCCATTTTGGAGATGGTTTCACTTTAATATCAGACATCGTGATCCCACAATATCTCGGAGCTAAATTAGAATCTTCAACAAATATTGGAATTCTTAAACTTCTACTATCAACGTTAAAACTACTTACAGAAGGGGTTATAAGTTCTAAACTTAGGTCCTGCTGTTGGTATCCAGCTTTAAGATCTCTTGCTACCCCCCAATGGCTCATAGAATCTGCTCTGTTTGGAGTTAAGCCAATTTCAAAAACTTGATCATTTTCTACTTCAAAAATATCGGCAATGGCACTTCCTGGTTCAAGATCATTCTTTAGAACCAAAATTCCATCCTGACTTCCACCAAGACCTAATTCTTTTTCCGAGCAAACCATTCCAAAGCTCTCTTCCCCACGAATCTTTCCTTTCTTGATCTCCCAAGATTCTCCATTTTCATCATACAAAACTGTACCTATAGTAGCTACAGGAACTTTTTGACCTTCAGCAATGTTTGGAGCCCCACATACTATTTGAAGGTGCTCATTATATCCTATTTCAATCGTACAAACTTGAAGTCTATCTGCATTTGGGTGAGGGATACACTTTAAAACTTGCCCTACCACAATTCCTTCCAAACCGCCCTTTACACTTTGGAAGCTATTAATGCCTTCTACTTCCAAACCGAGATCTGTAAGTAAATTACCCGTTTCTTCAGGGGTATTAGGTAGTTTAATAAACTGCTTAAGCCAATTGTATGAAATTTTCATAGGTTCCTTTTTTCCAGCTGCAAAGATAGTATTACGAATGGTTTTGGCATAATTTGAAGTTTGTTTTTAGCCTTAAAATATCTTGACAAATAAAAAAAGAGGCTTATCTCTGTGCCTCTTTTTCTAATAATTTTAATTTATGTTTACTACATCTCTTTATTGTAGGTCCAAACAGAACCTTTTTCCCAACTCTTATCATCGCCTTGCTCAGAGATCGTCCAAATTAATTTTCCGTCAGATTCTTTTACAATCTCATGTTTTGCAGATTTCTTTAAGCCTTCACGATTGGTATACTCTTCCATCATTTCAAAAGAATTACCTGCAGCATTTTTAATTGTTACCGTGCTAAGATTAATTCCAAGAGGCTCTGCAGGGTCTATATAAGCCATGTCATATTTTTTATCCAAGGCATCATATACCAAGATTCTTTGGTTTACAGTTTCACCCAGAGAATTTACAAATTCAGATGTTAAAATATTATTGTTATCGTTAAATGTAGATAGTACTTTACCATCAAAAGATCCCATTTCTTTGCCTTTGTCATAATTTACAATATGTACGTTCCAGTTGCCAGAAAGAAAATTAAGCTGTTGATCTTCTTTCTCAAGTCTTGCCAGCTTTGCGGTAGAACCTCTATAGATCTGAGTTTTTTCATTTTCTACAGCGCTATTCTTTGCCATTTGTATAGATTCTTTTAAATACTTCTTAGCCTCTTCTTCATTGCCCTGAGCTATTAAATAATCGGCATAGGAATCTCTTGGATTTGCAGCTTTTGGATACTCTTCCATATTGTATTTCAATACTTTTTCTGCAGCATCCATATCTTTATCATCTAACATGAGTTGATAGCCGATTCTATTCAATTCCCATTCGGTCCAATTATACTCGTTGGAATTGTTTTTCTTTAGATCTTTATATTTATCTAAAGCATCATCAATACCATTTTGCTGATACTCTTCATATACAGCATCTCCAATAGAATTTTTAGTCTGGTCTTGTGAAAATAGAGCAGTGGTAAAAAAAATAAGCATACAGCTTATCATCCAGTTTAATTTAAAATTTAGATACATAATGTTGATATTTAGTTGGTTAACCTGTATAAGTTAAGTATAAATCAACTGATTATGAATTAATTAAAGCTGTTTTTTGAATTGTGTAGGAAGTGGTTTACCTAAAAATTGAATGTTTTCTATTTTTTCGGATGAGCAGCCATTTTTTAAAATAATCTTTGAAGAATATTTGCTTAGAAATTAGTTATCAACCTAAGATTTAACTGATGTAATTCCAGATGTTTTTATGTTTTGCAACCTGAGCATAAGTATATCTTATAGCTTTGTTTTTCTCCATTTTAAGTTCGGGATCTTCAGTAAGCATTTGTTTAGCATAATACCTTGCTGTTTGGAGGATTTGATTGTCTTTTATAATATCGGCTATCTTTAAATTCAACACACCACTTTGCTGGGTCCCCATAAGATCTCCAGGCCCTCTAAGTTTTAGATCAACTTCTGCTATTTCAAATCCATCACTAGAGGCAGTCATGGTTTGAAGTCTAGTTTTGGCGTCTTCAGAGAGTTTATGGCTGGTCATTAAAATACAATAGCTCTGTTCTCCACCTCTCCCAACGCGGCCTCTAAGCTGATGTAGTTGTGAAAGTCCAAATCTTTCGGCGCTTTCAATAATCATTACACTGGCATTTGGAACATTTACTCCAACTTCTATTACCGTAGTTGCTACCATGATCTGAGTTTCTCCTTTTACAAATCTATTCATCTCAAATTCTTTGTCGGCAGGTTTCATTTGTCCGTGAACAATGGAGATCTGAAATTCTGGCATTGGAAATTCTCTTGCGATGCTTTCATATCCATCCATCAAATCTTTATAATCCATTTTTTCTGATTCTTGTATGAGCGGATACACTACATAAATTTGTCTTCCCTTTACGATCTCATCTTTAATAAATCTAAAAACTTTTAGGCGATTGCTATCGTATCTATGTACCGTTTTTATCTCTTGTCTTCCAGGTGGTAATTCATCAATTACAGACACATCTAAATCTCCATAAAGACTCATTGCTAAAGTTCTTGGAATAGGGGTAGCGGTCATCACCAATACGTGTGGAGGGAGATGATTTTTTTGCCATAATTTTGCTCTTTGTGCAACACCAAATCTGTGCTGTTCATCTATAATTGCTAGGCCTAAATTCTTAAATTTTACCTTGTCTTCTAAGAGCGCATGAGTGCCAATTAAGATGTTAATTTCGCCATTTTCTAATTTTTCATGAATCTCTCTTCTCTTTGAAGCTTTTGTTGAGCCAGTTAAAAGGAATATACTGGTATTCAACTCTTTACATAATTCAATTAAACCGTGATAGTGCTGTACTGACAAAATTTCAGTAGGCGCCATTAAGCAGGCTTGAAAATCGTTGTCAAGTGCTATTAACATTGACATTAGCGCTACAATAGTCTTTCCAGAACCAACATCTCCTTGTAAAAGACGATTCATCTGTGCGCCACTGCCCATATCGCTCCTAATTTCTTTGATCACCCGCTTCTGTGCACCTGTTAATTGAAAGGGTAAATACTTCTCATAAAACTCACCAAAATTATCTCCAATCTGATCAAAAATAAAGCCTTTTATTTTCTGTTTATGAAGCATATTTTTAACCAAAAGTTGAAGCTGCACATAAAATAATTCTTCAAATTTTAATCTGAATTGTGCTCTTGCTAGCAGCTCTTGACTGGTAGGAAAATGAACATTAAAAAGTGCTTCAGCTCTTGAAATTAATTTTAATTCATTTCGTATTTCTTCATTTAAAGTGTCGTAAAACCTTCCCTTAGTTTCCAGGAAAAGTTGCTGCATAATTTTGGTGATCACCCTATTTGTAATCCCAGATTTTGCCAATTTTTCGGTGGAAGGATAAATGGGTTGCATGGCAGTTCTAAGATTTTTTTCATGCTCTTCCAGTAATTCTAGATCTGGGTGAGGCATGCTAAAAACACCATTGAACCAATTGGTCTTTCCGAATATTACATAGGGAGTATTTAATTTTAAGCTTTCTCTAATCCATTTTTGACCTCTAAACCAAACAAGTTCCATTTTACCCGTATCATCAATAAATTCTGCTACCAGTCTACTTCCTCGCTTTTGTTCAACGGTTTTAATATTGATGATCTTTCCGATAATTTGGATATCTGCAGAGTTTCGCTGTAATTGATTGATCTTATAATAATTGGTTTTATCTAAATATCTATTCGGAAAGAAATTGATAAGATCTTGATACGTGTGAATTCCCATTTCCTTCCGAAGCAGTTCTGCCCTGGCTGGACCTACACCTTTTAGGTAATCTATAGGGGTTTGTAAGAGGTTTGAATTCATGAAACGAAGATATTAAAAAACCTTTAAAGCGATCTTCTTATCATTCTTCTGTGATTTTTAAGTAGCTAATTGTATTTTTATACTTTAAATAGGTGAAAAATGAAATCAAATAGTATATCAGATTCATTAAGCCTGCATCGCCCCTTTATATGAAAGCACTCATCCTGCTATTTTTATTGCTGAATTTATTTCCAATATGTGCTCAAACTAATTTGAAGGATGAGCAGTTAAAAAATATTGATTTTAAAACTACAAGTGCTGCTATTTCTATACTTCCGGAATCTCAACTGGTGAAAGGAAATATGAAGTATATTTTTGAAATTCTTCAAGATACTGATACGCTATATTTGGACGCAAATGATATGGAGTTTGAGAATGTACGCCTTAATGGAAAAGAGATCAATTATTTTTATAACGATGCTAAATTGTTGGTTATAAATAACTTTAAAACTGCAGCTCTGGATACGTTGACTTTAGAATTTGAAGCTCGTCCCACTAAGGCTATGTACTTTATAAATTGGGATTACGATGGAACAGCAGTACAAAAAGAAGTTTGGACTCAAGGGCAAGGTAAGAATACCTCCAATTGGATGCCACTAGTAGACGATATGAGGGAAAAAACGGTGTATGACCTTAAGATAAATTTTAAGAATGGCTATGAGGTAATTGCAAACGGTGTTCTTAAAGATAAACTGAAGCTGAATGATAGCATTACGCAATGGCATTACTCCATGGAAAAGCCAATGAGTAGTTACTTGCTTGGTATTGCAATAGGAAATTATAAAGTAGACAGTAAGGTTTCTGCTTCCAACATACCCTTAGAATTATATTATAATCCAATAGATTCTTCTAAAGTTGAAAGTACCTACAGGCATTCTACAAAGATTTTCGATTTTTTAGAAAAGGAAATTGGAGTAGCGTATCCTTGGAATAATTATAAACAGATTCCTGTGCAAGACTTCTTGTATGCAGGTATGGAAAATACAGGAACAACTTTCTTTTCTAATATGCTTATGGTAGATGCCATTGGATATAATGATAGAAACTACGTATCTGTAAATGCCCATGAGCTTGCACACCAATGGTTTGGAGATTTAGTTACCGAAAGATCTGGGAAAGATCATTGGCTACAAGAAGGTTTTGCCACCTATTATGCTCTTTTAGTTGAAAGCGACATTTTTGGAGAAGATTATTATTACTGGAAACTGTACGAAAGTGCAGAACAATTAAAATCTTTAAGCGATCAAGGAAAAGGGGAAGTCTTATTATCTTCTACGGGTAGTTCTTTAACCTATTATCAAAAAGGTGCTTGGGCACTTCATATTTTAAGAGAGCGAGTAGGAGACACGGTTTTTAGAAAGGCTATCATAAATTATCTTGAGAAGTATGCTTTTAAAACAGTGAGCACCGATGATTTTATAAATGAAGTGGAGTTGGTTTACGGTAAAAAACTTGAAAATTTCAAAAAGAATTGGTTGCAGCAATCTGCATTTCAAGGAACAACCGCTTTAAACTCTTTAAAAAAGTCAAAATTCATCAACGATTATTTAAAGATTGCTGCGCTAAGAGAAACTCCTTTACTTGCAAAGAAAGAGATGTTAAGTGAAGCTTTAGATTTTCCGGTAAACGATTATGTAGGTCAGGAAGTGGTGTATCAACTTTCCGGAGAGAAAAGTGTAGACGCGTTAGAACTGTATAGGAAAGCTTTTAAGAGTGGAAATTTATACGTTAGGCAAGCAATTGCTATAAGTATGAAAAATATTCCTGAGGGATTAAAGAAACATTTTGAAAGCTTACTTAAAGATGATTCATATCTTACCAAGGAAAATGCTTTAATGGAATTGTGGTTACGCTATCCAGAAAACATTGAGTTTTACCTAAAGAGCTTAGAAAATGTGGATGGATTTTCTAACAAGAATGTAAGATTATTATGGTTAACCCTTAATTTGGTAAATCCACAAATAGATAAAGATAAAGCTTCGGCTTATTACGATGAACTTTCGGGTTATACCTATCCAACGCATCCGTTTGAGTTAAGGCAAAATACTTTTGGATATTTATATCAAATCAATGCATTTTCCAATCAAAATTTAATGGATTTGTTGGAAGGGGCACAACATCATAATTATAGATTTAGAGCATACTGTAGAGAGTTATTAGATAAGCTATTAGAAAATCAAGAGTATCGCGAAAAATATGTAGCTTTAAAAGATACGTTGTCTAAAGTTAATCGAGAATTTCTCAATAAAAAGCTAAAAATATAAATGCGGGCACTTGTAATATCTGGAGGTGGTAGTACAGGTGCTTTTGCCGGAGGTGTAGCTCAATATTTAATAGAAGAGCAAGGTCATGATTATGATCTTTATTTAGGTACCTCTACAGGAAGTTTATTAATTTCTCATCTGGCTTTAAATAAAACACAGAAAATTAAGGATGTATACACCTCGGTAACTCAAAAGAGCATTTTTAGCAACAAACCATTTTTAGTAAAAAGAGTTCACGGGTATGATCAAATATCTATCAATCACTTCAACGTACTTAAGAACTTTTTAAAAGGCGGAAAAACATTTGGTGAAAGTCATAATCTAAAAAAGCTCATTTTAGAAACCATCACTCCAGAAGAGTTTGAAATTCTTAAAGCAAGTAGTAAAGAGATTGTGGTTACAGTTTCAAATTTATCTATGAATGAGGTGGAGTATAAATCTATTAACGATTTTAGTTATGATGATTTTTGTGAATGGATCTGGATCTCCTGTAATTATACCCCATTTATGAGTTTAGTAAAAAAGAATGGATGTGAATATGCCGATGGTGGATTAGGTTCTATGGTGCCTATAGAAGAAGCTATAAAAAGAGGCGCTACAGAGATAGATGCTATCATACTTCAAACAGAAGTGACTTATTTTAATAGGTTGCCTTCTAAAAATGTGTTTTCATTAATTACACATTTATTCAGTTTTATGTTAGATAGAATTGAAAATCAGAATATAAGAATAGGCAAATTTGTGGCGGCGAATAAGAATGTTATTGTCAATTTTTACTACACTCCTACGGTATTGACCACCAATTCTCTTATTTTTGATAAAGAGAAGATGGAAAGATGGTGGGAGAGCGGCTATAGTTTCGCTAAATACAAGAATGAAGAATTAAATCAAATTCAACCTTAATGCGCGCATTAGTAATATCTGGAGGAGGAAGTAAAGGGGCATTTGCCGGAGGAGTGGCTCAATATTTAATGGAAGAGGAAGGGAAAAAGTATGACCTTTTTCTGGGTACCTCTACAGGAAGTCTATTGATACCTCATTTAGCCGATGGAAATATCTCTAAGATCTATGATATTTATACCAATGTAAATCAGCGTAAGATCTTTAGTTTGAATCCTTTTGTGGTTAAGAAGAAAGATGGTAGAGAATATGTAACCATTAATTATTTCAACATGTTCTGGCAGTTCGTTAAGAAGAAGAGAACATTTGGAGAAAGTAAAAATTTACGAAAACACATCCGAAGACACTTTACTGAAGATAACTTTAATTCGGTAAAACAGAATGCTAAAGACGTAGTAGTAACAGTTTCAAATTTGTCTAAAAACCGCGTAGAATATAAGTCTATTCATGATTTTTCTTATGATGATTTTTGCGATTGGATCTGGATAAGTTGTAATTATATACCATTTATGAGTTTGGCTACCAAGAATGGTTATGAATATGCCGATGGTGGCTTAGGTTGTGTAGTTCCAATAAGGGAAGCAATAAAACGTGGCGCCACAGAAGTGGATGCTATTATATTGGAAGCTGAAAATATGGAGTATAATAAAGTATTGGGTAAGAACCCTTTTTCTTTAATGATCAATCTCTTCGGATTTTTGCTCGATCAAGTAGAATATCATGATGTGGTGGAAGGGAAGTTGGCAGCGCTCAATAAAAATGTAAAGTTAAACACATACTATACTCCGGTTCAACTTACTGAAAACTCCTTAGTGTTCAATAAAAAGGCCATGACGCAGTGGTGGAAACAGGGTTTTGAATATGCTAAAGATAAAGGACTTCAGAAAAAAGGAGATCCAATTTTAGCGTTTAAAAAGCTTATATAATATTTCTAACTTCCTTCTTAATGTAATCTAAAGCAGTTTCAGAAGGAGCAGGTTGTTCCATTAAGTTGTTAAAGATCACTTCACGCAGTTTGTCTGCAGAATTTACATCTTCTTGTTTAGCGGTTTTTCTAATGATGCCGATAGTAGCATTTTTAGAGGTCTTAATCACATTCCAACACTCGCCCGTAATATAGATTTGTTGCGCTAAATTATGTTCAAACTCTTGCTCAATGTTTGTAGCTAATAGATTTTCATATTCCGCTACACTATAATTCCCTGGTTTTACTCGAAGAAGTAATTTTCCAAAAGAAATTCTTTCCATAAATAACGCCATACGCTCATAGGCTTGAAGTCTTAATGGTAATGCATCTTTTTGATTCTCTTTTCTTATCAAGAACATTCGTCTTTTTTCTTCATTTGAAATGTACATTTTAAAAAAGTAAAACGCCACTAAGCCTACAATTACGGCTGGTAAAATGAAGAATAAAAGTTCGAAAATAGTATGGTTGTTCATAAATTGAAATCGGTATAAGTATAAAATTTGCTAATTAAAGAGCATTCAATATTGGGTAAAAATAGTATTTTCTATTGAATTTACTCCGATGCTTAGATCCTTAGCTGAAAAATCAAAGGAGATAAATTATATCTAAAGAATTTAGAATTTAATTAGCTGATAACCTTTATTTTGAAGTTGTACCAAGGCATTCATAGCAGATAGGGCAACTTTTACTTCCGGTAGAAAATGATCTTTAGAGATATTTGCTGCAGCAGCCGTTTGTCCACATACAATAATTTCAGCACCAAAATCAGAAAGTTCAGAAATCAGTTTGGTGTTTGGATTTCCGTCTTTAGCGCTTGGATTTTTTTCAAGATAGGTTTCATCATTTAAAATATCGTTAATAGCAGCAGAATGAAATACGATGGCGATCTTGATATTTTCAGCAGGAACCCCTGCGTTCACATTCATATTGATAAATCTTGCAGCGCTTTCAATAAAACCATTGAGCTCTAACAGATTCTTACCTTTTGCAGTTACGTCATAGACAATCTTCAATTCAGAAGCTGTATCAGTTTTAAAATCTGGATGTGGAACTTCAAAGGTAAATCCAAAGTTAGGAATGGTGTTTTTTGAAGTAGTTTCTTGAGAAAATCCACATAGGGATGTGCTTAAAATAAAAGCAAAAAGTAGTTGTTTTAAGATAGTATTCATTTTACATGTAGAGAATTAGTTGAAAAATGTCTTTAAAGATATTTAAAAATTAGCTTGAGCCATCATCTTTAACCAACTTGTTTAAAAGTAAGCTTGCTTGCAGTTTTAATTTGACCTGATTTTTGGTTAAATTCACACCTTAAAAGAAAGAGGAAAATTGGAATCTTATTTAGCTGAATTGAATGATGCCCAAAGGGCGCCTGTACTTCAAAAGGACGGGGCGATGATAGTAATTGCCGGAGCCGGATCTGGTAAAACGCGAGTGCTTACCTATAGAATTGCTTACTTAATGAGCAAAGGAGTAGATCCTTTTAATATCTTGTCGCTAACCTTTACCAATAAGGCAGCGCGAGAAATGAAAAAGCGTATTTCTCAAATTGTAGGGAGTAGTGAGGCAAAAAACCTTTGGATGGGAACTTTCCATTCCATCTTTGCTAAGATGTTGCGAATGGAAGCAGATAAGTTAGGATATCCTTCCAATTTCACCATTTACGATACGCAAGATTCGCAACGATTAATATCAGCTATCATTAAAGAAATGGGGCTTGATAAAGATGTTTATAAATATAAGCAAGTTTACTCCCGTATCTCTTCCTACAAGAATAGTTTGATCACGGTAAAGGCATATTTCCAAAATCCGGAATTGAAAGAGGCAGACGCCATGTCTAAAAAGCCTAGAATGGGTGAGATCTATAAAGAATATGTAGACCGTTGTTTTAAAGCAGGTGCAATGGATTTTGATGATCTTTTGCTGAAAACAAATGAGCTTTTAAACAGGTTTCCAGAAGTGCTTCAAAAATATCAAAACAGATTTAGATATATCTTGGTAGATGAGTATCAAGATACCAATCATTCTCAATATCTTATTGTGAAAGCACTTTCAGATAAATTTCAGAATATCTGTGTTGTGGGGGATGATGCGCAGAGTATCTATGCCTTTAGAGGTGCCAACATCAATAACATTTTAAACTTTCAGAAAGATTATGATAATGTAGAGATGTATAGGCTAGAACAAAACTATAGGTCTACCAGAAATATAGTAAATGCCGCTAATTCTATTATAGATAAGAATAAGACCAAACTTGAAAAAGTGGTTTGGACGGCTAATGATGATGGTGCAAAGATCATTGTAAATAGATTGCTTACAGATGGGGAAGAAGGTAGGTATGTTGCAAGTTCTATTTTTGAAAATAGAATGGAACATCAGCTTGGTAATGGCGATTTTGCGATTCTTTATAGAACCAACGCACAGAGTAGGGCGATGGAGGATGCGTTAAGAAAGCGTGATATACCTTACAGGATCTATGGTGGGCTTTCATTCTATCAGCGTAAAGAAATTAAAGATGTTATTTATTATTTAAGACTTCTAATAAATCATAATGATGAAGAAGCGCTTAAAAGAGTTATAAATTTCCCTGCCCGTGGAATTGGTGGGACTACTATAGATAGGTTAACTATTGCAGCCAATCAATACGGTAAATCTATTTTCGAAATTATTGAAAATATAGATCATTTAGATCTTAAGATCAATTCCGGAACTAGAAATAAACTAACGAATTTTGTGAACATGATTAAAAGTTTCAGAATTCTAAATGAGAATGCTGATGCTTTTACCGTTGCAGATACAGTAGCAAAAAAGACAGGACTTATTCAAGAACTTAAGAAAGATAGCACGCCGGAAGGAGTTGCTAGAATTGAGAATATTGAAGAGTTGTTGAACGGTATTCGAGATTTTGTGGAAGGTCAAAAAGAATTGGCAGATGCCACAGGATCACTTTCAGAATTCTTAGAAGATGTGGCATTAGCTACAGATCTTGATAAAGATACGGGAGATGATGATCGAGTTGCCTTAATGACCATTCACTTGGCTAAAGGATTAGAATTTCCATACGTTTACATTGTAGGTATGGAAGAAGATCTTTTTCCTTCAGGAATGAGTATGAATACAAGGTCTGAATTAGAAGAAGAACGAAGGTTGTTCTATGTGGCATTAACTAGAGCAGAAAAACAGGCGTACCTAACCTATACACAATCTAGATATAGATGGGGGAAATTGGTAGATGCAGAGCCGAGTAGATTTATTGAGGAAATAGACGATGTTTATAAACATTACATGATCCCTCAAGACGATTATAAGTACAAACCACTTATAGATTCAGACATATTTGGAGAGGTAGATAAAAGTAAATTCCGCCAGACGAAGCCAAAATCTAGCACTCCACCACCTGCACATAAGCCTAGCGAAGAGCAATTAAGAAAACTTAGAAAGCTAAGACCTGCAACGGCATCACACGAAACGGCATCTGTAAAGGATACCATACAATTGCAAGAAGGGAATGTAGTAGAGCATATACGATTTGGAAAAGGGCAAGTTTTAAAAATTGATGGAATTGGTCAGGATAAAAAAGCCGAGATCAATTTTGAAAATGGAGGCATTAAAAAATTGCTTTTAAGATTCGCAAAATTAAAATTACTTTCATAAAATATCACTTTTTAGATAATTTCAGCGTTAAATTTCTGTTATTGACTAACACTATTATTATTGATTTTTATAATTTGAAATAAAAAAATGATTAGAGAAGGTAGTGTAGTAAAATGGAAATGGGGTAATGGTTATGCTGAAGGTAAAGTGGTAGAAACTTATTCAGAAGAAATTACAAAACAAATCAAAGACGCTGAGGTTACTAGAAATGGGAGTGAAAATAACAAAGCACTTTATATCGAGCAAGAAGATGGTTCTAAGGTTCTAAAACTTGAACAAGAAGTAGAGCATGTCAAATAAAATTTTAATTATAATAGCATAAAGTTTTAGAAATTTGTAAATTTTGAAAGGCTTAAAAACAAATAAAATGGCAGAACTAATAAGAATTTACGAAGAGAATCCAAATCCAAAAGATATTAAGAAGGTTGTAGAAGTTCTAAGAAATGGCGGTTTGATTATTTATCCTACAGATACTGTTTATGGTTTGGGATGTGATATTACCAATACTTCTGCTTTGGAAAAGATTGCTCAAATTAAAGGAGTTAAACTTGAAAAAGCCAATTTCTCTTTTATTTGCGAAGATTTAAGTAATCTATCAGACTATGTTAAGCAAATAGATACCCAAACCTTTAAGATTTTAAAGCGATGTTTACCAGGGCCTTACACGTTTATACTTCCAGGGAATAATAACTTGCCTAATGTTTTTAAAAAGAAGAAAACGGTTGGTATAAGAGTTCCGGATAATAATATTTGTAGAGCTATAGTAAGCGCATTAGGTAATCCTATAGTATCTACTTCTATTAGAGATGAAGATGAAGTTATAGAATACACTACAGATCCTGAATTGATATTAGAGAAATGGGATAATTTAGTAAATATTGTTATTGATGGTGGTTATGGAGATAACATTCCGTCTACCGTTATAGATCTTTCTGGTTCAGAGCCTGAAATTATAAGAGAAGGAAAAGGAAGCGTAGAGATCATGTAAACCTTTTATAAAATACTTTAAATAAAAAAGCCTCGCATTGCGAGGCTTTTTTTGTGGTTATAAATTTAATCTTTTTTCAAATTACAAGATACCTGCAACGTGAGCAACAAAATACTCATGAGCTTCTTGTTGTGTCATAATATGACCTTGTTTTTGAGCGCTGTTTGCAAGATCGAAACCTAAATTTGCAGCTCTCATTCTTTGTAAAGGTGTACCGTGGTGACCTGCACTTGCAAATCCACAATCTCCAATTTGGAAGAATAAGCTGTAAAACTCTTCAACACGTTTTTGGTTGTAAGTAGCACCTCTTTTGTGTGTCATGTAATAAGCAGCTAAGAAATCTGCCTCTAACTCTGTATAACGAGTTGCGGTGGCGCGATCTGGATCTGCTCCTTGTGGGTACCAAGTTGGGTAGTTTAAGAATTGAACTTGATGAGCCCATTCGTGAGCTAAAATACCAGTCCATACAATTCCTTCATCAACTCCAGCTTCAGCCAACCATCCAACTAAACCATCTCCAATAACAATTGTTCTGTTTCCAGAAGCAAAACCATCTGTTGCGAAATATGGATTTTCAGGTAAGTTTGGAGATAAATCATTAAATGCTAAATAATCGTCTGCAATTGCAGATGCTTGTTCCTCAGTTAAATTTTCAAAAGATCCGTCTTGATTTCTGTATCCGTAAAAAGTAGTTAGAACATCAACCCAAACATCTTTATTATCTAAACTAGCAGTATGCTGTCCTTTTACTGTAATTAGATCTTCCATATTCCAAAAAGATGCTAATTCTCTCTCGCGTTTCACCATTAGTTTAGTGTAATCTCCATCTTCTCCGAAATATTGATCACCATCATTTAATAAGAAACTGTAGTAATAATTAACGTCAGAGTAAATCCCATTTTCTTCTAAAGCTAAAGGATCGGCAATAATTCTTTGGATATACTTACTTGAAACACTTCTAAATGCAGTAGGTCCGCATTCGCTAGGAGCTACAGCATTAAAAATATCTCCCATATTTTCACTCAGTTCCACATTAGCAGATTTATTGCTGTTTGGAAGAAGTACTAATTCTGCTCCGGATTTTATAGCTTTGCTGTTTGAAGTATCTAAAGGTTGAACACTATCTTCTGTTTGACACGAAAAAAGTGCCGCCCCAACAGCACATAAAGTCACTAAATTTTTAATCTTTCCCATTATTTTAAACAAATTTTAATAGTTAATAATAGGTTAAATATATAATAATTATTGAATAATAACGAATTATAAACGGATTACTCCGGAAATATTTTAATAATATCAATATATATGCGAAAAACATTAAATATTTATCAATTAAACATTAGTTAAAAAATGAGCTATTTTGTATTATTGATATTTTAGTAGTTAATTAATTTTATAGAAATTAAATTTTAAGATAAATAAATAGTGAAAATTTAAAATTTGAAATATTTATTTGTTCATTTATATTTCTTTTACTTTTTTTAATTGGCATAGTTTTCTTTAAATTGTTGTAATAATCTCTTCTTTTGATATGAAACATCATGTATTACACAATTGCTAGGTTCTATGAGGGCTTACAGATTGGCTTTAGAATTTGGATTTTTTTTAATTCGGTAGAATGAAATATGCTTTAATAAAAAAAGCCTCGCATTGCGAGGCTTTTAGTTTATATTGAATGCTAAAAATTATTTAGCTTCTTTCATTCCTTGATCGATCAAGTTGTAGAACTGATCTAATTTAGGAAGAATTACAATTCTTGTTCTTCTGTTTTTAGCACGACCTTCTTTAGTGTCGTTAGATGCTACAGGAATGTAATAGCTTCTTCCAGCTGCAGTCATTCTTTCTGGTGGTACACCAAATTCATTTTGAAGAATTCTTACAACAGAAGTTGCACGTTTAACACTTAAATCCCAGTTATCTTCAATAACTCCACCGTTCATAGCTTGGTCATCTGTATGTCCTTCTACCATGAATTCGATATCTGGCTTGTTATTTACAACTTTAGCAACTTTTCCTAATACTTCTTTAGCACGAGAGGTTACATTGTATTTACCACTTTCAAACAATAGTTTGTCTGAAATAGAAACATAAACAACACCTTTTTCAACATTAATGCTAATATCATCATCGCTCATGTTTCCAAGAACTCCTTTTAAGCTTGTTACTAAGGCAAGAGTTACAGAATCTTTCTTAGTTATAGCATCTTGCATGCGGTTTATTTTGATCTCTTTTTCTTTGATACTTTCCAAAGATCTTTCAAGATTTTGAGCTTCTTTTTTAGAAAGTGTTGCCAAATCTCCTACATTATTCAACAAAGCAGCGTTTTGATTGCTAAGTGTTTTAATGTGATCACCTTGTCTATCTCTCTCTTCTAAACAAGAATTCAACTTCACAGTAGCTGTGTTTAATTGGTCTTGAGTTTCTTTGTGTGCGGCTTCAAGCTCTGAATATTTCTTTTGTGAAACACAAGAAGAAAGTAATAAGGCAGCAGTGGCCGATAAAAGCAAAATTTTCTTCATAATTAGATTTTTGTTATTAATTGTTAGAACTTCAAATTTATCAAAACTGATGCCAGAAAACTATTTTTTTTCCGACAAACCTTCTAAATCTGAATATTTTTTAATTCCCTGCACAAAGTGCTTATAAACAACGGAGAAAATGGAAGAATAGTCTGTAACTTTTCTAAGTTTTTTACGCTTAGCTGACATTTTAGCAATCTTACCGTAAAAAGTAATATGTGCTTTTAACACAGCCGTAAAATGAGAAAACTTTCCTTCGGTTAAAAATTTTAATCCGGCAACGCCATCTAATATCATCCTTCCAACAAGCACCCAAACAATATCTTCTTTTGGAACATTTTTTATGATATTAAAAAGACTGTTTCTAAAATTATAAAAAGTCTTTTTTGGATTCATGCTGTTAAGGGTTCCTCCACCTAAATGATAAACTACTGCATTGGGGGTATATTTAATTTTAAAACCACTTCCTTGAATCCTCCAGCAAAGGTCTATTTCTTCTTGATGTGCAAAATAATCTTCATCTAAACCTCCAAGTTCATTATAAATAGTAGAACGCACTGCCAAACAAGCACCACTTGCCCAAAATATTTCAATTTCATCATCATATTGCCCTTCATCTTTTTCTTTGAAATCAAAAATTCTACCTCTACAATAGGGGTAAGCAAAACGGTCTAGATATCCTCCGGCGGCACCAGCATATTCAAAAGAACCAGGATTTTTAAGATCTAATATTTTTGGTTGAACAGCGCCAACTTCCTTTTGTTCTTCAAAAATTTTTAGAATTGGTTCCAACCAATGGGGAGTTACCTGAACATCGCTATTTAAAAGAATAAAGATATCTTCATTTAAATGAGCTAAAGCATCATTGTAACCCTTGGCATAACCACCGTTAACGCTGTTTTCAACGATCTTAACATCAGGAAAGTGTTCTGAAGTAAATTTAACTGAGGTATCTGTGGAAGCATTATCGGCTAAATAAATAGTGGCTTCTGGAGAATAATTTATGATGTCTGGAAGAAACTGCTTTAAAAGTTCCAGTCCGTTCCAGTTAAGGATAACGACTCCTATGGTCATTCAGTAATTTTTTTAGAGCGTAAAAATACTCAGAATTATTTAGTTGCTATTATCTACTATAGATTGCCTAAATTGTATATCGGTAATTCTTGCAGGAAATTGTATTTCTCTTCAGTATAATCCATATTGCAGTAATAATGATCCAAGCCATTGGTTACCATTAAAAAATCTGCTTTTAATTGCATGTTGTATCTGGCAATTTGATCGAAAGTGTCTTGAGTGATCTTTATTTTCGGGGCTTTGCACTCTATAATAATGTAAATTTCACCACTTGGTTTATATACAACAATGTCATATCGCTTCACCATTTTTCCAAGCTTAAGTTGTTTTTCTACATTTATCAAGCTTTTAGGATATCCTTTTTGCTGAATTAAATATTGGACGGTATGAAGCCGTACCCATTCTTCTGGGGTAAGAATGATAAATTTTTTCCTGATTTCATCAAAAGCTGCCGTTTTATTTTCGCTATTTTTGAAGCGAAAAGAATATTCCGGGAAATTGAGTTTTTGCATAGTTCAAATTAACAAAAATTAATCCCGACTTATAAAATAGACATGGATGTCTATTCTTTTTTATCTGAATCAATTCAGCTTCAAAAGTAAATTATTCAGAACCTTTTTAAAACCAATATGGAAGAAGCACTACAAATAGTTAAAACAATAAAAAGTGGGGAGATAAAACCAATCTACTTTTTAATGGGGGAAGAGCCATATTATATAGATAAGATAGCAGATTATATCGAGAAGAATCTTTTAGTGGAAGAAGAGAAAGGATTCAACCAGATGATGATGTATGGTAGAGATACCAATATAGACGAGATTGTGAGTAATGCCAAGCGTTTTCCAATGATGGCTGAAAAGCAGGTTATCATTGTGAAAGAAGCTCAAGACCTTTCAAGAACTATAGAAAAATTAGATGCTTATGCAGAAAATCCACAGCCAACAACGGTTTTGGTGATGTGCTATAAGTATAAGAAAATAGATAAACGTAAAAAACTTTATAAGACCATTGCGAAATCTGGAGTAGTCTTCGAGAGTAAAAGGCTTTATGAAAATCAGGTTTCAGACTGGATTCAAAAGACCTTAAAATCTAGAGATTATGGAATTTCGCCTAAAGCAGCTCAGATGTTGGTGGAATTCTTGGGAATAGATCTAAGTAAAATAGATAATGAACTTCAAAAACTTCAACTAATTTCTCCTGTCGGAACTACTATTACTCCAGAGCTTATAGAAGAGAATATAGGAATCAGTAAAGATTTTAATAATTTTGAACTTAGAAAGGCTATTGGTGAAAGAGATAGTTTGAAAGCGCATCGTATTGTAAATTATTTCGGACAGAATCCTAGAGATAATCCTATGGTAGTTACGGTTTCACTATTATTTTCTTATTTCTCTCAAATTCTTCAATATCATGGTTTAGCCGATAAATCCAAAGGGAACGTTGCAAAGTTTTTGAAAGTGAATCCTTATTTTGTTAATGATTATGTAGTTGCAGCAAGAAATTACCCAATGAGAAAAGTAAGTCAGATTATAAGTTTGTTGCGAGATGTAGACGTTAAAAGCAAAGGGGTTGGAGCTGCCAATGTTTCTCAGGAAGATCTTTTAAAAGAATTGGTAGTAAAAATAATGAATTAAGTATGGGAAGTTTTAGATCATGGATAAGCGCTGCAAGGCTAAGAACGTTGCCATTGTCTATTTCAGGCATTATTGTAGGTACCACCATAGCGGCATCACAAGGATATTTTAATATTGTGGTTTTTAGTTTGGCCTTAGGGACAACTCTTGGCTTACAAATTCTATCCAATTTCGCCAATGATTATGGCGATGGAGTAAAAGGTACAGATAATGAAGATAGAGTAGGTCCTGCAAGAGCAATTCAAAGCGGCCTTATAACTCATAAAGAAATGAAGCAAGGGATTGTTGCTACAGCTCTTGGTACACTGGTTATAGCAATCTTGTTGATCTACACTGCCTTTGGTGATGAAAATTTTCTTTATACTTTAATATTTTTTATACTTGGTATAGCCGCAATTATTGCCGCAGTTAAATATACTGTTGGAGATAATGCTTATGGTTATAGAGGCTTGGGAGATTTATTTGTTTTTCTTTTCTTTGGATTGATAGCCGTTTATGGCTCTTACTTTTTATATGCTCAAGATCTAAATTTAATAGCTTTGCTCCCTGCTTGTGGGATAGGTTTTTTAAGTGCAGGAGTGCTTAATCTCAATAATATGAGAGATCGTGTATCTGATGAGAAGGCGGGAAAAAATACGTTGGTGGTTAAGATGGGAGCCTCCAAAGCAAAGTCGTATCATTATTTCTTAATCTTAGCAGCGGTTTTATGCTTTGTTATCTTTAGTGTGCTTACTGCTTCTCACTGGAATGAGTTTCTATATGTTATAGCTTTTATTCCATTATTGCTTCACCTTAAGCGTGTGGTTCAAAATGAAAATCCCATGTTGCTAGATCCAGAATTAAAGGTTTTAGCTTTATCTACTTTCTTTTTATCGGTTCTTTTTGGTTTCGGACTTATTCTATAAACTAGCATAAGGTTTTTAACAAAAATATATCATCGGTATCAAGGAGAATATTTGTTGAATGCTTAATTTTAAGGCAAATTCAATTAAATACGTTATGAAAATCACTTTTTACGGTCAAAATTCCTTCGGAATTAAAATAGGAGATATACATCTAATAGTAGATCCATTTATTACCGGAAACGAATTAGCAAAAGATAAGATCGATATCAACGATCTAAAAGCAGATTATATTCTTCTAACTCATGCGCATCAAGATCATATTTTAGATGCAGAAGCGATCGCCAAAAATACAGGAGCTGTGATCGTTAGTAATTTCGAAATTGCAAATCATTACGAAGAAAAAGGTTTTGAATGTCACCCAATGAATCATGGTGGAAGTTGGGACTTTGAATTTGGAAAACTGAAATATGTGAATGCCATTCATACCAGTTCTTTTCCTGACGGAAGTTATGGAGGGCAACCAGGAGGTTTTGTAATCGAAAGTGAGCACAAAAATATCTATATTGCTGGCGATACAGCGTTAACTATGGATATGAAACTTATTCCGTTACATACCAAATTAGATCTAGCTATTCTTCCTATTGGAGATAATTTTACAATGGGAGTTGATGATGCCATCTTAGCAAGTGATTTTGTGGAATGTGATAAAGTGATAGGTTGTCATTATGATACCTTTGGTTATATTGAAATTAACCATGAAGAAGCTAAGCGTAAATTCTATGAAAAAGGGAAAGACCTAATGCTTCTTGAAATTGGAGAAAGCATAGAATTATAGATTTAATAACTTCTATTATATAGCAAGAAGCGAATGCTTAAAGCAACTTATAAGAAATATACCCTACAATTTAAACGCCCTAGCGGAACTTCGCGGGGCGTTCTTACTACTAAGGAGACCTGGTTTATTAAAATTACCAATGCTCAACACACGGGAATAGGGGAGTGTGGAATTCTTAGATCATTAAGTATAGATGATAGGCCAGATTATGAAGAAAAACTGCAATGGGTTTGTGAAAACATCAATTTAGGCAAAGATATATTGTGGGAAAGTTTACGGGAATTTCCTTCTATTCAGTTTGGGGTGGAAATGGCGTTTCAATCATTAAAATCTCAAGATCCTTTTATTCTTTTTCCTTCTAAATTTACTTCAGGAATTGAAAGTATTCCAATTAACGGATTGGTTTGGATGGGAAGTAAAGCGGATATGAAAGAGCAAATATCGCAGAAGATAGATGCCGGCTTCCATTGTATCAAACTTAAAATAGGCGCTATAGATTTTCAGGCAGAATTAGATCTTTTAAAATATATAAGAAGTCAATTTTCTTCGGAAGAAATAGAACTAAGAGTTGATGCTAATGGTGCTTTTACTACTAATGAGGCTTTGGAAAAATTAGAAAGATTAAGTCAATTTGATATTCATAGTATAGAGCAGCCTATAAAACAAGGTAATTGGAGTGTTATGAAAGAACTTTGTGAAAAAACTCCCATACCAATTGCATTAGATGAAGAATTGATTGGTATTACAGATGTAAGTAAAAAGCAAGATTTGCTACAAAAGGTAAAACCTCAATACATCATTTTTAAACCCAGTTTAATTGGTGGATATCGTGGCACAAAAGAATGGATTGATCTGGCAGCAGCTCTAAATATTGGTTGGTGGATTACAAGTGCTTTAGAAAGTAATATAGGTCTTAATGCTATTAGCCAATGGACGTATTTACAAAATTCTCCAATGCCTCAAGGATTGGGAACAGGAAGTTTGTATACCAATAATTTTGAGAGTCCGTTGGAGGTTAATGCTGGGAACATTCATTACAATCCTGATCTTGATTGGGAACTAAATAATTACTTATAATATGTTTATTGAACAGGCCTATAAATATCAACATGAATTCTGGCGTTATATTATTGGCTTTATGCTGATAGTTTTGGCTGTAATACTTGGTCAAATACCTCTAACGGTTGTTTTATTAATGAATGGAGGTTTGGATCCGAGTATGGATCAAATGGAAATGTTGAATAGCTTAGATTCCAATTATTCATTTTTTCTAATGCTTCTTACCTATGCCATTGGACTTCTTGGAATTTTCTTTGTTGCTAAAAATATTCACAGCCAGCCAATAAAGGCCCTCACCACATCACGAAAGAAAATAGATTGGGGGAGAGTAGCTTTTGGATTCGGAATTATAGCTATTATTTCTATTACTACCGTTTCAATAGATTACTACATGAATCCCGAGGATTATGTAATGAATTTTGAGCCTTCAAAGTTCTATGTAATGCTACTTATAGCGTTAATATTTGTTCCGTTGCAAACAAGTTTTGAAGAATATCTTTTTAGAGGATATTTAATGCAGGGCTTTGGAATATTATCAAAAACAAGATGGTTGCCATTAATATTAACATCGGTAATTTTTGGTGGGCTTCATTTTTTTAATCCTGAAGTTACCAAATTGGGTAATATTATCATGATCTATTATATAGGAACAGGATTTTTATTAGGAATTATGACCTTAATGGATGAAGGAATGGAACTATCTTTAGGTTTTCATGCGGGTAATAACTTAATAACTGCAGTATTAGTAACTGCAGATTGGACTGCTTTTCAAACAAATTCGTTACTTAAGGATATATCTGAATCTGGAACTGGTTGGGATAATGTATATCCAATCTTGATTTTATACCCAGTTATATTATTCATTATGGCAAAGAGATATAAATGGAATGATTGGAAAGGTAAATTGTTTGGCAAAGTTAAAGAGGAGAAGGATTTTAATTCCTATCTAAATTCTTAAAAAAATTGATTTTTATTATTAAATTTAATTTATAGTTTGTAATAGTGTTTATTTTGGTGATATGAATGAGAAATATAAAATTCCTGAAACACATCCTGCTTTTAAACTGAATAAACTCCATTATACAAATGCCGAATTAAGACAAGTTGCCTTTAATCTTATAAAAGAAGGCGAACCCTATGAAGAAGAGATTGGAGATTTTATTCTGGAATGGTTAAAGCCTTCTGCTTTTTTGAAAGTTCAAACTTCAGGCTCTACAGGTGTTCCTAAAAAGTACAACATCAAAAAAGAGTACATGATCAACTCTGCGTTGGCTACAGGGAAATTTTTCGAGGTTGAGGCTGGAGCGAATGCCTTAATGTGCCTTCCCGTTAACTACATTGCCGGAAAGATGATGATGGTTAGAGCTATGACATTGGGTTGGGAATTAGATCTTGTAACACCCTCTTCCAATCCATTAGATCAAGTTTTTAAAATCTACGATTTTTGTGCAATGACTCCATTTCAGTTGGATAATTCTATTGGCAGACTTCATATTATAAAAAAATTGATTGTAGGAGGCGGAGCCGTTAGTTTAAACCTGCAAAAGATGGTTCAAGGACTTCAAACTAAAGTTTACGAAACTTTTGGAATGACAGAGACCGTTTCTCATATTGCTGCCAGAAGATTAAATCCGAAGAAGAAAAAGAAACAAAAACAATATACTCCCTTTAAAGTATTGCCAAATATAAATATCTCTAAAGATGAACGAGGTTGCCTAATTATTAAAGCACCGCTTATAACCGGAGAAACCATTGTTACTAATGATGTGGTAGATATTATTACCTACAAAAAATTTATGTGGAAAGGTAGGCTAGATAATGTGGTAAACTCTGGAGGAATTAAATTATTTCCTGAAGAAATAGAACGTAAATTAAGCAAGGTAGTAGATAAAAGGATCTTTGTAATTGGAGTTCCAGACGATTCTTTAGGAGAAAAATTAATCTTATTTGTAGAGTCAGATTTCTCGGAAGAATTAATAGAAGAACTTCAAGAAAAGATAAGAGATCTGAAATCTTTAGATAAATATGAAATTCCGAAGAAGATCTATTTGATTGAGAAATTTGAAGAAACCCCTAATGGTAAGATTCATCGAGAGAATACATTACGGAGTGAAATTGTATAAATTGAATTAAAAAGGCTTCTTATTTCTATTTAAGAAGCCTTTTTAAATTTAGTAAAGTTAGATTCAGTTTATAAATTGAGAATCTATATAATATTTAAGATTATTTACCTTGATCTGATCTTCGTTCTCGATCTTCTCCTTTAATTTTTGCCATTTGGAAGTAGGAGTTAAGCGCATTTCTTTGTTTTTTACAAGAACTGCAACCGGCATATTAAAATTCGCTACATCTGCTTGCCATCTATAAGAAACCTTGTTGCCCTCTTTCTTAAATTGAAGTATTGGTAAATTAGAATGTCTTAGATATTGATCGAAAATTGGTGCCAAATCTTCTTTAATTGGAGCATTAAAGAAATCTTCTACTGTCTTAGTTTTCACTGTTTGATGCCTGAAAGTCTTAGTGTAATCCCGTAAGGTATTCCACCAAAGTTCATCATTATTGTAAACACTTCTAATATTATTTAAAAGATTAGCGCCTTTAAAATACATATCTCCAGAACCTTCAGAATTAACGCCGTAGTCGCCAATGATGGGAGCATTATTTCTTACACCTCTTCTGGTTCCTCTTAGATATTCTAATGCCTTTTCTTTCCCCCATCTGCATTCTACATAAATTGCTTCGGTATAAGAGGTAAAGCTCTCATGAATCCACATATCTGCAATGTCTTTGGCAGTAATGCTATTCCCATACCACTCGTGTCCAGATTCGTGAATTATGATATAGTCCCACATTAAACCTATTCCAGTGCCAGAAAGATCTTTTCCTAAATAACCATGTCCATACTTATTTCCGTAGGCCACTGCGCTTTGATGTTCCATCCCTAAATACGGAGTTTCTACCAATTTATAGCCATCTTTTTCAAAAGGATACGCTCCCATTTTAGAATAGAAACAATCCATCATTAACTTTACTTCTTCAAATTGATTCTTTGCCTTTTCTAAGTTATAAGGAAGCACATAATAATCCAGATCTAAGTCATTATAAGTATCATGAAAATGCTCATAATTCGCAATATTTACTACGATATCATAATTGTTGATTGGGCTATTTACTTTCCAGCTCCATTGCGTATATCCATCTCCAAGATCTTCTTTTCCAACAAATCTTCCGTTGGAAACATTCATAAGATTATTAGGAACTGCAATTTCAATTAAAGCTTCTTCCGGCTCATCGCTTTGATGATCTTTATTAGGATACCATAGGCTGGCTCCTGTGCCTTGAACAGCTACAGCTATCCATGGATCTCCATTTTCATCTTTGTTCCAAACAAAGCCTCCGTCCCAAGGAGCATTCTTAGCAACTATTGGATTTCCAGAATAATAAAATTGAATAGAATCTTTGGCTGAAGTTGTTGTTGTCTTATTAAGATCTATAAAAACAGCATTGTATTCTCTTCTATATTTCAGTTTTTCTCCTGAATGAATAATAGAATCCACTTTCATATTTTCAAATAGATCTACCTGCATAACGGGTAGTAAAGTATCTGTTTGGAAAGTGATCGTATTAGAACCCAAAATAAATTTCTCCTCTGGATTCACTCTTACTTTAAGGTGATATTTGAGCACATCATAATCTCTTTCAGCTCTTAAGCTACCCCGAAGTGTATCTGCTGCTGTATATTTTTGCTCTTTATTGCTTAACACTTGAGCGTAGCTGGTATTTAAGGTAGCAGTTATAAATGCAAAAATGATTAAAATATTACTGATTTTTTTTGTCATGAAATTAGGTTTGTATCACCCCAAGGTTAAAATCTTTGGTTATTGGGGCATGATTAGCGGCTTCAATTCCTGTAGAGATCCATTTTCTAGTATCTAAAGGATTGATGATGGCATCTGTCCATAATCTTGCCGCTGCATAATACGGAGAGGTTTGCTCGTCGTATCTAGCTTTTATTTTATCAAAAACTTCTTTTTCTTTTTCTTCGTCTACTTTTTCGCCTTTCTTAGCCATAGATGCAGTTTCTATTTGCGCAAGTACTTTAGCAGCTTGGGTTCCACCCATAACGGCAAGTTCGGCACTTGGCCATGCAAAGATCAATCTAGGATCGTACGCTTTACCACACATGGCGTAATTTCCGGCTCCGTAAGAGTTACCAATAAGAACAGTAAATTTTGGAACTACAGAGTTACTTACGGCATTAACCATTTTTGCACCATCTTTAATAATTCCGCCTTGTTCACTTTTGCTTCCTACCATAAAACCGGTAACATCCTGAACAAAAACTAATGGAATTTTTTTCTGATTACAGTTGGCAATAAATCTTGTGGCTTTATCTGCAGAGTCCGAGTAAATAACTCCTCCAAATTGCATTTCTCCTTTTTTCGTTTTCACAATCTTTCGCTGATTGGCAACTATACCAACTGCCCAACCGTCTATTCTTGCATATCCTGTAATGATGGTTTGACCATAACCTTCTTTATATTCTTCAAATTCTGAATTATCTACCAATCGGCTAATAATTTCATGCATATCGTATTGATCGCTTCTTTTCTTAGGTAAAATCCCGAAGATTTCATTAGGATCTTTTGCTGGTTTTACAGCCTTTTTTCTATTGTATCCGGCTTTATCAAAATCGCCTATTTTGTCCATTATATTCTTAATGGTATCTAAGGCATCTTTATCATCTTTAGCTTTGTAATCTGTAACTCCACTAATTTCAGAATGTGTAGTAGCTCCACCTAACGTTTCGTTATCTACAGATTCTCCAATAGCTGCCTTAACTAAATAACTACCTGCCAAAAAGATGCTTCCCGTTTTTTCAACAATCAGCGCTTCGTCACTCATAATTGGTAAATATGCACCACCGGCAACACAACTTCCCATAACAGCAGAAATCTGGGTAATTCCCATACTGCTCATTACAGCGTTGTTTCTAAAGATTCTTCCAAAGTGTTCTTTATCAGGAAAAATTTCATCTTGCATAGGTAGGTAAACTCCTGCGCTATCTACAAGATAGATTATAGGCAATCTATTTTCTATAGATATTTCCTGAGCTCTTAAATTCTTTTTGGCAGTTATAGGAAACCAAGCTCCTGCTTTAACAGTAGCATCGTTGGCAACTACTATACATTGTTTTCCAGAAACATGTCCTATTTTTACAACAACTCCTGCACTTGGACATCCTCCATGCTCCTCGTACATTTTATCTCCGGCAATGGCGCCAATTTCAATAGCTTTGTCTTTATCATCAAGCAAATAATCTATACGTTCTCTGGCAGTCATTTTTCCTTTAGCATGATGCTTTTCGATACGTTTTTCGCCACCACCTAAGTTAATTTTAGACAATTTATGCTTAAGGGTAGAAAGTAATAGTTTATTGTGATCTTCGTTCTTATTATAGCTGATATCCATATGTTATTCGCAGTTTTGCTGTAAAAATACGGTTATTTATTAATGAAAAAAAAGGCTAAACCGGAAAGAACTGGCTTTTTATTAAATTGAATCGGAAAAAATTTGATCGATTGTTTCTAATAAATCTAATTTTTTAAGATCGATATTTTTCAAATTAGAAACTTTAATGAGGTTGGAGTTATAGTTATAAAGTAATACCTTTATTACTCTGACTACATACATAAATGAAGAATAAATCATTTAAAAATCGGTAACATCAGATAAAAAAAAGAAAACTATGGCAATGAATAAGAATAGCATTTTTGCGTGGGGATCTTTCTTTATGCTTTTAATTGGGATAGCGCTCATTTTATTAGGAGTGCTAAAATATAAAGAATACGCGATAGGTTTTTCTACAGTGGGTATTGGATTTATAGTGGTTTCATGGGCATTTAATGCTTTAAAAGGTCGTGTTTAAGAAATGGATGATGCTTCAAAGTTAAAAGAACGCCTTATAAAGCATATTTCTGGTGGTGAGGCATTTATGCCTATTGATGAAATGCTTAAAATAATAACTTTTGATAAGCTTGGCGAAAGGCCAAACAACTTGCCTTATTCTTTTTATGAGCTTTTTAATCATATAAGATTTACTCAAAAAGATATCTTAGAATATTGCACACTTTCAGCTTATAAAGCTCCAAAGTGGCCTGATGATTATTGGCCGCATCAAAAAGTTCCTACTTCTATTTTAGCATGGGGAGATCTTAAAAATTCCTATTTTGAGGAAAGAACTATGTTTATAAAACATATAGAAAATAATGATCTCTTAAAAAGAATGAATAAAGAAACAGATCATACCCTCATGCGCGAAGTATTATTAGTGATAGAGCATACTGCGTATCATTCTGGCCAATTATTGATAATTCTTAGACAATTAGGACTTTATAACACCTAAATATTTGATGTAACTTTGCACTCCATCATTTCAAAAATTCAGATATTTGCAATCAGAATTTAAACCTCCACATTAGCTGGGAGGTATATTCATTTTAATTTTAAAATTTCACAAAAAATGGCAGACGATAAAAAGGTGATTTTCTCTATGTCTGGGTTAACAAAAACCTTCCCGGGAGCAAATACACCAGTACTTAAGAATATTTATTTAAGCTTTTTCTACGGCGCAAAAATTGGAATTTTAGGTCTTAATGGATCTGGAAAATCTACTTTGTTAAAGATCATTGCCGGAATGGAAAAGAATTATCAAGGAGATGTAGTATTTGCTCCTGGATATACTGTGGGAATGCTAGAGCAAGAACCACAATTAGATCATGAAAAAACGGTGTTGGAAGTCGTAAAAGAAGGAGCAGCAGAAACGGTTGCAATTCTTGACGAATACAATAAGATAAATGATATGTTTGGTCTTCCGGAAGTATATGAAGATGCAGACAAGATGCAGAAACTTATGGATAAGCAAGCCTTGCTTCAAGATAAGATTGATGCTTCTAATGCATGGGAATTGGATACCAAATTAGAAATTGCAATGGATGCTTTACGTACTCCAGATCCAGATAAAAAGATTGGAGTTCTTTCAGGTGGAGAAAAAAGAAGAGTTGCTCTATGTAGACTTTTGCTTCAAGAACCGGATGTGCTTTTATTAGATGAACCTACCAACCACTTAGATGCAGAGTCTGTACACTGGTTGGAACATCATTTATCTGAGTATAAAGGAACGGTAATAGCTGTTACTCACGATAGATATTTCTTAGATAACGTTGCTGGATGGATCTTAGAATTGGATAGAGGTGAAGGAATACCATGGAAAGGAAATTACTCTTCTTGGTTAGATCAAAAATCCAAACGTTTAGCACAAGAGCAAAAACAAGCAGGGAAACGTCAAAAAACTTTAGAGCGAGAATTAGAATGGGCGAGAATGTCTCCTAAAGGAAGACAGTCTAAGCAGAAAGCTCGTTTAAATAATTACGATAAATTATTGAGTCAAGATCAAAAGCAAATGGATGAAAAGCTTGAGATCTATATTCCTAATGGTCCACGTTTGGGAACAAACGTTATCGAAGCAAAAGGAGTAAGCAAGGCTTATGACGATAAACTTCTATATGAAGATTTAAATTTTACTTTACCACAAGCAGGGATTGTAGGAGTTATTGGACCAAACGGTGCCGGTAAAACTACTATTTTTAAAATGATTATGGGTGAAGAGAATTCCGATAAAGGAAATTTTGAAGTTGGTGAAACTGTAAAGATCGCGTATGTAGACCAAAGTCACTCCAACATAGATCCCGATAAATCTATCTGGCAAAACTTTAGCGATGAGCAAGAGTTGATTATGATGGGAGGTAGACAAGTAAATTCTAGAGCATATCTAAGTAGATTTAATTTTGGTGGAAGTGAGCAAAACAAAAAAGTTAGTATGCTTTCTGGAGGAGAAAGAAACAGACTCCACCTTGCTATGACTCTTAAAGAAGAAGGAAACGTGCTATTATTGGATGAGCCAACCAACGATTTGGATGTAAATACGCTTAGAGCCTTAGAAGAAGGATTAGAGAACTTTGCAGGTTGTGCAGTGGTAATATCTCACGATAGATGGTTCTTAGATAGAATTTGTACGCACATATTAGCTTTTGAAGGAGATTCTCAAGTTTATTTCTTTGAAGGAAGTTTCTCTGATTATGAAGAGAATAAGAAAAAGCGATTGGGTGGAGATCTTATGCCAAAACGTATTAAATATAAAAAGTTGATTAGATAATTTCTGAAATTAACTTTAACTATAAAAAAACTCCGAAGATTCCTCTTCGGAGTTTTTTTATAGTTACTATTTGAAGTTTTAGTTCTTCTTATATATAAGCGTTAATTCATCATCTGCAAGTTGTGGATCGTCTAGAAATCCTAATGTAAGATTATCGCCATCCATTTTATACTTGAAACTCATACCGTTTACAGTAATTACATCTCCATCTATAGCGTAATTATAAGTTCCAGATCCTCCAATATAAGAATAATCTTCCGTTGGATTTTCAAGCACTAATTGGTTCTTACCTTCAACAAAATTCAATTTAAAATTATTGAAATCTATAGCAGGATCAAATCCGCAAAAGCAGTATACATCCATTAGCATGTATGTTCCAGACAACTGCTTTTGATTATCATCATCTTTAGAACAAGATATTAATGTACATGTTAAGAAGAAGATTAAAATGAGCTTTTTCATAATGAGTTTTTATAATTAATTGATGTACTCTAAGTTAGAATATTAAATCTACAAACTAAAATTAATTAATACCAACGTTTTTTGTTGGCCTTAGAACCGCTTCCTTTTCTTCCTTTTTTATGCTTACTACCTTTCTTTTTATGAACTGCAGGTTTTGCATCTGCATCCATAGGATAAGGATTTTCGTTATCTACAGGTATTTTAGTTCCTATTAATTTCTCTATACTTCTTATGTATTCTTTTTCATCTGCACTGCAAAAAGAGATAGAACTCCCAATATTACCGGCACGTCCTGTTCTTCCTATTCTATGTACGTATACTTCTGGAAGGTTTGGAATGTCAAAATTCAATACAAAATCTAATAGGTCTATATCTAATCCACGCGCAGCTACATCTGTAGCCACAAGAATATTCACTTCGTTATTTTTAAATTTATTTAAAGCTAACGTTCGGTCAGATTGCGTTTTATCTCCGTGCAGTGAATCTGCTTTATAACCATTCTTTACTAAAGAATTTAAAGCTTTTTCTACTCCGTTTTTGGTTCTTCTAAAGATTAATACAGATTTATCTTTAATGATGTTTCTCATTAAATACAACATCAATTCTGTCTTGTCTGGCTTTGGTACTAAGAAGAGTCTTTGCTCTACTTCTGGTGCTGCCGATGAATTTGCTGCAACTTCAATTCTCTCCGGATCTTGTAATAGAGATTTAGCAAGATCTTGAACCTTCGCAGGTATGGTGGCAGAAAACATTAATCGTTGTTCTAAATTTGGAGAAAGTCTTATGATCTTTTGCACTTCGTCTATAAAACCCATGTCCAACATAAGATCTGCTTCATCTAATACGAGCACTTCAATTTTGTCTAAATTGATATATCCTTGCTTTCTAAGATCTAATAATCTTCCAGGAGTTGCTACTAAAATGTGCAATCCCTTTTTCAGCATATTTATTTGAGGTTGCATAGAGGTTCCTCCAAAAACAACTCCAGATTTTATATTGGTGAATTTTGAATAAGCTTGAATATTCTCTTCAATTTGTACCGCTAACTCTCTGGTAGGACTTACAATTAACATGGTTAACTCCTCTTCATATTGAGGATTTTCCAGTTTTTTATTCAGTAGATTCAATAAAGGAATAGCAAATGCGCCCGTTTTACCGGTTCCTGTTTGGGCACTTGCAATAACATCGTTACGTCTTAAAATTTCAGGAATTACTTTTTCCTGAATTGGAGTAGGGGTATGGTATCCAATTTCCGCAATTCCTTGCAAAATTGGTTTTGATAATGGTAGATCTTCAAAAAGCATAATCTCAATTTAGATTGCAAAGATACCTCAAAAATTATGGGTTCTGCCAATAGAGTTTAATCTGAAGCCTGAAATAGTATAATTGCTATTTTACCATTGATTGATGTATAAAGTCTTAACGTTCTTAGTTTGGTTTGGTAGAACATTTAAAATGTACAGACTTCCATTCTCCTCATCGGCAATATCTTTATATTTTTCAACACCTAAGATCTTGTTTACCAACTGAGGGTTAGTATTGCTATGGCCAATAATAAGTACTATTTTCCCTTCTGTTTGGTTTTTAAAATCGTCGTTAAAAAGATCTTCTGGATTGTAAAGTTGTACCTCTAAAGATTTTGCTGCTGCAATAGGTTGCGCAGTTTCCTTTGTGCGATTGTAATCTGTACTATAAATGGCATCAAACTCTACATCTTTAAATACTTTCACCCAATGTTGTGCGCGAAGTTTTCCTTTTTCTGTAAGATTAGGATTTTTATTTTCAGAATCAGAGCGATCTTTCTCTGCATGCCTTATTATATAGTAGGTAGTAAGATTCTTTGAATTTTGAATCACTTCTTTTTTCTGTTCTGAAACTTCCTGTAGCGATTCTTCAGTTTTTGAAAAGTTACAAGCTATAAGTAGTAAAGGCAGCAGTAGGAAAAGAAGTTTTCTCATAATTTCTAATTTTGAATTCTAAATTAAGTTTAATTATGATAACTATTATATTTCATTTTTATTATTTATAACTCAATTCTAATAAAATTATTTGACTCAATTGTTTCCCCATACTATTGAAATTATTATCTGAAATTAAGATCAAACTTTTATTTCCATTAGGAAGATCTGGTCCAAAACACATCCCTTCAATATTATCTATTATATTTTCTGATAATTGATCTTGAATAGCATCAAAATTAAACACCAATTTTTTAGTAGCTGTATTGATCTTTGCATGTTTGATATTTTGAATTAATAAGGTGTTAGAAGCTCTCGAAGCATCTACATCATAAATTCTTACCGTATTTCCATTACTTCCATGACCAGCTGAAAATGCTCTTTCCAAAACTAAAAATCGATCTGGTGCATATTCTATAAGATCTGTAAGACCATTTACTGCAAAATACATCCACGGAATTTTTGTGATAGATTCCAATTTCATTGCGAATTGTGTGGTAGGCTTTTTACTTTCAATATTGAAATTGGTTATTCTCACCATAGATTTCGTTGGATATAATTTTGGTTTAGGACCATCTTTTTCTAATGGTAATTCCATTCCTGCCCAATATCCATTTCGGTCAAAACTTTCACTTAAACCTTCAAAAACACCATTATTTCTTGGTTGTTGATATCCGGAAACTTTAAAATAATCTGGCATCTGAAAATTGGAAACATATTCACCTTCTTTAGTAATGCTAAAAATTGAAGGATTTTTTCCATTTTGAATAGAGCCTTCACTTGTAAGCCAAAATTCTTTGGAACTAGCATTAAATCTAATAGCCTCCAGATCTAAAGTTTTATCTTTTAGAAAAGCGGAGTCACGCTTAATTCTCACGACTTTCTGAAAATCTACAGTGTCTATCTTCTTCTTATTTATCTTTATGTCTGCTATATAAAACCTTGGATCTCCTGGATGGTCACAAACCAAGTAAAATTGACCTTTATAATAATCTATTCCAGATAGTCCACCAACTTTAGTTTCTTCCACTTCTAGATCTGCAGGGATTATATAATCATCTAAATACGTTAAACTAAGATTGGTAGTATCTATTTTTTTTGAGGTACCACAGCTGGTAATTAAAATTGCTGAAAGGAGGGTAATAAGGAGTGATTTCTTCATGTTTTAAAGGTATGCCGCAAAAATAACAAATCATTAAGATAATAATGGGAGTTTGTTGAGACAATTAGGTGGGTATAAGTTTTACTTTTATTCTTATTAACAATAAAAACCAATATTATGAATAACGACCAATTAGAAGGAAAGTGGAAACAAATTAAAGGTGAATTTAAACAGAAGTACGGTAAAGTTACTGATGATGATGCTACCTATACTGAAGGTAAATTTGATGAAATGATGGGACGTCTTCAGGAAAAAACTGGAAAGACCAAAGAAGAATTACAAGATGAAATTGATAAGTGGTAGTAATAAATTTTGCTAACCAAAAAAGGGCTGTTCGTTAGAACAGCCCTTTTTTATTTAATTGGATCTAAATTATTTATTCTCAGTTAATTCTTCTTGATTTCTGAAAACTAAATTATCATCAAATTCATCAAGTAAAATTATGCTATTTACATGAACTTCTCCTGATAAGATTTCTTTAGAAAGTTTATTTAACACCTCTCTTTGTACGACTCTTTTAACGGGTCTTGCACCAAATTGAGGATCGAATCCTCGTTCTGCTAAGAATTTAATTGCCTCTTCTGTTGCATCTAATATAATGCCTTGATTAGAAAGCATCTTTTTAACTCCTTTTAATTGAAGCTCTACAATTCTTTTGATATCCTTTTTGGTTAAAGGAGTGAACATCACAATATCATCAATCCTGTTGATAAACTCTGGTCTAACAGTTTGTTTAAGAAGTGCAAGTACATCTATTTTAGCAGATTCCATAGCGCTTTCCACATCTTTTACAGCTTCAAAACGTTCTTGGATAATCTGCGATCCCATGTTAGAGGTCATGATGATTATAGTGTTCTTAAAATCTGCAAGTCTCCCCTTATTATCTGTTAGCCTACCTTCATCTAAAACCTGCAATAAAATATTGAAAGTATCTGGATGCGCTTTTTCAATTTCATCTAATAACACTACAGAATATGGCTTTCTTCTCACAGCTTCTGTAAGTTGTCCCCCTTCATCATACCCTACATATCCTGGAGGTGCTCCAACTAATCTACTTACAGCGTGGCGTTCTCCATATTCGCTCATATCAATCCTTGTCATTGCAGCTTCATCATCAAAAAGATACTCTGCTAAAGCTTTTGCTAATTCGGTTTTTCCAACACCGGTAGTACCTAAAAATAAGAACGATCCAATTGGTCTTTTTTGATCTTGGAGTCCAGCTCTACTTCTTCGTACAGCATCACTCACAGCGGTAATAGCCTCTTCTTGACCAACAACTCTTTTATGAAGTTCGTCTTCTAATCTTAGCAATTTTTCTCTATCGCTTTGTAACATTTTGGTCACCGGTACTCCGGTCCATTTTGCAACTACTTCAGCAATATCTTCATAAGTAACCTCTTCTTTTATAAGAGTGTGATTTTCATCATTCTCGTCTAGATCTTTTTGCAATTGCTCTAATCGTTCTTGAGCATCTTTTATCTTACCGTATCTAAGCTCTGCTACTTTTCCATAATCACCATCTCGCTCTGCTTTTTCAGCTTCCATTTTAAAATGCTCAATGTCAGATTTTGCGGTTTGTATATTGTCTACAACCTCTTTTTCATTCATCCATTTAGCATTCAGCTCATTTCTATCCTCTTTAAGATTTGCTAAGTCTGCACGCAGTGATTTTAGCTTTACTTCATCATTCTCTCTTTTAATAGCTTCGATTTCAATTTCTAGCTGCGTCACTTTTCTATCCAAAACATCTAATTCTTCTGGTTTTGAATTGATCTCCATTCTTAATTTTGAAGCTGCCTCATCCATAAGATCTATGGCCTTATCAGGTAAAAATCTATTGGTAATATAACGTTGAGAAAGCTCCACGGCCGCAATTATAGCCTCATCTTTGATTCTCACTTTATGGTGAGTTTCATACTTCTCTTTAATTCCTCTTAAAATGGAGATGGCACTTTCTGTATCTGGCTCATCTACAATAATCTTTTGGAACCTTCGTTCAAGGGCTTTATCTTTCTCGAAGTATTTTTGATATTCATCTAAAGTAGTCGCTCCAATAGCTCTTAGCTCTCCTCTAGCTAAGGCGGGTTTTAAAATATTGGCAGCATCCATGGCACCTTGTCCACCTCCAGCTCCAACTAAAGTATGTATCTCGTCTATAAAAAGAACAATATCACCTTCGCTACTGGTAACCTCTTTAACTACCGCTTTTAATCTTTCTTCAAATTCACCCTTATATTTAGCTCCGGCAATTAAAGCTCCCATATCTAAAGAATAAATCTGCTTATCTTTTAAATTTTCAGGAATGTCACCAGCAATAATTCTATGTGCTAATCCTTCTGCGATAGCAGTTTTACCAACACCAGGTTCTCCAACAAGCATAGGATTGTTTTTGGTTCTTCTGGAAAGTATTTGTAGTACTCTTCGTATTTCTTCATCTCTACCAATAACCGGATCCAGTTTGCCTTCCTCCGCCATTTTGTTGAGATTCTTTGCATATTTATTTAAAGAATTATAGGTGTCTTCAGCATTTTGAGAAGTAACCCTGTCTCCTTGTCTTAGCTCATCTATTGCTGCTTTTAAATTCTTTTCTGATGCTCCTTGATCTTTAAGAATTTGAGCAACTTTGCTAGTAGATTTAAATATGGCCAAGATTAAATGTTCTACAGAAACATATTCATCATTCATTTTCTTGGCGATACTGCTTGCTTCGTTTAAAGTTTTTGATGCTTCTCTGGAAAGTATAATATCTCCGCCAGTTACCTTAGGAAAACTTGTAAGTGTATTATCTAGAATCTGGTTGAACAAATTCACATTGATATTCAGTTTTTTCAACAAGAAGGGCGCTACATTTTCATCTACCATGGTTATGGCTTTAAAAATATGCTCATTTTCAATTTGTTGATGACCCATTTCCTGTGCAAGCTGCTGAGCTTGCTGGATGGCCTCTTGTGCTTTTATAGTAAAATTATTAAGATTCATCTTTAAATTTTTTTGGTGTTCAATTTTATATAGCAAACTATGAACCAGTGGGAAGATTTGACAATAAGTCAGCTACAATAGGGCCTGAGAGAGACATTTTGTCTGTAAATGATTGCTATTCTTTATAAATTTACCCTATTTATAACAAGTCTTGGCAACTTCTTATATAAACTTTAATATTTTTATTGGAATAGATTTTTAAATGAAAACGTATTTTTACTTTCTAAAATTTATAGACCATGGGAATATTTGATAAAATTTTTAAAAATGAGAATGAGCCGAAGAAAGAAGATAAAAAGCAAATTGCATGGATAGATATTAAACATATAGAAATGCTTGATGAAATTGTAGAAGCATCAAAACATCAGCCTGTTGCTATTTTGAAGCATTCTACAAGTTGTGGAATTAGCCGAATGGTTTTGCGCCAGTTTGAATCTAGTTATGATCTTAATGACGAGGATATGAAGCTGTATTTCTTAGATCTTTTAAATCACAGAGATATATCTAATAAAATTGCTTCTAGATTTAATGTACCACATGAAAGCCCTCAGCTTATTGTGCTAAAAGATGGAAGAGTGATTTATGATGCATCTCATAGTGAGATCTCTACCGAAAAATTAAAATCTATTTCAGCATAATCTATAAATACTAATATCATGGATCAAGATAAGCCGACTCAGAATAAGGGAGAAGAACAGAAAGGGAAATCTCAAGATAGGAACCCTAAGAATGTAGGTAGAAATAATATCGCCAAAGAGTCTCAAAAATCTGGAAATCAAGATCAAGCATCTTCACCGCAAGATGATCAACTAGGATAGCTAATTTTTCTGAAAAATTAGTCTAATTAAATTTAGTAAAATATGAAAGTCCTGTAATCTTTATAGAATTACAGGACTTTTATATTGATAAGAATTGGTTTCTTATTATTTTTTCTTAGGCTCGTAAACAGGAAGTAATTTGGTACTCACTTCTCCAAAACCTATTCTTCTGGTTTTATCTTCGCAATAACCTCTAAGGATAACAGTATCATTGTCTTGAATAAATTTTCTTTCAGAACCGTCATTTAATTTTATTGGTTTTTCACCTCTCCAAGAAAGTTCTAACATAGAACCAAAAGTATCTGGGGTTGGTCCGGAAATTGTTCCCGATCCCATCATATCTCCAGAATTCACAGGGCATCCATTAATAGTATGGTGAGCTAACTGCTGACTCATATTCCAATACATGTATTTGAAGTTGGAATTAGAAATTATTGTTTCTTCTTTATCTTCAGGCTGGATGGCCACTTGAAGTTTAATATCGTAACTTTTCTTTCCTTTAAATTGAAGGTAAGGTAAAAGTTCTTTTTCAGGTTTTGGTCCTGTTGTTTTAAAAGGTTCTAAGGCATCTAGAGTAACAATCCAAGGCGATACAGAAGACGCAAAATTCTTAGCTAAAAATGGTCCTAATGGAACATATTCCCATTTCTGAATATCTCTGGCACTCCAATCGTTAAACAAGACTAAACCAAATATATAATCTTCAGCCTCTTCTATTGGAATTGGCTCTCCTAATACATTGGCGTCTGTTGTAATAAAAGCCATTTCCAATTCAAAATCTACTAATTTAGACGGTCCAAATACAGGTTCTGTAGCTCCATTTGGTAAAGTTTGCCCTTGAGGTCTATGAACAGGAATTCCGCTAGGTATAATAGAAGAACTTCTACCATGATAACCAACAGGTATATGAAGCCAGTTTGGTAGCAATGCATTATCTGGATCACGAAACATCGTTCCTACATTGGTAGCATGCTCTTTACTGGAATAAAAATCGGTATAATCACCCACCTGAACAGGTAATTGCATTTCAATCTCATCTAAAGTAAAAAGAACAATATTGCGATGGTCTTTATTATCTTTTAATTTTGAATTCTTTTCGTCAAAAATTTCTGCAATTCTATTTCTTACCAGTCTCCATGTTTTTTTTCCATCAGAAATAAAATCATTTAAAGTGTCCTGTAAGAAAATATCATCAGTCAAAGGAATATTCTCAAAATAACCTAACTGGTGGAGCGCACCTAAGTCTATGGCGTAATCGCCAATTCTGGTTCCTATGGTCACAATGTCATCTCTAGTCAAGAATACACCAAATGGAATATTTTGAATAGGAAAATCTGTGTCTTTAGGGGTGTCCAGCCACGTTTTTCTGTTAGGGTCATTTGCTGTAATTGGCATATTTTTTTGGTTTTATTCGTAATTCTATTGATTTCAAATATATTATTTTCCCTGCATTAACCGAATGTTATTCTTACTTTTGAGGAATATTTAACGTAAAAAATTAATATGCAACGAGATACGGAAATTTTTGATTTGATAAAAGCGGAAAAAACCCGTCAAACGAATGGTTTAGAATTAATTGCGAGTGAGAATTTTGTAAGCGATCAAGTGCTGGAAGCAGCGGGATCTGTACTTACAAATAAGTACGCAGAAGGGTATCCTGGAAAGCGTTATTATGGTGGGTGTGAAATTGTAGATGAAGTAGAAATTTTAGCCATTGAACGTTTAAAAGAACTTTTTAATGCAGAATATGCCAATGTGCAACCACATTCAGGATCTCAGGCGAATACAGCTGTATTTCATGCTTGCCTTAAGCCCGGAGATAAATTTTTAGGTTTTGATCTTTCGCATGGGGGTCACTTAACACATGGATCTCCAGTAAACTTTTCAGGTAGATTATATCAACCTGTATTTTATGGAGTAGAAGAAGAAACAGGACTTATAGATTATGATAAGGTAGCAGAAATTGCACTAAGAGAAAAGCCGAAAATGATCATCGCGGGAGCTTCAGCATATTCTAGAGAAATAGATTACAAAAGATTCAGGGAAATTGCAGACAGCGTTGGTGCAATTCTTTTTGCAGACATTGCTCATCCTGCAGGTTTAATAGCTAAAGGATTGTTAGGAGATCCATTACCGCATTGCCATGTGGTAACTTCTACTACCCATAAAACGTTACGCGGGCCTCGTGGTGGAATTATCATGATGGGGAAAGATTTTGATAATCCATTTGGAGAGAAATTAAAAAATGGAAACTTAAAGAAAATGTCTGCTATGTTAGATAGCGGAGTTTTTCCTGGAAATCAAGGTGGGCCATTAGAGCATATTATTGCAGCTAAAGCCGTAGCATTTGGTGAAGCCCTAACAGATGAATTCTTGTATTATATGGTACAGGTTAAGAAAAATGCAAAAGCATTGGCCAACGCCTTTATGGATAAAGAGTACAACGTTATTTCTGGAGGTACAGATAATCATATGATGTTGATAGACCTTAGAAATAAGAACATTACCGGAAAACAAGCAGAAGAAGCCCTTGGTAAGGCTGAAATCACTGTAAATAAGAATATGGTGCCTTTCGATGATAAATCTCCATTTGTTACTTCTGGTATTAGAATTGGAACGCCTGCGGTTACTACAAGAGGATTGAAGGAAGAAGATATGGCTAAAATTGTTTCTCTTATTGATACCGTGATCTCTAATTTTGAAAATGAAGAGAAATTAAAAGAAGTGAAAATTGAGGTTGTTGCCTTAATGAAAGATAAGCCTCTTTTCAATAGCTAATCTATTAGATAAAAAATTGGATATTTAAAAGGCTAATCTATAATTGATTAGCCTTTTTTAGTAAAAAAATATCTTTCTTCAGTTTAAATTGAAGTTAATTTTTTGGTGCTTTTCCTCCTTATAAATAAATTGGAACGGCAATTGTATTGTATAGGTTAGATCTTTATAAGCCTGCAATAATAGTACGAATTTTGAGTTATTGAAATGTCATTATTAGTCATGTTTACAAAGGTTAGAAATTGAAAATCAATTATTAGAAAATAACCTTAAATATCAATTATGAAAAAGAGAATCATTTTAAGCTTTTTGTTTGTTTGTTCCATGATTACTATGAATGCTCAAGAATGGCAAACAGATCTAAAAACTGCAGAGAATAATGCAGCTAAAGATCATAAAAATATTATTTTAGTTTTTCAAGGATCAGACTGGTGTGCACCTTGTATGAAATTAGAAAAGCAAGTTTGGAGTACAGATGAATTCAAGTCTTATGCAAAATCAAATTTTGTGATGTTGAAGGCAGATTTTCCAAAAAGAAAGAAAAATGCCCTTTCTGAAGAGCAACAAGCTAAGAATGATAAATTAGCTCAAAAATATAATGCTGAAGGATATTTCCCTTTAGTGGTAATCTTAGATGAAAACGGTAAGGTGATCGGGAAAACCGGATATAAGGATTTGAAGCCTTCAGAATATATCAAACATTTGAATTCATTTAAAAGCTAAGCATTGAAACAGCTATTTTCATTATTCCTCATACTTTTTATTTCAGTTTCGAGTAATGCTCAGGAGATTCATAAGAGAACTATGAAGCTTATGGGAAGTAGGTTTGATATTACCGTTGTTGCAAAAGATTCAGTAGAAGCAAATAATTATATAGATCTTGCGGTAGAGGAAATTACTAGAATAGAGAAGTTGATCTCTTCTTGGGATCCAAATTCTCAAACTTCAGAAATAAATAGAAAATCAGGGATAACACCTGTAAAAGTAGATAAAGAGCTCTTCGATTTGATATCAAGAGCTCTTGGTATTTCTAAGCTCACCGATGGTGCATTCGATATTAGTTATGCCTCGATGGATAAGATCTGGAAGTTTGACGGTTCAATGAAAACGATGCCTTCAGAAGAAGATATTAACGCTTCGGTTTCTAAAGTAGGGTATCAAAATATAGTATTAAATAAAGAGAATTCTACCGTTTATTTAAAAATTCCGGAGAGCAAAATTGGATTTGGAGCCATTGGTAAAGGTTATGCAGCAGATAAAGCGAAAGCACTTTTAATGTCTAAAGGAGTTTCCGCAGGAATTATTAATGCCAGCGGTGATATGAATACTTGGGGTAAACAGCCAAATGGAGAAGAGTGGAAGGTAGCGATCACTAATCCATTAAATAAAAATAAAGCCTTTGCTTTATTGCCAATTAATGAAGGAGCTGTTGTAACTTCGGGTAATTACGAGAAGTATGTGAATTTTAATGGAAAACAATATACTCATATTATAGACCCAAGAACGGGATATCCTTCTAGCGGAATTATAAGCGCTACGGTGTTTGCTCCTAAAGCAGAATTGGCAGATGCGTTGGCAACGTCGGTTTTTGTGATGGGAAAAGAAGTAGGCTTGAATAGAATTAATCAATTACCTCAAATAGAATGTATCATAATTGATGATAAAGGCAATATCTTTACATCAGAGAATATTAAAATAGATAAACAATGATCAAAAGAATTTTATTCTGTTTTTTGATTGCAGGCTACTTTAGCTCCTGTACTGCGGTGAAGGAGTATGAGAAAGTCAAGATCAACGATCCAGATATGGTCTTGTCAACCAAAGGGGTTGATAGATTTGAAACGAATTTCCAAGCCTACAGGGAAGCTGCTGCGGGAGCTAATGGCGGAAAGACCGGCGGTGGTTGTGGATGTAATTAAATTATTATAATGAAAAAGAATTTGATTTTGGGATTGTTTATGATCTCTACTGCAGTTGGTTTTGCACAAGAAGGAGACTCTACAGCAACCTATAAAAAAAGAGTGTTAGAAAATACAGAAGTAGATTTTCTTGCAAGTTATTATACACAAGAAGGCGATAATGCAGCGGTAAGCGGAGGTGTTGGAACAGAACATTTAACCAATGTTACTCCAACGGTAGTTGTTTCTATTCCTTTAAATGCAGATGATGTGCTTACTATAGATGGTGAGGTTTCGGCCTACACATCTGCATCTTCAAGCAATATTAATCCATTTGATGGTAATAAGCCTGCAGATCCATTTGTAGCTTCTTCCGGAGCTTCTTCAAGCGATACTTGGACCAATCTTACAGGAACATATTCTCATAGCTCTGATGATAGAAATAATATTTGGAGTGCAAAATTGGCGGTTTCTACAGAATATGATTATTTCTCTTTAGGATTTGGTGGAAGTTATACCAAGCTTTTTAACGAGAAAAATACAGAGGTAAGCATTAATGCTAATGTTTATTTAGATAATTGGAAAACTATTTATCCTTTTGAACTTAGACCTTTTGAAAATGGAGGTAATGGTTTAAATAACTCGCTATTTAGAAGTTATAATATTACCGGAAACCAAAACTACAGTCCAGATTTTGTAGCTTTAGATAAGACTAATAGAAACTCGTACTCTTTAGGTTTAGGTTTTTCTCAAATACTTTCTGAAAGATTGCAAGGTTCGTTGGCTTTAGATGTTGTTCAGCAACAAGGGTTATTATCTACACCTTTCCAAAGAGTATATTTTAAAGATGTAGAAGATTCATTTATTCAGAATTTTCAGTTAGCAGATGATATTGAAAGGTTACCAGATAATCGATTTAAAATAGCTGTTGGAGGTAGGTTAAATTATTACATTAATGAAACCTTTGTGCTAAGGTCATATTATAGATATTATACAGACGATTGGGGAATAAGATCGAATACTGCAAGTATTGAAATGCCTATAAAAGTAGGGCAGAAGTTTACCCTTTATCCATCTTATAGATATTACGATCAAACAGCAGCAGATTATTTTGCTCCATATGAAGAGCATTTGTCTACGGAAGAATTTTATACTTCAGATTATGATTTATCTGAATTCAATGCAAATCAATACGGATTTGGAGTTACTTATACTGATATTTTTACGCAGTTCCATCTTTGGCAATTCGGCTTGAAGAGCATAGATGTTAAATATCATTATTACGAAAGAAACACTGGGTTAACGGCTAATATTATTGCCGCCGGATTTAAATTTGTGTTAGATTAAACAAATTCTGAATTTTAAATAATAAAAAATCCGACGCATCACTGCGTCGGATTTTTTTATTATTAATTGATTTGAAATTATTCTTTTGTTGGATACCATTCCAGTAATTCAACATCTATATCTTGGTCTTCTTTATTTACCAATTCTTTAAATTTTTCTACATCAGATAATCCATCTTTTCCTCTGTAGTGATAAGGAATTACCTTTTTTGGTTTGAATGCCAAAACTCCTTTTGCAGCATCTTCCACCGTCATAGTATAAGGTAAATTCATAGGAATAAGAGCAACATCTATATTTTTAAGATCTCTCATCTCCGGAATATCTTCGGTATCTCCGGCTATATAAAGTCTCTTTCCGTCTTTTTCTAAAACATAACCATTACCTCTTCCTTTAGTATGCATAGCATCTGGACTTTCAGGTAAGTTGTACATTGGAATTGCTTTAATGTTGAAACCCATAAAATCTTGAGAATCTCCGTTATTCATCACTACCAAATTCTTTTGAAGATCTTTTGGTAATTGTTCTTGAACTGCTTTAGGAACTATGATCTTTGTTTCGGCTAATTGTAATGCTTTCAATGTTTCTGCATCCATATGATCTTGATGAATATCTGTGATCAGTATAAATGAGGGTTTTTCTTTTCCTTCAAAACCGGCAGCTCCTCCAACAGGATCTGTGTAGATTACACTTTCTCCCCAAGTAATTACCGCAGTGGCATGAGAGATTGGAGTAATAGCTATAGTGGCTGAATCTTCCATTTCATTTTGTGGAGTTTCTGCTGGAGAAATTACCTCAGAATTCATATCTGCGTTAGCTTCTTTGTTGTCATTTTTACAAGAGGTAAGTGCGGCACCTATTGCCAAAATGGTAAGTATTTTTTTCATAGTTGTTTATTTTAAAATAAAGTTACTATTCTAACCATAAAATCAATAATCATTAATAAAAGTTTAGGAATGGTTTAAACTTGTATAGATTCTTCAAATAGAAAAAGTATTTAATAGCAGTAGCTATATACTAAAACTTATATTAACCTAAATTAGCTTATAAGAAACAATAACAATTCTAAAGAATATTGTAGTTATTCTAATGTTCTCAATAGTTTGGGAAGAGAAATAGATATTTAAAAATTAGGGAAGCTAAAGATTCAATCTCATTTTGATGTCTCCTCTAGCGTAGGGATTATTCTGTTCTATTGGAATTTCTTCAAATCCGTATTTAAAATAAATATATACCGCATTTTGAAGTTTTCGGTTGGAGTATAAAATTAAGCTTTTCCAGTCTTGCTGTTTTGCAAATTCTATAGCGTGAACCATTAATTTTTGACCTATATTTTTACCCTGATGAGATGGGGTAATCGCCATTTTTGTAAGCTCGTAAACACCGTCTTCTACCTTCATTAAAGCCACGGTTCCAACAATAACATCTATATCTTTTACAAAGAAAATACTTCCACCCGGTTCAAGTATAAATTTTTCTGGATTACCTAAAACCTCTTCATCATGAGGTTCTACGTAAAAGTATTTTTCTAGCCACGCCATGTTTAGGTCTTTAAAATCTTTTGCATAACTTGAATCAAATGGGATAATGTGAATGCTCATGGTCAATTTGTTTTTTGCCAAGGGAATTTACCTTCCAATTCTACCTGAAGAGAAAGGCTTAAAAATGTTCTAATCAATACAATTAAGCCCAAAGAAAGGACTTGCTGAATAGTTGGATCTATAACCACAGTACCAATAATATCTCCTGCCACCAAAAACTCTAATCCTAACAATATTGCTTTTCCAAGTTCTTGGCGCAGCACCTTATAGCTTCTTGCTTCGCTTTGAAGTTTGAATGCATACCTCACCAAAGCAATTGCAGCACCAATAGTTATTACCAGAATACCGGTAATTTCTATGACATTGGCCATTGTCTCAATAAAATACAGCAAGTTCTTATCCATAACTTTCAGCCGTAATAAAGTCGGTAATTAGATAGCTTATAGATTTTCCAATTTGTACATCATTCGTTTCATTAGCAGCGGCCTCACATATATGAAAATATTTTATTTTTTCTTCTTCGGAAGCCATCCAAACAAAATTCCGAACCATATTAATTGGAAGTCCTGTAGGACTTTGAGCGCTGCTTGAAAAATCTTTGATAGCATCGCAATCCAATTCTAATCCAAAGTCATCTTGTGCTACCATTTCTAATTCTTCCAAAAATGCATTTTTGATTTTTTCTGAAGATTTAAGAATAAGATGCTCAAATAATCTGAAACTGTCATTAGCAGATTTGTTCATTTCTTCAAAAATATACTCCGGCGTATAATTTTGATGCACTCCAAAAACGCGGTATTTACCCATGATTTTTTCTTTGCGGGCAAAACTAAAACCATTCCCACTATGGCGATGGTCTGGAGTTCTTAGATCGGTATGGGCATCTATATTCAAAATATTGAGCGGTTTTTCTAAAGCGTTGAAAGCTCCTTTTATATTTCCGTAGGCATTGTTATGACCTCCACCAATAATAATTGGAATTTTACCTGCAGCAATAATCTTTTGAACTGTTTGACTAACAATAGTATCTAGTTTACTCACAAGTTCTCCCATCTTAACAAAGTAATTTGGGTCTTTAGGACCTAAATTAGCCGCTTTTTGCATAAGGGCCTCACAATCTACCTCTCCTAAAAGAATAAGATTTTCTGGTCTTGTATATAAATTTGCTTGAATGTTAAGCAATGCTTTTAGTGTTGCTTGCCACGCGTTAGCAGCACCCTGTTTTCCTAAATTGGCTCGTACACCAATATCTTCAGGAATTCCAAAAAGTACATATTTTGCCTTAGAAGTTGGCAGTTCTCCAAAGTCATTTAAAAACTTTACTTTTTCACCAAATTTTGCTTCACCTTGTCTTGAAGCTATAAGCGACTCTACAGATCTAAAATTATATAATTTGAATCCTTCCATTAATCTAAAATATTACCATTTATATATACCGATTCTATTTTATTACTTCCAAAAGAGTAAGGTAAATAGGCGTATGATGGAATTGGTTTTGTTACTATAATATTTGCTGATTTTCCTTTAGTAATGCTACCGTGAGTTGTACTTAGTCCCATTGCATAAGCTCCGTTAATGGTGGCTGCATTTATAGCCTCTTCGGGAGTCATATTCATTTTTATACAAGCTAAAGAAACCACTAAATTCATATTACCGCTAGGAGCACTTCCTGGATTATAATCTGTAGCCAATGCTAACGGTAAACCGGCATCAATAATCTCTCTTCCCGGAGTATAAGGGATGCTTAAAAAAAGCGAACATCCTGGCAATGCTACAGGTATGGTTTTCGAATTCTTTAAACACTCAATATCTTCTGGCCTCATTACTTCTAAATGATCTACACTTAAAGCTCCATTTTCAACCCCTGCTTGAACTCCACCAATAGCGTGGAATTGGTTTACATGAATCTTTGCTTGTAAGCCTTGTTTTTTGGCTGCTGCTAATAAGGTATTAGTATCGTCTACATCAAAATATCCTTGTTCGCAAAAGATGTCTATATATTCTGCCAATTCCTGATCAACTACTTCAGGAAGAATTTCTTCAATCACGTATTTAATATATTCTTTCCTTTTTTCTTTATATTCTGTAGGTAGGGCATGAGCTCCTAAAAAAGTAGCTTTTATGGGAAGTTCAAATTCCTCTTTCAGTTTTTTGATGACTCTTAAAAGTTTTAATTCACCCTCTTTTTTTAGTCCGTAGCCAGATTTTATTTCGATAGCGCCGGTTCCTAAGCTCATTACTTCTTTTAATCTTTGAGCAGATTGTTCGTAAACATCTTCTTCAGAAGTGTTTTCCAAAGTTTTTGCGCTATTAAGGATCCCGCCTCCACGATTAGCGATTTCTTCATAGGTAAGTCCGCTAATTCTATCTGCAAATTCTTGCTCTCTATTACCTGCATATACAAGGTGGGTATGAGAATCGCACCAAGTTGGTAAAACAATTCTTCCGGTAAGATCTATGATTTTTTCAGCATTTATTTCTGGAAGGGACTGCATCTCTCCAAAATCTTCAATCTTATCATCATTTATTAATAACCATGCATCTTTAACGGTGGGAAGTTCATTCATTTCTTTTCCGCTCAATTTTTCTACGGAAGCATCCCTAACCTGTACTAGTTCTTTAATATTTGTAAAAAGTATTTTCATAATGTAAAGATAGAAATTAGTGTTTATTTATTCTGATTTTAAAAGAACTTCCTATTTAAAACAACTAGTTATGATGCATAAATTGAATTTCGAACCGCATAAAAAAATCGGGTAGAACAATTAAGTCTACCCGATTTTGATATTTAAATTTCTATAAGCTTATAAAGTGAACGCTGCTAGCAGTTTTTGTACTTCGTAAATATTCACTTTTTTATCGAAACGTTTGGAAATAGACGGACTTTGCTCTCCGGAGATCCAGATCTTCAATTCGGCATCCAGATCAAAACTTCCAGCAGTCTCTACGCTAAATCTACTTATGCTTTTATAGCTAACAGAAAAATATTCGATCTTTCTCCCAGTTAGACCCTGAACGTCTACAATGATGAGTCTCTTATTTGTAAAAATAAAAGTGTCTCTAATAATTTTAAAACCTGCTTCAATTTTTTCTGAAGCAATTAGCAGCTTTCCATAATCTTTTTCTAGTACACTTTTATCAATTGCACCGGCATTGCCTAATAAGGAAGAGATTAAACTCATATTATGAATTTTTTAAAGATTTCATATCGATCACAAATCTGTATTTCACATCAGATTTTACAACACGATCATAAGCTTCATTAATATTTTGAATATCGATCATTTCCACATCTGAAACGATATTGTGCTCACCACAGAAATCCAACATTTCCTGAGTTTCTTCAATACCTCCAATTAATGAACCTGCAATTCTTTTTCTAGAAGCAATAAGTCCGCCCCCGTGAATAGGATCAAGTGGTTCAATTGCACCTACAAGTACCATGGTTGCATCTCTTTTCAATAATGCTACATAAGGATTCACATCGTGCCCAACCGGAACAGTGTTCAATAAGAAATCAAAAGAGTTCTTATGTTTTTCCATGTCTTTCGCATCTTTAGAGATCAACACTTCATCTGCCCCTAATTTCTTAGCATCCTGACTTTTATCTGGAGAAGTAGTGATCATCACTACATGCGCTCCCATAGCGTGTGCAAATTTGATTCCCATGTGTCCTAATCCACCAAGACCAATAACACCTACTTTATCACCTTTTTTTACATTCCATTGTCTTAATGGAGAGTACGTGGTAATACCTGCACATAATAGGGGTGCAACTGCCTTAATATCAATATTTTCAGGCACGTTTAATACAAACTTTTTATCTACCACTACTTTTTCAGAATATCCACCAAAAGTATGACTCCCTAAGTGTTTATCTGGACTGTTATAAGTAAACGTGGCACCATTCTCACAATATTGCTCCAAACCTTCTTTACAAGAATCACAATGTTGGCAAGAATCTACCATACATCCAACTCCAACAAGATCTCCTTCTTTAAAGTTAGTTGCATTTTTTCCTGTTTTAACCACTCTACCAATAATTTCATGTCCTGGTACAGATGGATATTTAGCATTTTTCCAATCGTTTCTTACGGTATGAATATCACTATGGCAAACTCCACAGTAAAGTATATCTATTTCAACATCATCTTCTAATACATCTCTTCTAGTAATGTCAAATGGTTTTAAATCTGCAGTATTAGACTGCGCGGCATATGCTTTTACTTCGCTCATTTCAATTATTTTTTTAGAGTATAAAATTAATGAATATGAAGTCGTTCAGGTCATCTTGGACTTACTTTAGAACAAGTTTAACTTTCGCTTAAAGGCATAGTCAAACAACTATTTCATTTGATATTGAGCAGGTTGAAGAAAGTATATATTTCTAAATTTTCTTTTTACCTTGGATGAAAATTTGCAATTCGAAAACAATAAACGTTTATGAAAGAAAATAAATTTGGTTTAAACACTATTTGTACCCATACCGGGGAATTGGAAGATACTCAGTTTAAAGGTGCTATCTCCCCATTATATATGTCTACCTCGTATGCTTTTGAAGATGTAGAGGTAAAACGCTACCCTAGATATTTTAATACACCAAATCAAGTTGCGCTTGCCAAGAAAATGGCCGCTTTAGAACATGGCGAAGCAGCGCTAATTTTTGGAAGTGGAATGGCGGCGGTAAGTACTTCTATGTTCGCCTTTTTACATAAAGGAGATCACGTGGTGCTTCAAAATACGCTTTATGGTGGAACTAGTAATTTGGTGGTGGAAGAGTTTGAGAAATTCGGAATAGAATATTCGTTTACTAAAGATCTTAAAATTGAGAGTTTCAAGGCCCAGATTCAAGATAACACAAAGGTGATCTATATTGAAACTCCATCCAACCCATTATTAACCGTTACCGATATTAAAGCGGTTGCTGAACTTGCTAAAGAACATAACTTGGTAAGTATGATAGATAACACATTTGCATCGCCGGTGAATCAAAACCCTATAGACTTTGGGATTGATGTAGTAATTCATTCTGCTACAAAATATATGGGTGGACATAGTGATATTCTTGCCGGTGCTGTTATTTCTTCTGAAGAACATATAAACACCATTTTTCAATTGGCAAAGAATTTTGGTGGAAGCTTAAGCGATTATACCGTTTGGCTTTTAGAGCGTAGTTTAAAAACGATGGGAATTCGGGTAAAAGCTCAAAATAAGAATGCCAAAAAGCTTGCAAAATATTTAGAGAAACATGAAGATATTGGGCAGGTTTATTACCCTGGCTTAAAATCGCATCCAGATCATGAATTAGCAAAATCTCAAATGCATGGTTATGGAGGCATGATGTCTTTTGAATTGAAGGAGGGTCTAAATTCCGATCTTTTTCAGAAGAAATTAAATTTAATTAAATCCTCTATGAGCTTAGCGGGAGTAGAATCTACCATACTTTCTCCTACAAAAACCTCTCATGCGCTGTTAACGCCGGAAGAACGAGCTAAACAGGGAATTAGGGACGGATTACTTAGATTTTCTGTTGGAATTGAAGAAAAAGAAGATCTTATATCAGATATAGAACAAGCTTTACAAGCTGTGAAAGGTTAGTATTCTTAGCCGACAAACATTAAAGCAAAATTGAAACGAGCATGAAATTAGATATTTTGGCCATTGGTGCCCATCCAGATGATATAGAACTTAGTTGCGCCGGAACCCTGGCAAAAGAAATCTCGAAAGGTAAAAAAGTTGGGATTTTAGATCTTACCAGAGGAGAATTAGGTACAAGAGGAACGGCCAAGACAAGAAAAGAAGAAGCTGAGAATGCCGCAAAGATTTTAGGGGTAGAAGTAAGAGAGAATCTCGGATTTAGCGATGGCTTTTTTGAAAATAATAAAGAACATCAATTAGAGATCATCAGGATCTTAAGAAAATATAAGCCGGAGATCGTTTTCTGTAATGCTATAGACGATAGGCATATAGATCATGGAAAAGGAGCAAAGCTAGGTAGCGATGCTTGTTTTTTGAGCGGACTCCGAAGAATTGAAACACATGATGAAAACGGACTTCAGGATGCTTGGAGACCTAAACACGTGTACCATTACATTCAATGGAAAAATTTAAATCCAGATGTAGTAGTAGATATATCTGGATTCATGGATATAAAATTGAAGTCTGTTAAAGCCTATAAAACTCAATTCTTTGATAAGGATAGTACAGAACCTAAAACACCGATCTCTAGCGACAACTTTTTAGACAGTATAACCTATAGAGCACGCGATTTAGGTAGGATAATAGGTACAGATCATGCCGAAGGCTTTACTGTAGAACGCTATGTAGCAGTAGATTCCATTTTTGATTTAATTTAATTAATTTTTTTCTTTGCAGAATTGTTGAAATGATATACATTTGCAACCGCGAATAAATGGTGGTTGTAGCTCAGCTGGTTAGAGCATCGGTTTGTGGTACCGAGGGTCGCGGGTTCGAATCCCGTCTTCCACCCTTTTTTAAACTCCTTAGGAAACTAAGGAGTTTTTTTATGGGTATATTTATAGTCTTTTAAGGCACTACAAAATCGCCTTTCCAAACATTTGCAGTTTTGTTGAAAATTAGCCTTTGGTGGTCTTTATCTTTATGAAGTTGTAAATAATCTATAGTGAATATCTTAAATTCTAATAAGCAAAAATTAAGATTTGATACTCTTTCCAGTTCTTCTTTTTCTTCTATAGTAGTTCCGGGTGCATGTAACGTATTATAATCATCTTCTGAATCTTTACTGATCTTAGAAAGATGTTCTTTCCAAAGATCTCCTTTAGTATGAATAGTTACTTTTCCTTTTAAAGAAATTTGCAATTTTTGCTCATCATTATAAAAAAGCAGACTCGCTGCAGAATTTCTTAATACCTGAGATACTTTATTCGATCTAAAGTCAGTATAAAAAATCAAGGTTTTTTGATTGGTAATCGCTCTTAATACAAGCGTACGTTGCTTAAGTTCGTTGGCGTTAACAATGGTGGCTAAAGTGGCTAATTTAAAAGGATGTCCTTTTTTAGAGATTCCTTTTTCAAGATCTTGCCAAATGTGCTCTAAATATTCTGCTTCTTTCATTTACTAATCTATTTCGTATTCTAAGCGCATAGTAATAGATGCTGTTTTTTTCTTATCCTGAGTATTATAAGCACCGCTCCAGCTGTAATCTTCTCCGCTATTCTGTCCGGTTATTTGGAATACGCCCATACTTGCATCATTTAAATCACCTAAAGAACCACCGCTATTTTCAGCAATTTTTTCTGCTCTTAACCTTGCGTCTTCGGTTGCCTTAGAGATCATTTCAATTTTAAGATCAGATATTTTTGTGTAATAATAGCGTGGAGGGGTAGAGTTAAATTGTACCCCTTTATTTAGAAGCTCTGTAATTTCTCTAGAAACGTCTTCAATTAATTCTACATCGGTAGATTCAATTTTTACAGATTGGGTAAGTTCATATCCTTTAAAAATGCTCCCTACATAATTCCCGTTCTGATATTGATTTTCTTGCTTTTCGATAGTGTTGACCGAATTAAATACAATATTATCTTCTTTAATTCCTTTACTGATTAAATATTGTTTTACAATTTCTTTATCTGATTCCAGATCTTCAAAAGCAGGTTTTAAATTAGGGCTCATTCGGCTGTACTGGCCTTCCCATACAATAAGATCTGATGTGAAATTTTCACTTCCGGAACCTGTAACAGAGATGACTCCTTTGGGCTGAGCTCTTTTGATATAAGCATTTCCTAAAAAGTAAGAAGCCAAAATAATGGCTATGGCAAAAATAATGGCACTGATGTATTTCATGAATAACAATTTATTTTCTTTTAAAGATATAAAAATTGAAATCCTCTTACTCATTTTTGCCTCAAATTCTTACTTTTGTGCATGCAACAAAACGTACTTATTTTAGACTTTGGCTCGCAGTACACGCAATTAATTGCTAGACGTGTAAGAGAATTAAATATTTTCTGCGAAATTTTCCCATATAACAACCCTCCAAAAGATCTTTCTTCTTACAAAGCGGTCATCCTTTCCGGAAGTCCATTTTCTGTAAGAGCAGATAATGCCCCGCATCCAGATCTTTCTGAAATTAGAGGAAAGCTACCGGTATTAGCAGTTTGCTATGGAGCTCAATATTTTGCACATTTTCACGGTGGAAAAGTAGAACCATCTCAAACTAGAGAATATGGCCGCGCCAACCTCTCTGTAATTAAAGATGAAGAACTGTTATTTGATAACATTCTGGAGAACTCTCAAGTTTGGATGAGCCATAGCGATACTATAAAAGATCTTCCTACCAACGGAGTGAGATTGGCAAGTACCGCAGATGTTTTGAATGCGGCTTATCGAATAGAAGGAGAAGAAACCTATGCCATTCAATTTCATCCGGAAGTTTATCATTCTACCGATGGAAAGCAGTTATTGGAGAATTTCTTAGTAAAGATTGCCGATGTTCCTCAAACTTGGACCCCTCATGCTTTTGTAGATATGACGGTTGATGAGTTAAAGGAAAAGATTGGGGATGATAAAGTTGTTTTGGGCCTAAGTGGAGGAGTAGATTCTACCGTGGCAGCAGTGTTACTTCATAAAGCTATTGGAAAGAACCTTTATTGCATTTTTGTAAATAATGGATTATTAAGAAAAGGCGAATTTCAAAGTGTGCTCGACCAGTATAAAGATATGGGCTTGAACGTAAAAGGAGTAGATGCTTCGGCACGTTTCTTGGATGCTTTAGCTGGAATTAGTGATCCTGAAGAGAAACGTAAAAAAATAGGGAATGCCTTTATTGAAGTGTTTGATGATGAAGCACATTTAATAAAAGACGTTAAATATTTAGCTCAGGGAACTATTTATCCAGATGTTATTGAATCTGTATCGGTTTCAGGAGGACCTTCAGCTACTATAAAATCTCACCATAATGTAGGTGGATTACCAGATTTCATGAAATTGAAAGTGGTAGAGCCTTTGAAAATGCTATTTAAAGATGAGGTAAGAAGAGTAGGTGCAGAGCTGGGTATTGAAGCAGAATTATTAGGAAGACATCCTTTTCCGGGACCCGGATTAGCTATAAGAATCTTAGGAGATATCACTGCAGAAAAGGTGAGAATATTGCAAGAAGTAGATGCTATCTTTATAAACGGGCTTAAAGAATGGATGCTTTACGATAAAGTTTGGCAAGCAGGTGCAATTTTACTTCCTGTAAACTCTGTAGGAGTAATGGGAGATGAGAGAACTTATGAGAAAGTGGTTGCATTACGAGCTGTAGAATCTACCGATGGGATGACAGCAGATTGGGTAAATCTACCGTATGACTTTCTTCAGAAAACCTCAAATGATATAATAAATAAGGTTAAAGGCGTTAATAGAGTGGTATATGACATTAGTTCGAAACCACCTGCAACTATAGAATGGGAGTAATAAAAGATCAATTCTTCATATCTAAAATTAATAGTTTAATTGAACGCTTAGAGGAATTGAAATTTTACTTTTTAAATAAATCAAAGACAATATGATGAAGTACTTAATTGTGTTATGCTTATTTTTTCAGGTTATAACTACTACTGCCTATGGGCAAGCCTATAAATATCATACCGTTTCTCCGGGAGAAACCGTATATAGCATTTCGCAAAAATATGGAGTTAGCGAAGAAGCCATTTATAAATACAATCCAGATTCTAAAAATGGAATTCAAGTTTCCAGTAAATTGGTAATTCCAATAGGAGAAGATAAAGCGGAGGTATCTACTTCAAACGCTTCACAATCTAATGCCGTAAGTTTTACTTCTCATAAAGTAGAGAAAAAGGAAACGTTATACAGCTTATCTAAGATGTATAATGTGGAGATAGAAGATATCAAAAAATATAATAAACAGTTATACGCCAAAGAATTACAAAAAGGAGAGACCATTCAAATACCTGTTTATGGTAAGGGATCAACTTCTCAAGTAGCGAAGGCTGAGGTGTCTTCTAAAGCTAAATCGGAAGCTCCAAAATTGGAAACTCCGAAGGTAGAAACTCCAAAAGCTAAAGTTCCTCAAATAAGTAAAACCCGAGAGCATATAATATTGCCTAAAGAAACCAAATATGGAATTGCTAGAAAATATGGTATGACGGTTTCAGAATTGGAAGCATTAAATCCTACGGTAGATGTTTTGCATCCTGGAATTATGCTGAAAGTAGGCACTAATGTATTAGACGAACCGGTTATTATAACAGATAATGCTTTTGAATTCTATGAAGTTCAGCCACAAGAAACTTTATATAGTCTAACTAAAAGATTTCAGATTGAACAAGATTCTTTGATTGCATTGAATCCAGCTTTAAAAGATGGTTTGAAATATGGAATGGTGCTCAAAGTTCCAACTAAAGATGCTTCAGGAAGAGAATTAAAAGATACTCCTGTAGATAAAATGGAAGTTCCAACAGGGAAGGTTCAGAATGTAAATTTAGAAAGAAATATAAAAGATTATTCTACTAAGAATATTGTTTTAATGTTGCCTTATAATTTGGGTAAAATTAAGATCGATTCTACTTCTAACGCTTCAAAAGTAATTGAGAACGATAGAGTTTTAAGAATTTCACTTGATTTTTATAGTGGTGCATTAATGGCTGTGAAGAAAGCAAAAGATCTAGGAATTTCTACCAATGTAAGAATATTTGATACGCAGCAAAGTGCCTCTAAAGTAGCTTCTATTATCAATAATAATAATTTTGATAAGGTAGATGCTGTTATTGGCCCTTTATTACAAGTAACTTCAGAAGAAGTTGCAGAGCGTTTATCTGGTAAGAACATTCCTGTAATCTCACCAATGACCAATAGAGAGTTAAGGTCTCTGCCAAATCTTTATCAATCTATGCCAAGTGATGATATGTTGAGAGAATCTATGATCTCTTATCTTCAGAAGAATTCTCAAAACAAAAACATTATTATCATTGCTGATGGCGCTAATGCTGCTATTAAAGGTAAATTGTTGAATGCATTGCCAAATGCTAAGACCATTAATCCATCTGGAAATAATGTATCAGAATCTTCTATGGCAAATGTTATGTCGAGTACCAATGAGAATTGGGTAGTGCTAGAATCTGAAAGTGTAGCCTTATTAAGTACAGCAACTTCAGCTTTAACAAGATTGGCGAGAAAATATAATATTACGTTGCTCACAACTAATAAAAACAACTCTTATGAAAGTGATGTTTTATTGAATGAGCATTTAGGAAAATTGAAATTCCATTATCCTTCAGAATATAAAGAATTTGATGAATCTCAATCTAATGAGTTTGTAGACGCTTATAATGAAAAGTATGGATTCTTACCAAACAAATATACCACCAGAGGGTATGATCTTACATTAGATGTTTTATTACGTCTTTCTGCAATGGGAACGTTAGAGAAATCTGTTCAAGAAAATATAATTACTGAATATGTAGAAAACGAATTTTTATATAAGCCAAAAGCCAATGGCGGATTCTACAATGCTGCAGTTTATATTATGACTTTGGATGAGAATTTAAATTTAAGTGTAGCAAAATAAAGAATGATGACTTCAAAAGTAATTTATAAAGGTAATTTGCGCACCGAATGTGAGCATTTACAAAGTAAAACTAAGTTTATCACCGATGCGCCTGTAGATAATCAAGGTAAAGGTGAATCTTTTTCTCCTACAGATACCGTTGCCACTGCGGTAGCTTCTTGCATGCTTACCATTATGGGTATAAAAGCTCAAGATATGGAAGTAGATATTGAAGGTACCACTGCCGAGGTTACCAAAACCATGGCTGCGAATCCAAGAAGAATTTCAGGAATTAAAGTTGCTGTTTTGGTAAAAGGGGATGAGTTAAGTGATAAAGAAAGAACTATTCTTGAAAATGCGGCTAAAACCTGCCCGGTACTACAAAGTATTCATCCGGATATTGAAAAGGATATTTCTTTTAAGTATCATTAATCCAAATTTAGAGAGCGGCTATTTCTTTTTTAGCACTTTCAAATTCATTTAAAATATCAGTTACTATTTGGGCGGCAGGTTTTATTTCATGAATAAGGCCTGCAATTTGTCCAATTTCCAGTTCACCTTCTACCATATCACCTTCAAACATTCCTTTTTTAGCTCTAGCTCTTCCTAAGAGTTCTATCAAATCTTCTTTACTTGGCGATTTTTGATATAACTCCTGAACATCCTCAAAAAATTTGTTCTTAAGCAATCTTACGGGTGCTAATTCTTTTAAGGTTAATTGGGTATCCCCTTCTTTTGCTTTTACTACAAGATCTTTAAAAGCAGCATGAGAAGAAGCTTCATCACTAGCCACAAAGCGAGATCCAATTTGAACTGCATCTGCTCCTAAAACCATTGCAGCAAGCATACCTCTTCCGGTGGCAATTCCTCCGGCAGCTATTAACGGAATCTGTAATTGCTCTTTTACCATTGGAATTAGAGTAAAAGTTGTAGTCTCATCACGCCCGTTGTGCCCTCCAGCTTCAAAGCCTTCAGCAACCACAGCATCTACGCCTGCTTCCTGAGATTTAATAGCGAATTTTACACTGCTTACTACATGAACCACCTTAATACCATGAGATTGCAAATGCTTGGTCCAGGTTTTTGGATTTCCAGCTGAAGTGAATACTATCTTCACTTTTTCTTCAATAATGATCTCCATGATCTTTTCAACATCAGGATAGAGCATGGGTACATTTACTGCAAAAGGCTTATCGGTAGCTTTTTTACATTTTTGAATATGCTCTCTAAGAATTTCCGGATACATAGAACCGGCACCAATAATTCCCAGTCCTCCTACATTACTCACAGCGCTTGCTAATTTCCAGCCGCTGGCCCAGATCATTCCGGCTTGAATTAACGGATATTTTATATCGAAAAGTTCTGTAATTCTATTTTGCATATTTTAGGTTTCAATTTGTTCAAATTTAGACGATCTCGATTCTTAATTTTGCTAAACTTAAAAGCCACGAATTAACGAATATAATGATTTTACATTCTTTAATTTGTGGCAATCTTATACTACGAATTTTTCTGAATGATTTAAGAAATCACCCCAGAACCAACAAGTTCATCTTCTAAATACCAAGCTACAAATTGCCCTTCGGTAATAGCAGATTGTGCATGCTCAAATTCAATATAAAGTCCATTTTCGGTTTGATATAAAGTAGCGTTTTGAAGATCTTGGCGATAACGTATTCTTGCTTTAACCTCCATTTCTTGATCTGGTTTTAAAGTAAGGTCTGTTCTCACCCAATGTACTTCTTCTGGTGCTACAAAAAGCGCTTTTCTAAACAAGCCAGGATGTTCTTTTCCTTGGCCTGTATAGATCACATTTTCATCTACATCGGTATCAATCACAAAAAGAGGTTCTGGCGTTCCTCCAACGGCTAAACCTTTACGCTGCCCTTTGGTGAAATAATGAGCTCCTTGATGTTTACCCACCACAGCACCATCTTGCTGCGAATATTTAAATTTGTTAGATAGGTGTTTCAATTCTTCTAATTTAGAATTGAATTCTGGAGTTTCCATTAGATATTGATCTATTTCTGATCTCACTTCTACAATAACTCCTTCTTTAGGTTTCAATTTTTGCTGAAGAAAATCTGGTAATCTGACCTTTCCTATAAAACATAATCCTTGAGAATCTTTTTTATTGGCGGTAATTAGATCTTGTTCTGCTGCGATCTTTCTTACTTCCGGCTTTTGCAATTCTCCAATTGGAAATAATGTTTTAGATAATTGGTCTTGAGTAAGCTGACATAAAAAGTAAGACTGATCTTTATTATCGTCTTTTCCTGCTAATAATTGATAAACTGTTTTTCCATCTTGTTCAATTTCTCCTTTTCTACAGTAATGTCCTGTAGCCACATAATCTGCCCCAAGAGAAAGCGCAATTTTCATGAAAACATCAAATTTTATCTCTCTATTGCAAAGCACATCTGGGTTCGGAGTGCGGCCGCGCTCATATTCACGAAACATATAATCTACAATTCGCTCTTTATATTGCTCGCTTAAGTCTACAGTTTGAAACGGAATTCCCAACTTATCTGCCACCATCATAGCATCATTACTATCATCTAGCCAAGGGCATTCGTCAGAAATGGTCACAGAATCATCGTGCCAGTTCTTCATGAATAATCCTATTACTTCATAACCCTGTTGCTGCAGTAAATATGCGGTTACACTAGAATCTACACCACCCGATAAACCAACTACTACTTTTTTCTTCATTTTAATATTCCTGATTTCAATAATCAAATTCAATTGTTCTCTTGTAACTGTCGGACAAGAGTTGGCAAAATTACGAAATAAAAAAGGGTGGTAAAAAACCACCCTTAAAGATATTTATGTGTGTAAAGAATTATTTCTTTACAAATACAATGTTTGTGTTTTGGGTAATAAAAACATCAGGATAAAATGTAAAGGCAGTATTGTCACTGTTAAACGTTACTTTTCCAGTTAATTTCCCAATATTTTCTACAGGTACAAAGAAAGAATATTTTTCTCCTTCTGTTCCGCTCCACGTAGAACTTTCAGATGGTTCTAAAGTACAAACTCCGTTAGTTTCATTATAATATTCAGTAGTTGCTGCTTTGTTAGCTTTAAATTCTATAAACGATTTTGCATTACAATCACTTACTTCAAGATTTAGAGCGCCACTATTATTAATTTCAGATAAATACCATTTTCCTACTATTTTGTTGTCTCCATCGTTGTTGTCATCATCTTTATTACAAGATATTAAGGCTGTTGCAGCTAAAAATAATACTAATAACTTTTTCATATTGTAAGGTTTTGATTTGGGTTGTAAATATATGTATTAACAGAAATTGCGAGCAAGGATTAAGATATAATTATAGAATTTTTTAGTGGTAATAAAAAAGCCCGGACATGCCGGGCTTTGATAATATAACGAAACTAAATTTTATTTTTTAGCGTTTTTTTGTTGTTCTGCTTGCTCCATCATTTCTTGCATCTTTCGAGCAAATTTACCTTGTTTCTTAGGTTTTTTCTTGTTTGCCTGAATCTTAGCATGAATCTTTTCTTCATCTACAATTACATACTTAATTACTAACATAATACCAATGGTAATAAGATTAGATGTGAAGTAATACAATGATAATCCACTCGCATAATTGTTGAAGAATATCAACATCATTAGTGGAGACAGATACATAAGGAATTTCATATTAGGCATTCCTGGTTGCTGAGCGTTTTGCATATTCTGCCCAGTGGTCATCATCATATAAATGAAGATGGCAATGGATGCAAGTATAGGGAACAAACTAACGTGATCTCCGTAAAAAGGTATGTTGAATGGAAGTTGAGCAATAGTATCATAACTAGAAAGATCATCTGCCCATAAAAATCCTTTTTGTCTTAATTGAAAAGCACTCGGGAAAAACTGAAAGAGGGCATAGAAGACGGGAATCTGCATCAAAGCCGGTAAACATCCACTTAACGGACTCGCACCTGCCTTACTTTGCAACTTCATTGTTTCTTGTTGCTTTTTCATTGGGTTATCCTTATACTTTTCATTGATCTCATTGATCTCTGGACGAAGGATTTTCATCTTAGCCTGAGATAAATAAGATTTGTAAGTAACAGGAGATAGAACCAATCTCACCACAATGGTCATTACGATAATAGCGATACCATAACTTGGTAAAAATCCAGAAAGGAATGCGAAAAATGGAATAAAGATATTTTTATTGATCCATCCAAAAATTCCCCATCCTAAAGGAACAACTTCATCAAGGTTACGGTCATAATCATTAAGAATTTTATAATCTGTTGGTCCATAGTACCAATTCATATTATAATTAAGTTCTCCTCCTTTTAAAGCTAAAGGCATTTTAGAACTAAAAGCTTTCGTGAAAACCGTATCTATATCTTCATCATCTACTAGATTTTGAGATACGAAATCTGCTTTTTCAAAAGGAGTATCGGTTAAAAGTATGGAAGAGAAGAAGTGTTGCTTGTAAGCTATATACGTAACGTCTTCGGCATCTTCTTCGTCTAAAGATCCTTTTCCAACATCGCTATCGTCTCCATCATCGTGCTCGTAAGAAAGTTCTGTATATCTATTTTCATAAGAGATACTTTTGCTATGTCTATAACCTTTTAACTTCCAATCCATCATGATGGTAGAAGCGCTATTAATTACACCGCTTAAGCCTTGAGATCTTACATTGAAATCCATCATGTATTCTCCCGGTTTCAAAACATACCTGTATTCTAAGAATTCATCTGGAGAAACTTTAAGTTTCATAGAGATTACCTTATTGGCTCCGCTTTGAGAAACCGTAGGCTCAAAATACATGTCTTGAGTATTAATCACTCTTCCATCTCTGGTAGTAAAGTTTAAGTTGAAAGAGGCATTTCCGTCTTTTATAGTATAAACTGGAATAGAATCATAAGTTTTAAACTTTACCAATCTCGCTTGTGAGATATAACCACCCTTATTATCAATCTTCAATTCTAAAACATCATTGGCGATGGTAGTAGTGTTGTTTGATGCTGAAGGTAGCGTAGCAGAATAACCAAATGCGCCAAGTTGTTTTCTTGATTCGGCTAAAGATGCAGAATCTTGAGAAGTGTTTGGAGCAATCTCTTTTGTTTGGGTGTTCTGTGTAGCAGGAGAATCTATTTGCTCTGTGGCTACTTCTGGATTATCCGCTGTTTTTTCTTCAAAGGAGTTGTTATACAACATCCATAATAAAATTGCACCAATCAGTAAAAATCCTATCAGGGATTGAACGTCAAACTTTTTTTCTTCCATGTTATAAAATAAATATGCTATTGCAATACAGCATTTTTGCTGCAGATTATGTAGTCAAAAAAATGACCAATTAATTGTTTTGTGTCACTTTGACATTCTTTTTTTGCGTAGAATACTCCAAAGCTGCTTTAATAAAGGCAATAAATAATGGGTGAGGAGTGGCTACGGTACTCTTATATTCCGGGTGATATTGTACACCTATAAACCATGGATGGTTTTCAAGTTCTACAATTTCTACCAATCCGGTTTCAGGATTAATTCCGGTACTTTTTAATCCGGCTTTTTCTAATTCCGGTTTGTATTTGTTATTGTATTCGTAACGATGTCTATGTCTTTCTGAAATGGTTTCTTGTCCATAGATCTCGCTAACCTTAGAGTTTTTTGTTAATTCACAAGACCAAGCTCCAAGTCTCATTGTACCTCCTTTATGAGTAACAGATTTCTGTTCTTCCATAATATCGATTACAGGATGTTTAGTATCTGGATCCATCTCTGCAGAATTGGCATTTTTTAGCTGAAGTACATTTCTTGCAAATTCTATTACTGCCATTTGCATTCCAAGACATATTCCGAAGAAAGGAATGTTATTCTCTCGTGCATATCTAACGGCATCTATCTTTCCTTCAATTCCACGTTCACCAAATCCGGGAGCCACTAAAATACCGTCTAAATGAGCGATCTTATTTTTGATGGTATTTTCATTGATGAATTCTGAATGAATACTTTCTACTTTAACCTTCACCTCATTTTCTGCTCCAGCATGAATAAATGCTTCTAAAATAGATTTATAAGAATCTTGTAATTCTACATACTTCCCGATCAAGCCGATAGTGATCTCAGATTTAGGATTTTTATGACGTTGTAAAAATTTATTCCAATGCTCTAAGTTTGGGGAAGTATCATCTGGTAAATTCAACTTTTTAAGAACAACGGTATCTAAGCCTTCTTCCAACATTAAATTGGGCACATCATAAATGGTAGAAGCATCTATAGACTGAATTACCGCTTCTTGTCTCACGTTACAGAAAATAGCCAGCTTTCTTCTAATATCATCAGAAAGTTCATGTTCTGTTCTACAAACCAGAATATCAGCTTTAATACCACTTTCCATCAATGTTTTTACACTGTGTTGGGTAGGTTTTGTTTTTAATTCTCCGGCAGCAGCTAAATAAGGAACTAAAGTAAGATGTATCACTAGTGCGTTTTCATCTCCTAATTCCCATTTTAATTGTCTTACCGCTTCAATATATGGTAAAGACTCAATATCTCCCACAGTTCCACCAATTTCAGTGATTACTATGTCAAAATCGCCGCTTTTACCTAATTTTTGAATACGTTCTTTAATTTCGTTGGTAATATGAGGTACTACCTGAACTGTTTTTCCTAAAAATTCTCCTCTGCGTTCTTTTTCAATAACACTTTGGTAAATCCTTCCAGTAGTTACATTATTAGCCTGTGAGGTATTTACGTTAAGAAAACGCTCGTAATGACCAAGGTCTAGATCTGTTTCTGCTCCATCTTCGGTTACATAACATTCGCCATGTTCATACGGATTTAAGGTTCCGGGATCTACATTTATGTAAGGATCTAATTTCTGAATCGTGGTTCTAAATCCACGCGCCTGCAGTAATTTTGCTAGCGATGCAGCTATAATACCTTTTCCTAAGGAAGAAGATACCCCACCGGTAACAAAAATATACTTGGTTTCGCCCATTTTTAAAGTGTTTGTTGTGTTGTTGATTCAGGGCGCTAAATTACAAAGAAGAAAACAAAAACTCTTGGAAAATCAAAGTGAATATTAGAACCTCTAATAAGGTGATTTTAAGGTAGGATTGATTAATATTTTGGGTATCTAGATCTAATGTTTCTAAGGATTTGTTCCATTCCGTTCACTTTAAGTTCAGTGACTTGTTCCAACTGATCTCCCAATTTTCCTTTCGGAAAGCCTTTTTGTCGAAACCAAATCAAGTAAAATTCCGGAAGTTCAGATAAGTATCTGTCCTTATATTTTCCGAAATGCATTTTAGCATGTGCTAATTCTATAAGGGCCTTGTGGTCTGGTTTTACTTCCATACCGCAAAGCTATGCATTCTTCTTAAAAATTTTATATTTCTTTCTTTTAGAAAAATAATTTAGGAAGCCTTTGGAAGATGCGTAGAAAGTTTGGAAAACTTTAATTTGCTAAAAGGCTTAATTATGTAGTCTATAACACATGGATAATCTTTTGCTTTTAAAACGTCTAATTCGCTCGTACTAGAAGTTAAGATCACAATTTTTGGGCAATATTTCTTACTTTTTAAAGTTTCTAAAAATTCCCAACCTGTCATTTCTGGCATGTTTAGATCTAAAAAAATAAATGGGTTATTTTCAGATTCTAACTCTTTTAAAGCTAATAGCGGATTTGTAAATTCCTTAATTTTAGATGTTATTCCTTCTACCTCTAGTAATTTTCTAGTAATAAAATTGGTAATGGGCTGGTCGTCTACTAAATATATTGTGTTCATATTTTTTCTGCTTTTAAATCAGATAATGCATTTGTGGCCATGTTGATTACTTCTTGTAATACCTGATCCATTTCTTCTGCAGATTTTTCTAATTTTGGAATCACTTCATTTCTAATTTGCTCATCATCGAAAATATCGAATAGCTGAATCAAACCTTGAATTCTAGAAAGTGGTTCCCTTACATTATGAGCATTTAATGCTGAAATGTTTAATAATTTTTTATTCTTAGCTACAATTTCTTTTGTTCTATCTTCAATAATCTCTTGCTGATTTTCAACAATTTTTTGAATTTGATCATTCTTCTCTTTAATGGTCTTTAGCGCTTTAGTTAAAGATTTATTCTTTACGTCTAAAAGACGCGATAGATAGATTTCATGAAATTTAGCTTCAAAGCAGTCTACAACCAATTTAAGAATCTCTACGTCGCCAGTATTAAAAGGTTTGTTCTTATCTGAGATTAGCGTTACCGTAATTTTTCTATCATTCTTTTTAAAAAGCCATCCCCATAGCGAAGGCTCTAATAGCTGACTTGATAATTCATACCCATCAATCCAATCATGTGGAATATTGGTAGTTAATACAGGGATCTCTGTATCTAGAAGATCTTTTTCATGAGCTAACAGTTGGGTTTGCTCTTTTAGATCATATTCCACTTGATTTCCTGAAAGGCTAAAGAATAAATATTTATCAGCCTCTTGAATGGATAGTCTTATAATATGAAAATTTAAAAGATACTTAAGATGCGTACGAGATATCTCACCAACTTCTTTCAAACTAGTGCATCTACTTATGTTATTAGCAAATTTTGAATAAGCCTCATAAGTAATTCTATATAATTGAGAAGTATTGTTGGTAATTGAAGCCATTAAAAATTAATCTAATGTCTCTAACAACTCATTATCTATCTTGATTCCAGAAACGTCTGCAATTGTATTTAGCATATTCACAAGATCTGCCTGAGCCATTAATTCTTGAATTTCTTGCTTACTGAATCCGGCATTTTCTAATTCTTGAAAATCCTCATCACTTATATTTTTATGGTCTAAAGCAGCTTTAGTAACAACATTTACAGCAGTTCTATAACTTACTGGCATCGATGGAGAATTTAAGCTTTCTGTAGCTTTAAAACCATCTTCTTCACTAATCATCGCACTCATACTATCTGCAAAGATACCATGGGCATGAGAACAATAATTACAACCACGCTCTTTAGAAACGTTGTAAATAATTAATTGTTTTAGCACGTTAGGTACTTCACCTTCCATTAAGGTATTTTTCAATTTTCCCCAGTTTCCTTTAAGAAGTGTTTCATTATCACCTTGACATTTAAACCAATTTAGTACAAATGGAAGTTGCAAGGTTTTTTTAGTATCGTCATAAATTGCCTGAACGGCTGGAGAAGCTTCTTCATAAGAAACCATAGGGTATCGGGAGGTAACATTCATAAGTAGGGAATTAGATTAAGGGTTGTGCGTAAAATTTACAAATTAAAAAGCAAAATAACAGCATATATTTTAACATATCTCCCTAAGTATCAATTTTTGAGATTAATTTAACATGCTTAGAAGTATTAAGCCGCATGCGGTAATCAAATCTTAAAATGCTAATTTTGCAAAATAGTTATAATTATGATAAAGAATTTTCAGATTAGAACCACACCAGAAATTGCGGCAACCGCGGCTTTACTGCGTAAGGAAGTAGCAAAACAAACTGGAATTAAAGTTTTAGATATTTCTCATGTTGAAATTCTTAAAAGATCTATAGATGCAAGACAGCAAACTGTAAAAATTAATTTGCAAGTTGATATTTATATCAATGAAAAATTTCTTAATAACAACATTCAATTACCAGAGTATCCTGAAGTCTCTAAAGAAAAGCCGGTTTACATAATAGGTGCAGGTCCGGCAGGATTGTTTGCCGCTTTAAAGGTGATTGAATTAGGTAAAAAGCCAATAATAATAGAAAGAGGTAAAGATGTAAGATCCAGAAGAAGAGATCTTAAATCTTTAAATATTGAGCATATTGTAGATGAAGATTCCAATTACTGTTTTGGAGAAGGTGGAGCCGGAACTTATAGCGATGGAAAACTTTATACCAGATCAAAGAAACGTGGAGACGTGAACAAGATCTTACAACTTTTGGTAGGTTTTGGAGCAACTTCTGATATTTTAGTAGATGCTCACCCGCATATTGGAACCAATAAATTACCTGCAATAATTGCAGATATTAGAGAAAAGATCTTGGAACATGGTGGAGAAGTGCTCTTTGAAACTCGTGTGACAGATCTTACAGTAGAAAACAATCAAATTCAAGGTGTTAAGACTTCTAAAGGAGAATATTTTAAAACCAACCATGTAATTTTGGCTACAGGTCATTCTGCTCGTGATATTTTTGAATTATTAGAGAGCAAAGGAATTAAGATAGAAGCTAAACCTTTTGCATTAGGGGTAAGAGTAGAACATCCGCAACAATTAATAGATCAAATTCAGTATAAATGTGATGAAAGGGGAGAATTTTTACCACCTTCTCCATATAGCATCGTTAAGCAAGTAAATGGCCGCGGAATGTACTCATTTTGCATGTGTCCTGGTGGAGTAATTGCTCCTTGTGCAACTAGCCCTGGGGAAGTAGTTACTAATGGATGGTCACCTAGTAAACGTGATCAACCAACAGCAAATTCTGGAATTGTAATAGAGTTAAAATTATCAGACTTTGCTAATTATGGAAATTCTCCATTAGCGGGAATGAATTTTCAGAAAAGTATAGAACAAACTGCATGGGAAGTTGGAGGAAAAACCCAAAGAGTTCCAGCGCAAAGGCTAACAGATTTTGTAGATGGAAAGCTGTCTTCTAATTTACCTGTTACTTCTTATAAACCTGGAATAACTTCCGCAGAGTTAAAAACCGTATTCCCGGAATTTATACATAATATTCTAAAAGCTGGGTTTAAAGAATTTGGTAAAAGTATGAAAGGCTATCTTACTGAAGAGGCTATTATTCATGCTCCGGAATCAAGAACATCTTCTCCAGTTAGAATTCCTAGAGATAGAGTTACCATGGAGCATATCGAGGTTAAAGGATTATATCCATGTGGAGAAGGGGCTGGATATGCGGGAGGAATTATCTCTGCTGCTATAGATGGCGAAAAATGTGCAGAGAGTTGCGTAAGTAGTATTCTATAAAGTTTTTGAGTAAATTCTCAAAGGTTAAAAAATTGATAATTTGTGGTTTATCCTTTAAGGATTCTTCATTTTTGCCATGTTTAATACTCACCACTTAAATTTTAATTCAAATGGCAATAGTAGGTTCAATAATAAAAGGTTTAATAGATCTTGGAGATAAAATAACGTCTAATCCAGATGCTAATGAAGCACAACTGGAAGTTTTGAAAAAATTATTGAATAAGGCTAAAGATACTGCCTTTGGAAAGCATTATAATTTTAAGGAGATCTTAGAAGCAGAAAATATTACAAAATCTTTTTCTGAAAAGGTACCTTATTTTGATTATAATAAAATTAATGATCAGTGGTGGAGTAAGATGCACGAAGGGGAAGAAGATGTTACTTGGCCTGGAAAACCACCATATTTTGCATTAAGTTCTGGAACTACCGGTAAGAGTAGTAAAAGAATTCCTGTAACTACAGATATGGTAGATGCCATTCGCCAATCTGGAATAAAACAGGTGAGTGCTCTTAGTAATTTTGACCTGCCTTCAGATTTCTTTGAGAAAGAGATCATGATGTTAGGAAGTTCTACAGACCTACAATCGGAGGGAGATCACCAAGAAGGGGAAATTAGTGGAATTTCTGCTAGTAATATTCCGTTTTGGTTTAGAGGATTTTATAAGCCAGGTGTAGAAATAGCAAAGATAGATGAGTGGGATGATCGCGTTCAAAGCATTGCAGAAAATGCTAAGAATTGGGATATTGGTGCTATGTCTGGAATTCCGTCTTGGATGGAATTAATGATGAAGAAGGTGATAGAATATCACAAGGTTGATAATATACATGAGGTGTGGCCAAATCTTCAGGTTTATACCACAGGTGGAGTTGCTTTTGAGCCTTATTCAAAAAGTTTTAATGCCTTATTGGCACATCCAATTGTAGTTATAGATACCTATTTAGCTTCGGAAGGATTTCTTGCTTTTCAACAAAGACCAGATACTCATGCCATGAAATTGGTATTAGATAATGGTATTTATTTTGAATTTGTTCCTTTTAAAGCTGAATATGTAAATGAAGATGGCTCTATAACAGATAACGCTCCTGTAATTTCTATTTCTGAAGTGAAAGAGGAAGAAGATTATATCATTCTTATTAGTACCGTTGCAGGTGCATGGAGATACCTAATAGGAGATACTATCAAATTTACAGATGTAGAAAAGCACGAGATTAAGATTACCGGAAGAACAAAATTCTTTCTAAATGTTGTAGGTTCTCAATTATCTGTAAATAAGATGAATGATGCCGTACAGGAATTAGAAGAAAAATTTGATATTGAAATTCCAGAGTTTACATTAGCAGCAGTAAGAATAGATGGGGAATTTTACCATTCTTGGTATTTAGGAACCAATTCTGATAAAGATGAAAAAGATCTTGCGGAGTTCTTGGATAATGCGCTAATGAACGCGAATAAAAATTACAAGGTTGCCAGATCTAAAGCATTAAAAGGAGTAAAGGTAAAGACTATTTCTCCAGATCTATTTTATGAATGGAACGGTGCTAATAAGAAAAAAGGTGGTCAAGTTAAAATGGAGCGCGTAATGAACGAAGAAAAATTTGCAGAGTGGGAAGCCTTTATTGCTAAACAATAGCAGTAAAGGTTTACTCCTTTATTTCTTCAACAATTTCTAAGATTTCCTCAGGAGAAAGATACAATCTTTTTATTCTTTCTCTATACTCTTCCGAGAGACCGGCGTGGCCAAGAATGAAGTCTTTCGTGGCAAGAATATAATCTGCCATACCATGGTTTACAGCATAGGTATCTGCGGCTCTTTCAGCATCCATCAAAAAGTTTTTGGAAATGATGTAACTCATCCCAAAGGTGATTAGGTTAAAACCGCTTCTATTCTTATAGTCTATGATGTGTCCTAATTCATGACCTATCCAACCTACTAAAACATCAGAAGGAATATCTGTTACTTCTATTTCTTCACCGTCTATAACAAAATTCTTCCCGATTTTTATATAATATTTTCTATTGCTCCTTTTTTTAAACAGGCTTGTAAATTGAGGTTGTGCCTGCATAAAAGATTTTTTGATATTGTCTTTAAATCTTATTTCTATTTCGGTATCCTTTAACTCTGGATAGAATGAAAGCGCTTTTTCTGCTTCTTCTAATATGGAATTAGGTATGATTTTATTGGTGTAGTGTAAACTGTCAGTCTCTTTCATAAAAGGGGTATTTCCAAAAGAATTAAAATTTGAAAAGAAAAATGCCATTATTAACGCCAAAGTTAAATAATGATGAGTTTTGGGGGCTATTTGAAATGTTAGATTTTTGATAATTTTACTTTTCTGTAAAGGTGCAATTATGATACCGATAATAAAATTTAAACATAAAAAAAGCCTTACACATCGTGTAAGGCTAAAAATTTGATAAGTATAGTAACTATATAAACTAAGCTTAAGCTTGTCTCACGTTTACTGCATTTAATCCTTTTCTTCCTTCTTCTAGATCAAATGTAACTTCGTCATTTTCTCTAATTTCATCAACAAGACCATTTGCATGTACAAAATATTCTTTGTTTGATTCTTCGTCTGT
>Ga0209309_10000148_pt1 | contig 91964 bp, 87 predicted proteins | sample COGITO_mtgs_1204_2_FD_184807 | JGI IMG/M metagenome (GOLD analysis project Ga0209309, IMG submission 184807) | Pelagic marine microbial communities from North Sea - COGITO_mtgs_120412 (SPAdes) (version 2) | ecosystem: Environmental > Aquatic > Marine > Epipelagic ... | reverse complement strand
TGATCCTTTTCCGAGTATATATCAATCTTATTAAAGACTATTGTTACTGGTATGTGATAAGCTTCCGCTGTAATTAAAAAACGATCAATAAATCCCGTTTGGGTGACTGGATTAGAAATAGTTACCACCAAAAGTGCACGGTCGATATTGCATGCGATTATTTGAGCCTGCTTGGATAAATTTACCGATTTACGAATTATATAATTTTTACGTGGATGTATTTTCGTTATTACCCCAGTGTTATCCTTTTCTAAGGTAAAGTCAACAAGATCTCCAACCGCAACCGGGTTGGTTGTTTTTATCCCTTGTATTCTAAATTTACCTTTAATGCGGGCCTCAACTTCCTCACCGTCTTTTGTTCGGATTAAATACCAACTTCCTGTTGATCGCATCACTATAGCACCTTCTAAAATCATTTTCGTAAAAATAGTAAAAATGAAGTGGTATTAATAATTTCATCCATAAACTAGATATCATTTTGACTGTAATGCAGAAATCTTCATTAATTGAATTTAAAAACTAGAATATTTATCGGCTATGCTCGAAATGACTGATAACAAACATAATCCCACACGAAATTGTTGATGAATGTTTCTAGTAACTAATTCACTTTCCTTAATTATAGATATATTCGCAATGTGAATGGAGAATTGGTTTTCTTTGTTTTTTATTTTCATCTTTCAAACATAAGTTGTGTCAATATCAGTTAAAAACGTTACAAAAAAATACGGAAATCAAAACGCTTTAGATAACATTTCATTTGAAATACCTAAGGGAGAAATAGTAGGGTTTCTTGGGCCAAATGGCGCTGGAAAATCTACCACTATGAAAATAATTACTTGTTTTATTCCACAAACAAATGGTGAAGTAGCAGTTTGCGGACTAGATGTAAATGACGATCCAATTAAAGTAAAAAGAAAAGTAGGCTACTTACCGGAACACAACCCCCTATACTTGGATATGTATGTTAAAGAGTACCTACTCTTTCTTGCGCGTTTGCACAAAATAAAAAACAAAAAAAATCGAGTTACAGAAATGATTAAATCTGTTGGACTAGAAAAGGAACAGCATAAAAAAATAGGAGCTTTATCAAAGGGGTATCGACAAAGAGTTGGATTAGCGCAAGCTATGTTGCATGATCCAGAAGTACTGATTCTTGATGAACCTACGAGTGGGTTAGATCCAAACCAATTGGTTGAAATTCGCGAATTGATTAAAACTTTTGGAAAAGAAAAGACGATTTTACTATCTACTCATATCATGCAGGAGGTAGAGGCTATTTGTGACCGTATCATTATAATAAACGATGGTAAAATTGTTGCAGATGAGAAAACGAGTGAAATTCAATCTAAAGTTGTTAAAAAGCAAGTCATAAAAGTTGAGTTCGACGCTAGCATTAGTAAATCGAAGTTAAATTCTATTACAGGTGTCACTAGCGCAAAAGAAGTATCTGACAATGTTTGGCTGCTCGAATCGAAAACGGATAAGGATATTCGTAAAGAAATTTCAAAATTTGCACAAGACAACAATATCCTGGTATTAACGATGCAAAAAGAAGAAGAATCGTTAGAAAACGTCTTTAAAGAACTTACTTCAAAAAAATAATTGCCTTTTTTTTCGAGTATTCTATTTGTCTGTTATTTAATTTTTATAAATTCGCACTCGAAATCAGAGTGGATTGATTTGCTTGCTTGCAACCACGTATAAAAAATGCTAAAACGTTTATTACTACAGTTGCGCATTTTTCTCCATTTTGTTTTAAAAAGATTAACATTAAAACAAATACTATAATGAGTTATTTATTTACATCAGAATCTGTTTCTGAAGGACACCCAGACAAAGTAGCTGATCAAATTTCAGATGCGTTAATTGACAACTTTTTAGCATTCGATGCTGATTCAAAAGTTGCCTGTGAAACACTTGTTACCACAGGACAGGTGGTTCTTGCAGGAGAGGTTAAGTCTAAAGCTTATCTAGACGTTCAAGTTATTGCAAGAGAAGTAATCAATAATATTGGTTATGATAAAAGTGAATACATGTTCGATGGCAATTCTTGTGGAGTCTTTTCTGCAATTCACGAACAATCACCAGATATTAATCAAGGTGTTGAAAGAAAAAACAAAGAAGACCAAGGTGCAGGTGACCAAGGAATGATGTTTGGCTATGCTACTAACGAGACTAAAAACTTCATGCCGCTTCCTCTTGATATTTCACACATTCTATTAAAAGAATTAGCAGCATTAAGAAGAGAAAATAAAGCGATTAAATATTTAAGACCAGATTCAAAATCACAGGTTACTATCGAATACGATGACAATAACCAGCCTGTTAGAATTGATGCTATTGTTGTATCTACCCAACACGATGATTTTGACACAGAGAAGAAAATGTTGAAGAAGATTAATGATGACGTAATAAATATTTTAATTCCTAGGGTTAAAAAACAACTACCAAAATCTATTCAAAAATTATTCACAAATAAAATTACTTACCACATAAATCCAACAGGTATTTTTGTTATCGGCGGTCCTCACGGAGACACCGGATTAACAGGACGTAAAATTATTGTTGATACATATGGTGGAAAAGGAGCTCACGGTGGTGGTGCTTTTTCTGGGAAAGATCCTAGTAAAGTTGATAGGTCTGCTGCTTACGCTACAAGACACGTTGCTAAAAACTTAGTTGCTGCAGGCTTAGCAGATGAAGCTTTGGTACAAGTTGCTTATGCAATTGGTGTTGCTAAACCAATGGGACTTTATGTAAATACTTACGGTACTGCTAAAGTTGACATGACAGATGGAGAAATTGCTAGAAAATTAGAAGAGATTTTTGATATGCGGCCTTATGCAATTGAAAAACGTTTTAAATTAAGAACGCCTATCTATTTAGAAACTGCAGCTTATGGCCATATGGGAAGAGTATGTGAAACAGTAACAAAAACTTTCACAACTCCTGACGGAAAATCAAAAACAATGAAAGTGAAATTATTCCCTTGGGAAGAATTGGACTTTGTAAATAAAATTAAAAAGGCTTTTAAAGTTAAATAGTCCTTTTAAAATGATAATAAAAAAAGCAGCTCAATGAGCTGCTTTTTTAGTTTTATAAATTTTGTTCTGGAAGCAGCTTCTGAAATGAACTGCTAAACAACAGCAACTATCAAAGAATCATCTGTCTTAGTAACTTTGGTCAAACCATGTTTAGTCAACCCCTTAATCCCTTTATCCCACTGCTTATTTGAAAGGCCTACTGCATCTTTTAAAACGCTTAATTCCATCTTGTTAACCTTTGATAGAATATCAAAGATCAACTGCTCGTTTTCGTTTAATTCTGGACCCAAAGTTTCTTCAGAACTAAACGTTTCTAATTTCATTTGAGGGAAAAATAATACTTCTTGAATTGAACTTTGATTCGTCATCAACATCACTAACCGATCAATTCCAATTCCCATTCCTGATGTTGGAGGCATTCCATATTCCAAAGCCCTTAAAAAATCTTGGTCAATAAACATTGCTTCATCATCTCCTTTTGCTGATAATTTCATTTGCTCTTCGAAACGTTCTCTTTGATCAATAGGGTCATTCAACTCCGTATAAGCATTCGCAATTTCTTTTCCATTTATCATTAATTCAAACCGCTCTGTCAATTCTGGATTATCTCGATGCGCTTTGCACAATGGAGACATTTCCTTTGGATAATCAGTAATAAAAGTTGGCTGTATATAATTTCCTTCACATTTCTCTCCAAAAATTTCATCAATTAATTTTCCTTTCCCCATAGAATTATCCACCTCAATTCCATTGTCTTTACACCAAGTTGATAACTCCTGAACAGATTTTCCAGAAATATCAAATCCAGTATATTCCTTAATAGAATCCGTCATTGAAATTCTTTTAAAAGGTTTTTGGAAACTAATTTCTTTATCTCCAACAGTCAAATCAGTTTTACCATGCACAGATATTGCAATTCTCTCCAACATCTCTTCGGTAAAGTCCATCATCCAATTATAGTCTTTATAGGCTACATAGATTTCCAACACCGTAAATTCTGGGTTATGGGTTCTATCCATTCCCTCGTTTCTAAAATCTTTCGCAAATTCATATACACCATCAAAACCACCAACAATTAATCTTTTGAGATATAATTCATTCGCAATTCTTAAATATAAAGGCATATCCAATGCATTGTGATGGGTCATAAATGGACGAGCTGCAGCTCCTCCAGGGATTGGCTGTAAAATTGGTGTTTCCACCTCAAAATATCCTTTTTCATTAAAGAAGCTACGCATTTCATTCATCACTTTTGTACGAGTAATAAACGTTTCTTTAACTTGTGGGTTAACCACTAAATCAACATAGCGCTGACGGTATCGCATTTCTGGATCAGTAAAAGCATCATGAACGTTGCCTTCATTATCCGTTTTTGGAAGAGGAAGTGGTTTCAACGATTTCGATAGTAACAAAAACTTTTTTACTCTTAATGACTTCTCTCCAACTTGGGTAGTAAACAACTCCCCTTCAACTCCAATAAAATCTCCTATATCCAACAATTTTTTAAATACATCGTTGTATAACGTTTTGTCTTCGCCCTCACAAATCTCATCACGATTAAAGTATAATTGTATCCTGCCTTCCGAATCTTGGGCTTCAGCAAAAGACGCTTTACCCATTATTCTTCTACTCATTAACCTACCTGCAACAATCACCTTTTTACCTTCCTCAAAATTTGTTTCGATATTAGTCGACAAAGTATCAACAGGATAAAGCGCTGCAGGGTAAGGATCAATACCTAGATCTCGTAACTTTTGTAACGATTCTCTTCTTACTTGTTCTTGCTCAGAAAGGTGTAAACTCATGATTTTATAAATTCAATTTGGACTGCAAAATTAATTATTTTATTGCAATCCTTAAAAAAAAGTAAAAATTTAGGAATTATACTTAAATTCGCATTCTTAAAATTCATTCTTAATGAAAGCATTAGTAAGTAAATTTACTTCACAACTTGAAGAAGCACTCAACATTGGTAAAGAAGCTAAACTAAATTCTTGTGATAAGGACATTAGAAATGTCGTTATTACTGGTCTAGGAGGATCTGGCATAGGCGGTAAAATTGTTGCACAGCTAGTTGCGAATGATATCTCAATACCGGTAACTATTAATAATGATTATCACCTTCCTAATTTCGTAAACGAAAACACATTGGTTATTGCCAGTAGCTTTTCGGGTAATACAGAAGAAACGTTATCTGCACTTTCAATTGCGCAGGAAAAAGGAGCTGAAATAGCTTGTATTACATCGGGTGGGAAAATTTTAGAAATAGCAAAAAACAATAATTACAACCACATAGTATTACCTACAGAAAGATCTCCACGAGCTATGTTATCATATTCTCTGACGCAACAGTTCTTTTTATTAAAGCATTACAATTTAATTGAAAACGATTTTATACAAAAAATTCAAAATGCAATAGCGTTATTGAATTTAGAAATTGAAAATATAAAAACAGAAGCTAATAATATTGCGAATTCAATTTTAAACAAAACAGCTGTAATTTACAGTGAAGCCAATTTTGAAGGAGTTGCCATTAGACTACGTCAACAACTTAATGAAAATGCGAAAGTTTTATGTTGGCATCACGCTTTACCAGAAATGAATCACAATGAGCTAGTAGGATGGGCTGGAGGAAATGAGGAAAAAGCTGTCATTGTTTTCAGAAACGAAACAGATTATTCGCGCACACAAACAAGAATGAATATTCAAAAATCGGTTATTGGAAAATATACCTCCACATACATTGAATGTTATTCCAAAGGAAATTCTAATATAGAAAGAGCTTTGTATTTTATCTTATTAGGGGATTGGGTTTCTGTCTATTTATCAGAGTTAAGAAATGTTGACAACATTGAGGTTAAAGTTATAGACTTCCTTAAATCAGAATTGGCTAAAGATAATTAAGTCAGTGACTCCAAAAGTCATATACGAAGATCTTGGCCTGATTGATTTTAAAGAAGCTTGGGATTATCAAACGCAACTTTTCGATGCTACTATCGCTATTAAAATGGCTAACCGGAGAGATGAAAACAACCAAACGATAACTAGTAACTACTTACTTTTTTGCGAACACCCACATGTCTTCACCTTAGGCAAAAGCGGAAAAGAAACACATCTACTATTAAATGAAAATTCATTAAAAGCTAGAGGAGCAACTTATTACAAGATAAATAGAGGTGGTGATATCACCTATCATGGTCCTGGACAACTAGTTGCTTATCCTATTTTGGATTTGGACCATTTCTTTACAGACATCCACAAATATCTACGATTTTTAGAAGAAGCTGTTATTACAACATTAGCAGAGTATGAAATTACTGCTGAAAGGGTTGAAGGCTTAACTGGAGTCTGGGTAGACGGAACTAAACCTACAGCGCGTAAGATATGTGCAATGGGAGTCAAATGCAGCAGGTGGGTTACCATGCATGGAATAGCCCTAAATGTAAAACCTGACTTAAGTTACTTCAAAAATATTGTACCTTGCGGTATTAATGATAAAGCTGTCACGTCAATTCAAAATGAAACAGGAAAGGAAATTGACATGAACGAAGTAAAACAAAAATTAAAAATTAATTTATCTAAAGTATTTAATTATGAAAATGTTTAAACTATTAACTCTATTAGTTGCTGTTTTTCTAAGCGTAACCCTTAATGCTCAGGTTATTTTTGATATGACTCTATCTGAAACGAGTAGTAATCATAAAATTATCCCCCATGATGATAAATCACCTTTACCTGACTCAATAATCGTAAATGGATACATAGCTAATCATAAAAAAGGGATTTGTGGAGACATCTGTGCTGGAGGAACTATTCAACTTGAATTATCTGAAAAAGTTGAAGGTTATCCGCATTCTTATATTTATATAGTAACTGGATGCACCACAGGGGAAACCAATCCGGAAATTATTTCATTATTGGTAACCAAGTTTACTGGAGAAGAAAAAGAGTGTTATTACAAAGATGTAGTTGAAGTAGTTGACTCTAAAAACATCCCTTATTACAAAACATCACTACTCGAAACAGAGAAAATAAGCATAAAATAGTTAAACATCCTAAAATCAGGGCTGAATAAATGAAAAAAGACATTCACATTCCAAAGGTTGAAGACATTGGAGTAGCAATTATTAAAGATACGGATAAGGGGGATGAAATCTGGAATGTTTATCTGATAAACTACAAGAAAGAACCAATCAACAATGTTCTTATCTCATCGAAAGGATACGGTACAGTAGATCAAAAAAAAGTTAACACTTCAACGCTTCGACACTTCTTTGAAGCTATTGAAAGGGAATCCCATCAATTAATTGAACCTATTTCTCAAGAGGTTTTTGGCTTATCTAATGAGTATTTTGTGACTTTCTATATTGACAACATTATTTACGATAAAAAATTCGTATTCGTTCCAGGTGCTATTAAGGATGAGCATTTTACCAAAGTTAAAATCATTCAAAAAGAAGGTGTGCTAATAAAATAAAAAAGCCCACTTTAAAATAGCATTAAACCCTTCCTTTTTTGTATTTTTACTTGTTTTTTAGTTCGTTATATGCGCAAAATACTTTTCATATTATTTATACTTAGTGTTCAGGTTTCTTTCGGACAATATACTTCTGAAGAGTCAGGTGAAAAGACAAATCCATTAAGTAAATTATCTTTTAAAGATAGACTTTATACTGGTGGAAATGTTGCTTTTAACATTGCCAGCGATAGAGGAATTCCAATATACTTTTTTGAAACCTCTCCATTTGTAGGCTATAAGGTAGACCAAAAATTCTCTGTGGGTTTAGGAGCTAAATACATATATATAGGTTCTAAACAAGCAAATTTTAAGTATTCTGTTTATGGAGGAAATATCTTTAGTAGATATAAGTTTACCGAAAGTCTTTACGCGCATGCTGAATTTGAAGTTTTAAGAGCATACAATCTTGATCCAAATAGCACGTCTCAAAATGTTAGAGCTACTGTCCCTATGTTTTTCGCTGGGGCCGGATACAATTACAGTATAGGTGGCGCAGTAAATTTGCAAATAATGTTACTGTACGACTTTATCAACAGTATAAACTCGCCTTATCAAGGAAACTTTATGTTTGGAGCGCTTGGTCCCCCAATTATTTATAGAATAGGAATTAGTATTGGCATGTAATTGATAATTATGAAATATTTTATTCTTATTGCAACAATATTATTTTCTCTGCACACCAAAGCTCAAGCAACAATCTTTAATACCTATCAAGCAGAGATGAGCCTTGCTTATGACCAATTTCCGGGTATCCCAAAGGGGATACTTGAAGCAATTTCATTTACGACTACACACTTTAGTAACATTACAGATGCAACCCCAGAAAGTTGTTTTGGCTTACCGCATGTTTACGGTGTAATGGGGCTTACCGAAGATGGGCAAGGTTATTTTAAGAATAATCTCAGCATGGTTTCCATACTTTCAGGATATCCACAAAATGCTATAAAATCTAATCCCGAAATAAATATTATGGCGTATGCTGCAGCATACAACTACTTAATGGACAGTCTACAAATATCCTCCATTCAGAACCATATAAAAATAATTGAAATTCTATCTGAAATTCCATTAGATAACAACGTAACAAACAACTACGCTTTGGATTGTCACGCTTATAGTATCTATTCTTTTTTAAACAACACAAATAAGCAACAAGCTTATAATTTTCCAAATCATAACATTGACCTAGAACAAATTTTTGGAGCAAACAACTTGGCAGTTTTGAGTAGTTCTGAAAACACTTTCGGACATGCGGGAATAAGCAATCCAAATGGACTTATATACGAAGTCCCTTTGCTGAAAACCGCTGAATACGGCCCTGCATTATGGGTTGCAACGCCTACATGTAATTATAGTTCAAGAAATGGTACAGCAATATCAGCTGTAACCATCCATACCATACAAGGAAGTTATGCTGGAGCAATATCTTGGGCACAAAACTGTTCTGCAGGGGTATCTTACCATTATGTGGTTCGATCATCTGACGGACAGGTTACCCAGATGCTTTTGGAAGCTGATAAAGGATGGCATGTTGGTAGTGAAAACCCTTATTGTATAGGAATTGAACATGAAGGTTATGTGACCGACCCTTCTTGGTATACAACTGCTTTGTATACAGCTTCTTCAGATTTATGCAGAGACATAACCCAAAGTGGATATGGTATAAACCCTTTAAGAACATTTTTTGGTGAAGCGACTGTTGGCCTAAACACGATAGGTGGGTGTACCAAAATTAAAGGACACCAGCATTACCCAAACCAGTCACACACCGACCCTGGAGTCAACTGGAACTGGGAAAGGTTTTATAAATTAATAAACAACGCGCCCAGCTACACTAATTATACTGCTAGTTCTGGGAACTTATATGATAGCGGAGGAGCAACAGGTAACTATACAGACGATGAAAGAGAGCTATATTTAATTCAGCCGACAAATGCAGCTACTATTACAGTTACTTTTAACTTATTTAACATAGAGCAAGACTGGGATTTCTTATTTATTTACGATGGATCCACACCAAACGCTCCTCTAATTGGGAAATACACAGGCACTGTTAGCCCCGGCACAATTACTTCAACTGGGGGTGATTTGTTGTTAGAATTTCGTTCCGATTGTGCTACTTCTGCTGCGGGATGGGAAATAGCATACACCTCTATCCCTGAAAACTATCCTCCTGTATCTTCATTTTCAATAACGAACACCGAACTATGTGAAGGAGATAGTATTCCTATTACGAACACCTCCACCGATGCAACCTCTTATATATGGACGTCCAATGGAGGAACGATTTCAAATGATACATCTGCAAACCCATCCATATCATTTACTAATTCTGGAAGTTACACAATCAACTTAGAAGCTTCTGGACCAGGAGGAATAAATACAAGTAGCCAAACTATTTCGATTACTATAGATTCTCCTCCAATTGCAGGCACTTATACGAATTCTGACACTGTATACCTACCAAATGGGGTTGTCGCATTTACAAATACTTCAATTAATTCTTCGGCATATACATGGTATTTTGGAGATGGAAATACATCTACAGATATAAATCCTTGGAATGAATACACTAATCTTGGAGATTATGATGTAACTTTAATTGCCTCAAGCTACAATTGTCCTAATGACACCGCGACAATTTCAATTGTTGTAGCTGGTTATATCTCAATTGAGAATGCTAAATTTCTTGAAAACTTAAACCTATACCCAAACCCAACATCGGGAAAATTTACCATTAATTTTAATTCCTTAAAAAGTGATGAGGTACAATTTTTGCTCTATTCGGCATCAGGAAAATTAGTACATACATTTAATAAAAAAGAGGTGAAAATAGGTAATAACAATATACAATTCGACTTCAATTTAATTGATATAGCGACTGGTCATTATTTCTTAAAAATAGAAGGACAGAATAATAACGCAACACTTCCTCTTATATACCGCAAGCATTAACAGATTTTATTTATAAATTTGCAACCTAATATTATCATAAAATGGAGTTTTTAGACGAAAAATATTACCACAATACAGTTTTAGAATGGTTAATCGCTTTAGGGATCATTCTTGGAGGAGTTATCGTTGCAAAAATTCTTTATTGGTTTACGAGTACCGTTATTAAAAAAATAACGGCTAAAACCAAAACAAAACTGGATGATTTGTTAGTAGACAAACTAGAAAAACCCGTAATCTTTATCCTGATAGTTGCTGCTTATTACTGGGCTATTTCTTATTTAAACTTCCCAAAAGATGCTAATGGATTGAGCAGTGGTATTGAAAATTTACTTTTCAAACTTGCAACTTTCGCTCTTGTAATTGACATTACCTGGATGATTTCTAGAATACTCGATGCGGTTGTTGAAGAATATGTAGTACCATTAACTGAAAAATCGGAAAGTGATTTTGACGACCAAGTGCTTCCAATAATGCGCAAAGGTATTAGAGCTGTTATCTGGATAATGGGAATCATTATAGGAATGGATAACCTTGGGGTTGACATTACAGCAATGATTGCGGGACTTGGAATTGGAGGTTTAGCCTTAGCACTTGCCGCCCAGGACATGGTTAAAAACATCTTTGGTGGCATCATGATTTTTTTAGACAAACCATTTAAAATTGGAGAAAGAATTCAAATTGATGGTTTTGATGGAACTGTGGAAGAAGTTGGATTGCGCAGTACTCGAGTTCGTACACTAGAAGGAAGGTTATTAATAATTAATAACAGTACTTTCTCTGACAATACTGTTGTAAACGTTAGTGCTGAGCATACACGTAAAGTTGTTTTAAATTTAGGAATGACCTATGACACAACTCCTGAACAAATGCAACAATCTATGGATATTTTAAAAGAAATTGTAATTGCCCATCCTGCAATAGAAACTGAAGATGCTTCGATAGGTTTCAATGCATATGGGGATTTTGCATTAGGGATACTTTTCATCTACCGCATTAAAAAAGAGGGAGATATATTACAAACGCAAACAGAAATTAATCTTGAAATCTTAAAACGTTTTAATGCTGAAGGTCTTGAATTTGCATTCCCAACTCAAACCGTTTTCAAGAAAGAAATGGCTTAATTTCTCTCTATGAAAGAAGCATATAAGAAATTTTATAAAAAATTCAGATTTAATCTGAGTGCCAATAAAAACCCCATTTTTATTGGTTTTTATAAGTATTTCTATTCTCCATCTAAAGGATCTGTTTCTGCTTTTTTAGATGAATTCTCAAAATTGCATGATACAGTTCACGTAGTACAAATTGGAGCAAATGATGGGATTACGCATGACCCAATCCACAAGTTTATCAAAAGAGATCAATGGAATGGTGTTTTATTAGAGCCTCAAAAACATGTATTTCCTACATTAGAAAAACTGTACGCAAAAGATAAAGGCATAAAAACTTTGAATGCCGCATTAGGAGATTCAGACGGAAAAACAAACCTATATAAAATTGGTTTTAGTAATTCTCGATGGGCAACTGGGCTTGCAACTTTCAATAGGGAAGTTTTAGAAGAAGCATTTGAAAATGGATATGTAGAAAAATGGGCCAGAGTAGACAAAACACCAATACCTACCAACAAAGAAGAACAAATTATTGCTGAAGAAATTCAGGTTACAAGTACAGACACATTACTACAATCCAATAAACTTAGCCAGGTAGATTTCTTACAAATAGATACCGAAGGCTTTGACTTTGAAGTCATTAAATTATTTTTAGGAAACACTTTGGAAATAAAACCAACTGGGATTATTTACGAGCACTTTCATTTATCTAATGAGGACATTAAAAAGTGTGTATCCTTTCTTCATGAAAATGGATACATAACCAAACAATACGGGGGAAATACCGCTGCTTTATTAAAATCAGACAAACCTTATTTTTCTGCATTGGAAAAGTATTTTCAATAACTGTTTTATTAAAAACAGCATTAATTACTGGAGCATCTGGTGATATTGGGTTGGAACTAGTTAAAATTTACTAACTTAATCCAATGAAAGCAACCGACCTATTTATTAAAGCATTAGAAAACGAAGGGGTAGAATACATCTTTGGAGTTCCTGGAGAAGAGAATTTAGATTTCTTGAACTCCATGAAAGGCTCTAAGATTAAATTAATCCTTACAAGACACGAGCAAGGAGCTGGTTTCATGGCAGCAACCTACGGAAGACTTACTGGGAAACCTGGAGTTTGTTTAGCTACTTTAGGGCCAGGAGCAACCAATTTCACTACTCCAGCAGCTTATGCTCAATTGGGAGCTATGCCGATGATGATGATTACCGGTCAGAAACCGATTAAGAAATCGAAGCAAGGCCGTTTTCAGATTGTAGACATTGTTGAACTTATGCGGCCAATTACAAAATACACAAAGCAAATAGTAAACGGAAACAACATTGCATCTATGGTGAGAGAGTCATTCCGTCTTGCGATGGAGGAAAGACCTGGAGCTGTTCATCTAGAGTTACCGGAAGACATTGCCGCAGAAGAATGCGGTGATAGAATATTTGATGTTGTTGGTTTTAGAAGACCTGACGCTAGTGAAATGGCGCTCCAAGAGGCTGCTAAAATGATTGAACAGGCAAAGATGCCACTTTTACTAATTGGAGCTGGAGCAAACCGAAAAAGAACTAGTCAAGCGCTTACAGCTTTTATTGAAAAAACAGGAATTCACTTCTTTAACACCCAAATGGGTAAAGGTGTAGTTGATGAACGTCATGATAAATTTTTAGGTACTGCAGCATTATCAAGCGACGACTTTTTGCATTGTGCAATTGGCAGAGCAGATTTAATTATAAATGTGGGGCATGATGTAATTGAAAAGCCACCGTTCTTTATGGAAAAAGGAGGAACTAAAGTCATTCATATTAATTTTTCTCCTGCAGCAGTTGATGAAGTTTATTTCCCTCAATTAAATGTAGTTGGAGATATTGCTTCATCGGTTATACAAATAGCAAAGTATATTGAAGACACTAGCAATTGGGATTTATCGTACTTTGATAGGATTAAAACAGAAGTTGAAAGTCATCTTTCCAAGTATTCGGAAGACAATCGCTTTCCTATTCTACCGCAACGATTGGTTCATATTATTAGAGAGGAATTGCCTGAAGATGGAGTTGTAACACTCGATAATGGTGTTTACAAAATATGGTTTGCCCGAAATTATGAATGCTACCAACCTAACACTTTGCTATTAGACAATGCGCTTGCAACTATGGGAGCTGGACTTCCATCTGCAATGCTTGCTAAATTAATTAATCCAAATAAAAAAGTAATATCTGTTTGTGGTGATGGTGGGTTTATGATGAACTCTCAAGAAATTGAAACTGCCGTAAGATTAAACCTCAACATAGTTGTGGTGATTCTAAACGACAGTGGGTATGGAATGATAAAATGGAAACAAGAAGGAATGGGGTTCGATAATTTTGGACTGGATTATAAAAATCCTGACTTTGTTAAATATGCAGAAAGTTATGGCGCCATAGGACACAGACCTACTTCAGATAAAAACTTTAAAGAAGTTCTTGCTAATTGTCTTAGCATGGAGGGTGTTCACATAATCGACTTAGCTGTAGATTACTCTCTTAATCATTCTATATTAAACGTTTTACTAAAAGAGAAAACGTGTATCTTATAGCCCATTAATAATACATTGTATGTTAAAAGTAGTATCACCTTACGACCAAAGTTTAATAAAAGAAATCCCCCTTGTAGGAAAAGTTGAAGTCGAACATGCACTTGCAACTGCTTATGGACTGTTTCAAGATCAGTCCAAATGGATACCTGCTCATGAGCGAATTGCCATTTTAGAGCGTACTGCAGAAATAATGAAAACGCGAATTGAAGAGTTAACAATTACAGCAGCAAAAGAAGGAGGAAAACCCTACAACGATTCTAAAATTGAAGTTTTACGAGCTATTAACGGTGTTAAAATAGCAGCAGAACACATTGCACAATTAAAAGGTGAACAAATCCCCATGGGCTTAACAAAAGCATCTGAAGGAAGAATCGCGTTTACTTCGAGGGAACCTATTGGTGTTGTATCTTCGATAAGTGCTTTTAATCACCCATTAAATTTAATAATTCATCAATCAGTTACAGCTATAGCAGCTGGTTGTCCGGTAATTATTAAACCTGCATTAACCACACCTTTATCATGTTTAGCATTTGTGGAAATACTAACTGAAGCTGGATTACCAAAAGGTTGGTGTCAACCCATAATATGCGAAAATGAAGCGGCGGAACAATTAGTAACAGACTCCAGAGTAAATTATTTTTCATTTATTGGCTCTGCAAAAGTGGGTTGGTTTCTACGGTCTAAATTATCACCTGGAACGCGGTGCGCTTTAGAACATGGTGGTGCTGCTCCGGTAATAGTTGACAAAGACGCAAATATTTCTGATATGCTTCCCGCATTGACAAAAGGAGGGTTTTATCATGCTGGTCAAGTTTGTGTTTCTGTTCAAAGAGTATTTGTGCACGAATCTATTTTCAATAAAGTAGCTGAAGGATTAAGTCAATTAGCATCCAAATTAATTGTTGGAGACCAAATGGATCCAACGACTGAAGTTGGCCCTCTTATATTACCAAGAGAAGTTGACAGAGTTGAACAATGGGTAAATGAAGCTATAGCCGCTGGAACAAAATTATTATGCGGAGGAAAGCGAATATCTGATACTTGTTATCAGCCAACAGTATTATTAAACCCACCGATGGACGTAAAAGTTTCTACTTCAGAAATTTTTGGACCTGTAGTTTGTGTTTACTCTTATACCGACCGAGACAAAGCAATTGAAATAGCGAATAGTTTGGACGTACATTTTCAAGCGGCGGTGTTTACTGAAAATTTAGATATTGCTCTAGACTGTGTCAAAAAATTAAATGCAACAGCTGTGATGGTGAATGACCATACTGCTTTTAGAGTGGATTGGATGCCATTTGGAGGCAGAGACGCATCTGGAATAGGGATGGGAGGTATTCAGTATTCTATGCACGAAATGACAAGAGAAAAATTAATGGTAATCAAGAGTAAAATTTTGTAATTTGATAAGTTAAAGTTATGAGTGTAAGAAGAATATTCATCACAGCATCAATTATGGTATTGGGTGCTATTGGGGCAGGAGCCTATTTTTGGTTACCTGTTCTTTGGAGTTTGGTAATAATCGGGCCCTTATTTATTATGGGACTTACCGATATGCTACAAAACAAACACACCATCAAGAAAAACTTCCCTTTAATCGGAAGGTTAAGGTATGTTTTAGAGTCCATTCGCCCCGAGATAATGCAGTATTTTGTTGAAACAGATACAGAGGGAAGGCCAATTAACAGACAGTATAGAAGTCTCATTTATCAACGTTCAAAAAAAACAAATGATACTGTTCCCTTTGGAACGCAAATGAACGTTTATAGCGTTGGTTATGAATGGATGGATCATTCTATGTATGCAAAAGGTGAAAAAGAAATAAATGACAAACCGAGGATAAATGTTGGAGGTCCAGATTGTAAACAACCCTATTTCGCAAGCTTACTAAACATTTCAGCAATGAGTTTTGGCTCATTGAGTAAGAATGCTATTATGGCGCTAAACAAAGGAGCTAAAAAAGGAAGATTTGCCCATAATACGGGAGAAGGTTCTATTAGTCCGTACCATTTAAAATATGGCGGAGATTTAATTTGGCAAATTGGAACGGGTTATTTTGGCTGCAGAAACGATGAAGGAGGTTTTGATGCTGAAAATTTTGCTGAAAAAGCGCTACTAAAGAATGTGAAAATGGTTGAAATAAAACTTTCTCAAGGCGCAAAGCCAGGTCATGGAGGAATTTTACCAGCAAGTAAAAATACTGAAGAAATAGCATTAATTAGAGGTGTTAAGCCTCACACTAGTGTGCATTCACCACCAAGTCATTCTGCATTTTCAGATGCTGATGGTTTAATGAATTTCATTCAACTATTAAGAGAAAAATGTGAAGGAAAACCCATTGGTTTTAAATTGTGTGTTGGCAAAAAACAAGAATTTATTGACTTGTGCAAGGCTATGATTTCATCTGGCATAAAACCCGACTTTATTTCAGTTGATGGCGGCGAGGGAGGCACTGGAGCTGCACCGGTAGAATTCTCTAATTCCTTAGGTATGCCCTTGAGAGATGCCGTGGCTTTTGTTTATGACACTTTGGTTGGGTATGATTTAAAAAAAGACATAACAATTATTGCATCTGGTAAAGTTTTCAGTGGGTTTCATATCGCAAGAATACTTGCTTTAGGTGCGGATATGGTAAGTAGTGCTAGAGCGATGATGATGGCTGTTGGATGTATTCAAGCGTTAAAGTGCAACGATAATCATTGTCCAGTAGGAGTAGCTACCCAAAACGCTGCACTTATGAAAGGGCTAGATGTTGACAACAAAGCTAAAAGAGTTACTAATTTTCACGATGAAACACTTCGAAGTTGTAGTGAGTTAGCTGGGGCAGCAGGGATCACCAATTTAGTTGATTTGGAACGAAAACATATAAATCGTAGAGTTAGTATGAACGCTGTTTTAAAATACGATGAAATTTTTCCATATACTGAAACGGGAAGTTTGTTAAATTAATTTTGCTCTACAAAAAAATGGACAATATCCATATAACTCTTCATTTCATTAAATTTGGTAAATTCGTCAAGAATGATTCGAAAAGTTAACTTAGAAGACGCGTCTCAAATAATGAATATTTACAACTATTACGTAGATCATTCAATCGTAACGTTTGACACAGAACATGCGCCATTGGATGAAATTCAGGATAAGGTTCAAGCAACCATGAATATATATCCTTGGATTGTATATGAAGTAGGTGGAGAAATACTGGGGTACGCTTATGGTAGTGAGTGGAAAGCGAAGGATGGATATAAACATTCTGTAGAAACAACAGTATATTTGAAAAACGGTTCTATAAAAAAAGGATTGGGTACACTACTCTATCAAGAATTAATTAATCAGCTTAGAGAATTAAATTTCCATGCACTAATGGGATGTATTACTTTACCGAATGAAGCTAGTATTAGACTACATGAAAAATTTGGATTTGAAAAAGTAGGGCATTTTAAAGAAGTCGGTTACAAGTTTGATCATTGGATTGATGCCGGGTATTGGGAATTAAGAATCTAACATTAAATTTACCAATAAATAAATTAGATATAAAAAATACACGTTCAACCTATGAGCTTTAACCTTGATAATATTCCTTCCCAAAAAGGAAAAATAGCGATTGTAACCGGAGCCAATTCTGGGCTTGGAAAAGAAATTACAATTGGATTAGCAAAAAAAGAAATCAAAGTAATTATGGCTTGTCGAAATCAATCGAAAGCCGAAGCAGCAAAAGCAGAAGTGCTATCTCAAGTAAACAATGCAGATATAGAAATAATGCTATTGGATCTTAACAGTTTGGAATCTGTACGGAATTTTGCTGTAGCATTTGGCGAAAAATACGATCGCTTAGATTTATTAATTGAAAATGCTGGAATTATGATCCCACCATTTTCTAAAACAGAAGATGGTTTCGAAAGCCAAATGGGCGTTAACTATTTTAGTCATTTTCTACTAGCCAATTTACTATACCCATTATTAAACAAAACGGAAGGAGCACGAATAGCAACTACGAGCAGTTTGGCGCATGAAAGAGGTAGAATAAATTTTGATAATTTAAACGCAGAAAAAAGTTATTCCAAAATGGGAGCATATGGTCAAAGTAAATTGGCTTGCTTACTGTTTGCATACGAACTAAAAAGGAGGTTAGAAAAAGCTGGTAGCAACGTTATTGCAGTTTCCTCCCACCCAGGAGTATCAAAAACAAATTTATTCACGAATATTCCTAAGGTTGCTCAATTACTTATGGCTCCTCTTCTACCAATATTTACGCACCCACCTAAATATGCTGCCTTACCGACATTGTACGCTGCCTTAGGCCCCGATGTGAAAAGTGGTGATTATTTTGGTCCTACCGGCTTCAGCGGAATGAAAGGAAAACCTGGAAAAGTAAAATCAAAACCACATTCGTACGATGAAGCAGTAGCAGCAAAATTATGGGAGATTTCTGAAACGCTAACTGGAGGAAAGTTTATTTTATAAAAAGGAAAACAATAAAAAAAATATTGCAACGTTTCAAAATAATCCAATACTACTGCATGAAATAAATCTACTTAACCATTCTTATATTAATATGAAAAAAGTAGTTATTGCCGCGTTATTTATTTTTAGTAGTATTTTCTCTTACGCACAATCCGATGATTCTGATGGAGAAAAAAAAGTCCTATTCGGATTTAACCTTGGAGTAAATTACGCGAATTTGCATTCAAAAAAAGCTCTTCCGACCAATATGGAAATTTCAAACGGACCTGGCTTTCGATTGGGTCTATTATCATCAATTAAATTTAACGATGTAATATCATTATGGACAAAAGGAGAACTTGCGTTTAATCAAAGTAAAGTACTTTTTAGTGATTTGGATAATTCTACTTTTTACAAAGTAATGCCGTTTTCACTAGAATTTGCACCACATCTTGTCTTTACCAAAAAGAATGGCAACCTGAATCCCTTTGTAATTATAGGGCCTAGCATTAAATTACCGGTAGAAGAGAGAGTGTCCAACACTAGTATATTCCCAACAGGTAAAGATTTTGCAGTTGATTTTGGAATCGGGTTAAATAAAGTACATCCTTATTTTAACTTTGCTCCGGAAATAAGGTACTCCTTTGGCTTACTTAATATCAATAAGCACCCTGCTATACAGTCTTTAAATTTCCATAGCATATCCCTGATATTCAACTTTATCGGATAATCTAATAATCACTGGCATCTCCACATGGGTTTGCCTCGCGATTTATACCACAATCTTTGGTATGATCAACAATTTCTTCGTTGTTCTCTGTTCTAATTTCTTTGAGAAGTTTACCTACTTGATAAATTAGTAATTGATGTCCATTCGTATTTACAGCATCCGTAATTTCTAACAAACTCATTGCTTTGTAATCGAGCCTCCGAATATATGTTTTTACGGTTGAATCCAATTTCATCAATATAAAGATAATAATCTACATTTAGTGTAACAATTTTTAATTATCGCCTTATATAAGCCGTGCATTGGCGAATTGGCAGAGCAATTGACTGAGTACTTCAAAAAATAGTATTCGGAAGTTTTCTAAGTGATCTTTGGAGGGAAAAACAGAAAGTATTGGGAGTTAATTTGTGTATCTTTGAAATGTAAAAATTGAGCTTAATTATAGACAAACACCTAATTGGCTAGTAAGACTTTCATATGGATTAAATACATTAGCAAATTAACGGTCTAATTATTGTTAAGCTGAAAACTAAATAACTTAATTAAAATAACATGAAAAAATTAATTTACCTTACATGCAGTATAGTCCTGTTTTCAGTCTCCACAGCAACTGCTCAATTTGATAAACTCAAAAAAACTGTTGACAAAAAGATTGAAGCAGTGAAACCTTCTTCCGCTGGTTTGAGTCAAGAAGAAGTTGGTGCCGGATTAAAAGAAGCACTAACGAAAGGAATAGAAAAGGGAGTAGATCAACTTTCAAAACCAGATGGTTTTTTCAAAGATCTCTCAATAAAAATTCCGCTACCAGAGGAGGCGAACAAAGTTGAAACTAAGTTACGTAGCATTGGTCAAGGAAAAAAAGTTGACGAAACTATTGAATCAATTAACAGAGCTGCTGAAGATGCTACTACTGCTTCAAAAGACATTTTTGTAAAGGCAATTAAAGGAATGAGCATTAATGATGCAATGAGTATTCTTCGTGGTGACGAAAATGCAGCAACAAAATTTCTCGATAAATCAACGAGAGCTGATTTGATAAGTAAATTTGAGCCAATCGTAAAGATTTCATTGGATAAAGTAGGTGCAACAAAAAACTGGAATACCATTTTCAGCACTTACAACAAATTACCATTTGTAGAAAAAGTAAATCCTGACCTTGTAGAATATGCAACTGGCAAGGCTATTGATGGATTGTTTATTCAAATTGCCAAGGAAGAATTAAAAATCCGACAAGATCCTGCGGCCCGAGTAACTGATCTCTTGAAAAAAGTATTTGGTTAAATTTATTTACTCGAAAGTGATGATGAAAAGCAAATAGTGATTTGTCTGATTGGTATCAGAGGACAATATTACAATCTTCAACAGAGTGAAGCAAAATAAGGGAAAGCCTTTGTCAACTTTGAACCATACCAGCTAAACATTTCTCCATCCACTATTTTTATTTCAGCTTCAGGAAGGTGTTTTTTTAACGCGTCAACATGCTTTTTCTTAAATGGAAATGGCTCACTCGAAAGCAAAACAACTTCTGGGTCTAAAGCTTTTAAGTTCTCTATACTTAATTCTAAATATCGATTTTCCATTACCACATTTACGTAGCCGGCATGATACAGCATATCATCAATAAAAGTATTTTTACCCACTACCATGTAAGGATCGTTCCAAATAAAGTAAACCGCTTTTTTTAGGTCAATTGGCTCATTGAAAGCGTCTTTAGCTTTAGAGATAGCTCTTAATATCTCTATTCCCTTTTCTTCGGAGTTCGTAAAACCGGAAACTTCAAATATCATTTCAAGCGCATCTTCAAACGTATAAATGTCCGACATCCAAACTGAATATTCTTTCTCTAATGCCTCAATATCTTCTTTGGAATTCTCTTCCTTATTTCCTATGATTAAATCGGGTTTAAGTGCAGCTATTTTCTCAAAATCTACATGCTTAGTTCCTCCTACCCTTGACTTGGATTCAAACCATGTTTTCGGGTGAATACAAAACTTTGTTATTCCTACTACCCTTTCTCCTAGTCCTAGTTCGAATAATAATTCAGTTTGAGAAGGGACCAATGAAACAATTCGTAACGGAAAAACGGGAAGTAATACTTCCCGTTTCATTTGATCTATTATTTTAATTGTGCTTTGCATTTGTATTCAAAGTACCCTGAGGCACTCGAAGGGTACTTCATATTAAGCAATTGCTCTAATTACATCTTGATACGTGATAATGTGTTTTTTATCTCCATCATAATTTACAACAACAGCTGTGGCTCCATTGGAAAATAATTTAGAGACTTCCTCTATAGAAGCTTTACCATCAACTTCTGGCAAAGGAGCTTCCATTACATGTTTAATTGGTAGTTCTTTCAATTCTGAATTATCTAATAATTTTGCGAAAAGATGATTATCAGATAATGACCCTACACATTTATCCCCTTCCACAACCGGAATTTGAGAAATTCCATATTGGTTCATTAGTAACAATGCTTGAGACACTGGGTTCTCTTCTGTTACAGTTACTAAATGTTTCCCTGCATGGTCTTTAATCAAATCAACTGCACACGTTTTCTCTTCGTCTAAGAAGCCTCTTTCACGCATCCAATCATCGTTAAACATTTTACCAACGTAACGACTTCCATGATCGTGGAATAAGACAACTACAACATCATCTTTTGTTAATTCATCTTTTAATTGTAATATTCCTTTAATCGCAGACCCTGCCGAATTCCCAACAAATATTCCTTCCTCTTTCGCTAATTTTCTTTGATATACTGCTGCGTCTTTATCGGTAACTTTTTCGAACTTATCTATCACAGAAAAGTCAACATTTTTTGGAAGAATATCTTCTCCAATCCCTTCCGTGATATAAGGGTAAATTTCATTCTCGTCGAATATACCCGTTTCGTGATATTTTTTAAATACAGAACCATATGTATCTATTCCCCACATTTTAATGTTTGGATTCTTTTCTTTTAAATATTTACCTACACCCGAAATTGTACCTCCAGTTCCAACCCCTACAACAAAGTGTGTAATTTTACCTTCTGTCTGTTCCCAAATTTCTGGACCAGTACTTAAATAATGTGCTTTAGCATTAGATGGGTTATCATATTGGTTTACATACCAAGAATTTGGAGTTGTTTCCGCTAAACTTTTTGACACTGAATAATAAGAACGAGGATCATCTGGAGCAACATTAGTTGGGCAAACATGCACTTCTGCTCCAACAGCTCTCAAAATATCCATCTTCTCTTTACTTTGTTTATCACTTAAAACACAAATCAATTTGTATCCTCTTAACAAAGCAACTAATGCCAATCCCATTCCGGTATTTCCTGAAGTACCTTCAATAATAGTTCCTCCGGGCTTCAATCTACCATCTGCTTCAGCATCATCTATCATTTGAAGCGCCATTCTGTCTTTTACAGAGTTTCCTGGGTTTACAGTTTCAATTTTAGCAAGAACTAAAGCATCCACGTCTTTACACATTGTGTGTATTTTCACCAATGGGGTATTGCCAATTGTTTCAAGAATATTATTGTAGTATTTCATAGTGGATTTTTAACATGCACAAAGGTAATAAAATAGAACATAAAAAGAGGCACATGCTATGCACCTCTTTTAACCTATATTACTAATTCAGTCTAGACTTAAATAGCCAATAACCTATCTCGCTTCTCATTAAGAATTTCAATCTGTTTCTGGAAAGCTTCATTTTGAGAACATTGAAACATTTGAGGCATACTTGCCCATGAGTTAATATCTTCAGAAGCCGAAGATAATTGAATTTGCAACCCGATATCCTCAGGGTTCGCAGCTACTTTTTCCGTTATATTTGCAAAACTTTTAATACCTCCCGCATAATCTTCTAGGAACATTTTACAATCTTCACTTATTGGATTTTCTTTTTCTTCTTCAATCTCTTTTATTTCTAGAGACAAGTCATTCTCATAATCAACTCTTTCAATACTATCTGCGGCAACAGAAGAAGTATCAATCATTACCGTATCCTCTATTGTTAATATACTATCCTCTTCCCCAACTTTCTCCACAACTAATTTATCGTCTACAATAACTTCACTTTCTGATGAATCATTACATGCTGTCATCATTATAACAATTGAAAATATTACTACTAATTCTTTCTTCATATTTTGTCTTTTTATTCGTTAAGTAATTCTAGTGTTTCTTGCGCTGAAATAATTTTACCATTGAAATCTCCGATAACAAAAGTATCAATCAAACCTTCTCTTTCTAATTCAGCTTGAAACTCTTCAGCTTCATCATAACTCTCAAACCATCCTAAGAAAGAACGAATTAGACCTGTTTCTGAATCTCGTTTAAATGTAACATCCCCGATTGCAAGATATAAATCCAGCACCTCTGTAGGAACGTTGCCAGTATATTCTCCCACCTGAACTCTAAATCGAATTAACTCTCGTCTTACTACACTTCCCGTTGGCTCTCCAGAATCCGTAATTACATCTTTAGAAGTATCTATAACGTCAAAATTCGCTTCGGATAATTTAATTCGCTTACCATTCTTAAAGGCGACGATAAATGACCCTTCATACCCCATCTCTAACAATGCAATTCTATGATCAGCAGCTTTGCTTTTTTCGTTAGAAGAACCTGAATAATACCTAAACAAATCATCATCTCCTTCAGTGTAAACTACCTCTCTCGCATCGCTAAATACACTTGTAGATAATTCTTTTCTAAAGGCCCCAATCTGAACGCGGTAAGTCGTTCCTAAGTTCATGTTAATAGTACTTACGGTGTCAACAGTACTCACTATACTTGTGTCAACAGCACTCACTATGCTTGTGTCAACAGCACTCACTATGCTCGTGTCAACAGGAGTCACTATACTCGTATCAATAGTACTCACTGTGCTCGTGTCAACAGGAGTCACTACTGCTAATAATTCGGTTCTTGCTTTATCTATTGCATCTTGACTTACAAATTCTAGATCTTCATCTTTGGAAACTTTAGCGATACCTTTCACATCCATACCATCTTTCTTGAATTGATCCATTGCAGCCATAGCTTCTTCCAAAGTATTATAACCTCTTACAACATACTCGCGTGTGCCATCATCCCTTTCAACCACATGAAATCCTGGTTGGCTCAATAATTTATCCCTAATTTCTTTCGGTAATTGTCCTTCATCTGAATCAAAAACAACAGCAACATCTACAAAACCTTCGCTATCATTCGCAAAACCACTGGTATTAGCAGCAACACTAGAGCCTTCACCAAGTGTAATACTAGCAACATCTATACTATAAGCCGCACCCAAAGAATCCTTATATTTTCTATAAGCCAATTCAAAATCAGCATCAGTCAATGTAACTCCAACCTCATTTACTATTGCTTCAGGTTTTGTTTCTTTCTCTTCATCCAAATAATCTGGAACACCGTCTAAATCTTTATCTAATGGACATCCAAACTCATCCACAAGAACTCCTTCAGGAGTTTTTGCACATAAATCAGCAAAATCAACTATTAAGTCGCCATCAGAATCAATGGAATCCAATTTTTGCATATCATCAAAATTTGAACGCTTATCTCCCTTAATAGAATCTGTTTTTCCAGAATTAAGATCGAAAGAAAGTGCAAAATGAGAATACAAAAATTTATCATTTGCCTTATTTCCTTGTCTGTCTCCCAAGCTTTCTATGGTTATACCATCAACCAAATCAGAAAATGCAAAATGCATGGATGTTCCTACTCTAAATTTTATTCGATCAGTTATGTGAAAATTTGCACCAACTTCCACAGGAATAGCAAACGTCCTTTCCGAATATCTTCCAAAACCATCTAAATCTAATTCTCTAATATCACTCTCATAAACATAATCTCGATAAATTTCAGTTGCGTTTTCGGACCCCACAGAACCTTCTTCCATGTTTCTTATTGTTCCGTCTGACCAATAATTATAAAAAACACCATTCGCGTCGTATATATCCGATTTAGATAAAAACTCCATTGACTCTATACCAAAAGATATATATGGGTCCATATTCCTTTCTGGTTTCAGTAGATGCTTAAAATTATAATTTAAAGTCCAACCTCCAGTTGTAATGTGAGAATTGAAATTTAAGTTTCGTGTTGCTGTCCTTTCACTTCCACTTACCTGACCAAACAATACGTAAAAACTTATGTCTAAATAATCAGTAATCGGATTTATTAAGCGTAAATCATAACCTATTCTACTAACTGTAGGATGATAGCCTTTGTGATTACTTCCTATATCTCCATAAAAAGTAAACATTCCAGTCCCCAAACTTAATTGTGGCCTAAACACTATTTCTAATGGCTCTGGCCCAAAACGCTTCTTTTCATCTGGAATAGTCATAACAGCTGTAGAATCTGGAACATCTATAACCGATGTGGAGTCTGGAATAGCCATAACCGATGTAGAATCTGGAACCTCCATAACCCCTGTAGAGTCTGGAGCCTCCATAACCGATGTAGAATCTGGAACCTCCATAACCGCTGTGGAGTCTGGAACCTCCATAACCGATGTAGAATCTGGAATAGCCATAACCGATGTAGAATCTGGAATAGCCATAACCGCTGTGGAGTCTGGAATAGCCATAACAGCTGTAGAATCTGGAATAGCCATAACCGATGTGGAGTCTGGAACATCTATAACCGATGTGGAGTCTGGAATAGCCATAACCGATGTAGAATCTGGAATAGCCATAATCGCTGTAGAATCTGGAATAGCCATAACCGATGTGGAGTCTGGAACATCTATAACCGATGTGGAGTCTGGAGCGTTTTCCTGAGAAAAGCCAACAACGGTCATTAAACTGAAAATAAATAAGAATATGAGGTGTTTAATTTTCATTTAACTACTTCTAAAATCACACAGTGTACGCTACTATGAGCATAATGTTCTATTAAAGTAAGTAAAAAAACAAAAAATTACGTGGTAATAAAAGAAGTTTAGGGCGAATGTTGCACTATCAAATGTTAAGAAGCAGCATTTTATCGAGAAAATTTGATTGATTTGTAAGGTATTCGTGATCAATCTACTGACTTAAACTTTTCTCCTTCAATCACATATTTACTTTTATCGGCTCGTTTCATTTCGTAAAAAACAATTGATGCTGCCACTGCTACATTCAAACTTCCAACCTCACCGTACTGAGGAATTGTCAATGTATTTAACATTTTTTCAATCACTTCTTTTGGCAGTCCTGTTCTTTCATTTCCGAAGATTAAATTGCAATTATCAGGAAAATTGTAATCAATTAAACTAGCTTCATTTTCGCCAATTTCCACTCCAACATTAACAATCTTTAATCTGTCTGACCAAGCAAAAAAATCGTCTTCCGTGTCAAAAATTAATAACTTGCCCAAATCTTCAATTTTCCGAGTGTAAGAGTGAGTTCCCCCTTTGAACTTCCATCTTTCCTGGCCACCAACAAGGATTAAAAAATTTCCTCCAAATGAGATATGAGACCTTGCTATCATCCCAATATTTTTTGCACTTCGCAGATTGTATAATACGGTATTAAATTTCATCGAAACAAAGAACCGTATTTATATGCTATTCTACAAGCGCTAAAAGATTAAAACTTAAGAATAAGCCCCGTAAAGAAATTTATGCCTGCTTGTGGAAATGCTCCTATTAAATTATAACGACCATCTACACTTTCCTTATTCGCAAAAGCATCATCGGGAACGGGGTTATAATTAGCTGATTTGAATTTATAAACCCAAGCATTAGATACGTATTGCGTATTTGTGAAATTTCGAACCCAAGCGCTCCAAACAATTTCTTTAAATAATTTTGTTTTCACCGAATATTGCATGCGAATATCATTCACTAAATAAGCAGCTAGCATTCGATCCGTATTTGAGGTGTTATCGATGTATTGGTCGCCAACGTATTTCGTTACTAAAGCTAATTCTATGTTCCCATATTTTTCAGAACTAACTGGTTTAAAAATTAGTTGATTCGAAGCAATTAAGCTCGGTGAAAAAGCAATGTCTGTATTCTCATAATTCGTTTCCACCTGTCCCCATGTGTCCCAATCATCTATAAATTCAGTAAATGAAGCTATTTTGTTATCACTAAAAGTTGTGTTCATTTTCCATTCTAAATTCTTTAACAAGGAAATTCCTCCACTTATTTCAATTCCTCTTCTGTACGAGGAAGCAACATTTGTTCTAACTGCAGCGCCAACATCATTAATTGCTCCGGTAAGAATTAATTGATTTGTATAATCCATGGAATAAATATTTATGTTGGCATAGGCCTTCTTATATTTTAATTTGTAGCCCATTTCAATATCTGTCATACTTTCATGACTTGGACGACTATTTGGCGTTGAATTCGTGTAATCATCTCTATTTGGCTCTTTATTTCCGACTCCAAAAAACCCATATAAAGAATGCTTTTCATTTAACGCGAAATTAACTCCTGCCTTTGGATTAAAGAAAGATGCGTTTATTGATTGACTCGAACTATTTAGCTCATTATCAAACCCTAGAAAATCATATTGAATCATTCTTTGCTGTAAATCCACTAAAACATTCAGCTTTTCCCCAATTTTATAATCAAGTTTTGCGTAAAAATTTACGTCATTCTTTGTTGCATCATCATCATAATATCTGTGTCTTATTTTACCATTACTAGCATATTGAGCCCAAACAACTTCGCCGTAATGTCCGCCGATATATTGATTTGCGCCACCTCCAACGGTAAAGTTTAATGCTTTTTTATTGTAGTTATATGAAAAAACAGTTCCATAAAAATGATTATCCAACCACCTTCTTCGAATAAGATCCGTATTGGTAATAGTATCTCCCGCTATGGTTAATACATTTTCCAATCCATATTCAGATAAAGCATCTCCAGTTCTAAATTGCTCGTAATACCCTAACCCTCTTGTGTAGTGCAAGGACATATTAAACTTTGAATACTTTCCAACTCTCTGTACAAAATGCAATTGGTAATGCGTTTGATCGTAATTGTCTACTTCGTTTTCATATGTATATGGGTTATGTTTTCTCAATCCAGTATCAGAACTATCCAAATACCTTATCGGAACTCCGTACCAAGCTTGATAGGTTTTTTCATATCCAGAAAACATAACGGCTTTCAACATTGTTTTTTCGCCTACATACCCTCCTGATAAATAGTATGATTTTAAATCTGATGAAGCTCTATCAATATACCCCTCTGATTTCAATTGTGATAACCGCCCTTCGAATGTCCAATTATTTTTAAGCATTCCCGTTCCAAATCTAACGGTGTTCTTAATTGTATTAAAAGAACCAAAACTATTTGATATCTCTCCAAATGGTTTTACACCATCTGAACTGAGTGTATTTAAATTAATACTTGCTCCAAAAGCTCCTGCACCGCTTGCGGAAGAACCTACCCCTCTTTGGATTTGAATACTTGCCGTAGAAGATGAAATATCTGGTAAATCTACCCAATATGAACCTTGAGATTCTGCATCATTTAATGGAATACCATTGATAGTGACATTTACTCTTGTTGCATCCGACCCTCTAATTCTTATACCTGTATATCCGACTCCACCTCCTGCATCAGAAGTGGTTACCACTGATGTTGCCTGATCTAATAAAATAGGTAAATCAACTCCATGGTTTTGCTTTTCAATATCGTCAGAAGTAATATTTTCATGGGCAATAGGAGAGTTTTTATTCACACGCGTTGCACTAACTACAACTTCGTTCAGTGTTTGTTTTTTGATGGTATCAGAAATTCCGATAAAAGTAGGTTTGAGCTTGTCAACGTTTTGAGAATACCCAGAAACTGCAGCCAGTAAGAAACTTAGAAAAATAATTTTCTTATTCATGATTTAAGGTTTATTGTGTCTTACAAGGGAGTAAGAAAAACACATGTTTTAATATACAATAACCAATCCCTACGCTAGAATTACCTAGATCAGGTTCTTTTCGTCAATCAAACGAAAATGGGTATATTCTCAGCCTTCCGATAATTATCTGAACGGCACCCCCTTTGAATTATGACACAAAGTTATCTGAATTATAATGTCCAACAATGTTTAATTAAAATAATTTGAAAATATTTCCATAGCTCTTTCCAAACGCTCTGACTTATTACCAGTTAAAACAACATAAGGAATATCTAATTTTATTATCTCTGCTTGATAAATTAAAAATAACTCATCTCGGTTGTCAGAATTTTCTCTTTGAGCATCCGCTTCCCAAGGAAAATCTGGAGAGGCTAATAAATATAAATCGGGTAGGTTATTCTTCAGTAATTCTAATATTTCTGGATCACAACTTCCATACTTGTATTCGCTCCATATTTTAATAGTTAACAAGTCAGTATCACAAATTAAATAAGATGGGGTTTGGCAAACAATATCTTCTTCCAAATCTATTTGCCCTTTTGCAATTTGAGTTAAATCATCTTTATTATATGGGCGATCCAATGAAATAATATATTCTCGTGCATATTCTCTGACATGAGGAGTGAATAACGACTCAGACAAATGTTTACTTAAAGTACTTTTACCCGAAGATTCTGGACCCGTTATTACCAACTTCTTCATATAGCTTCTAATTTAAGTGATTTGCTCTCTTCAATACTTTTACGCCAAGCAAGATATCCTGCAATAGCAATAAAAGTATATATGAGGTATAAAAAACTAGACATTGTCAACCCTTTATAAAAATATAATGGAATGGTGATAATATCCCCTACTATCCAAAATATCCAGTTTTCAATTTTTCGTTTTGCCATTAACCACATTCCTGAGAAGAAGATGGCTGTTGTTAAAGTATCCACATATGCAGTCCAATTATCAAACTTATCAAAGGCAATATATATAATCCAAATAAAAATGAAAACTGTTATGAAAATAATGCTTGCTATTATTTTTTCTTTTCTATTCGTTTGTGAAATATTTAAAAGATTTTTTCCTTCGGCTTTTCTCGTCCATAAATACCATCCGTAAACACTCATTACCACATAAAATATATTAATAATGAAATCTCCAAACAACCCCCACTTAATCAATAAGTAAACGAATATCGCGGAGCCGATAATTCCACTTGGATAGACGAGTACATTATTTTTTTTAGCATACAAAACACTAACAACACCAAAAAATACAGCTGTTAACTCTAGTACAATATCTAACGCACTGTATGCAGAATATTGACTAAATAGTGTTTCAAAAAGTTGGTTCATACTTGCTACGGTCACTTTTTACCACTTTTAAATTGACAATAATATGTTCTTCATTTTCAAAAGAAGTTTTAATTTCCTTTGTCAAGAATGACATAACATTATCGTATTCACCGTAAACTTGAGTGCTCAAAGGATTCTCTAAAACTGTAAATTCTGAATCTCTCAACCTTTTAATAAAGTCCTTTATTGGTGGTTCAAAATCAGTTTTTAAGGGCATTAAAGTAAGTTCAACTGAGATATTCATAGTAGTTTTATTTGGATAACTGTGGCGAATTTAAAGAAAGAAATCTTTTTATTTTGAACATTTCACTACTTTCGAACCATAATAAAAATTAGAAGTCATGTCAGAAGCAATTAATCAAGGTAATGTTGAATTATCAATTAATGAAAATGGAATTGCAACAATAACGTTTTCTCATCCATTGAGTAATTCGTTACCAGGGAAAATATTAGCAAAATTAGCAGACATAATTACTGAAGCAGGAGCAAATGATTCCGTAAAAGTTATTATTCTAAAATCAGCTGGTGAACGCGCTTTTTGCGGTGGGGCTAGTTTTGATGAATTAATTTCAATAGACAATATTGAAGTAGGAAAAACTTTTTTTTCTGGTTTTGCTAACGTAATTAATGCCGCCCGTAAATGTCCAAAATTGATTATTGGTCGTATTCAAGGAAAAGCTGTTGGTGGTGGAGTCGGAATGGCTAGTGCTGTTGATTTTTGTTTTGCTACTAAATTTGCATCTGTAAAATTAAGTGAATTGGCCGTGGGTATAGGTCCTTTTGTTGTTGGTCCTGCGGTTGAAAGAAAGATTGGAACATCGGCAATGAGTATGATGGCAATTAATGCAACGGAATGGTATAGTGCAGATTGGGCAAGAGAAAAAGGATTATATGCAGATGTTTTTGACGATGTGGACAAAATGGATGAAGCAATCGAAACAATTGCAAACAAATTAGCTTCATCAAACCCAGAAGCTATGTGTATGCTTAAACAAGTTTTTTGGGAAGGAACGGAACACTGGGACACACTTCTCTCAGATAGAGCTGCTATGAGCGGTAAATTGGTGCTGTCAGATTTTACTAGAAATGCAATTCAAGCGTTTAAGAAAAAATAACATCTATATTCAAAATCCAAAAGTGCAGTGTAGATATCTACACTGCACTTTTTTGGTTTCACTTCTTTCTCGTTGGTTATTTAACCACAGTTACATGGCCTATATATTCATGTGCTTCTCCTTTGTTGTCTTTTGTTCTGACTAACCAAACGTAAGCATCAATTTGAACTAGGGTGCCTTTATGTTTTCCATCCCAACCGATGTCTTTGTTGTGAGATTCGAAAATTTGTTCTCCCCAACGATTAAATACATAGAAATCATAAGTTACGGCATCTATACCCACTCCTTTTGGTATGAAAACATCATTTTTACCATCTCCATTCGGTGTAAATGCACTTGGAGCAAAGAAGATATAATCACCTTCAATATGGATTGTTTGTGTGTACACGTTTTCACAAGTATCTATTCCATTGATACTATATATGATAAGTGTAATATCAAAGTACCCCGTATCAGCATACAAGTGAGTTGGGTCACTCATAATTCCAGTGTTGATTGAATCAACTAAGATGCTATCTCCATTTCCTGCAATCGATGTTCCATCTCCAAAGTCCCAAGCATAGATTGATCCTCCAATAGAATAATCAATCATCTCAATTACTGGGTTTAATATAGAAGTTTCTGCAGGTGAAACACCGAAACTAGCTACGGGTAAATCATGAACAGTAATCATTGCAGTAGAATTTATAGTTGTAAAACATCCGTCTGCACTTGTTACTACTAGACATACATCGTATGTTCCTGGAGTTGTGTACGTATAATTAAACGTATTATTTGGTCCTGAATACTCTCCAACGACAAAAAGCATCATGGTTACCTCATCATTTCAACATATTGAGAGCCTCATTTAAGCACCTACCTCCCGATTAGACATCTCGTCCTTGAAAAGGGTATATTCGTCAAGTTATCCACCCTTTTTATCCTCGCTATATACAAACTCCACAGTTGCCAAGAATTTTTTAAAAAACAACTCTTTCACGCCATCTATCGATCTTGTTAAAATTTAAACAAACGGAATTGAACTTATCATTTCCGGCGCAAATATTAGCAAGAATATCAATGATGACCAAATCTATTTTTCACAAAAATAAAAGGTCTGTTAACGCAGGAAATCACACTGCCGTAATTTCAAGCAACACATCAATAAGTTTTTGCCCATACAACCAGATTATCAACACGTTCCAAATTTGCCATTTCATAATTAATATCACCACAGAACTTATTGATAATGTCTCAACAGCAGCTTCTTCTTGAAAAGAATACAATGATTTTATACAACTTTTTAAGGCTATTTTAGTTTCTTTGCATCATGGAAAATTCATTTGACAAAGAGGAACTATTTATTCCCATTCTTACCAACAAATTGGAGCTTGATAACATACTGAATGAATTTGAACCAAAAAGCACTTTTATACTAGTAGACGAGAACACGCTTAAGCTTGTTGATCTGCTTCGAAACACGCATTCATGCCTTAAAGAATCGACATTAATTAAAATCAAAAGTGGTGAGCAAAATAAAAACCTAGACACCTGTCAATATATTTGGAAATATTTTAGTGACAATAACGTTTCAAAAAATGCGCTACTTATAAATTTAGGTGGAGGTGTAATCACTGACTTAGGAGGTTTTGTAGCTTCCACTTTTAAAAGAGGGATTAATTTTTTAAACATTCCTACTACCCTATTAGCAATGACAGATGCTGCGATTGGTGGGAAAACTGGAATTGATTTAGATAATTTTAAGAACCAAATTGGAATAATTAGCTCCCCCATCGGGATTTATTACAACCAGGAATTTCTTTCCACATTACCAAAAAAAGAGTTGGTTTCTGGCTTTGCAGAAGTATTAAAACATGGCTTAGTAAAAAGCAAATCCTACTGGAACAAATGCACAGACATTAGCTTTGAAAAATTGAACTGGGAGGAGGTGATATTAGGTTCTGTAGAAATCAAATGTGACGTTGTCAAAAGAGATCCTAACGAGAAAGGAGAAAGAAGGCTACTCAATTTCGGACACACCATTGGGCATGCAATTGAAACCTTTATGATGAACCAATCAACCCCCATCCTACATGGAGAAGCAGTTGCAATTGGAATTATTTGCGAAAGTTATATTAGCACAAAAATGGCCAAATTATCAAAGGTAGAATTAGAAGAAATCACAACCAATATATCAAAACTATTTCCAAAAATAGAATTGAAAAAATCTACTTTTTCAAACTTGATAGAATTGATGAAAAACGATAAAAAAAATATTGCAAATGAAATCAATTTTTCATTGTTAGATGGCATTGGAAAAGGAATTTTTAATCAAAATTGTTCAGAAGAAATGATTATGGAATCGTTAGCCTTTTATACAGAACTCTAAATTGTGAAAATTTCTAAACCAAATAGCAATAAAATAACGGGCACAATTCAACTCGTTTCATCTAAAAGCGAAAGTAATCGTGCTTTAATAATTCAAGCACTTTGTGATGAAACAATTACAATCAAAAACCTTTCAACTTCTGATGACACCAATACCCTGAAATTATTACTAGATAGTTACAAAAAAAATAATGTTCTTGATGCGCACCATGCAGGCACAACATATAGGTTTTTGGTTGCTTTTTTAAGTTGTCAAATTGGTGAATGGACCTTAACAGGATCGGAACGAATGAAAGAAAGACCTATTAAAGTACTGGTTGAAACCCTTAGGAAAAATGGGGCAAACATAAATTACCTAGAGAAAGAGGGCTACCCTCCTCTATTGATAAAAGGATCGAATCTTGACCTATCAAATATACAAATTGACGGAAGCATAAGTAGTCAGTACATTTCAGCTCTTTTACTCTTAGGACCATCAATGGCAAAAGCTACTAAAATCTCTTTAATTGATAGGATTATTTCCAAGCCATATATAAACATGACGCTTGCGATAATGAATTATTTTGGAGCAAAAACAAAGTGGGAAAACGGTTCTATTATCATTGAAAAAACCCCGTATAAAACGAATAGTTTAAGCATTGAATCAGATTGGAGCGCAGCATCATATTGGTATCAAATAGTTAGCTTAAACAATGATTCATCTGTAGAAATTGAAGGGCTTAAAAAGCAAAGTTTTCAAGGCGATTCAGAGGTCGCGAATGTATTTAACCAACTTGGTGTAGAAACAATATACAGGGAAAATTCAATTAGCATTTCTAACTGTAACTCTACTCCTTTAAATAAAATTGAATTAAACCTCAACAATACTCCCGACTTGGCACAAACAATTATTTGCACCTGTGCTGGACTTGGAATTGAAGCGACAATTTCTGGCTTGGAAACGCTGGTAATTAAAGAAACGAATAGACTAGAAGCACTTAAGTTTGAATTGCAAAAATTCAGTATCAAGCTGGAAATAATCGAAAATCACACGCTTTATTTACAAGGTGGACAAACAATTACAAATCCTACCTCAACTGTTGAGACGTACAATGACCACAGAATGGCAATGGCTTTCGCTCCTCTTTGTTTAGTGGTGGGTTCTTTTAAAATAAACAATCCTGAAGTTGTCTCTAAATCCTACCCAAATTACTGGGAGGACTTAAGACGTGTTGGATTCATCACTGAAGATTAGTTTGCCCCCCTATACCGTATCCGGTAGGCTAATTTTCTTATGGCTTTAATTCCATTTACCATTGGGCTATAACTTTTTTCACCATCAAAAAGCCACTCGTTAAAGTGGCTCTAAATTCGTTCTTTAATACTCTTTATTAGAGCCCTAATATTTTTTTCTTTTGAGCTTCAAACTCTTCCTGACCTGACCCTTTCCTTCACTTGTGTTGAGTACTTCGGCTAGCTCAGCGGGGTCCGAAGTCGAAATACTTGTGTTGAGCGAAGTCGAAATAAAGGAAAAGAATATTATTTCAAACTTTTTTTCCTGCGTCAAAAAAAGTATGCAAAAAAGGACGCTTATTATGCGCCTGCTTTTGATTTTCAATCATCATCAGCGCAAAGCTTAAGTGCGGCCGCATGATCTTCTCGTGCCTCGAAGCTTTTCGGTCTTACTAAATCTTTTACTTGATGTTTCAATCAATCAAAAAAGGTCGAAAACTGGACTTCCTAATAAGTTCAGTGACACCTACTACTTGCAGTAAGGAGTAACATCTCTTTAATTTTTCACCAAAACTTTAGAACCAATAAATTTACCTGCATTCAACACTGAAACTAGATACTGACCACTTGATAAATCAGAAATATCTAGAAAAATTTGGGTCGCTACAGAAACTTTATTTTTCAATAACTTTCCGTTCATATCATATATTCCGATTGTATATTCCCCTGAATTATAATCAGATAAATCAATGTTTACTGTCTCTTGAGCTGGGTTTGGATAAATATTAAAAAGTTGTTCTACTATTTCTTCTTCGACACCAACATATCCATATTCCCAACCAAAAGTATATTCTCCAGGTAATAGGACATCTATATTTATATAGGCATACCCATTTGTTGCTGAGCCCAAAGTATTAATTGAGTATCCGCTTACCACTTCCCAGTCTGCAGCCGCATTTACCCTATAAAAAACACGCAAACTATCCTCTGTGAAACCAGGCTCCTCAACTAAGTTATTGTCTAAATTTCCAGAACTTGATGTTGTTCCGTTTAAAAATATTCTACCAGAGCCCTCGAACCCAATATTTGACAAACCTACAACTCTCCAGTACCTCTCCTGAGAAAGTGAATATCGATAGCTTTTTAAATTATCTTTAAAAGGGTCTGGACTTACCCAATGATGCTCCAGACGTAAAAACGCTGAATCCGCAACAGCTGTTGTTGTTACTTTAAACATTGGATAGCTTTTATCCTTAATTCCAGGGCCTGTAATTTCCACATTCTCTCCTGTCACTGCTTGACTAATTTTATCCAACCCATTTAAGTAAGAAATAACTGGAGAAAAAGGAACTGTAAATTGAAAGTTATCTGATTGCCCACTCATAATAAAAGAAGCAGTATACTCCTGCCAATCATCATCCATAAATGTAATCTCTAATGGAACATTTGCATAAAAATTAGGAGCAGACTTCAGCTTTTGTTTAACAAACACATCAACAGTATAATTCCCACCAGAGGCAGAAACCAATGTCGAATCGATACTAAAATGTGGAAACCCAGGATTAAAAATCCAATCATTAAAAAAGTCGGTTACATCTATTCCGTTTATTGTGTTTAAATGATTCATAAAATCAGTAGCATCAACATCTTGATATACGTTAGCTGCTAAAAACGATTTTAACCCAACGAAGAATAAGGAATCTCCCAGGTATCCTCGTAATGCATGCGCCACATCTGCACCTTTATTATAGGAATGATCGCCATACGTAATTTGATGCGGAACACCACTCAAAGGAAAATATCCCCCATCACTAATATGCGCATGATGCAACACATCTTTATGATTTAACTTTATATCATTTATATAAGCATCATAACCGTATAAATACTCTAAAAACAACCTCTCTGAGTAAGACGCCATCCCTTCATTAATCCACATATCTTCTGCTGTTCGACATGTCACTAAATTACCCCACCAATGATGCGCTAACTCGTGCGCCATTAATGTTTCGTATGTTAATGCTCCATTAGCAGTGGATCTAGGGTATGCAATAGAAGTTGCATGTTCCATTGCACCAGAATTAAATGGAACTAAATGAAACCCGACTTTATCCCAAAGATAAGGACCATAACCTTCTTCAAAAGCTTCAATAGCTGTATGAAGATTCGTAAAAGAAGCTTTAAAATTATTCGTGTCCGCCGGTTCCGAAATTAAGAATACCGGAGTAGTATTGGCAGTTACGCTGCTAACGTAATCTTGATAAACATGCGTATAATTACCCACAGCTATACAGGCTAAATAGGTAGGGATTGGAGAATCCATTCTCCAGGTTCTAACCAAAGAATCTATTCCAACTACTTGATCATTTACTATATATCCGTTGGCATAAGATGTTTTACCAGCATTGGTCAAAATAGAAAAATCATAGGTTGCTCTTTCAACAAAATTATCAAAACATGGGTGCCATACCCGCCCATAATTATGTGGATCTGCATCAAAACCAACACCTAAATTATATGCATAATTGCCTTGAAAATACCACCCTCCCCAACCAGATGGATCACCTTGCGGCGAACCATTATAATAAACTATTACACTACTTGTATCCTCCATATTTAATACCAATGGCAAGGTAACAGATAGTAAAGTGTCATTATAAGTAGAGGTAAGCAGCTGACCTTGTGATGTAATTGAATCGACAGTCATTTGCAATAAATCCAAATACAAAACGGTTACATTATTCTTTAAAGACACGAATTGTATCTCACATGATCCAGCTATTTTTTGATTACCATAATCTGTAATATCTAGGTAAATATTATAGTTAAGCACATCTATAGTATCACTGCGCGTATTGGACGCCTTTAAATTAAATTGAGAGCTATGATGTTTGTGATTGCATTTATATTGAGATTTAACAGAAAATAAAATCCCGACAAAAACAATGCTCAATAAAATTCTACTCATATTACTAAGGTTTTAATTGCATCAAAGATATTAAAATTCAGAAAACGCTATTTTGAAAAAACTTCAACCTACTTTGCTGCTGAAAATAGAATCAGTTCAAATCTTTTTGTATTTTTAGAGTCTGCATCTCACAAAACAATTGCAATGAAGCCATCAGCAGAGTTATTTGATCTTGTTAAATCATTAAGTAAATCGGAAAAGAGATTTTTTAAATTATCTTCTTCTTTACAAACAGGTGAAAAAAACTATCTGCAAATTTTTGACGCCATCGAAAAGCAATCTAGCTATGATGAAGCAGCGTTGAAAAAGCAATTTGCAAAAGAGACTTTTGTTAAACATTTCCCTTCTGAAAAAAACCACCTTTACAAGACAATTCTTAAAAGTTTACGAGGGTTTCATGCCGATAACTCTATAAATTCTGTATTAAAGCAAGAAATTAAAAACGTTGAAATACTTTACCACAAAGCACTCTATAAAGAATGTAAGAAATTCTTGACAAGGGCTAAAAAAATGGCTAAAGATTATGAAAAATTCTATTATTGGTTTGAACTTATTAATTGGGAAAAACAATTAATCGAAGAAGAGTATGAAAGAGGAATTTTCACCTACGACCTTAACAAGTTAATTACTGAAGAATTATTAGTAATTGAAAAACTGAGAAACCTTGCAGAATATCAAATGATTTATTCTCGTATCAATTACATTTTCAGAGGTGGAAGTTTCACCAACAACGAGGAGGAGAAAAAAGAAGTTCAAATCATCTCCAATCATCACTTAATTAAAGGAAAAAACACCGCCATTTCAGAAAGGGCAACTTCAATTTGCTATTACATTCAAGGGTTATGTAATATTACAACTAGAGATTTTCAAACTGCTTTAGAAAAGTTAAATCGCACAAAAACTATTTTAGACAACAATTCCAAAATAAAGCAAGACTTAGCTACTAGATATGTGCGTACCATGAAAAACTTAATTTTCATGAATATCTCTACCAAAAACCTTGACAAAGCCCAACAGCTCATCAACGAGATGAAAAAGTTACCGTCCCAAAAAGGATTTAACACGGTTGATGTAGAACTTAAAATTTTCACCTTTAGTCATAACACGCAGGTAATGGTCCATGATAGAAGAGGAGAGTTTGCCGAAGCTATCATAACTGTTGACTCAATGATTGAAGGCTTAAAAAAATATGAGAACAAACTAAGTAAAGAACAAGCAATTCTATTTTACTATAACATTGCCTACATCTATTTTGGAGTTGGGGACTTCAAAGAAGCTTTAAAATGGATAAACAAGATTTTGAATGACAATGAACAAACGCTTAGACAAGATGTTTATACGTTTTCTAAAATATTCAATCTTATTATTCATTACGAATTAGGCAACAACGATTTACTTGAATACACTATTAAATCTACGTCAAGACATTTAAAGAAAACAAACAAGGACTATTTAGCACAGGACTCGATCATTAAGTTTATTAAAAAACTAATTAAGCTAGATAAAAAAGAAGATAAATTACAGCACTTTATCAATGGGAAAAAAGAACTAGAAAACCTATTCAAAGATCCTAATGAAAGAATTGTTCAAGAATACTTTGATTTTTTAGCTTGGTACAAAAGTAAGATTGACAATACCTCTTTCCCTGAAGCGATTAAAAAGAAACTGATCTCATCTTAAAAGTTACAGCTCTTTCTCCTTCTGGTCTTAATCCGCTAATTATAACTTGCAAAGAATCTTTTGAAGTTTTAAGGTACCGAATTTTTTGAGGGAAATCATTTACCGAATTTTCAAAAATCGCTTCGTTATCATTCATAAATATTAACGAAAATGGAATCATCGCTTCGCCTGCAGGACGAGCAATATATTTTATTTTCCCATTCACTTCTCTAATACAAAGCGCAGACGTAATGGTTGTATCATTTTCCTTAATAGAAACCCCTTTACCACTAATAGAGTCTGGATAATATTTCCATTTCTCCATAAAACTAACTTTAGGTGTTCTAAAGGAAAACGCAGTCGAATCCAACCAAACACCTTCAATCCATTTTAGATTTTGGATGGAGTACATTTCATCAGGTTCTTGATTTCCTGCAGTGGATTCATTTTTAGCTTCGCCGTTATCCGAACAACTAATAATAAAAAACACTAGAAGTACATATAAAAGTTTATTCATCATTCCCTCTTTGTCTATTGATTTCATACATTACGACCGAAGCTGATACTGCTACATTTAATGACTCAATCGTACCAAACATAGGAATTTTAACTCTTCCATCGCACATTTTTAAATACTCAGAAGACACTCCATTTTCTTCACTTCCCATTATAACGGCGACTGGACCAGTAAGACTTGTGTTAGGAAGCAAATCTTCGGTTTTCTCTGTACATCCAAAAACCTTTACGCCATAATCTTTCAAGTATTGAATGACATCCTTTAAGTTATGTTCTTTACAGACTGGAATTTTATTTAATGCACCTGCTGATGTCTTCACCGCATCTGCACTTACTAACGCTGCTCCTTTAGTAGGAATTACAATTGCATGCACACCGTTACACTCTGCGGACCTTGCAATCGACCCAAGGTTTCTAACATCCGTAACCCTATCAAGTATAAAAATAAATGGATCTTCTCCCTTATCATAAATTTGTGGCAACACATCTTCCACCGAATAATATTCTATGGGAGAGGTAAAAGCAATTGCCCCTTGATGATTCTTTCGTGTAAAACTGTTTAATTTCTGAATAGGAACCCTTTGCACCAAAATATCACGCCCGCTGATTGCTTCCTTCAACTCATCATGCAAATCTCCTTGAATACCCGATTGCATCATGAGTTTATTAATCGTTTTTCCGGCTTCAATAGCTTCGATAATAGCACGAATGCCAAAAATAAAATACGCGTCTTTCTTAATATGCTCCATTAAATATCACTTTAATTAATCCAGTATACTCGCCCACTCCTCCATGCATCTACTGCACGATACCAGTGTGTTCGATACCCTGGCCCTCTAATTAACTTATAATCATTGTTTGTAAATGGATTATTTACTTTACTAAAAGTAAACCTTAAAGAAAGTGTATTTGTTTCTTCTCCATAAATCCATGTTTCAGAATCATTCGATTTATTGACAACTTTTGGAGGTCCAAAAATCAAACTAATCATCCCTCTATCCGTTTTCCAACCTTCGATATAGCTTGTAAAATATTGATTTGCTGTTTGCACTCTATTATAGTACTTTTTAATTAACTCTCTTCCTCTCTCTTTGCTTCCTGTCTTATTAATCCAAAATTTATCCACACTCTTTTTTAAATCACTACTCAGTAAAAAACTATTATACTCATTCTTGGTACAGATATACCGCAATGGGTAAAACATTTCCTCAGTTGTTTTAATCAATGGAAAACCTACTTGTTGCCTAAACAATGTATATCCTGCTCTAGACGAAGTATCTGTTTGAAACTGAACGAAACCAGAGTCCTGAACAGTAAAGTTCATTCTCCCTTCAGCATTCAAAGAATAGACAGCTATGCTGTCTGGGTAATATTTAAAAGGCTTTGAAATAGCAGCACTAAAAGGAGGTGCAGCTAATGGGAATTTCCGATTATAAAACCTTCCTTGAAAAGCTGAATTCTTGTTCATTTTTGATTCCACAACAAATTCATTGTCATTTACTATGTAATTAGTAAACAAAGCAACTTCTTCTGGCAGTTTTTTTAATAAAAAGAATTGACTTCCAGATGTTTTTCTTTTATCTACAAGCAAATGCGCTTCATCAACACTGCCTCTGTTTAAATCCGTTGTCAGTAGCTTAAGAAAATATTTACCCCCCATCGGAACAGAGATCGAAAAGTTCCCCAATATCGATTTGGTAGACTTTTCATCTGTTATGTCTTCAATCTTTCGAGAAGCACTATCCAAAATAATTTTTGAATCTATTCCACTGTATAATCTATAATGAACAAGAACAGAAGCATGATAAGGTTCGGACTTATCTTTCCTTACGTAAAGTAATTCTTCAGAATTGATATTAAAATAAACTTGACTTGAATCATCCTGATGGTGATAGATAATATAATCTGGCTGCAATATACTTGCCGTTCCAGAATAGAGGTGAGCATAGTTTACATTATATGGGCTTGTATTGCATCTACTAAAAAAAGAAAGGGCTAAAACTAATAGAAAGACCCAACTATATGACCACTTATTTAAAATCAATTTCTACTTATTTTAGTCGTCAAAGTTATTGATTTAATTATCACCTTGTGATAATAGGAGTCATCAATTCGTTACTTATATTTAAGGCTCTATCAATTAATACTATCTTGTATAAGATGGAATCATTACTTGTCGCCCCAAAATTGTAATACCTAGGCTCTAAGGTTGTTTTAATTTCCCCCTTTAAAGCTTTGTTCTGTCCAATTGGCGTTATATTTTCAATTCTAAATGCCAACGTAATTGGATCAGCTGCAGGAAAATTATTTCCATTGGGATCAGAAGTTCCTCTTACTGTATCCCCATCAACGATTTCGTAATAATCAAAATACATATTATAATAGTAATAGGAACTTGGTTCAAAAGGAGTTAACGTATCTCCTATATCTAAACCAATATCTCCATCTCCATCGGTAAAACTTATAACAAATATCCCTGAAGAATCCCCTTGAGCTTCAAAACTAACGAACTCAATTTTTGGTTCATTAGCAAATTCTTCTGGCTTTAAACAAGATGAAATCAAGAAAGTACCGAGTATTACAAATACAACTGTTATTTTTGTGATGAACTTCATACCGAACTATAAAAGTACAATTTTATTTACAAACATGTCTAACCTGTCCTTTGATATAAAGACTATTTTCGATATCAACTCAGAGCTTGAGTTTAACGAAAAAGCTTTGAAAATATTTCATTGGCAAGCCAAAAATATCCCTGTTTATAAAGAATATATTTCATCATTGGAGCTAAAGTCGGAAAACATTAATAAAATTAAAGAAATCCCTTTCCTCCCCATTCAATTTTTTAAATCGCGAGAAGTAATGGAAAAAGGCAATGCTCCGGAGATAACCTTTAAAAGTAGTGGAACAACTGAAATGGGACGAAGTCAACACTTTGTGGCAGACTTAAATCTTTATCAGCAATCATTTACAAAAGGGTTCGAAGCAGCATATGGTGACATTTATAATACTTGCATAATTGCCTTATTACCAAATTACCAAGAGCAAGGTGACTCATCACTAATTTATATGATAGATTCTCTAATTGAGCAATCAGGTCATTCAAAAAGTGGGTTTTATTTAAATGAGAAAAATGCGCTTTTGGATACATTGTCAGAATTAAAAAAATCAAATACTAAAACTTTACTAATTGGAGTGACCTATGCGCTTTTAGATTTCATAGAAAAACAAAAAATAGATTTCAGTAACCTCACCGTCATGGAAACAGGAGGAATGAAGGGCAGAAGAAAAGAAATAGTTAGAGAAGAACTACACGAGCTACTAAGTGATGGCTTTGGAGTCTCTAAAATCCACAGTGAATATGGAATGACTGAACTTCTATCTCAAGCATATTCTTGTGGAAACGGGGTTTTTAATACCCCAGCCTGGATGAAAATTTTAACACGTGAAATAAATGACCCTTTATCACTTTGCAAGGAAAATAAAACCGGAGGGGTTAATGTTATTGATTTAGCCAATATAAATAGTTGCTGTTTTATTAGCACTCAAGACCTGGGAAGGGTAATAGGCAACAATCAATTCGAAATTATTGGTCGGTTCGACAATTCAGACACAAGGGGTTGCAATCTGATGATTGGTTAATAACTTCTTGAATTCTCTCAATATAAAAACTCTAGAAGATTTGAATCGGTAAACTATCCAAAATAATTACTTACATTTATGCACTTAAATTATCAGCCACTTTCTAATACTGAAAAGCGGAACAACATTTGATAACCCTATAAAAAAAATACGCATGAAAAACATAAAATCACTTCTCATTTTATTGACAATTGTTTTAAGTCTTGGAGCTTGTAAGCAAAAAATATCTTATACCAGAGATGTTCTTAAAAGGTATCATTTGACGGAAAGTGAAATTGATAAGCTACAGTATTATTTAACAAATGATGTGATTATCTATAATGCATCTACAGAAGGAAGTAGCACTTCTTTAGTTGATGGCGAAATTGTGGTTAATGAAGAGCAAAGTACAGATAAAATCATCTTTAGGTCTGGCACAAAAGGAATTCTCGAAAAATCTATTTCCGAAAATAAAATTGCAATTCGATTCGAAAATGGAGAAGGCAAAACATTGATTTTTGGTTCATCATCTATGAAAGGCAGGTATTCGCTTCAAGCTGAAAAATGGAACCCAAATGGACAAGGACAAATTACCTATGGCGGAGAAAAATACTTCACTTCCAAGTACAGTAAAAATGCCTATATCCAAATTAAACTAAGACGAAACAGTGATAAGAGTAACAGCCAAAGAGTTGTAAAAGGAAAGAAATTGAAAAAAGGGTAAAACCCAAAGCGATACGCTTATTACACTATCAATAAAAGCTGTGTTTAACTACACAGCTTTTATTATGAAATAATTTTTCTTACCTCTTTGCAAAAGAATATAACTTCCGTCAATCAAGTCTGAGTAACCAATGTTTTTTGTCTCTGCTACTTTTTCTTTATTTACAGAAATGGAATTTTCTTTTAACGCCCTACGTGCTTCTCCGTTTGAGTTTAAAAACCCTGTTTTATCACAAAGAATATCTATTATATTAATTCCTAATTGTAATATCTTTTGCCAGCTCTTTTTGTTAATACGCAGCAGAGATACAAATTTCAAAAAGGTAGTATTGTGTAATGATGAAAATGTTTGATTATCGGACATAATAAAAAAATGTCCATTGATTATTGTGAACTTGATAGTCCATTTAATTAGGCCATATGCAATATAGTTGACACATGTTGTAATTAGAATAACACTAATTACAGCATAATTACTATTTAAATTTTCAGTATTGGGAAATGATGGAGTTTAACTGACTCGTACAAGAACAATATTAGCTAAACAGGAAGTAGGATATCCTTAATTATTAAATAAATTAAAATTTTTCTGAAGGCTTGTTATTTAATCTTTTTTGTAAATTCATTTCACCTATGTGATTAAAAGCATTAATTAGCCTCTGCGTTAGTTTTTTATCGTTGGTAAGCATAAGGTCCATAAAGTTAGTTTCTCTGACACATTGATTATAAAATATATCCCAGTTTAAACAGAATTTATTCGTTTGATCAGAAAACCCTCTTATTCTTAAAAAGTAATACCCTGAGTTACTTTTTTCCATTTCTGAATTTTCACTATTCGAAAAACCATTCACCTTTTCCTCAGCGGAAATTATTTCTTCTAAAGGATCAGTTTTACCATTCTTATAAATTCTTTCTACCTTTAACTCTCCGTTTTCATTCCATACTTGTGAAGCATCATTCTTCATCTCTGCTCCCATAACATCCTTAGCACTGAACTTATATACTATCGGCAGCTTTCTGTTTTTTAACTCGTATTTAATGGTAACATTAAAATTATTATCGAAACTCATTAAACATCCCCTAATAACTTTACCATGAACAATAAGATCATTTAATCCCCCTGATTTACTTTCAGAGCTTTTATTTACTTCTTCATACGTATTATAAATATATTTATTGGAATGTATTCCAAATTCATCAACCTTAGTTTTTATCCAATTTAATGTTTCCTGTAACTCTAAATCGTAAGAACTAACCTTATTTAATTTATTAATCTTTTCATCAACTCTATCCAGAAGTTTGATCATTTCATCACGTTTGGCTAGATGTCTTTTTGGAATTGAATCTACATAGAAGAAAGATTGTTCTGCACGCCCTTCATAATAATCGAAATACAATTCTAATTCTGTCCTACAGCGCTTGTATTTTTCTAAATTATAAAATGAACGAATTAAATAATATTGAATTTTCAGATTAGAACCTTCTAAAATATCTCTCGACGATATAAGATGTTCATTAGCCAAGTTATAATGGCCAACATTAAACTCATCTATCCCTCTTTCAAATTTAGAAAGTGATTTTATGTTAGAGGATTGACAGTAATAGTTTTGAGTAAACAAAACAATTAAAAGAAAAGAAATTCTTTTTAAACTCATAATAGTAAATAATGTTCAACCAAATTTAAACATTAATAAAAGACAAATTTAATGCCAAATAAAAACACGCTAAAAGGTAAAAGTTTTTTTTCTAAAACTTGAGCGCGTATCTTAAAGAAACATTATTAAAACCCCCAATATAATCATTTTGAAAATTATTGGACATTAAAGTTATTACATGATTATCAGATTTAAGATGGTAGTCAATTCCGGCTTGATTCTTTGTGTATTCATAAATTATTCCTTCACTCTTTTGAGCAAAGGAATAATTTATAGTAAAAAACAAAATAGCAACTAAAAATACTTTTATCATAAATTATAATTAAAATATAATTTAAAATATAAAATTGTTCTATTTTAAATCTACATCAATATTTATAGTAGATCCAGATCCTTTAAGAGCATCAATCAAATCACATTCATCACATTTCTTTTCTTCCTTTTCTTCTCCTTCTATGGCAATACATCTAGAATTACAATCGCTAATTGGTCGTTTGTCATTGTATTCTGGATTTGGAACCATTCCACATTCACAATACTCACACGATCCATCATCTTCCCTTGCGTCAGGATCAAAACTCAATGACATTGGATCTGTACATCCTTTAGGTATAATCATTTCGTTTGCACACTCCAGTTCTATACCGTTTTGTGAATTTAATAAAGATGCCATTTCATCAGGCCCACCATCTGTATAAACTGTTGCAAGTTTTTGATTTCTAAAAACCAAAGTAGCTTTTGCCTCCTCTATATATTTAGGATTTCCAGTTTTTAATTCTTCTCTACTTAAAATCCCAGTTAAATTTAATAAACTTCTATGTGGTTTTAAATATAAATATTCGTGTATTTCACAATCTCCTGTGCCATTTAATATATCATGAGGATATACTAGTTGAAGTTGATTAAATACTGCTTCTTTATCCATACCAACGTTTAACTTCGATAAATTTTCAGTTGTTGTGTATTGAGGCACTAAGGTTGTCTTACAAGAAACCAATGAAATTGATAGTATCATCAGCATCAAACCAACTAATTTTATATATGTTTTTTTCATTTTATTATTATTATTATCTATCTATTAAAATACTAATTAAAAAAGTCCAAAAATCTTTTTCCTTTTCTTCGCAGAAATACCTGATGATTTGCCTGACCCCTTCTTTTTATTATTAAAAAATTGTGGATATGCTTTCATCATATTTAAATCATTTGAAGTTGCTAAAGAACTCTGTGCTCTTTCTTTTCCCGAATCAGTTATGTAAAAAAGCATTTTGTTTTTTGTGTCATAGACAACATATAAGCTTCCTCCTGCTTTATACACTTCTTTTCCGCCAGAAACATACTCAGCATTATTCTTTCTTTTAATTGGAACTTTCTGAAATCTTTGCTTGTATTTATATTCAACAATTTTATATCCATCCTCAAAGTTAACTTTAACATCAAAAGGCTTAATTGACCCTAATGTCTTTTCTACTTCTTGCATGTTCATACCTGAAGATAAGTTATATATCTCCTCAACTGATGCATGATAAGGGTAGATCTTTGTAGTTGTCGAACAAGAAACCATTGAAACTGATAGTATCATCAGCATCAAACCAACTATATTTATATCTCTTTTTTTCATTCTTAGTAAACTTTAATTATTTGAACTCCATTAACACTGGTTTCAAGATCCGATTTAATTTTCTTTTTCTTTTTTTTCTTAAAAAAAGAACTTTTTAAACTTTTTGATAAATTAACACTACTTCCATTTTCAGTAGATTTCTTTTTAGAGCCGGGCGATAAATTAATATTTATAGTTGATCCAGACCCTTTAAGAGCATCAATCAAATCACATTCATCGCATTTCTTTTCTTCCTTTTCTTCTCCTTCTATAGCAATACATCTAGAATTACAATCGCTAATTGGTCGTTTGTCATTGTATTCTGGATTTGGAACCATTCCACATTCACAATACTCACATGATCCATCATCTTCCCTTGCGTCAGGATCAAAACTCAATGACATTGGATCTGTACATCCTTTAGGTATAATCATTTCGTTTGCACACTCCAGTTCTATACCGTTTTGTGAATTTAATAAAGATGCCATTTCATCAGGCCCACCATCTGTATAAACTGTTGCAAGTTTTTGATTTCTAAAAACCAAAGTAGCTTTTGCCTCCTCTATATATTTAGGATTTCCAGTTTTTAATTCTTCTCTACTTAAAATCCCAGTTAAATTTAATAAACTTCTATGTGGTTTTAAATATAAATATTCGTGTATTTCACAATCTCCTGTACCATTTAATATATCATGAGGATACACTAGCTGAAGTTGATTAAATACTGCTTCTTTATCCATACCAACGTTTAACTTCGATAAATTCTCCGTTGTTGTGTATTGAGGCACTAAGGTTGTCTTACAAGAAACCAATGAAACTGATAGTATCAGGATCAAACCAAACAAGCTTATATTTCTTTTTTTATTCATTTTTATTGATTTTTATTAGGTCAGTAAAATTATTGACCGAGCAATAGTAAACCGAAATATCCACTAAAACAAATATTTCTGAAAAAAATCTTCGTGCCTGTACTTAACTGATGTAATTGAGCAACAAATGATTAACATTTAGCTTGAATATTTCAAAACCACTTTCAAATTAACAACGCAGTACAAAAAAGGAAACTACACAGCTTTTATTATGAAATAATTTTTCTTACCTCTTTGCAAAAGAATATAACTTCCGTCAATCAAGTCTGAGTAACCAATGTTTTTTGTCTCTGCTACTTTTTCTTTATTTACAGAAATGGAATTTTCTTTTAAAGCTCTTCGAGCTTCGCCGTTTGAGTTTAAAAACCCTGTTTTATCACAAAGAATATCTATTATATTAATTCCTGTTTCTAATTCAGGTTTTAAAACTTCTGCTTGCGGAACTCCCTCAAAAACGTCCATAAAAATGGCTTCGCTCATTCCTTTTAAAGCTTCAACGGCTTCATCCCCTTTTTTAAATAAAATTTCAGAAGCATCAATTGCACTCTTATAATCCTCTTCAGAATGAACTCGAGTTGTAATGTCTTTTGCCAGCTCTTTTTGAAGTAAACGTAAATGTGGCTCTAAGTTATGTTTCGCCTCAATCTCTTCAATTTCTTCTTTGGTTTTCAAAGTGAATATTCGAATATATTTAGCCGAATCTTCATCACTTGAATTAATCCAATATTGGTAAAACTTATAAGGCGAGGTTCTATCTCTATCTAACCAAACATTCCCGCCTTCGGTTTTGCCAAATTTAGTTCCATCGGCCTTTTTAATTAAAGGTGTAGTAACAGCGTAAGCTTCTCCTCCTCCTTTTCTTCTAATCAATTCTGTTCCTGTCACAATATTACCCCATTGATCGGACCCACCTAACTGGACTTTACATCCTTTGTTCTTATTCAACCAGTAAAAATCATACCCTTGAACTAACTGATATGAAAACTCTGTGAATGATAAACCTGTTTCTAATCGAGACTTCACAGAGTCTTTTGCCATCATATAATTGACAGTAATGTGCTTCCCAATATCACGGATAAACTCTAAGAAGTTCATATCCTTAAACCAAGCATAGTTATTCACCATTTCTGCTGAATTATTACCACAATCAAAATCTAAAAACTGCTCCAATTGCTTTTTGACACACGCTACGTTATGATCTAGCGTGCTACTATCTAATAAATTTCTTTCTTGAGATTTCCCAGAAGGATCTCCGACCATACCAGTGGCACCACCAACCAGAGCAAAGGGTTTGTGACCAGCACGTTGAAAATGAACCAATGTCATAATCTGAACTAAGCTACCTATATGTAGGGAATCTGCTGTTGGATCAAAACCAATATAGCCTGATGTCATTTCTTTGTTCAACGCTACGTCCGTTCCTGGCATCATATCGTGAATCATGCCTCTCCACTTCATTTCTTCTATAAACCCCATACTCTTTTAGATAATATTAAACAAAGATAAAACTTTCAAAAAGGTAGTATTGTGTATTTTGAAAAATGTTTTACCGAACTGGAAAAAACGCTTATCTGGAACTAATTCCTAGCCGTTAATATCCTTTTTTCTATAGCTTCTGTAGGCAAGAAACAGAACTCCACCTCCAAGGAGCAACAAGAATATAGCACCAGTAATACTCACAGAGTAATTTGGATCATTCACCGAAAAGGTGAGGTAATGAAAAGGTGAAACATAGCCTAACCATTCAACAGGTTCTGCAATTTTTGACATTGCATTTAAGAAATATGAGCCGAAAATAATTCCCACAACCATTCCCATGAAGTTTTTCATAGGCCTGAAAAACATCGAAAGAAGCACTCCAGTTGTAGTAAAGAATAAAATCAATGCTAGGCCATGAATATGCATAATGGTAAATGCATTCCAATCTACGTTTCCACCTCCAAAAACATAAAACCCTATAATTGCGCATACTGTTTGTACAATATAAATAAACATCGTTAAAGTGAACAAGGACATCATTTTTGTTACAAATATTGTCTTACGAGAAATTGGTTTGGTCAAAAGAAACTCTGAGGTTCCTTCCTTCTCTTCTTTAGAGATGATTGTTGCACCAGTTGATGTTGTGAAAATACCTATCAGCAAAATGATATAAATCCCGTAGTATGTGCTATAAAAACCCGTAATACTGCTCCAGGTCTGTGCATCCATACCAAGTGCTTTAGCTATTTCTGCTGGAAGCTTGTCCATCATTTTGGTTAAGTCTTCTCCCATTTCTGCCATGGAAGGGAAAATTCCCAAAATCAGAAGCGTAAACGCAACAACAATAAGTGACCACGTAGTGAGGTTTTTTCTATTACGCTTTAATTCTTTCGTGTATAAATTGTAATTTATCATTTTAGCGTTCGTAATAGTTCATGAAAATTGATTCCAAATCCGGTTCCTCAAGAATGGCATCCACTAAATCGAGTCCCGACATCCATTTAACGAGCACATTGAGAGGTCCGACATATTCAAATGTGAGTTTATTGGTGTGCCATTGCTCGTGTTGAATTCCTTCCGGAAATTTGACATCTTTAGGCTTCTCTTTAAAAACAAAACGACCTTTTTTCATTTGCTTTTTGAGTAACGCACTAATATCCTCTATAGCAATTATTTCTCCTTTTCGAATCACAGCTGCTTTATCACACATCCGCTGAATCTCTGATAGGTTATGTGAACTAAAGAAGATTGTAACATCTTTTTTGCTTTGTTCTTCTAACAATTCAAAAAAGCGATTCTGCATAAGTGGATCAAGTCCAGAGGTTGGTTCGTCAAGAATGAGCAATTTTGGATTATGAATTACACTTTGAATGATTGCACACTTTTTTTTATTTCCGAAAGAAAGATCTGTAATTTGTTTATCGAGGTCCAGTTCAAAATAGGCCGCTAAACGTTCGATCTCAGAATGATCGACTTCTCCGTAAAAGCGCGAATGATATTCCAATAATTCACGGGATGACATTTCATCGTAGTAATTAACTTCAGCAGGAAGATATCCAATCTGCTTTCGAATTTCATACCCTTGAGTAAGAGCATCCTTTCCAAGCATTGTAGCTGAACCTGAGGTTGGAATCAACAACCCAAGGAGTGCACGGATCATCGTGGATTTTCCAGCACCATTTGGCCCAATAAACCCAAATACTTCGCCTTCTCTCACTTCTAAACTAACTCCCTTTATTCCGATACTATCACCGTAATATTTGCTTAATTCTGTGGTTTGTATTGCTAACATAAATCTATGTTTTTAGAGCTGATTAATGCACTTTGTAAGCGAACATGTTAATATCCTGCGCACAACAATGTTTCAGAAACTTCTGGAGCTTGTTTATGCCCAACGCCCTTAATGTAATATTGAAATATTTTCTTATTCTCCTTTGCGCACATTTCCAATTTCAATTTCTCTTTATTCTTGTCTGACAGTTCGGTTCGGATAACTTGTATTTTTTCAAAAGGGAACCTTTTGTGGACTTCTCTAAAAGCGCTGTACAACACTCTACTCTCTACCTTCCATCTTTTGCCTGAATTAGAAGAGGATAAAACGCTATTTGCCTTTAAACCTTCTTGATCTATTTGCAATTCTACAATAACGCCTCCACTTGGAGCTTTATGACAACTGATAACTTTAATGTACATTCTTACTAATTAGTCTATAAAATTACTCTTTATTATTCTTAAAAGCTCCAATCACGTCTATAATAGAACCATAAGTATTTAACATCTTAGACGCTATATCTTCTTGATTTACCCATTGTACATTTGTTATACCTTCTTCTTCTTGAGGCAACAATTCTTCAGCACCATCATATTCCATTAAATACCAATGGGTCTGTTTTATACAATTTTCTCCGTAAGTATCATATGTGTGATATGTAACTAATAGCTTACTTATTAATGTTGGTTTACTAATCCCACATTCCTCTTCTACTTCTCGGATAGCAGCAATTGAAATTACTTCATCATCCTCCACTTTTCCTTTTGGCAAATCCCAAAAACCATTTCTAAAAATAAAAAGAACTTGACTTTTATTATTAATGACTACTCCACCGGCAGCCTGAACTGTTTTATATTTACCAAAAAATAATTTCCACACCTCATCAAAAGTGGCTCCTTGTACGTATATATAGTTCTCCGAAGAGGCATGCTTATCTAAAACTATTTCTTTATCGTCCTTATTATCAAACGAATACACAAATTGAGAATCTAATGTTGAAATATCTTCATCATTTTCGATGAAGAATAGTGGCTTATTCTTGATAAAAACTTTATACATTTGCAGTCATGTTTAATAATAAAGAATGCGGGTTAAAAGTAGCAGAATTTTTGTTACAAATCAAGGCAATTAAATTACAGCCTAACAAACCTTTTACGTGGGCATCTGGATGGAACTCACCAATATATTGTGACAATAGAAAAATATTGTCTTATCCTAGAATAAGAACCTATATAAGGCAACAATTTGTTGAGATGATTGTAGAAACTTACGGTAAGCCTGATGTAATAGCAGGAGTTGCTACTGGGGGCATTGCAATTGGTGCATTGGTAGCTGAAGAAATGGGTGTTCCGTTTGTATATGTTCGATCATCTACCAAAGGCCATGGTCTTCAAAACAAAGTTGAAGGGGTTTTAGATTCTAGTCAAAATGTTGTAATAGTTGAAGATTTAGTTTCTTCGGGAAAAAGCAGCCTTGATGCTTTAGAAGCTATTAAAGAAATTGGATGTAATGTAAAAGGAATGGCTGCTATCTTTACTTATGGATTTGGCATTGCTCAAGACAATTTTAAAGGGGCTAATTGCAAACTGGCTACTCTAAGTGACTACACTTGCTTATTAAAACAAGCTACAGCTTCCAATTATATCAATGAAAAAGACATTTCATCTCTCAAAGAATGGAGAACAAGTCCATCATCTTGGAAACAGAATTAAATTTAGAATTTTATAGTATGACCAAAATAGAAAGCAAAAAAGTAAATGTAGCTTGTAGTGCAGAAGATTGCTATACTTTTCTAACCGATTTAAATAACTACGAATTACTTTTACCAAAAGATAAAATTTCTAGCTGGGAGTCTGACGAGAAAAAATGTTCGTTCAAAATCCAAAAGACGTATAAACTAACTCTTGTTTACAAAAATGGATTACCGCATAACGAAATCCATTTGGTAAGTGGTGAAAATTCTCCATTTTCGTTTTCTTTAAATATTATGCTAACGGAATCTGATGGCACTTGTGACGCACAACTATTATGTGAGGCTGACATCAATCCATTCTTGAAAATGATGGTGGAAAAACCATTAAACAATCTATTTAACTATATGGCTGATAGATTAGTTAAAGTAAAAGAAGAGGTTTAGCCTTTAAATTAATTACTGTTTATATACGTCACTGCTAGAAAGCAAAACGCGATGTAGTTTTGTGGCAGTCGCACTATGTATGATAAGATTGCCACAAAACTTCTTAGTGAAATTTTTCGCAATGACGTAAAGAGTTAAATCTCAAGACTCTTTTGACTGAAAGGAGCTTACCTAAAACACAAACTCCAATTCCTTAATATCGAAATTAAACAACTGCCCCTCTTTTGTTTCAATTTCTACCTGTCCGTTTGAAAGTACGTTTAAAATTTTCCCTATAATTTCTCCTTGCGAGGTTTTATACCTGCGCATTTCATCTATAAACAATAAATGGGTAAGATATTCTTCATGTATCATAGAAACACCTTCTCTTTGAAACCGCAGATAACAGATTTCTATACTTTTAAGAAGGTCGTCTAAAACTGACCTTAACTCTAATTCTTTCTTTAATTCAAGTATCAAGCTTGTAACTCGAGGCAAATTTTGAAAATTGGATTGATTTACATTTAACCCAATTCCAATTATTGAAGATTCGAAATGTTTACCTCTAAATTGGTTTTCAATTAGAATTCCGCAAATTTTCTTTTGCCCAACATAAATGTCATTAGGCCATTTTATAAAAACATCCTCCTCTACCACAGTTTCTAAATATTTGCATATTGCTAGTGAAACTATTTTACTAATTACAAATGCTTCGCTTGGAGTGACTTTTTTCGGTTTAAGTATTAATGAAAAAGTAAGGTTTTTACCAGGTTCCGATGTCCACACATTGCCTCTTTGCCCCTTTCCTTCACCTTGAAAATGGGCAACAACAACTGTTCCTTCCAATGCAGCATTTTTAGTTATTAAATCCGAGGCATAATTGTTTGTTGAATCAACTACGTCTAATTCAATAATATTTTTCCCTATGTACAATGTTTCTAGCAATTCTCTATGGTGCTGATAATTGCCTAAAATACGGGATTCTATTTAAGAATTATTTACTTTTGCCGCACAAAAATTTATTTCATTTAATGAAAGTAACTAAAAACATAAGTTCTAAAGCTTTAAAAGAAGCTATTGTCAAAGGAATGCAAGAGGTAAAAGCAAGTGACATTGTATGTGTCGACTTACGAAAAATACCGAGTGCAGTGACCGATTTTTTCGTTATTTGTCATGGTAATTCTTCTACACAAGTTGAAGCAATATCAAGGTCAATAGCTGAAACCACTCTAAAAGACATTAATCAAAAGCCTTGGCATCAAGAAGGTAAAACAAATGCGGAGTGGATATTATTGGACTATGTGGATGTAGTTGCGCATGTCTTTTATAGTGACGCTAGAGAGTTTTACAACATCGAAGGGCTTTGGGGAGATGCCCAAATAGAAATAATTGAAGACGTTACAATATAATTTAGTTTGATTCGTCATCTATAATCAGAACAGAATATTTTATTGAAAAAAAACAAAATGGCTAACAAGCAACCAAAGAAGACTTCGGACAGTAAAGGTAAAAAACCAGCTTTTAACTTTTACTGGATATATGCTATTATAGCCGTTATTCTTATTTCAATCAACCTATTCAATTGGGACGGAGGAGTAAGAGAAATAACTCCTAAAGAGTTTAAAACTGAAATGTTGGAAAAAAATCAAGTTGCAAGACTTGAGATTGTCAACAAGGAGATTGTTCGAATTTACATTAAGCAAGAATCATTGAGTGATGCGACGCATAAAAAGCTTGATGAAAAAAGCTTATTTGGCGGCAGTAACAAAGGCCCACATTACTTCTTTACTATTATAAGTGATGAAAAATTAAAGGATGATATTACCGTTTGGGAAGACCAATATGGAATAGAAGTCAAAGGAACTACTGAAGAAAACTATGGAAAAGAACTCTTTAGTTGGCTGATCTTTATAGTAATCATGATTGCAGTTTGGGTGTTTATCATGAAACGTGTTGGAGGTGGTGCTGGAGGAGGCGGAAGTCAAATATTTAACATTGGAAAATCAAAAGCTCAAGTATTTGGAAAAGGAAAAAGCACCAATGTTAGCTTTAAAGATGTAGCGGGGTTGGAAGAAGCCAAGGAAGAAGTGCAAGAGATTGTTGAGTTTCTTAAAAAGCCCAAAAAGTATACTGATTTAGGAGCAAAAATTCCAAAAGGAGCTTTATTAGTGGGCCCTCCTGGAACTGGAAAAACATTATTAGCTAAAGCTGTTGCTGGGGAAGCTGAAGTTCCATTCTTTTCTCTTTCTGGATCCGATTTCGTTGAAATGTTTGTTGGGGTTGGAGCCTCTAGAGTTAGAGATTTATTCAAGCAAGCGAAGGAGAAAGCGCCAAGTATAATCTTTATTGATGAAATTGATGCAATTGGTAGAGCAAGAGGTAAGAACCCTAACATGGGGTCGAATGATGAGAGAGAAAATACATTAAATCAGCTTTTAACTGAAATGGATGGTTTTGGAACGAACAATGGTGTTATTATTCTTGCTGCTACCAACAGAGCTGATGTTTTGGATAAAGCACTATTGAGAGCTGGACGTTTTGACAGACAGATTTATGTGGACATGCCGGATTTAAATGAGCGTAGAGCAATCTTTGAAGTTCATTTAAAGCCGCTTAAAAAGGTGAAAGATCTTGATATTGACTTTTTAGCGAAACAAACTCCTGGTTTTAGCGGAGCAGATATTGCAAACATTTGTAACGAAGCAGCACTAATTGCTGCTAGATTTGATAAAAAACAAGTTGAAAAACAGGACTTTTTAGATGCAGTTGATCGGATTATTGGCGGATTAGAAAAGAAAAATAAAATCATTTCCAAAGAAGAAAAGAAAGCAATTGCAATACACGAAGCTGGACATGCTACTGTTAGCTGGATGGTTGAACATGCTAATCCACTTGTGAAGGTAACTATAGTTCCAAGAGGGAAAAGTTTAGGTGCTGCTTGGTATTTGCCAGAGGAGAGGCAAATTACCACTACCGAACAACTACTTGATGAAATGTGTGCCGCTTTAGGAGGTAGAGCAGCAGAACTAGTAACTTTTGGAAAAATTTCTACTGGAGCATTAAGCGATTTAGAAAAAGTAACGAAAACAGCTACAGCAATGGTTACCATTTATGGCTTGAATGACAAGGTTGGTAACGTGTCTTATTACAATTCTCAAGGTGATGGTTATGGGTTTTCTAAGCCTTATAGCGATGATACAGCAAAGACGATTGATGATGAAGTAAAAAACATGATCGAGATTCAGTACCAAAGAGCTATAAAACTTTTGGAGAAAAATAAGGACAAGCTAAACTTACTTTCAGACAAGCTATTAGAAAAAGAAGTTATCTTTAAAGACGATTTAGAAGCAGTTTTTGGAAAAAGAGCTTGGGGAGAAAAGGAAATAACTGAAGAAGCAACGATAGTTTCTGAAGTTAAATTACCGAAAGAAACCGAAGTAACTCCAGAGGAAAAAAGCGAAAACATTAAGGAAGAAAAGTCTGCTTCTAAATCTGTTATTACTGAGGAAATAAAACCTAAAGAAGATGATTCTGATGATAAAAGTGAATCTAAACCAGAAAGGGAAACGAATTAATCAAGTTTGAAAGAATTACTCACAAGAGCAACCACCGGAGCGGTCTTTGTTGCTGTATTGATTGGAGCCATTGTCTGGAATAAATATTCCGTGGCAGGGCTCTTTTTCGTTATCTCTATACTTGGCTTGCTTGAGTTTTTCAAACTAATGGAAAAAGGCGGTTTTAAGCCAAAAAAGAGTATCTCCTCTGTTGTTGGCGGCCTAATTTATGGGATCATAGTCTATTTTAGTTTTGGATATGGCAACTTCTCTTACTTACTATTTATCTTCCCTTTGTTGGTCTTGTTGGTGGTAATTGAACTCTTTCGAAAAAGTGAAACACCGGTATCAAACTTTGCCTTTTCTGTAATGGGAGTAATGTACGTGGTTATCCCATTTTCTATCCTAAATTTTTTCGCTTATGGCTCTCCATACGATGAAGTTTTGGAGATCAATGATAGGTATGACTACATTTTTCTATTGGGCTTCTTTGTAATACAATGGGCAAGTGACACGGGAGCCTATTTAGCTGGTTCTGCTTTTGGTAAAACAAAATTATTCGAACGTATTTCACCAAACAAAACATGGGAAGGAGCTGTTGGAGGAGCTGTTATTGCATTAGCCACAGGGTTTATATTTGCCTATTTCACGGAGAGTTCTATTTTGCATTGGATGGTTTGCTCATTGCTAATTGTAGTGTTTGGAACATTGGGTGACTTAACAGAATCGCAAATAAAAAGAAGCACCGGTGTAAAAGACTCAGGCAATATTCTTCCAGGACACGGAGGTATATTAGATAGGTTTGACGGGGTATTATTTTCTGCACCATTCGTATTGGCATATTTACATTTTGTAGATTTGATATAAGTTAAATATTCAATTATAAATAAGATCCATGAAAATCCATAACGAAGGCTTTAAAATCATTACACTATTTTTCCTACTTCTTGCAGGGATTGATTTTGTGCTTATCTATTTCATTCCTATTGCTTGGATATGGTCAATATTGGTAGGTGCCTCTGTTATTTTCTTTTATCTTATTGTATCCTTTTTTAGGGTTCCAAAAAGAGCTGTAACCATTGACGGCAATAAAATACTTGCTCCCTCAGATGGAAAAGTAGTTGTAATAGAAGAAGTGCAAGAAACTGAATATTTAAATGATAAGTATACGCAGATTAGCATATTTATGTCACCCTTAAATGTGCACTGTCAGTGGTACCCAATAAATGGAATTGTAAAATATTTGAAATATCATCCCGGAAAATATTTAGTCGCGTGGCACCCCAAATCATCTACAGAAAATGAAAGAACCACTATAGTTGTGGAAGACGAAGAAGGTAGACAAATTCTATTTAGACAAATTGCTGGAGCAGTAGCTAGAAGGATTGTTTATTTTGGAAAAGAAGGCGAAGAAGCTCGTCAAGACAAGGAAGCAGGGTTTATAAAGTTTGGTTCTAGAATAGACGTTTTCATCCCTTTAAAAAGTTCAATAAATGTTAAAATAGGTGAAAATGTTGTTGGTACTCAAACTGTGTTGGCAACTTTTGATTAATTTGATGTATATTTGGGAGAATTATTTAAATAAAACATAATATATTATACATGAAAAAAGTAATCTTATCATTCGGACTTGTTGCATTTATGGCAATTGGAGCTACTGCTCAAACTAGTGCTACTACTGAAGTTGTAAAAACAGAAACGAAAAAAGCTTGCGCTAAAAAAGCTTGTTGCAAAAAGAAGGCAGCTACTAATGGAACTGCCGCTACTAATACAACAAAATGTTGCAAGAAGAAAGGTGCAAAGGCTTGCGCCAAAAAGGCTGAAACTAGCTCTAAATAAGACACTCAATATTAAAAGCCAAGCTAAAACTTGGCTTTTTTTAATTATAAAAATAACTATTAAACTAAACAAAATGAAAAAATTATTATTCGGATTAGGGATACTAGCAATGTTGTTTGCTACTGCAACAATTTCTTCTTGTGGAGAGGCTGAATCTGTAAAAACAGAAGTAAAAGAAGGTGAAGACGGAGAAAAGTGCTGTTCTAAAGATAAAGAATGTTCTAAAGAATGTAAAGACATATGTAAAAAAAACTGTACAGCTGATTGCACTGAAGAAGAATGTTCTGACGAATGCAAAGCTGCTTGCAAAGCTGCTTGTAAAGCTGAAGGTAAAGCTTGTAACCAGGGTGCAGAACATAAATGTTCGGACATGAAATGTGAAGAAGGGAAATGTGGGCACGGTGAGGAAGAAGGTACTGAAAGTGAGGAAGCTGAAGAAATGAAATGTGAAGAAGGAAAATGTGGACACGGTGATGAAGAAGGAACCGTAGAAGAAGAAGAAGAAGAAGAAGAAGAAGGAACCGAAGAAGTTGAATAAACTACTTTAGATTTATTATAAAAAAAGCTCGGTAAATACCGAGCTTTTTTTATGTCTAATAATTCTTATCTATTAATAAAACGTGTTACCAGCCTTCTCCATTCTTCGAAGCATTGGACTGCACCTATAACGATCTTCTAAATACTCATTGTACAAATCATCCAAACCATCTACACATTTCTGAATTCCGATTTCATCCGCCCATGCTAATAATCCTTTAGGGTAATTCACTCCTTTTGTCATTGCCAAATCTATATCTTCTTTGGACGCTACGTTAAGGAATAAAGCATCGGCTGCCTCGTTGATCAACATAACTAGTATTCGCCATACAATTTGATCTCCTAACGCTGTATTTTCATTTGCAACAGGCAGTTCTGCTCCTTCTGCATAATCATAGTATCCCCTACCCGATTTACGACCGAACCAACCAGCCTCTGAGTGCCTCTTTTGTGTAAATGATGGTTTATAGCGCTGATCATAATAAAACGCTGAAAATACAGTTTCAGTAACCGTATAGTTTATATCATTCCCTATAAAATCCATTAGCGTAAATGGGCCCATTCTAAAACCAGCAATTTCTTTCATTGCCCAATCAATAGTAGCAAAATCTGCAATTCCTTCTTCATAAATTCGCAATGCTTCTCCGTAAAAAGGTCGAGCAACTCTATTTACAATAAAACCAGGAGTATCTTTTGCTAATACAGTTACTTTTTTCCAGCTATCTACTAATTCTCTTGTTGCTGATGTAATAGCTTCTGCAGTTTGAATCGCAGGAATAATTTCTACCAATGGCATCAAAGGAGCAGGATTAAAAAAGTGAACACCTATTACTCTATTTGGGTTTTTACAAGCTGCTGCAATTGCAGCAACAGATAGAGATGAAGTATTAGTTGCTAGAACACAATCATCTCCACAAATCTCTTCCAACCGACTAAATACGGATTTCTTTATTTCCAGGTTCTCGATAATTGCTTCAATAACAATTCCAGACCCTTGCATTTCGTTTAAGTTGGATGCAGGAGTTATTCTTTCAAATATTTCAGTAGAAGTCGATGCATCTATTCTTCCTTTTTCAACCAAACGAGCTAAAATCTTTTGCAATTTAACCATTGCTTTTTCCAAGGCATCTTGATTGGTATCGAATAGCACAACTTCATGTCCGGCAGTAGCAGCAACTTGTGCTATACCACTTCCCATCGATCCAGATCCTATAACTCCAACTTTTTTCATTCTGTATTTTTCTGTGAAGATAGAAAATCAGGATAATAAACTTGTGTTTCATTGGCAAAATCCTCTTTTCTAACTTACTTTGCAACATGAAAATTTCAGCATCCATTTTTTCTGATAGTGAGAAAAACATTCTTACTACCATTGATAACTTAAACAGCTATCATGTGGATGTAATCCATGTAGACTGTAAAAACAGGCTATCTATTTTTGATGATATTAAAGTTATTCGTGAGAATTCAGATTTACCGATCGATTTACATATCATTACAGATAATCCGGCAGCATATTACGCTGGAATTATTAAATACAACATTGATTATGTAACTTTTCAATACGAAGATTTAAAAGAGAAGAAGCTTTCAATCCCATCTGATTACAAAGGGAAATTAGGAATTGGAATCACAACATTTACGGATATCTCTGTATTTGAAAACTATAAAGATTCATTCGATTTCATCTTGATGATGGCAACTATTCCAGGTGAGAGTGGAGGAAAATTTGACAAGTCAAACTTTACCAAAATCAGAGAATTTAGTCAGCTTTACCCTGATAAAAAAATTCATGTTGATGGAGGCGTAAACGCGGAAGTTTCATTTATTCTCAGAAACATGGGTGTTTCCCTGTCTGTTTCTGGATCTTATTTGTTCAACTCGGTTTCTATTGGATCTGCATTATTGAACTTAAAACTCAATGAAATTGAATCACATTTTTTAGTGAAAGATTTTATGCAGAAAACCGATTCTTCTCCTATTATCAGTAGCAAGGATTTAACCTTAGAAAGCTTATTGCTTACTTTCAAAAAAGGAGCTTTAGGTTTTGCAATAATTAATGATGAAAATGAGAAATTTACAGGGATAATAGGAAACGCAGATTTGCGAAACGGCTTATTAAAACATGTAAATGATTTGAATAGTTTGAACATGCAAGAACTAATAAACCCTAACCCATTAGTGATTAATGAGAATATTAATGTGCATGAAATGCTTCAATTTATTAAAAAACAAACTAAACCCGTAATCTATTTACCGGTAGTCAATAACGATAACAAAACGGTAGGGATAGTTAGTTTCCTCAACCTAATCAAAGGAGAATTATGATCATACATTTAAAAGAAAATATTGACGCAAATAAAGTTGAAGAACTTGCTTCACAAAGCAAATCTATTGCGTTAACAACAGACAGTTATACGCGTTTAATCACTTCTTCAAGCATTAAAGAACTTCCTTCTTTTTTAGATGACTATACCGACGAGTTCTTTACCATGGATTCAGATATCCAATTAGCCAGTAAAGACTACAGAAGCGATATTAAAGAAATAGATTTCGACACTTTTAAAATTGGAGGAACCACTAATAACACCGTCTTAATTGGCGGACCTTGTTCTGTAGAGTCTGAAGAACAAATAAATGCAAGTGCCGAGCATTTAATCTCTATGGGATTAAAGACACTAAGAGCTGGCTGCTTTAAGCCTAGAACCACACCTTATTCTTTCCAAGGAATGGGAATGGAAGGTCTGATGCTATTGGTGAAAATGAGAGAAAAGCATGGTTTAAAAATCGTAACGGAAGTTAGAGACTCTACCCATGTTCAAGCGATTATCGAACACAGTGATGTTATCCAAATCGGAGCAAAATCTATGTATGACCATGGCATTTTAAAAGCTTGTGGAAAACAAAACAAGCCCGTTCTTTTAAAAAGGGGTTTTGGGACAACTCTTCAAGAGTTTGTTCAATGTGCTGAATTTATTTTATCATCTGGGAATCCAAATGTTATTCTTTGCGAAAGAGGTTTAAGAACATTCGAAACAAAGACTAGGTTTACATTGGACCTTTGTGGCGTTGCATGGTTAAAAGAAAAAACAAACTTACCACTCATATTAGACCCTAGTCATGCTATGGGGCATGCTTTTGGTGTTCCTGATTTAGCAAGAGCTTGTACAGCTATGAACATAGATGGTTTATTAGTTGAAATGCACCCAAATCCAAAAGTGGCAAAATCCGATGCAAGTCAACAATTGAATTTTGAAGAGTTTAAAGCAATGAAAAATTCTCTTGACCCAATCGCTAATGCAGTTGGAAAAACAATCATATAATGGCATTAAGTAAGATAAAATTTGTTGTTTGTGATGTTGACGGAACATTAACCGATGGTGGCATGTACATTACATCAGAAGGCACTCATTTCAAACGTTTCAATACAAAGGATGGTATGGCAGTTAAAATGTTGTATCAAAATGGATATCACGTTGGGTTAATCAGCCACAGTAAGACTACTGAAATGGTTACTGAAAGAGCGACTATGCTTAACATTAAACATTGCTATGTTGGCAGTGATGACAAGCTTACTATTCTTAATAAATGGGTTTCTGAATTGGGAATATCTCTGGAAGAAGTAGCCTTTTTGGGAGACGACAACAACGACGAAAATATTATGGAAAACGTTGGCGTTTCAGCATGCCCGAGTGATTCTAGCAAAAGAATATTGAATACAGCAGATATTATTCTTCTAAGAAAAGGCGGAGATGCTTGTTTAAGAGAGTTTGTCGAAGAGCACTTAGGGTTGGAGTAAGAAATATAGAATGTTTCTCGTTTACATCTTTCAAAACAAAAAAACACGTATTACTCAAATTGGATTTACCGAAGACTTAATTGAAACGCATAAACTGCTGGAAAAAAAGTTTAAAACAAAGTTGTCTTTGGTTGGGCAAGAAAAATATAAGTCAAAAAAAGATGCAATGATTCGGGTGAAGCAATTGCGCAATAAAGTTAAATAACCTAAACCAAAAATTGGAATAAATCTGGTTTGTCGTTCAAATATTCTCCAAAAAACCCTTTATCCTTCATTCTTTGCTGAAGCGCATCAAGTGTTGAAGAATTTTCAAGCTCAACGCCGACTACAGCAGGCCCCATATTCCGGTTGTGTTTTTTTGTATACTCGAAATGTGTAATATCATCATTTGGCCCTAAAACATCTGCAACAAATTCTTTCAATGCCCCTGATCTTTGTGGAAAACTTATTATGAAATAGTGTTTTAAATTTGCATGCAAAAGAGCTCTTTCTTTTATCTCCTCAGTTCGCGTTATATCGTTATTACTCCCACTAACCAGACAGACAATATTCTTCCCTTGTATCTCATCTTTAAATTGATTTAGTGCCGCTATAGTAAGTGCTCCTGCAGGCTCCACAACAATTGCATCTTTATTGTATAAATCAAGTATCGTTTGGCATACTTCCCCTTCTTTTACAAGAGCCATGCTGGATAAATACTGCTGACACAGATCAAAATTTAAATCCCCTACTCTTTGAACAGAAGCTCCATCTACAAATTTATCAATGTGATCTAATTTAACATTAACTCCATTTTCTAAAGAAGTCGACATGGAAGGTGCGCCAGATGGTTCAATTCCTATGACTTTTGTATTTGGCGATAACTCGTTAAAGATGGATGACATGCCAGCAGCAACTCCTCCTCCGCCTACAGGCAAAAACAAATAATCTATTTCATCTTTTGATTGCTCTAAAATTTCTAAGGCGATTGTCGCTTGACCTTCAATTACTTTTTCATCATCAAACGGATGCACAAAACTCATTTTATTATCCGCGCAATATTCTTTTGCAGAAAAGGAAGCATCATCAAATGTGTCGCCAGTTATTACAATTTCTATAAATGCACCACCAAACATTTTGACTTGTTCTATTTTCTGTTTTGGTGTTGGAGTTGGCATAAAAACTACCCCTTTTACTTTTAGTTTAAAGCAAGAGAAAGCAACACCTTGCGCATGATTTCCAGCACTTGCACAAACAACTCCTTGCTTTAGTTCACTCTCTGTTAAAGAAGCAATTTTGTTATAGGCCCCTCTTATTTTATAGGACCTAACTTGCTGTAAATCTTCTCGTTTTAATACAATATTAGATTCAAATTGTTGCGCTAAATTTTCATTCCGCATTAAAGGTGTTTTCAAGGCAACATCAATTAAAAGCAATGCTGCCTTTTTAACATTTTCTAGACTAACTTGAGCTCTCATCTTATTCGCTTAGTTCCAACTTTTTCATTTGGGTCATTGACAACCTTAACCTAGCGCCAACTTTTTCGATCGGATGGTTTTTAACCTTATTGTCTAGCCCATCTAATTTCTCCGCGCTAATATCTTTTGGGCTAAAGAATGGTTTTCCGATAACATCATTATCAAGTGAATTCATAAAATCTTTCAGCAAAGGTTTACATGCATGATTAAACAAATAACATCCGTATTCCGCAGTATCAGAAATCACGCGATTCATTTCATACAACTTTTTTCTAGCTATAGTATTGGCAATTAATGGTGCTTCATGTAATGATTCATAATAAGCTGATTCCGCCTTTATACCATTTTCAACCATTGTTTCATAGGCTAATTCCACTCCGGCTTTAGTAAATGCTATCATCAATAAACCATTATCAAAAAACTCCTGATTAGATATGTTTTCTTCAGTCTCGATAGCCTTTTCAAATGCTGTATCTCCCGTTTCTGCTCTCCAAGTCAACAACTCAATATCATTGTTTGCCCAATCTTTCATCATCATCAAAGAGAAATCTCCAGATAAAACATCTTTCATATGTTTTTCAAACAGGGGCTTCATTAAGGCCTTTAATTCATTTGCCAACTCATTTGTCTTTAACTTAGATGAATCATCTAATCGGTTCATCATTTGCGTTAACCCGCCATGCTTCAATTCTTCCGTTATGGCTTCCCAGCCATATTGAACCAATTTAGCAGCATACCCAGGATCTATGCCACCTTCAATCATTTTATCAAAATAAAGAAGTGATCCTGTTTGCAATACACCACAAAGAATAGTCTGTTCTCCCATTAAATCAGATTTAACCTCAGCTACAAAAGATGAATTCAATACTCCTGCCATATGACCACCGGTTGCAACAGCATAAGCTTTTGCAATTTCTAAACCATCGCCATTTGGATTGTTCTCTGGATGAACTGCTATTAATGTAGGGACGCCAAATCCTCTTTTATACTCTTCTCTAACCTCCGAGCCTGGAGATTTTGGCGCCATCATTATAACTGTTAAATCTTCACGAACTTTCATCCCTTCTTCAACAATGTTAAATCCATGAGAGTAAGACAAAGCAGCCCCTAATTTCATTAATGGCATTACTTTATTTACAACATCAGTATGCTGTTTATCCGGAGTTAAGTTGATTACTAAATCCGCAGTTGGAATCATTTCTTGATACGTTCCTACTTCAAATTTATTCTCAACCGCATTTAAGTAGGATTGACGTTTTTGATGGATTGCCTCTTTTCTTAATGCATATGAAATATTCAACCCTGAATCTCTCATATTGAGCCCTTGATTTAATCCTTGAGCTCCACACCCAACAATTACGACCTTTTTATTTTTAAGTTTTTCAACTCCATTGACAAATTCAGAGCTGTCCATAAAATCACATTTTCCAAGCTGCAAAAGTTGGTCTTCTCGTGATAGTAAATTGTAATAATTTTCCATTGCTTCTATTTTTTTAATCTTGTATGTTTTCTAATTCTTCAACTATTGATTTTAATGTTTTCATGGGCTTGGTAATCGCTACTCTACCTGACCTGACAAACTCCAGCATTCCATAGGGCTCTAGTTCATCGAAAAGTGCTTGTGTTTCAGCTTTATGACCTGTTTTTTCAATAACCGTAAATGCAGGTTCAACTGACAAAACCCGAGCATGGTGAGCTCTCACTATTTTCTCAGCCTCCCCTCCAGATAGCAATACTTCAGTAGGTACTTTGTATAAAGCTATTTCCTGATAAACCACCTCTGAATCCTTGTGATAAACAGCCTTAACCACCTCAACCTGTTTTTCAAGTTGAAGAACAACCTTCTTTACCATATCTTCAGCTTCACTTATTACAAGGGTATAGCGATGAATATTGGGGATTTCACTTTCTGATGCTGCAATGCTCTCAATATTTATTTTCCTTCGGGTAAATATTATTGTTACTCTATTGAGTATCCCAACTATATCTTCGGTAAAAACCGATATTGTATATCTTTCTTTTTTCATCTTACTTAAGTCTTATCTCGCTTACTGAAGCTCCAGTGGGCACCATTGGAAAAACATTATTCTCTTGACCAACTGCTGCCTCTAAAAAATAGGCCCCTTTGTGGCTTAACATTTCCTTAACTGCATCAGCTAGTTCTTCTCGTTTCACTACCTTTTTAGTAGTAATACCATAGCCAGAAACAATGGTTTGAAAATCAGGATTAATCATGATTGTTGATGCATATCGTTTTTCGAAAAACATCTCTTGCCATTGTCTAACCATTCCTAAAAATTCATTATTTAGCACTACTATTTTAACATCAACTCCATATTGAAACATGGTTCCTAGCTCTTGGAGTGTCATCTGAAAGCCACCATCTCCGATAACAGCAACCACCTGTTTATTTGGTTGGCCCATTTTTGCGCCAATAGCAGCTGGTAAACAAAACCCCATAGTTCCTAAACCACCGGAAGTTATCATGGATTTGGTTTGTTTGAATTTAAAATATCTGCAAGACATCATTTGATGCTGTCCTACATCTGTCACTACTATATTATTATGATCGGACTGAACATTTATTTCATTTATCACCTCACCCATGGTCAGCTTTTCAGTTGACGGAAAAAGTTCATTTTCAATTACTACTTCATATTCTTCCTTTTCCAACGCACTAAACTTCTCCAACCACTCTGTATGTGTTTTTTCATCTACTATTTTAGACAATTCCAGTAACGCTTCTTTGGCGTCCGCAATAACAGGGATATCTGCATGCACATTTTTACTAACCTCTGACGGATCTATTTCTATATGTATAATTTTTGCTTGCTTTGCATATCTGCTTAAATCGCCTGTTATTCTATCATCGAAACGCATTCCAACCGCTATCAAAACATCACATTCGTTGGTGAGTTTATTAGGTGCATAATTACCATGCATCCCCAGCATTCCGACATTTAAATAATGATCCGACTCTAATGCAGATAGCCCTAGTATTGTCCAAGCTGAAGGAATCCCGGTTTTTTCAATAAAAGCTTTAAATTCTTTCTCAGCGTCAGACAAGATTATTCCTTGACCAAACAATATAAATGGACGTTTAGCACTATTGATTAAATTAGCTGCTGCTTTTACCGAATCCAAATCTAATTTTGGTTTAGGTTGGTAGCTTCGCATTCCCGTGAATGGAACATAGTTAAAATCTACTTCTCCAAACTGTGCATCTTTGGTGATATCGACTAATACCGGTCCCGGCTTTCCAGAACGTGCTATGTAAAAAGCCTTTGCTATTGCCATTGGTATTTCTTCTGCCCGAGTAACTTGAAAATTCCATTTTGTGACTGGCATTGAAATTCCAACAACATCCGTTTCCTGAAAAGCATCAGTCCCTAATAAATGGCTAGCAACTTGCCCTGTGATACAAACTAAAGGAGTTGAATCAATTTGCGCATCTGCTATTCCTGTTATTAAATTAGTTGCTCCTGGACCTGAGGTTGCCAAGCAAACACCAACCTTCCCTGTTGCTCTTGCATATCCTTGGGCTGCATGTACCGCCCCTTGTTCATGTCTTGCTAAAACATGTTTTAATTCCTCTTCAACATCATATAATGCATCATATACAGGCATAATAGCTCCTCCTGGGTATCCAAACATCAAATCTACACCTTCAGCAATTAAAGCTTGAACTACTGCCTGTGAACCAGTCATTAAACCTAGCTTCGGCATTGTATTTTTAACTTCTAAAGTTTCCATTTTATTCATTTTAAAATTCATCTGTAACACAACCTTCGGAGGCACATGAAACGGTTCTAGCATATTTATACATCACTCCTTTATTAAACTTTAATTTAGGAGCTTTCCATTTACGCTTTCTTATTGCTAATTCTTGATTAGAAACGTCCATATCTATTGTATTTTTAACAGCGTTTATGGTTATGATATCTCCATTTTCTAACAATGCAATAGGACCCCCATCTTGCGCTTCTGGAGATACATGGCCAACAACAAAACCATGCGAACCACCAGAAAATCTGCCGTCTGTTATCAAGGCAACATCATTACCTAAACCAGCACCTATTATGGCAGCAGTTGGCTTTAACATTTCAGGCATTCCTGGCCCCCCTTTTGGACCTTCATAACGGATTACTACAACATCTCCTTTTTCCACCTCTCCGTTTCGGATTCCATCGGTAGCTTCATACTCAGAATTAAATATCCGAGCTGTTCCAGTGAATTCTAGTCCCTCTTTTCCTGTGATTTTTGCGACAGCTCCTTTTGGAGAGATATTTCCTTTTAATACACGTAAATGACCCGTTGATTTTATTGGATTATCCAAAGGCCGGATTACTTTTTGACCAATCATTAAACTAGGTATGTTTTTTAAATTTTCTGCTAAAGTTTTTCCAGTCACCGTTAAACAATCACCATGCAGCATGTCATTTTCCAACATGAACTTTAATACTGCAGGAATTCCTCCTGCCTGGTGAACATTCTCCATTAAAAACTCTCCACTTGGTTTTAAGTCTGCTAAAAATGGCGTAGAATCCGATATCTTTTGAAAATCATCCAATTTAAAATCTACATCGGCAGCCTTAGCGATTGCAAGAAAATGTAAAACAGCATTTGTAGATCCGCCCAAAACTGTAACGAGTCTTATCGCATTTTCCATTGATTTTATCGTCACTATGTCCTTTGGCTTTATATCTTTCTCAAGTAACAAATGCATAGCTTCACCAGCCTTTACACTTTCCTTTTTCTTTTCAGGACTCAAAGCCGGATTAGAAGAATTATAAGGCAATGACATCCCAAGTGCTTCTATTGCTGATGCCATAGTATTTGCAGTATACATTCCTCCACAAGCACCAGCTCCAGGACAAGCTTTTTTTATTACCTCTTTGTATTCCTTATCATCGATCGTTCCAGCAACTTTTTGACCCCAAGCTTCAAATGCTGAAACCACATCCAGTGGTTTATCATTATGACAACCAGAGGCAATCGTCCCACCATAAACCAATATACTAGGCCTATTTAACCTCAACATTGCTATTAGTGCTCCTGGCATATTCTTGTCACAACCAACTACAGTGACTAAACCATCATAAGACATAGCCTCGACTACGGTTTCCATAGAATCCGCTATGACATCTCTTGATGGAAGAGAAAATCGCATTCCAGGTGTACCCATTGATATACCATCACTAACGCCTATTGTGTTAAAAACCAACCCTACTAAATCTGCATTTTTTGTACCTTGCTTGACCTGTTGGGCAAGATCGTTCAAATGCATGTTACATGGATTACCCTCATACCCTGTGCTAGCAATTCCAACAAATGCTTTCGAAAAATCTTCTTCAGTAAGACCTATTGCATGCAACATTGCCTGAGCCGCTGGCTGAGAATCATCTTGTGTTACTCTTTTGCTAAACTTATTCATTTTATACTAATTCAAATTGTTTGTATTCTTGTTTTCTAACACGATTTTGATACGCATTTGCTAAGTCAAATCCCATCGTGTCTTCCCAACTAAGATTAAATTTATGACCGTCTAAACTTTCTACACCTGCAACTTCAGCTGCAGTGCCAGTAAAGAAAGCTCCATCAGCTTGATATACTTCTTTGGGAGTGAAAAATTTCTCTTGCAATTCAAAACCTAATTCTGCAGCTAGTTCAAATATGGTTTGCCTTGTTACTCCATTTAATATATTTCCTAATGGAGCCGTAAAAAGCTTACCCTCTTTTTCATAAAAGAAATTTGCGCCCGGCCCCTCAGCAACCTTTTCATTCATATCTAATAACAAAGCTTCATCAAACCCTTTTTGTTTTGCTTCGGTGGTTGCTAATATCGAATTTGTATAGTGCCCTGTTACTTTTGCATCAACAAAACATGATTTCGGATTTGGTCTTTGAAAAGAAGAAGTCATTAAACGCAATTGAGAATCTCCCAAATATTTACCCCATTCCCAAGCACAAAGCATAACGTGCACTTTATCAGTTGGCTGTAAGGCCATATTTGCTCCGAGATAAACTAATGGTCTGATATAAGCATTATCCAATTTGTTTTTTTCTAATAGTTCATAAGTAAGAGCTGTTAACTCCTCTACTGAATATTCTAATTGGATATGCATTTTCTCTGCAGAATACAGTAACCTTTCATAATGCTCCTTTGCTTTAAAAACTTTCGCACCATCTTCTGTTTTATAAGACCTAATTCCTTCAAAAACTCCAGCACCATAATGCAAAGTTTGTGAATAAAGATCCGTAGATGCTGATTTGGCTTTTACCCATTTACCATCTAAAAAGAGCGTTGTTTCATTTGTGTAATACATTGTTTCGTTTTTTAAAAATTTGTTTTTTAGTTATAAAAAAAGCCTTACTCGATGTGAGTAAGGCTTTCTTGTTTTTATGCAATATCGTCCCTATCTCACCACGGTGGCGCAGAAATAATAATGACAATAATAATTACTAATATTTGTTTCATAATTTAAGTTTCAAGCATAAAAAAAGCCATCTGATTGGATGGCTTTTTTATAACTATTTATAATACCATCCTTATTGCCTGTGATTAATAATCAGGACATTAATAATTGATATGATGTTTACGTTTTTCATTTCGGGTACAAATTTAAAGCAAGTTATTTTTAGAATCCAAATAAAAATCAATTTATTTTTAAATTCCCATGATAGCGCTGTCTAACTCCTCTTGTTTTTTAAACTTTTCTAAGAGAAGCGTATAGAAATCAATATCAGTATGAACAACGTCTGAATACTCAGCATAATCGATAGTTTTGCTTTTAACACTGACTACAGACTTATCCAATTTACGTTTCAACAAGGACAACATTTTTGTTTTTGTTCTCCCTTCAAAATTAAAATAAACAGCACGGATTAATTCTCCCATAAATCTTTCACATATATAGAAAGTTCGAAACGCACTCAATAAATCATTTTCCGATAATGTAGAATATTTCTCTTTTAAAGGTTTAGCCACTATATTTTTTTTGGAAAAGTTTGATTTGACAGGGTCAGTAAAAGAGCTAACCGTTAAGGCTAAATCATTTTCTGCCATCTTAAATGACAAGGATGAATGTCGTAGCTCAGTAAACTCTTGTTTTCCTCTAGCCTCCATCTTTTCTTCATCAGTATCCCCTGGATAATTATCCAGTTCTTTCCCTGCGGATGAAATTAGCTCTCCCCCTCTTACTTCACCTATTCCGTTTGCAATTAAATCCAAGTTAACATCTCCTCCATGAAGATAACTACTGTATAATTGTTTACTCACTTCATACAATTCAACTGGATTCAATGAAAAATTACCCAATTCAAATTGATCTGAAATAAATGCATCATCAAATTCTAAATAAAAGTCATTCGGCAACTTGTCTTCTGGTTTCCCTATTGTAACACCAACTTGTAACTGCACTTCATCTACATGCTCACTAGTGGCATCAGGGCCAATCGTAATCAGCCGTACTTTAAAATTCTTCGATTTTAATGAATCGGGAATTACAAAATTTTGCGTAAAAGCATTAAAAGTACAGCCATCTATATACGTGTAAACATAGCCAAAATTTGAATATTTCATCTGAAAATCTCCCATAAACATTTTCAATTCTGTAAGCCTAAACTTAAACCGCTTCAACCTTTCTTCTTCAATTGCTAATCCCTTTTTAGCTTTTTTCAATTGTTTTTCAATTTGGGGTTTACGATTATACAACGCCGAAAGCCTTTCTTGTAAAAAACTGGTTTTCTTTTGCGTTTTATTTTGGGCATATCGATTTTTATCTAATTCAAATTCCGTTTCCTTTATTTTCAATAAATTCTCTTCCAAAGCATTAGAGTAGTGTTCTACCCAGTATTTTAATCCTTTCTCACCATTAATTTCATTGTCTACAAATGGAATACTTTTAAACTCCAGCTTATTGATATTTGTATGCAAAGTTTGACCATTTCCAAAGGTAGAATCGGGAGAAAGTTCTTTTGATATTTTGGAAGCATAGAGTAAATAAGCTTGTCCCTCTCTAGTTACAACAACCGTTGACTGTTGACGAGAATTAAACCCCCACATACTAAAATGGATATTTGTATATCCGTTTTTCATAGCTTCAAATTCCCTTATAGTAGTTTGATTTGCTACAATAGACTGCATATTTTCATTTCCAGAGACTATTTTCGTATCATAAGTGAATAATCCTACACCTTTTGGATTACCTAAACTGTGCTTGTTATCCCTAATAAATTCTTTTTCATGAAGTAATCCTGCCGTTCCACTGCCATCTCCCGCAGCCAACAAGATGCTTTTGTAAAAACCCCTTTTACCCCCAATTTTTAAAAAATATTCATACGATTTATTCTGAATAAAACTTCGAATAGATTCAGAAATAACATTGACTATTTCTTGTTGCTCAACCAACTTGAAATTCTTTAGCTTATTTAATTCCTTGACTCTATTATTAAAAATAATATTTGGATCTAGAACATCCATTATCTCAGAAATGGGTATCCGTTTACTATTTTTTATACGAACTGCTTTATCTGGAAGATTGTTGGACAATTCTCGTAAGAAATTGACATATACGCTATCCGAGATTCCTTCAGCTTTTATTTCGTCCCTTCGCTTAAGCTCTCGATACGTAGTTTGTAAAGCCATTTTTGTTGCTACTTCAGAAAGTAGTCCTTGAGAGGACTTTTTAAGTTCATTAAAGTTCACTTCCAACAATGAAGGTTCATATATAACTATTTGCTCTATTGAGTCATAATCAATTATTGAATCTCGTAGCTTTTCTCCTTTCCTTTTGTATAAGAAATAGATTGTATCTCCTTTGTAATGAAAATACTCCCCTAGGTTTCGATTTAATGCAGGACTTTTAAGAACCACGTGATGTAAAATCGCTTTTTCTTCAGGCGTAAGCATACTATTTTGACCCCAAGAAAAATTTGAGGTTAGCAATAGTAAAAACAGCAAATATGTTTTGATTGGTTTCACTTTGCTATTATAACAGAAAAACGCCAAAAAGGGACATTTAATAAGATATCTTTGTCAATAATTTTAAACGATTTAAATGAATTTTGAAGACAACCCTAAAAGCATCAAATTCCATGTAAAAAAGTTCTTAAGTAATAATCAAGATCGCTTTAAGAATAAAAAAGTTATCGATTTTCCTGCAGGAAATGGAGTAACATCAAGGATCATTAAAGAATTTGGAGCAGAGCCATACCCATTTGATTTATTCCCAGAGTATTTTAACATAGACGGACTAACTTGTAATCGAGCAAACATTAATGAAGGAATCCCATTAGGTGATCAATTCGGAGATTTGCTTATTTGTCAAGAGGGTATCGAACATTTTTCAGACCAGTTATTAGCTTTTAAAAACTTTAACCGTGTCTTAAAAAAAGGTGGAAACTTGTTAATCACAACACCTAACTACTCTAATTTAAAAGCAAAATTAAGCTATCTATCGGGAGAATCAGAAAGGTTTGGATCAATGATGGCTCCGAATGAATTGGACAGTGTATGGATGTCTAAACAAGATATTACGAGCGAAGTCTATTATGGACATATTTTTTTAGTTGGAATTCAAAAACTACGAGTCTTAGGACAGCTTTCGGGATTTAAAATAAAAGAGATTCATTTTACAAGAATGAAATCAACCTCCTTTTTTCTGTTGTTTATCTTTTACCCTTTCATCTATTTTTCTAATTGGCGAGCTTATAAAAAACGATTGCGAAAAAATAAAGATTACGACTTAGCTACTAAAAAGGAAGTATATAAGGAAATATTTAAACTGAATACAAGTTTTAAAATTCTTACGGACCATAGCTTAATGGTTGAATTTGAAAAAATAATGGATGTTTCGGAAGTTGGAAAAAAATTGAAAAGTCAGCACAAGGAGTTTGGAAGGACTTAGATAATAAATTGTTTTAATAATTTATTTAGAGTTATTCAAAATCTGAATAAAGTAAATACTTCGTTCTCGTAATTTTAAAACGCTTCACCTCATCTTGGAAACTATCCCAAATTTGATTTGCATTTTTTCCAGTTTCAATCATTTCCCGAATTTTTTTATCTCCGGTCAACAATTGAAAAAAGCCATCTTTTCTAAAAAAATCTGCTTTACTCGATGATTCCTGATAAATCGCTACTACCCAATGCAAATAAAGTTTCCCAAGACTCCTTAAGTAGTGTTCTCCAAAGTCTTCCAAATCATATCCATTGCATTTTTCACCCTCTAATTTTGGATGTTTTGCTCCTGGCGTTGGCTTGGGAGTAAAAGAAAAACCCGTTTCCGAAATTAAGGGTGAGCCTATCATTTGAAACGGTTTCTGAGTACCTCTTCCAATGCTCACATTGGTTCCTTCGAACAAACATAAAGAAGGGTACAAATAGATACTAGCCATGTTTGGTAAGTTAGGAGAAGGTTTTATTGGTAATTCGTAAAAGTCTGAATGTTCATAGTTCTGGCATTTGACAACCATCAAGTTACATTGCACACCATTTGCTAACCATTTTTCTCCATTAATCATTTGAGCGTATTCTCCAATCGTCATGCCGTGCACAATGGGTACCAGATGCATTCCAACAAAAGATTCATTTCCTTTTTTAAGAATTGGTCCATCTACATAAAAACCATTTGGATTAGGTCGATCCAGTATAATCATTTTTTTATTCTGTTCTGCGCATGCTTCCATTACATAATGCATTGTACTTATATACGTATAAAAACGTGCACCTACATCTTGAATGTCGAATATAACAACATCTACATCCAATAATTTTTCGACACTTGGTTTTCTATTTTTCCTGCCGTAAAGGGATAAAATAGGTAAGCCTGTTTTGCTATCTTTTCCATCCGAAACTTTTTCGCCTGCATCAGCATTTCCACGAAATCCGTGCTCGGGAGCAAACACTTTTTTCACATCTACCCCTAATGATAATAAGGTATCTACCAAGTGAATTGGTCCAACCATTGAAGTTTGATTCCCAATAATAGCAACGCGCTTTTCTTTAACCGCTGGCAAATATTCATCAAATATTTCACTTCCTACTTTAATAGCAGTTTTGTACTGTGCTATTAATTGAAATGAATTCATTACCACTAGTGCTAGCAGTAGACCAAAAACTTTATTAAACTTGTACTTCATTAAGTCATTTTATTTGAACACTGAGCTATATATTGCAAAACGCATGCTAAAAGGGAAATCTTCTAATAAGAAAATTTCACGCCCTATTGTCTCGCTTGCAATAATAGGTATTACTTTAGGTATAGCCGTTATGCTTTTGTCAGTTTCCATTGCTACAGGTTTCCAAAAAGAGATTCGGGATAAAGTTATAGGTTTTGGTTCGCATATTCAAATAACTCCGGAATTTGGTAATCTTTCTTTTGAATCTACTCCAATGCTTGCGGACCAACCCTTTTTGAAAGATATTGCTAATGAAGAAAAGGTTAAGCACATTCAAAACTTTGCTTACAAACCGGCAATAATCCAAACGCGAGGAGATCAGAAAAAAGAAATTCAAGGAGTTATTTTTAAAGGAATAACCCAAGATTTTGACCCTTCTTTTTTTCAAGAAAATTTAGTAGCAGGGAAAATTCCAATTTACACAAACGAAACAATCAATGATAGTATTTTAATATCTAGTTACGTAGCGAAAAAACTAACCCTTGAGCTAAACGAAAAAGTAACTACCTATTTCGTGAAAGAAGCTGGCCCCAAAGAGCGTAACCTAATTATTGCAGGTATTTACGAAACAGGAATGGAAGATTTCGACAAGCAATTTGCCATTATTGACATCAATCATATTCGTAAATTAAATAACTGGGGAATTACTGCAAATTTATTTTTAAAAGATGAATGTAGGCATGGATTCCCTGTGGTTGAAGCACAAGTCGTTGGAGGGAATCAAAATTACAGGTACAGTTGGAACGGAGGTAGTTATTCTGATGAATACGAGATTATAATCTGCCCAATAAAAGACACTACAATAATGTTAGTAGCAACAGACTTTGAGTCTTATAGTTATTTAGATGAGCCTGCTCCAAATTCTATCGCAGATACAGCTTGGTTATCAATCAAAGTGGATAGTACGTTTTCTTGTGATTGTTCATCTTCTGATATGGTAATTGATTTTGACGTGGTTGATGATAACACACTTAAATATAACTTTAACGGAAATACTATTACCACAACATTAAAAACATCAGGTGGAAGTGCAAAATATTATACAGGCGGGTTTGAAATTCTACTAAAAAACTATAATGATTTGTTTGTTGCAAAAGATTTAATTAAAAAACACACTACAAGAGAATTTAGTGTATCAACAATAACGGAACGAAATGAGGAAATATTTAATTGGCTTAGTATGCTGGATCTAAATGTTTATATAATAATTGGGTTGATGATTTTAGTTGCAATCATCAACATGACATCGGCACTATTAGTTATTATTTTAGAAAGAACTCAAATGATAGGTATACTAAAAGCTTTGGGGCAAGGAAATTGGAGTATCCGAAAAATATTTTTATATAATGGTGGTTACCTCATTACTAAAGGAATGTTATATGGAAATATTTTAGCAATAGGAATGATTGTTCTTCAAAACCAATTTCACATTCTTACCTTACCGCAAGCCAATTACTACGTGAGCGTTGTTCCAATGTCATTTCCGATTACTGCAATTGTTTTAGTAGATGTTTGTGCATTTGCACTCTGCTTTATAGCTTTGGTTTTACCATCCTATATGATAACGCGAATTAGCCCAGTTAAGGCAATAAAGTTTGAATAAGCTAACCTAACGTCATTGCGAAAAACTTTACGAAGTAAATTTTGCAGCAATCTTACCAATCATCATGAGATTACTTCACTTCATTCGCAACGATGATCAATTGGAGCAATGAAGTTTTAAATGGAATTAAAGTTTCCTCGCAATCATCAAACCATCTCTTATTGGGAACAGAATATTTTCTACTCTAGGGTCGTTGTGAATTTTTTCATTGTATTCTACGATTGCTTTTGTTTCCATATCGTGTTTTTCAACTTTCTGAACTACTTTTCCGCTCCACAATACATTATCTGCAATTATATAAGCTCCTTTGGTTAGCTTATCAAATACCAAATCGAAATAATTAGAATAATTTGTCTTATCAGCATCAATAAAAACCAAATCAAATGTCTCTTTTAGCGCAGGAATAATATCGATTGCATTTCCAATTCTAAAATCAATCTTATTGGAAACATTTGCCTTTTCAAAATAAGAAGATGCAAAATCTTCTAATTCAGCATTCCTATCAATTGTAACAACCTTCCCTCCTTCCTTTAGCCCCTCTGCCAAACAGATTGCACTGTAACCTGTATAAGTCCCAATTTCTAGAATATTGGACGGTTGAATCATGTGACTCAACATGCTTAAAACTCTTCCTTGCAAGTGTCCAGAAAGCATTCTTGGTTGCAATATTTGGACATTTGTCTGCCGGTTCAAATCATTTAAAACTTCTGTTTCTGATGTAGTATGAGCGACACTATAGGCATCTATTTCTTTTGGCAAAAAATCCATCTGATAATTTATTTTTTAGGAATAAATGAAAGGCTTGAAAACTTGTCAATATCCAGCATCTCATTAGCCACTTCTAATAATGTTTCTGCGCTGATACTATCAATTTTATCGTAAACACCTTCAATGCTTTCAACCTCATCAAAATACAACATACTTTTACCTATTGACAGCATCAAATTAGAATTATTATCATGTCCAATAGCTATATGTCCTTTCAATTGTTTTTTTGCTAAAGAGAGCTGCGTTGCACCAATTTCTTTGTTTTTTAAGGTATTCAACTCCTTCTTAATCAACTTCATTATTTTATCAAAATTCTTCGTTTCAGAACTGAAGTAAATATTAAAATTTCCGGTATCGATAAAGGATTGATAATTTGATTCAATGCTATAGGTATAACCATATTTTTCACGAATATTTAAATTCAATCGGTTATTCATTCCACTTCCTCCTAAAATATTTGCTAATAAAACAAGTACTTTTCTTTTCTCATTTTTAAGAGGGTAAGAAGGTAATCCCATTATACAGTGAGCTTGTACCAAATCTTTTTTTAATTCCACATTGTCCAGCTTGAATTTTGAAACTGTGTTCAATTTATCATTGGAAGATATTTTCGGAATAACAGCAAGATGCTTTTGAATTAACTTTTCAAACTTATCATACGGGATATTACCAACAGAACTAAATACAATTTGAGAAGTATCCATCATTCTAGTTAAGAAACGCTGAATGTCTTTTCGTGAGAATTTTTTCACACTTTTTTCAGTCCCTAAAATTGTTCTGCCGAGGGCATGGTCGGGATATAATATGGTTTCAAAATCTTCAAAAAGTGTTTCTGAGGGGTTATCTGCATAAGAGTGGATTTCATCTGTGATCACCTCTTTCTCTTTGTCAATTTCTTTATTTAAAAAGGTTGAATAAAAAGTGATGTCACAAATTAATTCAATCGCTCTTTCGTAATATTGGTTAATAAAACAAGCATATACACAAAGTTCTTCTTTTGTGGTATAAGCATTCAACTCTCCTCCAACAGCATCTAATCTGCTCAAAATATGATAGGCTTTTCTTTTCTCTGTTCCTTTAAATAAGCAGTGTTCGATGAGGTGGGCGATTCCATGCTCATTTTCTTTTTCGTTACGAGAACCAAACTTTAATATTAATCCACAATGAGAAACAGCCACTCCTGGCATATATTTGTGCACTATTTTTATCCCATTTGGAAGAGTATAGGTTTTCATTTACGCAAGGATTACTTTCTTAATTATTCGTAGAGCGCGTAAATGTACAACAGACAATTTTAAAAGAGAAGATTAATATGAAATCTAATTTGACATTATAATTTCTCGCAATAACAAATCATCCGATATTTCGTTAGTAGTAATTTGAAATTCTGTATTATTTGTAGCAAAGCCATCAGCAGATATTTCCATATGGAACTTCATTTCAGGTTTAACTATAAATAAAAATTCTCCTTTTTCGTTTGGCAAATAATCACCATATATTTCTCCTGTCCCTTCAACATACAATTTAATCATTGCATCAATTGGTTCTTGTGTTTTCGGGTTTTTCACTATAAACTTTACTGGAGTTAAATAACTTTCTTTATATAATAACTGCACCTCATAAATATCACTTCCGCCATACCCAACTCCACTAAACCTTGAGTAATAAGCTGTTTTATCATTTTCCTCTACAGAAAAATAAATATCATCATCAACAGTGTTAATAGGGTAACCTAAGTTTTTAGGATTTCCCCAGCCTCCGTCAGCTCTTGACTCAGCATTGTGAACATCATACCCGCCAATTGTTTCATGCCCGTTAGATGAAAAATACAAAGTTTGCCCATTTGGGCTAATAAAAGGCGCTTCTTCATCGTATGGTGAATTTATTACCCCGCCTATATTAGATGGTTTCGCCCATTTTCCATTAGGAAGCTGTTTAACCCCCCAAATATCCTTCCCTCCCATACCTCCGGGCCGGTTAGACGAAAAATAAATAAACTTACCATCAGCTGTAATACATGCACTAGATTCTTTGTGCTGTGAATTTATATCCTCACTCAGCATTACTGGTTTCAACCATGTACCACCTTTATTTTCACAAAGGAACAAATTCCCATAATCCGATCCTTTTAAAGTTCGGTTTACTAATAAAATATTACCTAAATCATTCATTCCAACAACCAAGTCGTTCATTTCAGTATTAATTTCAAATCCAATTTTGTGTATATTAACCCAGTTATTGCCATCTCTGTCCGACACATAAATATCACTTATCTTTTCATTATCATTCTCCGACCCGTAACTTATTGGTCTTTTTGAAGAAAAAACTAATTTGGATTTATCTCCTGTAATAAATGGAATAACTTCGGAATATTCTGTATTGATAGCAGAACCTAAGTTTTCTATTTTCACAAAAACTGGATTGTCAATTGCTGTTTCTGCTCTTCTCGCAATATCAACATATCGATCGACCTCTTTTTCAACTATCAGTTTATCCTCTTTACTTTTATAAATCTGGTAATTCTTTTTTTCCTGTGAAAATTGTTTTTCAACATGATATGCTCTTGCTAACCAAAAACAAGCTTCAGTAGAACCAGCTGCTTTCGCCTTTTGAAAGTATGAAATTGATTTTTTCTTCTCACCAGGAATATTGAAATAACAAGTCCCAATTCGGAAGTTAATTTCATCGTAACCCTCATCTAACTTGTAAATATTGTCATATAATGTCAACGCCTTTTCATAATCTTCAGCTTCATAAAAACTATTAGCTTCATCCCATACTCTTTTGTGAATTTTATTATATTCTTTAGACTGGGCAGAAAAAGTTAAGGGTAATACAAAGAAACTTATTAGGGATAAAGTGAGTTGTATTTTTATATTCATACCCCAATTTATAACAAATTTCCCATAATTCGTTAAAAAGGACAATTAATTTACTAACATTCAAAATAGGACCAATAGGACGTTCACCCCTTAAAACCGATATTCCACCCCTAATCCAACTATATTCGCACTACTTTTCCATGTGCCGCCAAATCCGGTTTCAAGGTTTATATCTGTACGTTGCTGCCCAAAAACGTAAAGGTATGAAAGGTCTATATCAAACTTCCCAAATGTAATTGACACACCTGCTGTTAGTCCTGTTTTATCACTACCTGGAGTCTCCGGGGTCATATAACCATCTTGAACCGGAGAGGTATCAAAATATGCTCCACATCTTCCAGTAAACATGTCATTTATTTTGTACTCAGCACCGAATCGGTAGATGAAAGTATTCTTATAATTCCTAGGAGAAGCTATGTCTTCAAGTTTCTCTGTATTATCAGCAAAATCAAAAGAAAGTGAATCATAAACCCCCCAAGTTACATAATTCAGGTCCAGAGCAAATGTTATTTTATCATTCACTTTATAACCCAACCCTAAATTACCAACACCTGGCATTTTTAGTTTTGTACTAAACGTTGTACTTGGAAAATATTCTTCCAAAGATGAGGCAACTTGGAAATCTGCCTTGCCTTCATCGGTACCTACAATAACTTTACTTCTATAAGTCAATCCAACTGTCAATTGATCTGTTGCATGAATAAAAACACCCACGTTATATCCATATCCATTTGCTTTTCCTGACAATGTTCCTTTACCATAATCTCCATTTTGGTCCTGAACAGGAACCGCCTTTTCAATAGAAAAAGAACCTGCGCCATAAACAAAACCCGCACCTATTCCAACCTTATCATTTATCTTATAACTAATCGTTGGCTGGATAAAAAATGCTTTCAAAGACATTTTTTGCATTAAAGCTTGACCTAACCAATTATCTTCATACTCAATTGTACTTCCGAAAGGTGTATTTACACTTAAACCAAACGCTAGTTTAGAATCTTCCTTTAGTTTAAAATTAGCGTATAAATAAACAGGTGTTCCTAAGTTAGGTAATGTATTAGTTTGATAAATGCCCGGCGAAGGTTCTTGATATAATGTATTTGCAAAGACCAATGAGCTTCCTATCGAAAATGAATTCTTTCCCAAAAGCGAAAGCCCACCTGGATTAAAAAACACAGTAGAAGAACCTCTTAACAAGCCAATTCCACAATGTCCCATTCCTAATTGACGATTACCTTGTAAATTCACCTGGTATCCGCCGGCAAAAAGCTGAACGTGAAGCAGCAACAATACGATTAATATATTTTTATTTTTATGATGCATATCCTATTTTTAAAGTCGAAATATAAGTTATTTTTGTGGAAATTTCAGACTAATGATTGAAACAGATATAATAATAATTGGAGCCGGACCGGTAGGCTTATTTACCGTTTTCGAAGCAGGCTTATTAAAATTGCGTTGTCATCTAATTGATGCACTGCCGCAGCCAGGCGGGCAATGCTCTGAAATCTACCCAAAAAAACCCATTTATGATATCCCTGGTATTCCTGAAATATTAGCTGGTGACTTAGTAAATAACCTATTGAAGCAAATTGAACCCTTTAAGCCTGGATTTACATTAGGAGATCCAGCTATTGACATAGAGGAAACAGCAGATAATCAATTTATTGTAACTACCAAAGAGGGAATTAAACACAAGGCCCCTAACATCGCTATAGCAGGTGGTTTAGGTGTTTTCATCCCAAGAAAACCCCCAGTACCTGAGTTAAAACAATTCGAAGGTAAGGGTGTGGAATACATAATTAAAGACCCTGAAGTCTATAGAGGTAAGAATGTTGTAATTAGCGGCGGTGGCGATAGCGCTTTAGACTGGGCTATTTTTTTAGCTGATGGAGTTGCGGAAAAAGTAACCTTAATTCATAGAAGTCAAAGTTTTAGAGCGCATCCAGACTCTGTCCAAAAGGCGATGGATATGGTTGAGTCAGGTAAAATAAATATGTTGATGGATGCTGAGGTCAAATCCATAGGAGGTAATGGAAAACTTTCCGACATTCATGTAAAAACAAAAGCTGATGGGCATATTACGTTAAATGCTGACAGCTGGCTTCCATTATTTGGTCTAACCCCTAGACTAGGTCCAATAGCAAATTGGGGGCTTTTGATCGAAAAAAATGCAATTAGGGTAGACAACTCCGCAGATTACACCACTAACAGAGAAGGAATTTATGCCATTGGAGACGTGAATACTTATCCAGGAAAATTAAAATTAATTCTTTGTGGGTTTCATGAAGCTACATTGATGGTTCAATCGGCATTTAAAAGAATTTACCCCGACAAAAAGAATGTATTAAAATACACTACCGTTAGCGGGGTAAACGGATTTGAATAATGGAAAACTTAATTAATATAACTGTCGTTGATCGTGAAGGCAAGGAGCATGAACTAGAGGCTCCAACCGACATGAATATGAACATGATGGAGTTATGTAAAAGTTACGAACTCCCGGTTGCTGGAACCTGCGGAGGCATGGCAATGTGTGCATCGTGTCAGATGTATGTTTTGACTGATCATGTGCCGATTGAGCGCAATTATGATGAACAAGCGATGCTGGATGAGGCATGGAATGTTGAGGACAACAGTAGACTTGGTTGTCAAATAAAGCTGACAAATGACCTAGAAGGCCTTAAAGTGCAATTAGCACCGCACGTTGAAGAAGATTCAGATGATGACTGGTAGGTTACTTTAAACTTTCCGGAATAACACACACTGGAATTGGTTGCATTTTATGTTGATTCGCTTTATTTAATTTTCGATAAATTGCCAAAACCTCTTGCTTTCTATTAGAAATAGCAGCCTCATCTCCGTCGAATTTCATTGCCCATTCAAGTTCAGGATAGGTTGCTCCTATCTGGTCTTCATCGCTTCGATCATCGTCCCATAAACCATCTGTAGGTTTAGCAGACTGAATCGATTGAACTATATTCAATTCTTTGGCGAGCGCAAACACTTCAGTCTTCATTAAATCGGCAATAGGGGATATATCAACTCCTCCATCACCATATTTTGTAAAAAACCCTACTCCAAAATCTTCTACTTTATTTCCTGTACCAGCAACCAAGTAACCATAATGACTAGCATACGCATATAAAGTTGTCATGCGCAATCTTGCTCGAACATTCGCCATTGTTAAGTGGTCTTGAATGCCACTTGTTAAATCAGTAGAAATTTGCTCAAAAGACTTTGTTAAATCTGCATCAAAAGAAGTAACGTTTGAAAACTTACTTTTAAGCCATTCGATATGTTCGTTACTTCTCTGGTATTGAGATGGAGGCTGTAATATTGGCATATTTACCACAATTACGTTTTTACCTGTTAAAGCACACAATGTAGACGTCACCGCCGAATCGACTCCTCCTGAAACACCAACAACAAATCCTTTTGTAAAAGAGGCCTCGCTATATTTCGCTAACCAAGCGACTATATGTTTAATAACAGCTGTTGTATTCACTTTTCAAAAAAAAGTCCTGACATGAAACTCAAGTCAGGACAAAAATATAAATAATTATTGTCTAAAATAAAATACCGATTGTTAAACGAATCGCATGCGGAATATTTTTTTGTGGAGTGTACGGATTGAAAGTTGGACTAGCCACTAAATTTCCGGCAGCGTCTAAAACATCGGACTCATCAAAATCTACAACATGTTTAGAATCTTTTTTTGTAATGCTAGTAAAACCATAATTATAAGCCACGGTAACAAAAGCTGAAGTCGACTCAGAAATTGCATATTCAAAACCACCTCCAATCGATAAAGACGCTTTCATAAAAGAAACTTCAGAGTCAATATTTAAATCCTCTAAAGAACTTACTGTGCCACTCAGAGTAACATCATCAGAAGATCTTGCTTTTGTCATAATAGATGTCAATAAACCAAATTGACCGCAGTATGTTAAATAGCCTATTTCATTTGTTTTCATTTTTAACATCAATGGGATATTCACATAATTAACCTTATACGTTCTTGTATTTAATTGATAGAACAAATAAGTAGCATACGTTGCTGAATCAACTCCCGCCAAATCACTTATTTCCATGATTGCATCGTCATATACATAATACCCTGTAGTGTCTTTATCATTCCCATTATCCACATAATTTAACTTAGCACCACTAAAGTCCATTGAAAAACCAGTCGACAACCAAATGTTCTCAGCTAACTTAAAGTCGGTAATGGCTCCAACTCCAAACCCCAACTGCAGGCCTCCATTAGTAAAATCCTTTGCATTATCCGGTTTTAACCAATTAAAAGAAGGTTCTATTTTTAATCCAAAACGAAAATCCTTATCATTTCCCTGCGCATTTGAATTAATTCCTAATGCTATTATTAAGGCTGCTGTTATTATCTTTTTCATAAATATTTCTTAATTATCTTATTACAAACATAATCAATTTTTAATTTCATCTGCTTAAGATTGATACAGAAGTACTTTCTATCGTTATAAATTGTACTAATTTGCACCAAAAAACAAGCTATATGTTAAACAAAATATTATTTACACCACTATTAACAATAAGCCTATTTAGCTGTGAATCAAACCCTCTAGACGTTGATACATCATCTATTGAGGTGGAAATAAAGGCGGAAAGAATGGAACAAGAACTATTCCAACCCGAATCTGATAACATAATAGAAACACATAATTACCTATTAGAAAAATACGGAGCACTATATCAATTATTTTTTGAAAGTATGTTAGGAGAAGGTTCTGTTCATGACCCCATGGCATCAACCTATTTAGAAAAGTTTATTGGAAACAAAGACATGCAAAACTTTTATCTTGAAATTGACACAAAGTTTCATGATTTTAGTTCATATGAAAGTGAGTTTACAGATGCTTTTAAACATTATAAATACTATTTCCCAGATAGTACAATTCCAGAAATTGTAACATTTTACTCTAACTTTAATGCGAATGCATTTCCACTTGGAAACCAATTAGGAATAGGATTAGATATGTACCTAGGTGCTGACAATGAAATTGTAAAAAGCATTCCAACTGCATCGTTACCGCAATTTATTAAAGATAAAATGGATTCAAAATTTTTAGTTGCCGACGGCATCAAATATTGGCTTTTTAATCGTTTTTTCGAGGAAGACAATCACAATTTCTTAGCAGAAATAATTTCTTCAGGAAAAATCATGTACTTAATGGACGCTATTCTACCTAATAAAAGCGATGCAATTAAAATAGGATATACCGAAGAAGAGCTAACCTGGTGCGAAAGTAGTGAAGTTAATATTTGGGAAATATTGATAAATGAAGAATTACTTTATTCCAAAGACCAAAAGAAAATTGCTCAGTTTACTGCAAATGGACCTTTCACAAAAGGTCTTCCAGAAGAATCACCATCTATGATTGGTGTTTGGATAGGATGGCAAATGGTTAGAGATTATGTAGAAGATACTGGTGTAAGTATAGTAGATTTGCTGGCTGAAACAAATCATAGAAAAATATTAAAATCATACGATCCAAATGAGTAAACAAAACAACATTAATATTACCGTGGACTTAGACGCAAATCAAGTCCCAGAAAAAATAACATGGAATTCTACCGATCTAGAAGGAAATAGAAACGCGAAAGCAATGTTACTTTCTCTTTGGGACAGCAAGGACATGAACACTATGAACATTGACCTTTGGACTAAAGATATGTCTGTTGAAGAAATGAGTAAATTCTTTTTTCAAACCTATATTACAATGGTTGAAACTTTTGAAAAAGCAACAAATGAAGACCAAATGGCTATGGCTATGAGGGATTTTGCTGAGTTTTTTGGAGAGAAGATGAAGGTAATCCAACCGACTGGTAAGTTTGACAAATAAGAGCCTGCCCATAATGTCCAATATTTTCGTTCTGCTCAGCACAAGAAATGCTCATTTACCAATGTAAATTGCGCTTTTTGAACTTTCGCACGCCTCAATCTTTAACATTATGACTCAAGTTTTATAAACAGATATTATTAAATGGGAAAAGATAAGCTAAAGCGATTCGCGGAAATAGAAACATTTGACAATGTTATTCAGCCATCTATGGATGAAGTTCTAAATGGCTTCTATCTAAAGGGCAATTGGCATAAAGAACATTTTAAAAATGACAACCCTATTGTTTTAGAATTAGGTTGTGGAAAAGGAGAATACACAGTTGGAATGGCTAAAATGTTTCCTGATAAAAACTTTATCGGAGTAGACATTAAAGGCTCCAGGATGTGGAAAGGAGCTAAAACATCAATCGAGGAAGGCATAAACAACACTGCTTTTTTAAGATCCAAAGTTGACTTTATAGAAAAATTATTTGGAGAAGGTGAAGTTTCTGAAATCTGGCTAACCTTTTCAGATCCACAACCTAAAAAACCTAGAAAAAGATTAACATCGCCACTCTTTATATCCCGTTACTTGCAACTTCTTAAACCGAAAGGAACAATCAATCTGAAATGTGACAGTAATTTACTTTTTGAATATACGCTTGAACAAATAGAAGAAAACAAATATGAAAAACAAGAGGAATCGTGGGATGTGTATAATGAATTTGTGAACAGAACAGATGAACCAACGAAACAGCTGATGAATATCAAAACCTTCTATGAACAAAAATGGTTAGAAGAGGGAAAAACAATTAAGTATTGTCGATTTGCTATTTCGTAAGTTTATATAGTCATTTTATCACATCCATATAAACCAATACCATTTTTAGAAATATTCTAACTACATTAGAAGCTATTATTACATAACTATTGTAATTTATGAAAAAGCTTTTATTGTTTTTAATTTGTTTCCCAACATTTCTTTTTGCTGGAAATGACAATATTCACTTTGGCGGAAGATCAGCGGGAATGGGACATGCTTCAGTTACACTAAGTGACGTATGGAGTTCTCACCATAATCAAGCTGGACTTGGATGGTTAACAAAAGTAGAAGCGGGTGTGTTTGGTCAAAACAGATTTCTCGTTAAAGAAATGAATTATATGGGATTTGCTTATGCTCACCCGGTAAAGTCCGGTGCTTTTGCTTTGTCATTTACCAATTTTGGTTATTCTCAATATGGAGAAAGCAAACTTGGGCTAGCATATGGAATGAAATTTAGTGAACGAATTACAGGTGGGGTTCAAATTAATTATCACAATACGCGTATAGGATACAATTATGGATCGGCATCGGTGCTATCTTCCGAAATGGGACTACAGGCAAAACTAACGTCTAAATTAGAATTAGGGTTGCACCTGTTTAACCCAACACAAGCAAAACTAAACGACTTTAACGATGAAAGAATTCCCACAATTATGCGCCTTGGAATGGCTTACACTTTTTCTAATAAAGTATTTATCACATTAGAGGCAGAAAAAGATATTGATTTTCCTGCAAATTTTAAGGCAGGAATTGAATACAAGGCCAATGACAAGATATATTTAAGAGGTGGTATTGGAGCTAGTCCTACTGCTGCTACTTTTGGTGTTGGAGTTTATCACAAGGGACTAAAACTTGATCTTGCCTCTTCCTATCACCAAGTTTTAGGGTTTATTCCAGAAGTTTCTTTGACTTATGTTTTTGAAAAGAATTAATGAAACCTTTTTTCAAAATATTGCTCCTTTGTGTTTATGTCCTTTTCGTAAATAATGTCTTTTCTCAGAAAGGCCACAAATTAGAATATGAAGCACAAAAGAGCTTTATTATTGAGCAAAGCATCGAAATGATTGCCGAAAACTCTGAATCCGAAGACGCGGATTATACAACACTATTTGATTTACTTAGTATTTTTTATGACAAACCAATAAACTTAAATCACAAGGAAATAAAAAGTGATTTACAGCAAATAAGATTGTTATCTGACTTTCAAATTGACAATTTACTAACGCATATTGAGAAAAATGGTAAGTTAATGGCTATTTATGAACTACAATCTATCGATGGGTTTGATCCGCAAACAATAAGAAATCTTATGCCTTTTGTTGCAGTTACTGCTGAGTTTTATTCCCCTCATATTTCTATAGACGACATGTTTAAAAGTGCTACAAATGAAGTTTTCATTCGTTATTCTCGTGTTCTGGAAGATCAAGATGGATTCTACAACCAAGACCGGTTGACAGAATTATATGGCTCTGATGCTGCGGCGGATTCTGCATGGAAAGCGAGCCCGAACAGAAGAGCATTAGGTTCACAAGATAAATTATACATGCGTTACCGGTTTAAGTTCTTAACCAATTTAAGTATTGGGTTTACAATGGAAAAAGACGCCGGTGAATCATTTTTTGGCAATAAGAAAGCCGAAGAATTATTTGGCATAAAGTCGAAAAAAGGTTTTGACTATTATTCCGCTCACTTTTACATTAAAAATATTGGAAAAATAAAGGCATTAGCGGTCGGAGACTACCATGTTCAATTTGGTCAAGGATTAACATTTTGGTCTGGGTTGGCTTTTGGAAAATCAACGAATATTATGTCAACCAAAAGAAATGCACTAGGAATTAGACCCTATGCTTCGGTAGATGAAAATCTGTTTTTAAGAGGAGCTGCTGCTACGGTTGGATTAGGTAAATTTGAATTTACTGCCTTTGGGTCAAGGAAAAAGATTGATGCTAACATTAATCATGAGGATACTATATCTACTATTGATGGGCCTAGCATCACTTCTTTCCAAGCGACAGGTTTTCACACTACAGTAAGTGAATTAGAGGATAAAGACGCTATTGAAGAAACACACATGGGTGGCCATGCACGTTTTGTAACTAGAAAACTGAGTATTGGTTTGACGGGAGCGCATTCTATATATGGTGGTAATTTAGAAAGGACTTTACAATACTACAATCAATTTGATTTTAATAGCAACCAAAACACTGTTATGGGTGCCGATTATAGTCTCTTGCATCAAAACTTTAACTTCTTTGGAGAAGTTTCCAGAAGCGCAAATGGAGGCATGGCTCAATTACACGGAATGCTAGCTTCTTTAGACCCTAAATTGGCATTATCTGTATTGTATCGAAATTATGAAAAGGATTACCAATCATTACTTAGTACCGCCTTTGCTGAGAGCAGCAGAAATGTAAATGAAAAGGGTGTTTTTGTCGGTATAGAAGCGAAGCCAACAAAATATTGGATAGTGACTGCTTATGCAGATCAATTTACTTTTCCTTGGATGCGATTTCAAACCGACCAACCAAATACTGGAGGAGCAGATTACATTCTGCAAACAAGGTACAAACCGAGTAGAGATTTAGATATGTATGTTAGAGTTAGAAATCGCAACAAACCAAAAAACACAACAGAAGATTTAGACGACATCGATTTTGCTGTGAGAGTTGACCAGTGGAACATCCGCTACAATATCATTTACAAAATATCTGAATCTGTTCGACTTCGAAATAGAATTGAATATACTACTTACAAAAGAGGGGAGAACGAAAGAGAACAAGGGTTTTTAATTTATCAGGATGTAATGTATAAACCTAAATCAAGTCCATTTTCTTTTTCTTTTCGATATGCATTGTTTGATACAGATTCATATAATTCAAGAATCTATAGTTACGAAAATGATGTATTATACTTCTTTACCATTCCGGCTTATTCTAATAGAGGAACTAGAACTTATTTAACGGCCCGGTATAAGGTTAGAAGAGGCATAGACGTTTGGTTACGTTGGAGCCAATGGTATTATAACAATGTAAATGTAATTGGTAGTGGGCAGAATGAAATTATTGGAAATACGAAGACCGAAATTCGAGCGCAAGTGAGGTTTAAATTTTAGCGCGTGCAAGCAAACCGTTCTTTGGCTTATAAAATAAACAGCATATTATGGCATTGACGCTTTATTGGAGGCTGAAGATATAAACAAGGAAATCTTCATTAAAGAACATTGCATGTGGAATTATTAAATTAAACTATTTTAATAGCGTTACGTGCCCAATATACTCATGTGGATTCTTTGAAGAAGCATCTATACAAGTAACTTTCCAAACATAAACATCTTGTTGAGACATAAGTCCTTTATATGTGCCATCCCATCCTTCAGATGAGTGAGAAGTTTCAAAAATCAATTCTCCCCAGCGGT